>Ga0182027_10008713_pt1 | contig 14703 bp, 12 predicted proteins | sample 712E1DmetaG_FD_121300 | JGI IMG/M metagenome (GOLD analysis project Ga0182027, IMG submission 121300) | Permafrost microbial communities from Stordalen Mire, Sweden - 712E1D metaG (Illumina Assembly) | ecosystem: Environmental > Terrestrial > Soil > Wetlands > Permafrost | place: Sweden... | reverse complement strand
TTCCCTGCCGGCCTGGATGGCAAAACTCTTGTAAACGCCATCGTAGGCATTGGCAATGTCTTCCATTTCTTTTAAACGGCGGATATAGGATTCGAATATTTCCCTTCTTGCACCGGGTCTTGCACCCGAAACAGCATCACAAATCTGGACCAATGGCGAAATCATATCGTTCATTTCCATTTCTTCGTGGTGAGATCCAATGGCATTTACAATGGCTGGAATTTCTCCGTATTTTTCAGCCAGTTTAGCACCAAGTAAGGCATGTGGCATTTCGTTATCTTCGTCAGATACTTTTCCGATGTCGTGTAATAAACCGGCCCTTTTTGCTTTTTTAGGATTCAACCCAAGTTCAGCAGCCATGATTGCACAAAGATTTGCTGTTTCCCTGGAGTGTTGTAACAGGTTTTGGCCATAGGAAGAACGGTATCTCATTTTCCCGACCAATCTTACCAGTTCGGGATGCATTTTCTGAATTCCAAGCTCGATACATGTTTTTTCGCCAATTTCCATCAGCTCATCTTCGATTTGCTTGATTGTTTTTGCAACAACCTCCTCGATTCTTGCAGGATGGATTCTGCCATCAAGCACTAGTTTATGCAATGATAAACGGGCTATTTCCCTTCTTACAGGATCGAATGCCGAAAGAACTATTGAGTCGGGCGTATCATCAACGATGATTTCTACGCCTGTTGCGGCTTCTAAAGCCCTGATGTTCCTGCCTTCACGGCCTATGATCCTTCCCTTTATTTCTTCATTTTCAATCGGAAAAACAGATACACAGTTTTCGATGGCTGTTTCAGTAGCAACACGCTGGATTGAATTCAATACAACTTTTTTGGCTTCTTTATTTGCGGTAATCTTGGCTTCGTCCATGATCTCCTTAATAAATCCTTTTGCTTTATCGCGGGCATCATCTTTAAGCGACTCAATAAGCAATTCTTTAGCATCATGTGCCGACATACCGGCTATTTTTTCAAGCTGTTCTACCTGCATCAGGTGAAGCTTATCAAGTTCTTCCTTTTTACGTAACATAATCTCGGCTTTCTTTTCGAGATTTTCTCTCATATGCATGAATTCCGTTTCCTTACGCTGGTTATCTTCATTCATCCTGCGAAGTTCGATCTCCCTTTCCTTCAACTTAGTCATGCTCTGGTTGATCATCTTATTCTTATTGTTTACCTCATTTTCATGGGCTGACTTCATCTGAAGGAACCTTTCACGTGCTTCCAGGAGTTTGTCTTTTTTTAGTATTTCTGCTTTTTCTTTTGCTTCCTCTAAAAGTTCCTGTGATCTTTTCTTCAGATTTTCCTCTTCAGCCGAAAGTTTCCCTGCTAAAAATTTCCTGCCTAAAATAATACCACCCGGCAATGCAATTGCAGCGGTAATTAATGCTATGATGATTGGGGTCATGGTTTCTGTTCTTTAATTGTTAGTTACACCTATTGTTTATTTGGCGTAACAGAAGAAGGGTGAGATATTTACCAGATCAGGTATTGGGAAATAACGACTCAATATCGATTAATTTGCTGATGATCTCATTTTGTTCGGATGTTTTCTGAAATTCCGATGAAATCAGTTCTGTTCCCAGTTCTAATGCACACATCGATAAAGCTGCCTGCTTATCTTTAATAGCATATTGCTCTGTATATGTTTTAATTTTTTTATTGATGAGGTCTGCTGCCTTTCTGATGGATTCCTCTTCATCAACAGACACCTTCAACGGGAAAATTTTATCAGCAATGGTTACTTTTATTGAAATGAGTTCTTTCATTTTCTAATTACTATCTTTTTTTAAAAGTTCCAATCCTTTGTCTATCTCTACTATAAGTTCTTCTATTACGGCTTTTAGTTTTGTTTTTTCGTTACTATCTATAATTTTGGATAATTGCAAATTTACGTTTTTATTTTCTAAATCCCTGATACTTTTTTGAGTGTCATCAGCCTGATTTTTGAGCATGGACATTTCATCCATTATTTGTTTATTCTCAGATCTGAGCTTTTCGTTTTCATCGATCAGCATTTCAACTTTCGATCTGATAGAGTCTAATCTGTTATGTATACTCATTATTTTCTGATAACAACTTTTAAATCTTTTTCCAAAATACTGATAATGTCTGCAGTATGTTTATCTGCATATACATCGCTTAATGTTCTTTCTTCATCCTGATATCGCATCCTGATGGTGTAGGATTTTTTTGCAGGATCGATCTTTTCACCATCATAAACGTCTATCAATTTTACTTCTTTTAATACATTCAGTTTTAATGAAACAATCTTTTCTTTTATATCTGCAAATGTAATATTTTTATCTATCAAAAGTGATAAGTCTCTTAAAATTGATGGGTATTTTGCGGTTGGCTTGAATTTTACAGTAGCCGACTGATGATTTTTGATTAATGGTACCATTTCGAATTCAGCATAATATACTTCGCCCTTTATATCAAATTCCTTGGTTAGCTTTTTATTAAGGACACCCAGTTTTGCAATAATTTTATCCTGTTGTGAATATTCAATAGCCTGATTAAAAACCTCGTTTTGAATATTATGAACCGACGGCAATGTCGAAAAACCTGCAAAATGAAGAATATTATCGATAGTTGACTTCAGGTAATAATAATCGGCAGGTTTTTCTGATTCATACCAATTACCATCAAGCTTGTTTCCACTAAACCAAATACCCAGTTTATCAGTTTCAGTATATTGGCCTGTTTCGTTTTTATAATAGATCTTTCCAAACTCATAAAATTTAAGGTTAAGAAGGCTCCTCTTCTGATTATAACTGATGGCTTCCAATCCGGGAAAAACCATGTTGGTCCTGAGGGTATCAAGATTTACATTTGTTGAATTCAGAGCATGAACAGGATCACCATCAGGTTTCCCTGCAAGTTGAATGTTTTGTTTGCTGATCATCGATGGAGAAAGGATCTCAAATCCGCCAAGGCTATTCAAAAAAGAAGTAATATGATCAATAAGCCTTTCGCGTGAGTTATATTTTTCCTGAGGCAATATACTTTTCACATTGCTTGTAAAACTGATATTATTGAAAGAATATATCCTGATAAATTCCTCCACAAGGTCGATAGGCCTGGTTACATCCACCCGGTATGTGGGAACATTAACTGTTATTCCTTCATATCTTTCTTCAGTAATTTCGTATTCAAGTGAACGCAAAACAGACTTGATCTTTGAAGGATCTATTTCATTACCAAGCACATCCGATAAGAATTGATATTCGAGTTCTATTTGTAATCCGGTTACCGGTTTCGGATAAACATCTATTATCTCCGATGTAAGTAAACCACCGGTAATTTCTGCGATCAGCATAGCTGCCCTTTTTAATGCTGTAACAGTAATATTGGGATCTGCACCCCTTTCATAACGGTAAGAAGCATCGGTAAAAATGCCATGATGTTTTGATGTCCTCCTTATGGATGAAGGATTAAAATTGGCACTTTCAATAAAAATAGAAGTAGTCTGATCAGAAATCATGGAGTTGAATCCACCCATGACACCTCCGATGGCTATCGGTTTTACACCATCACAAATCATAACCTCTTTTCCGTTCAGTTTTACTTCATTTTTATCAAGTGTAATAAATGGAGTGCCAGATTTGACCGATTTTACAATAATTTTTCCACCTTCCAGTTTATCTAAATCAAATGCATGAAGTGGCTGACCGGTTTCATTCATCACAAAGTTTGTGAGGTCGACAATATTATTGATTGGTTTCTGTCCGATGGCTCTTAATTTATTCTGCAACCAGGCAGGAGATTCGGCAACTTTCAGATTTCTGACAATGATACCGGAATATCGGGGACAAAGAACAGAATCTGCAATATTTACTTCAAACTTTTCTTTAGCACTGGTTTTGAAAGCCGTGAGATCGGGATATATAATTTTCTTATTCAGAACTGCAGCAACATCTCTTATCACACCAATATGACTGATGGCATCGCCCCTGTTAGGAGTAACATTCACTTCCAGAGTAACATCTTCGTAAACATTCAGATATTGGGCAAAGGAACTACCGGTTATAGCATTTTCAGATAAAATCATGATACCGGAATGATTCTCGCTTAATCCCAGCTCATCCTCGGCACAAATCATTCCTTCGGATTCTATTCCCCGAATCTTTGCCTTCTGTATTTTTATTTTACCGCCTTCAAAAGTAGTAAGCGTAGTACCAATAAGTGCAATTACAACTTTTTGACCTTCCTTAACATTCGGAGCACCGCAAATGATCTGCAGGAATTTGCCGGTCCCTGTATCAACTGAACAAACCGTAAGTTTATCGGCATCAGGATGCTTTTCAACTTTAATTACATGGCCGATTACAAGCTCCTCAGGAATATTCTTATGACTTTTATATTCTTCGATACCTTCAACCTCCAGGCCGGTATTGGTCAGAACATCAGCAATTTCTATTGGAGTAAGGTTATGTTTAAGGTAATCACCCAGCCATTTGTACGAAATCAACATCCCTGAATAATTGAAATAGTGGTTATTTAATGGAAGTCCAAAATTATGATTTTTTTACTTTAAGTCTGATATTTGAATTGACAATAATACGGGGAATTTTAATCAAACTGATACTTATACCAATGTTGGACTTTAACCAATAAATTTGCATTTCTCCTTAAAGATCCAGCGTTAAAGCATTATTTATCAGCATTTAAAACATTACTTAAACGATATTTTCCCGAAATATTCATTTTTGCCTTTTCTTGCTTCAATAATTATTTCTTGATCACCACTGGAAAAACATGATTTCGGTACCAGCATTACTTTATCAATTCCCGGGTCCCATAACTCATTGGTAGTAAGTTTCCCATTTTCATCAATTGATGTAGCGACAGCGATATATTTACGATCACCACTAAAATATTCGGATTTATTGGATTTAATATTTTCCAATGCTTCATTATACAAAAAATAGAGAGTTCCATTCAATAACTTCAAATAATATGAATCATAACCTGGATAAGCATATTGTTTTTTTGGAATTCTTGATATCCATTGGATCTTCCCGGTATTATCCGCTGAAGCACATAAAATATTCTCAACTGATCTGAAATTAAAGAGATCCACTGTAGCTTTCCTACGACATGTGACTTCAATTTTTTGTTCTGCAACAAATTTAATGGTTCCATTATCAAGTACTATTAGCTCCTTTATGTTATAACCGTAATCATCCAGTGAGCCGGGATTAACCAAATCTAAATCTTTAACATCAGTACTTAACATCGTTCTGAGATATTCAGGGCTAAATGGTTTAAAATTACTACTTAACATGGAACCTTTCCCGGGTTCTGTTTTTATTATAAAAATTCCTTTAAAAACGGGCATTGAAGGGGAGGTATAAAAACCTCCACAAACAAGATTCCCTTTATTATCAAATGTTTGTTCTAATCTGGCCAAGCTGATACCCGGGATAGATAGTTTGGTTTCAATTAAATCACCATCATGGGGAATATAAAATAATATATAGTCATAATTTATTTTACGTGCACCAGTTTCAGTTGGTTTTCCTTTATACAGCATTTCTGATATGGCTACATTCCCATTATTATCAATACTACAGGCATTAAAAAAAAGTTGCTCACTACTATAATTCAAGGTTACCTCCTTTTTCCATCTAAGCTGAAGATGATTGTTGTATATATAAATGATTACCTTTCTTTGCTGGTCCTTACTTCCGGGACAATGAAATAATGCAAGCAAATTATTTCCGTCAGAAGATCGGACAAGATGAAAATTTTTACCCGGTCCTCGAAAATCTTTATCTGTATTAGTTATTTCAAATTGGCCAGGTCCGGTAGGTTTAACTTTGACATTTTTATCGGGGCCATGAAATTCTTTATCGGTTAGTGATACATCAAAAAGTGTAATGTCTTCGTTATCTAAATCAAACGTTTCTGCATTGATCTTTTGTGCATGTAAAGTATGAGTCTTATTATCCTTATTGCTACTGCCTGAAAAAATGTACACATCTTCTAAAAATTTACCCATATAAATCATCGTTGGTGTTTTACCATTATCCGGGCTGACATCCGTAGATAAACGGTATGGAATTTCCCTAACAATACCCGGTTTAAAATCGTTATCATAGCTTTGAAGGAATAATTTAGTATACGATATGGCCATCATAGGTTCCCTTCCCCTGAGAGCTAATAACCCATTATTATCGAGTGATATTGGTTTTTCAATATACGTATCCCCATCTGGACGTGTATTTTTAGCCAACCATTCAACTGCGGGGCTTTGTGCTTTAACAAAACCGGTAAGTAATAACATTAAGAAAATACAAAAAATGGTGTTTTTCATATCATATAAATTTGAAGGTTAATAAAACTTGTTAGTTAAGAACGAATCAAAAATCCAATAAAAATGCTCATAAGGCAAACAATCAACTCAGAAAAGCCCAGAATTACTGATAATCTGTATTACGCATATGAAGAAAAAGGCCTGTTTCTCATAAAAAATCAATCAAAAATAATTCATATAAATATAAATAAATATCAATATCAACTTAAAAAAACTTCAGAAATTTCGAATCATTTATTTATTCCATCCTTATCCAAAATCAGCTAATTTTATGTAGGTTTGCCATTACCTATTTAATCACCCTATTAAATTAAAATTAGTTCATTATGCTTGAAAAAGGACTCACTTCGCAACAAGCCATGGAGCTTGAAGATAAATATGGCGCCCACAATTACCATCCAATACCTGTTGTGTTATCAAAAGGAGAAGGTGTATATGTTTGGGATCTGGAAGGTAAGAGGTATTATGATTTTTTATCGGCATATTCGGCAGTAAATCAGGGGCATTGTCATCCAAAAATTATCAAGGCACTCACCGATCAGGCTCAGAAACTGACACTTACATCAAGGGCATTTTATAACGATTCTCTTGGTGCATATGAAAAGTATATTAGCGAATATTTCGGTTACGATAAGATGTTACCAATGAATACCGGAGCAGAAGCCGATGAAACAGCCATCAAACTTTGCAGAAAGTGGGCCTATACAAAAAAAGGGATTCCAGAGAATCAGGCAAAGATCATTGTATGTGAGAATAATTTTCATGGCAGAACAGTCAGCATCATTTCGGCTTCTACCGATCCTGAAGCCTATTCAGACTTTGGGCCATTCACACCCGGTTTTGTTAAAATTCCCTATAACGATGTGGATGCCCTTGCTGAAGCATTGAAGGATCCTCATATCGCAGGTTTCCTTGTTGAGCCCATTCAGGGTGAAGCAGGTGTTTATGTTCCGGATGAAGGATACCTATCAAAATCATATGATTTATGTAAAAAGCACAATGTCCTTTTCATAGCTGATGAAGTGCAGACCGGTATTGCCCGGACAGGAAAATTGCTTGCCTGCGATCATGAAAATGTTAAAGCAGATATATTGATCCTTGGAAAAGCCTTATCAGGTGGTGTATTGCCTATTTCAGCCGTACTTGCCAATGACGATATTATGCTGGTTATTAAACCGGGTCAGCACGGCTCAACCTTCGGAGGCAATCCGCTAGCTGCAAGAGTCGCTATAGCAGCACTTGAGGTTGTTAAAGACGAAAAACTTGCTGAAAATTCAGAACGCCTGGGAAAAATTTTCAGGGATGAACTCAGTAAGATAGATACCGACATGATGAGCCTTGTAAGAGGAAAAGGGTTGCTTAATGCCATAGTTATCAATGAATCGATCGGTTATGATGCCTGGGATATATGCCTCAGGCTGAAAGAAAACGGATTGTTGGCAAAACCAACCCATGGCGATAAAATCCGCTTTGCCCCACCGCTGGTAATGACCGAAGAACAGCTTATGGACTGTATCAGTATCATAAAAAAGACTATTTTATCTTTCTAAGGTATAAAATCACAAACAATGAAAAACAAAAGTTTAGTTTCGATCACAGACTTGTCGAAGGAGCAGTATTTCAGGATTCTCGACCTGGCAGAAGAGTTTGCCAAGAAGCCAAAACAGAATCTTATACAGGATTATGTTGTTGCAACCCTATTTTTCGAGCCTTCAACCAGAACAAGGTTGAGTTTTGAAACCGCCGTATGCCAATTGGGGGGCAAATATATTGGCTTTACCGACCCGAATGTATCGAGTGTACGAAAAGGAGAATCACTGAAAGATACCATCCAGACTGTGGCGAACTATTCCGACCTGATTATTATGCGGCATCCGGTTGATGGTGCAGCAAGGTATGCAAGTGAAGTTTCCAAAGTTCCGATCATCAATGCTGGCGATGGTGCTAATCAGCATCCTACACAAACATTGCTCGACCTTTATACCATCAGGGAAACTCAAAAGACCCTCTCGGGACTCAAAATCGGATTTGTAGGCGACCTGAAATACGGCAGAACAGTACATTCCCTGTTGATGGCGTTATCACAATTCGATAGTACATTCTATTTTATCTCACCGGATGAACTAAAGATGCCCTCGAGATATAAACATCAGTTGGATGAAAAAAAGCTGAGTTATACCGAAACAACCGATCTGGAAAGTACCATTCCTAAACTCGATATTCTTTACATGACCAGAATACAAAAAGAAAGATTTTCAGATCCGATTGAGTTCGAAAAGGTTAAGAATTCTTACATCCTGATCAATTCGATGCTGGCAGGATCAAAACCAAACCTTAGGGTTATGCATCCCCTGCCAAGGGTAAACGAGATCAGCGAAGATGTGGACTCCAACCCCAAAGCCTATTATTTTGAACAGGCACTGAATGGTGTTTTTGTCCGACAGGCAATTTTATGTTTAATCCTTGGTGTAAAATAATCAAAAAAAACAGTTATGGAAATCAAAACATTACATGTAAGCGCTATTGAGAATGGCACTGTGATAGATCATATTCCTTCAAAAGTAGTTTTTAGGGTAGCCAGGATTCTATTACTTGAGGATTATCCTGAACACATACTTATAGGCACCGGTTTAGAAAGTAAAAAGTTGCCATCAAAAGGCATTATTAAAATCAAGGATAAATACCTCGATAAGGAAGAAGTTAATAAAATTGCACTTATTGCTCCCGAGGCAACACATATTGTAATTGAGAACTACCAGATCAAAGAAAAAGCATCAGTTACAATACCTGATATTATTACCGGAATTACAAAATGTGTAAATCCGAATTGTATTACCAACATGGAAAATGTATTAACAAAGTTCGATGTAATTTCAAAAATCCCATTAAAAATGAGGTGCCGCTATTGCGAAAAGATCATGGACAAACAAGATCTCAATTTTTATTAATAATCAACTAATTTACCAATAATATGAAAAAAATATTAGTAATAATTCTTTCTGTATTCATTACAACCGTTTTTGCACAAAAGCCCAATCAGGACAAAGGGACATTTAAGGAATTTAAACCCGGGTATTACCAGAATTACATTTTAAAGGGCATAAAGGATTTTGAGGAATCTGAAAAGGTAAATACTGAAAGATACTTTAAACAGGATCTGACTGGAATGACTTTTCCTAAAGACCTTAAATTATATAAGACTTATTGGCACAATAAACCTGTTTCACAGTGCAACACAAATACCTGCTGGTGTTATTCTACCACTTCGTTTTTGGAATCAGAGGTATATCGCTTAACTGGTCAGAAAGTCAGGCTATCTGAAATGTTTACTGTATATTGGGAATATGTGGAAAAAGCAAGAAGGTTTGTCAGAGAGCACGGAAACTCGGCAGTGGCTGAAGGATCGGAAGGGAATGCGGTAACAAGAATGTTCAAAATGTATGGTGCAATACCATTTGAAACTTATACCGGCCTTAAACCAGGGCAGAAATATCTCGATCATAGCAAACTGATTGAAGAAATAAGTATTTATCTGAAGCATATTAAAGAAACAGATAACTGGAATGAAGAAGAAGTAATTGCAACCATAAAATCAATTTTGAATTATTACCTGGGTGAACCACCAACAAAGGTTGTCATTAATAATCAGACAATGTTACCCACCGAATATCTAAAAAATATTCTGAAAATCAATATGGATGATTATGTTGATGTTCTTTCATTATCGCAGCAACCATTTTTCAAACAGGTTGAATATCCTGTTCCAGACAATTGGTGGCATAGTCATGATTATTATAATTTCCCACTTGAAGATTATATGAAGATAGTGAAGAAAGCTATCAGAAGTGGGTATACTTTAGCTATTGGTGGTGATGTTTCAGAATCCGGTTTTAGTCCGTTTGATCAGGTTGCTATGATTCCAACTTACGACATCCCTGTTGAATACATTAATGATGATGCAAGACAGTTCAGATTCAGTAACGAATCCACAACCGATGACCATGGTATGCATATGGTTGGTTACTATGAACTGAACGGAGTTGATTGGTACCTGATCAAAGATTCCGGTTCCGGATCAAGGAATGTGGGTGAAGGAAGTGAAACTTTTGGCTACTACTTTTTCCGTGAGGATTATGTAAAATTAAAGATGATGGATTTTATGGTACATAAGGATATGATTGCGGAATACCTACCAAAATTCAAATAAATTTTGCAGTGACATGTCGCGACATGTCACAACAAATTCAATTTCTTTTCAAATCCCCAGCTTAGCCTCCATAACCGGCTTAATGGTATAACTGTTTCGACTTTCCAAGACAGTAATGTTAGTGCAATTCCTAAAAATAGTGTAATTATAAGTCAAAACTTGGATTTTCCTTGCTAAAGTAAGACTTGGAAGGTCTGGATTAATCAATCTTCTAAACCATATTCTTTATCAACTTCATTTTTTTGGTTGTGGTAAAAAACGAAATTCCCCAAATCTTGAAATATTGAAATCGTATCATCCCTTTTCAACTCACTTATTTGATTTGAAATGATTTCTTGATATGAACTTAAACGATAATTGTGAAAATCATTTACCAATTTATGTCTTTGAGGATTAAAATGGATATAATAAACTACCCTTCGTAAATAATCCTCATCTTCGATAAGCTTCCTTTTAACATTTTTACTAAATAAGCTTCCTTTTCGATTTTCCTGTTCATTAATTGATTTGCTATAAGACATGAAAAATCGTCTAAACATCTCACTTATGATTATTGATACCTGCTTATCTGTATTATTAGCTTTTAAACTATCAATAAATTCTTTACTAAGTTTAAGTTGATCAAGATTGTTAAATATTGCATTTCCTGCTTTTACTTTAATAAGAAAATGGAAATGGTTTGGTATTAAACAATAAGCATAAGTATCAAGAACATTATCAAGATATTGGAAGTATTTTTTAAGAAAATATTTATAATTGGCTGCTGTAAAGAATATTTTAGAACCAGCATTACCCTGATTATAAACGTGATAATACTGATCAGATTCAAATAGGGGGTAGAAATTTGTTGACACTTGATTTGATTTTTTAGACTTTCCAAGTTATTCTTTCAAATTGGCATTATATTTAGAACAGAAAACTTTGAGAATATAGAAATCCATTATCAAACATTAAACTTGGAAAGTCAAAAAGAATTAACTACCCAACGTAGCCACTATAACTGCCTTAATTGTATGCAGTCTGTTTTCAGCTTCATCAAATACCACTGATGCTGCTGATTCGAAAACTTCTTCGGTTACTTCCATTCCGTCTAAACCAAATTTCTTGAATATATCCTCACCAATGGTGGTATCGCGATTGTGAAATGCAGGAAGGCAATGCAGGAACTTCACATTCGGGTTGCCGGTTTTTAACATCAGCTCTTTATTTATCTGGTATGGTTGAAGCAGTTTGATCCTTTCAGCCCAGATCGAATCGGGTTCGCCCATGGATACCCAAACATCGGTATAAAGGAAATCTGCACCCAGTACAGCTTCTTCAGCATTATCTGTAATGGTGATCTTGGCTCCGGTTGTTTTGGCAATCTCTCGACACTGAGCAACCAATGCTTCATCCGGCTGGCAATTAACTGGAGCAGCAGCACGATAATGGATTCCCATTTTTGCCGATCCAACCATCAGTGAATTGGCTACATTATTCCTGGCATCACCTAAAAAGCATAAACTCATTTTATTAAGTGCTTTGTCACAATGTTCCATCATGGTCATAAAATCAGCAAGGATCTGTGTAGGATGAAATTCATTGGTCAGACCATTCCAAACCGGTACTCCGGCATATTTTGCCAGTTCCTCAACTTTAGTCTGACCATATCCCCGGTATTGAATTCCATCGTACATTCTGCCTAAAACCCTGGCTGTATCCTTCATGGTTTCTTTTTTCCCTATCTGAGAACCACTTGGACCGAGATAGGTAACGTTAGCACCCTGATCAAGTGCAGCTACTTCGAATGCACACCTGGTACGGGTAGAGTCTTTTTCAAATATTAAGGCGATATTTTTACCTTTCAGCTTTTGTTGCTCTGTTCCAGTTTTTTTTGCCTTTTTAAGATCGAACGACAAATCGAGTAAATATTTCAGTTCTTCCGGAGTAAAATCCAGTTCTTTCAAAAAGTGCTTATTTTTTAAGTTGACTGCCATAATGTGAGGGTTTTATTTATTTTTTTAACAGTAACAATTGGTCGCGACCCATTGTTACATTTTTATGCTACAATTCTCGTTCCTGAATCAGGAACACTTAATTGTGTTGCCTCAGTTATCACACACTCTTTTCCTCCGTTTTCGACAAAATAGATGGCTGCCCTTACTTTTGGAGCCATGCTACCTTCGGCAAAATGCCCTTCGGCAAGGTACTGTTTTGCCTCGGCAAGTGTTATCCTGTCAAGTTTCTTTTCCCAGAGCGTATTAAAGTTGATACAAATTTTAGGAACATCCGTAAGGATAAAAAATTCATCTGCTTTAATCTGAACAGCCAACAAAGATGAAGCAAGATCCTTATCGATCACTGCATCAATTCCCTGCAATTTGTTTGGTTCAACGTAAAAAACAGGTATCCCTCCTCCACCGACAGCTATCACAATCTGTCCGTCACGAGCTATTTTAGCTATGGAGTTCCTATTACTAATAACCAGAGGTTGCGGTGATGCCACTACTTTTCTGAATCCCCTTCCCCTTGGGTCGGCTTTGAAAACAGACCCTGACTCAGTTGCTAATTTATCGGCTTCCTCCTTAGGATAAAACGGGCCAATTGGCTTTGTTGGATTTTTAAAAGCAGGATCATTTTTATCTACCAATACTTGTGTAACAATGGTAATGATATCTTTTTCAATCTTAAATTCTTCAAGTATATTTCGCAACTGCTGTTCGATAATATAACCAATAAATCCCTGTGAATAAGCACCACAGATATCCAATGGCATTTCAGGGATATCGAACATTTTTGCTCCAGCCGTGTTTTGCAGAAGAATATTCCCTACCTGTGGACCATTTCCATGAGTAATTACCAGGTTATAATCATTTTTGATAAGTGAGAGTAGATTAAGACATGTATTGTAAGCATTTGTTTCCTGTTCATCTATGGTACCCTTCTGATCTCCATGTAAAAGAGCATTCCCCCCAAAAGCCACAACTGCTAACTTTTTCATTTTATCCTATTTTAGTGAATAAAGCAGAGAGAAGATTTTTCCTCTCCCTGTTACATAAACTATATTATTTCAGTGTTTTGTAAATATCAAATCACATCAGCAATGGTAATATCACCTATTTCCTGTAATCTGTAATCGACTTTGACTGTAGGTTTATTAATTTTAATGATCCTTGACAGATCGATTGGGGTTGCTATGATAACTGTATCACAATCAGTATTGTTAATAGTTGTTTCCAGGTCTTTAATCTGTTTGTCACCGTAACCCATTGCAGGTAACAGCATTCCGATATCAGGATATTTTTCAAATGTAGCAGCTATTTCACCAACAGCAAACTCCCTGGGATCGACCAGTTCGGCTGCCCCTGATTTCATGGCTGCAACAACTCCCGCACCGATTTGCATTTCGCCGTGTGTAAGTGTTGGTCCGTCTTCAACACATAGAACCCTTTTACCTTTAACCAGGCTAAGGTTACTTATAGTGAGAGGTGAAGCAGCATCAATAATAATGGCTGTAGGATTAATAGATCTAACATTATCTCTTACTTCAGTAATATCATCTAAACTGGCAGAATCTATTTTATTGATTACGATCACATCAGCCATATGAATGTTGGTTTCGCCAGGATGGTACATCAACTCATGTCCAGGTCGTAAAGGATCAACGACAACAATCCTCGTGGTTTTTGTTGTTGATTTATAAAAAGGGATATCATTATTTCCACCGTCCCATACAATTACATCCGCTTCTTTTTCAGCTTCCCTTAATATGGCTTCATAATCCACACCTGAATAAATGATATTGCCACTGGCGATATGTGGTTCATATTCTTCCATTTCTTCAATGGTACATTTATGCTTTTTAAGATCATCAATTATGGCATATCGCTGAACTTTCTGGGCTACCAGGTCGCCATAAGGCATAGGATGACGAATTGCTACTGCTTTCAAACCTCTTCCTTTCAAAACTTCCATTACCTTTCTGGTGGTTTGTGATTTGCCACAACCGGTTCTTACGGCACAAATTGAAATTACAGGCTTATCGGTAGTAAGTGTTGTATGATCAGCTCCCATCAACATAAAATCGGCACCAACTGCGTTTACCAATGAGGCATTATGCATTACCCTTTCATGTGTAACATCGCTGTACGCGAAAACAACCAGGTCGGCCTTTAAATCTTTGATGAGTTTTT
>Ga0182027_10008712_pt1 | contig 14704 bp, 14 predicted proteins | sample 712E1DmetaG_FD_121300 | JGI IMG/M metagenome (GOLD analysis project Ga0182027, IMG submission 121300) | Permafrost microbial communities from Stordalen Mire, Sweden - 712E1D metaG (Illumina Assembly) | ecosystem: Environmental > Terrestrial > Soil > Wetlands > Permafrost | place: Sweden... | reverse complement strand
TGGGCGGTCCGTCGATGCCGAAGAAACGGCCGTAGACCAATCCCAGGCCGAAGCGAAAGCCTGGCTTCCGCCACAAAGCGCGGTCACTTTCAGTGGGAAGGGAAAATCGCGGGGGCGGATCCTCGTCGAGGATGATGGGCGGCGCGGCCATCAGGTCCGGGACAGCGGTCGCCTTGTCGGACGTGTCGGAGCCCGCACCGGCGGTTCTGACGGGAGTCACAGCAAGTGCCAGGGTTCCAACCAGCAAGCAATGAATTGGCTTCATTGTTGTACCGGGCACGCATTCAGCCACCATCCGGGTGGGCTTGCTGTGATGTTCCAATTGGGAGTTGCACACGCGGGATCGTTGTTGCAGCCGCGAAGTGTATAATGGGTCAAGTATTGACAGTCTTCAGTGGGCGCACTGGCGACCACGAGTTGCTGTCCAGGCGGCACGCCGCCGTCGTCGGCAGAGAGATGCGGAAAACTGGTGCAAGCCCGGAGGTGCGTTAAGCCGGGGTCCGGGTCGTCCGCTGGCGCTTCAACATAGAAGGAAGTACCGCCGCCATCGTTGGCCATGCAGGACAGCGCCTGAAGCTCGGGCGAGGGCGTTTGGAGTGCGAGAAAGACAGTTTGATCCAAGCCGGCCGTGGCGCACGACCCGGAAGCTTCGAGCGGCAATGGGCCGTTGGGCACGCTGGCCAGCGCGGCGGCAGCCGAGAATCCCCCTGCCGACAACAAAGAAAATCCCGCCGGTGGGTCCGGACAACCACTGCGCGGATAGAACGCCACGGTGGAATTGAACGTGCCCTCGAGGAAGGCGACCCGCTGGTCGGGCAGGGTCATGGAAATGAAGCTGGCACCCCAAACGACGTCGGGCGGTCCGGCCGCCCCGCCGTCGTCCTGTGGCGGCGGCTCGCCCCGGCGCCGGTGGTGGGGCGGATGGCGCAAGTCGAAGGTTCCGTTGCTGTTGCTGTCGTCGTACACGATGAGGCTGGCGTAGGCCACGCGCGAGGTAATGTCCCCCACCATGACATCGGCGCTGGGCAGATCGACGAGCGTGAGCGTCGCCAGCGAGCCCGGCTGAATCGGCGCATCCGCGGCATCGCGGTCGGGTACGAAGCGGAAGTTGTCGGGACAGCCCGCGGTCGCGACCGCAGCCGCGGCTGGTGATTCCGGTGATTCCGCCTCGACGACGCAGAACGGTTCGGGCTGCCACTGCATGCCCCAAACCAGGGCGATTCGTGGCGAAGCCAGCTGAGAGAAATCGCCGTTCACCTGAACCTTGATGTTGACCAGGGGGGTAACCGCGCCGCCCAGTCCCACCAGCTTGTGGCAGCCGACGAGGGAGATTCCCAGCACGGCCATGAACCCCAAACGCGCTTTCAATGTTGCCATGTGACCCCGAGTCCGCTGGACCAGCCCCAACGCGCGCCACTGTTGACGATGTGAAGCGTGGGACCGCCGCTCACGCTCATGCCCCAAGATTCCCACACGCGAAGAAACACGACACCTTCGACATCGGCGGCGGGCAACATCGACCAGGTCGTGGTGTCGAGCGCGCTGCCCGAAAGGCCAGCCCGATTGCCTTGGGCGCGCGTGCGATCCTCGTAGACCAGCGTTCCGCCCGCACTCAAGCGCAGAGCGAAAACCCCGCGCCCCGTCGGACGCTGAACGATTCCACACAGTCGCAGGCGAATGTCGTCATTGCGAACGGCGTCGATGAGTGTGTATTCGGTGGCGGTAGACCAGGACGCGCTCGCGCCATAGGCAAACGTGCCGCTCTTGGTGGCGAGCCGGCTGTAGCTTGCGCCCACGCCGGTCGACAGCCCGGTGGCAAGCGCGGCCGGCAACGCCAGCACCAGCTGCGCGTCGAGCGTGCCCTTTGCTGGCGAAGATATGCCGGACAGCTCTTGCGCGCTCAAGCGCGCCGGATAGGCCAGCAAAAGAACCACCGCGAACGCGAGGGACCAGACACCTCGTCGTGGCGGAAAGTCTGGTCGAAGTGCTGGCCACATGAGCGTAGTGACCCTAGCATTCCATTTCCAGGCGTGCCTACGGCCGATTTCGCTGGGGAGTGCGATTTCGGCAGTGATCAGCGGGAGCGGACGACGGCGGCCAGGGTTCGGCTCATGTCGACGACGCTGTAGGGTTTGGCGATTACGTCACAGAAGCCGTATTCGCGGTGGTTGGCCATGATGGGATCTTGGCTGTAGCCGCTCGACACCACCGCCTTGGCGCCGGGGTCGATGGCGAGGAGCTCGCGGATGGCTTGCTGGCCGCCCATGCCGCCTGGGATCGTCAGATCCATCAGCACAACGTCGAAGGGTTGTCCCTCGGCGCGCGCCTTTTGCCACACGTCGAGAGCCTCCTGGCCGTCGCGGGCGAAGGCGACCTGGTAGCCAAGCTCCCCGATGATCTTGCCTGCGATGTCGCGCACCATGGCCTCGTCGTCCATGATCAGCACGCGGCCAGTTCCGCGCACGAGGTCAGGCTCGCTCGGCGGCGGCGTCGGCGGCGCGCCGCTGGCGACCGGCAGATACACGGTGAACGTGGTGCCGCGACCGACCTCCGAGGCCAACGTGATGGCGCCGCCGTGGTTGGCCACGATGGAGTAGCTGATGGCCAGGCCCAGGCCGCGCCCTTCGGCCTTGGTGGTGAAATAGGGGTCGAACACACGCGAGCGATGTTGTTCGGGAATTCCCGTTCCGCGGTCGGTCACCGCAATGACCACGTACTCGCCCGGGCTCAGCGTCGGCACTTCAGCCTCGCGCACGTGGCGGTTGTCGGCCGTGATGATCACGGTGCCTTCGCCCTGCATGGCCTGGCTGGCGTTGATGATGAGATTGCTCAACACCTGACCAAGCTGTCCCTCGTCCGCCTCGACCGGCCGCAGATCTTCCGCGATCGATATCTCGCGCGCGGTGGCGCGTCCGCGCAAGGCCAACGCCGCGGACTCGCGAATGAGCGTGCCGGGTTTGAACAGTTTGCGCACCGGATCCCCACCGCGAGAAAACGTCAACAACTGGCGGGTCAAGTCGCGCGCGCTCAGCGAGGCCTTTTCGGCCTCGACCAGCAGCTCTGTCGACGGACCGTCCGGTTCCAGGGTGGTGCGCACCAGGGAGATGTTTCCCAAAATGGCGGTCAAGATATTGTTGAAGTCGTGGGCGATGCCCCCGGCCATGACGCCGAGCGAGCGCAGCTTTTCCGAGCGGAGCAGCTCGCTTTCGAGGCGCTTTCGATCCGACATGTCGCGCACGATTCCGATGATCTGCCGCACCCCCTCCGCCTCGGTCACAGTGGCGTTGATGAGCACGGGGAGGACTGCGCCCAAGGCGTGCACGTAGTCAATCTGCAAATCGCGCACGAATCCTCGTTGCATGCAAATACGCACCTCCGCGGCGTTCCGCTCTAGGTCGTGCTCGGACGTCCAGGCTGTCACCGACCGGCCTCGGATCTCATCCAGCGCGAGGTGCCCGGTCATGCGCACGTACTCGGCATTCGCGTCGAGGACGCATCCTTGCTGGTCGAGGATCACGAATCCCGTCGAGGTGGTCTCGACCAGTGCCTTGTACTTGCGTTCGCTGTCCTGCACCGCCACCTCGGCCCGCTTGCGCATGATGGCGCCCATGAGGATTTCGCCCAGGATGCGCAAGAGCGCGGTCTCGTCGTCCGACCACGTTCGTTGCCAGCGCACGGCATCGAGCCCGAAGAAGCCGCTCAGAGCTCCGCCGTGGGTCATCGCGACGTTGATGAGCGAGCGGATGCCTTGGCGCTCGAGCTCCGCTCGTTCGGCGGCCGCGTCGGCGGGCAGGTCGGCCACCGAGTTTACCGCCACCACCGTTTGCAGCCGAAGTTGCTGCACGAACCAGGGCAAGCTGTTTTCGATAGGAACGCGCTGCCGGTTCGCCCGCTCTGCCGAGATACCTACCGCCACCCATTCGTGGGTGTTGTCCATGAAGCAGCTGTCGGGCGAAAAGAGGAAGACGTAACTGCGCTCGACGCCCATGAATTCACCGATGGTGGCCAACGCGCTATCGATGCGGGCGTCGAGCTCCGCCGGCGGGGCGGCCATGAGCTGCGTTGAAACGCCCATGATGAGTTGCTCGAGGGCGATGCGGTGGCGAAGGGCGTCCTCGCCGCGCACGCGCTCGGAAATGTCGATGAGGTAGCCGCGCAGGCCGACCGGCCGGCCGTCCTTCACGACGATGGACGTATGCACGAGAGCCGGGAAAGTGCTGCCATCCCTGCGCAAGGCGGTGTACTCGGAGACCGCGAGCGGACCAGTGCCGACGCGCCGCTGGATATTGGTGCGCAGGATTTCCCGCTGTTCAGGAACCACCATTTGCGCCACCGATACCCCCCGCGCCACATCCTCCGCGGTGTAGCCAAAGGCATCGAGCCCGCTCTGGTTGACGTAGACGAAGCGTCCCGCGAGGTCGAACTCGAACACAGTCTGCGACAAGCCGTCGAGCAGGTCGCGAAAACGTCGTTCGTCTCCGTGGGGGTCGTCCGGGACAGACGGCTTGTCACGCGCGGCCATCGTTCCATTGTACTACGGTCGGACGATGTCGCGTCGCTGGTTCGCTGCCAGCGAATCCGGACCGATGGGCTCTAGTGAGCCAAGATCGCGTCCAGGATCACGGCGCCCATCACCATCACGGCGTAGTAGTTGATGGCGTGAAAGGCTTGGCGGAAGCCCTGTTTGTTGGGCGCACGCAGGGATCGCCAGGCGACTACGGTCAGCCACGCGCCGGCGGCGGCAAGCCCGAGGCCGAGGAAGGGCGAGCTCGACAAACCGAAGATGGGTAAAAGCAGCGCGGAAGCCGCGGTGGCTGCCGTCCACACGAAGGTCACGCGCGACAGGGAATCCACGCCCATGCGTCGGATGAAGGTGGGGAAGTTGGCGTGCTCGTAGTCGCCGCTGATACGCAGAGCGAGCAGCCAGAAGTGCGGCACCTGCCACATGAGCAGAAAGAACGAGAGGGACAAGATGGGGCCGTTGAGGGCGCCGCCAGCGCACACCCAGCCGATGGCGGGCGGAATCGCGCCTATGACGGAGCCGACCACGGAGGCGAGAGAGCTGACACGCTTCAAGTAGGTGTAGAAACCGTTGTACCAAAGCACGGCGAGAGCGCCCAAGCCCGTCGCCACCCAGCCGCCAAAGAGCCAAAGGCCGGCGAGGGCCAGAGCGGCCAAAACGGCAGCCAACATCACCGCCGCCGCGGGCGAGATTTTTCCCGCAGGGATGGGCCGGCGACGCGTGCGCTCCATCAGCGCATCCAGTTTGTGTTCCTGTGCTTCGTTGAGGGCGCAGGCGGCGAAGGCCAGCAGCAGGACCACGCCCGAAACCGGTAGCAAGCGCCAGGTCAGCGCGTGGGTGAAGGCCAGGTACCCGGTCGCGGCGGACACCGTCGACATGATCGAAATCGGGAACTTGAAAAGCTGAACGAGGTCGCGACGGTTCACGGTGCTTCCTTCGGGTCACTGCAAGGACTTAATGTACGCGGTCAGGTCGGCGATATCGCCGTCGCTGAGGTCGGCCTTGGGCATCTGCGGCGCGAATCCCTTCACCACTTCCTTGGGCGGGTGGCTGATGGATCGCTTGATGTAGTCGTCGTCGGCGGTCAAGGTGACCTCCCTGCCTTCAGTCAGCACGGTGACTGGGCTGCCGAACAATCCCTTCCAGGTCGGGCCGACCAGCTTGGACCCGTCGTTGGTGTGGCATGCCACGCAGCCTTTGAGCTTGAAGTCGCGTTCACCCCTGGCCGGATCCGGCGGGCCCGATGCGGCTGCCGCCAGAACCGGCGGATCGGCCGAGTCGCCGAAATACCACGTGGAAAAATCCGCTTCGGGAATGACCCGAACCTTTGACAGCATGTACGAGTGATTCACGCCGCACATGACCGTGCACTCGATGTCGAAATCGCCCAATTGGGTGGCCTGAAACCAGGTGTAATTGTCCTTGCCGGGAACCACGTCGGCCTTGATTCGGAACGCCGGGACATAAAAGCCGTGCAGAACGTCCAAAGACTTGAGGTCGAGCCGCACCGGTCGGCCAATGGCGGCGTACAGCTCGGTGCTTTGTTTGCCATTGGGATAGGTAAATGACCACGCCCATTGCCTGGCCGTCACCTTGACGACCATGGCATCGCGCGGGACCTCGCGCAGGTAGCGATAATTGGTCCAGCCGTAATAGAACATGCTGAGGAACAGCACGAGCGGAATTCCCGTCCAGGCCAGCTCCAGGGCGGTGTGGCCGTGGATGTCGTGGCCTTGGGCGCCGGACGATCGCCGGTAGCGCACGACGAAGTAGATCATCACGAAGGTGATGAAGACGAGGAAAGCAATGGTGAGCGCGGAAATGTAGAGAAATACCGCATCCACCTTGTCTGAAACGCTGGAAGCACCGCCAAACATAATGGTCTACCTGAAGAGATAATCGGTGAAGGTGAGGCCGACAAAGATCACTAACACGGCAATCGCCGCGGCAACCATGTACTTGAGGGCCGCGCTCTCGTACTTGAGGTGCATGAAATAGAAGAAGACGAGGCTGGCCTTGGTGGGCGTGATGACCAGCAGTCCAAGAAGCGTCAGGTTGGGTTTGTGCGTGGCGCTGAGGCCGACCAGCGCCCCGGTGAGGAGCACAAGCGCGATCCAAACCTTGATGAAGGTTGCATAGCCGACGATGTGCGGGTGCTCGGCTTCGTGTTGCATGCTGTTGTTCATGTTCGATTGCTCATGCGCTAGCTAGGCCGCCAAATAGAACAAGGGAAGCAGGAAAATCCAGATGACGTCGACGAGGTGCCAGTAGAGGCCGGCGTTTTCCAGCTTGATGAAATCGTCGTGGCGAATTTTGTCGCGCGCCAGGAGCCTGAGCATCACTGCCATGACCACCACCCCGACGGTGACGTGTAGACCGTGCAGCCCGGTCATGCCGTAATAGAGACCGAAAAACAGGCGCTCGCCCGGCGGGCGTTGCATGAGGGCAGCCGAACCGGGAAAGATGCCGTGATGAATCTTCGCCTTCCATTCGAAGAATTTGTTCACCAGGAAGGTGCAGCCGAGCACCATGGTGGAGGCGAGGAACAGCATCGACTGGGCTTTGCGCTTGAGACGAATGGCAATGATGGAGAGCACCATGGTGAGGCTGCTGGTGAGCAGCACCATGGTATTGATCACGCCCAATGTGACGTTGAGCTCGCCAGCGGCCTCGTGAAATTCGTGGGGATGCATCGAGCGGTACATGCCGTAGGCCACGAACAAGCCGCCAAACAGAATCAGTTCCGTGAAGATGAAAATCCACATGCCGAGCTTCGCGCCGACGTAGTCGCGGTGTTCGGCTGCGTGGGGTTCGGCCGGCGCGCTCATCGCGAGGGCTCCTTGGCCACGGGATTGAAGTGGTACGGATCCTCGGTGATGACCGGCAGCACATCGAAGTTCTCCACCGGGGGCGGCGAGGGGACGGTCCACTCCAGCGTGACGCCGCCCCAAGGATTGGCAGGAACGTCGACCTTGCGAAACAGGCCGCGGATGAGATTGGTGACCATCATGAGCAGCCCGGCGACCATGATCCAGGAACCGATGGTGGCGTGGAGGTGACCGCCGTGGAACTTGGGCAGGTGGTCGTAATAGCGCCGGGGCATGCCCTGCAGGCCCAAAATCAGGAACGTGAAGTAGAGCATGTTGAAGCCAACGAAAATGTGGACAAAGGCCACAATTGCCGTGCGCTCGTTGTACATGCGGCCGAACATCTTGGGGTACCAGTAGTGCAGTGCCGCGAAGAACGCGAAGCCGGTACCGCCAAACATCACGTAGTGAAAATGGCCGACGATGAAGTAGGTGTCGTGAATGTGCACGTTGATGGCAAGCGCGCCCTGAAACAGACCGGTGAGGCCGCCGATGCTGAAAAGGAAGATGAAGCCGAGGGCAAAAAGCATGGGCGCCCGCAGCTCGACCGATCCCTTGTACAGCGTGGCAACCCAATTGAAGACTTTGATGGCGCTGGGAATGGCTACCAGGAAGGTCAGCAACGAGAAGATGACGATGGAGGTCTCGCTCATGCCGCTGGTGAACATGTGGTGCGCCCACACCAACGATCCCACGGCGGCAATAGCCATGCTGGACATCACGATGGCCTTGTAGCCGAAGATGGTCCGGTGGGCGAAGGTGGGAATGATCTCGGACACTGCGCCCATGGCGGGAATGATCATGATGTAGACCGCCGGGTGCGAATAGGTCCAGAAGAGATGCTGGTAGAGGATGGGATCGCCGCCGATGCTGGGATCGAAGATACCGAGATGAAACACGCGCTCTAGAATGACGAGCAATAGCGTGATGCCTAAAATCGGAGTCGCGAGCACCTGCACCCACGCGGTCGCGTAGAGCGCCCACGGGAAGAGCGGCATGCGCATCCAATTCATACCCTTGGTGCGCAGGCGGTGAATGGTGGTGATGAAGTTGAGCCCGGTGAGGATGGAGGAAAACCCGATGACGAAGGCGCCGAGCACGGCTACGGTGACGTTGGTTCCGGTCGTCACGCTGTAAGGGACGTAGAACGACCAGCCCGTGTCGGGCGGCCCGCCGCCGGTGAACAACGACGTGATGGCGATGGTGGCGCCGGCCATGAACAGGTACCACGACAGCAGATTGAGGCGCGGGAAGGCCACGTCCTTGGCGCCGATCATAATGGGCAACATGAAATTCCCGAACACCGCGGGCAGGCCAGGGATGACGAAGAGGAAGATCATGATCACACCGTGCAACGTGAACAAGGCGTTGTAGGTGGTGGGCTTCATGATGGTCGGGCCCATGGTCAGGTGCTCTAGGCGCATGAACACGCCCAGGGTCATGCCGACCAGGAAGAAGGTGATCATGGCGCCGAGATAGAGGAGCGCGATGCGCTTGTGATCCGTGGTGAGCAGCCAGGACGCGATTCCCTTGCGCGACGACTGATTGTAGAAATTCCCCTCGTGTGGGGCGACCACGGAAGGGGCGGCGATCGATTCGGCGGCGGTACTCACGGCGACTCCTTGGCGTCAGACTTGGGGCGCCTCTTTCGGTTTGCGGCGATGCCGATACCAAAGCCCAACGCGAGCACGATGGTGAAGGCCGCGGCGACGCGTGTGATGTCGAGAAAATACCTGCGGCCTGCGGGATCGTAGCTGTAACAGAAGCGCAGAAAGCGGGCGATGGTGGGACCGGTGCGGCCCTGCGCGGCCTCGGCGACGGCCATTTTCACGTCGAAGGGCAGGAAGGTGACGCCGTAGAGGTAGCGCGTTACCTTACCCGTGGGCGAGAGCACCATGATGGCCCCGGCGTGAACGTAGTCGTCGCCGCGCTTGGCGAAGCGGAAGCCAACCGCGTCGGCTAGTCTTTTGGTGGAAATGGGATCGCCGGTCAGGAACCGCCATGCATTGGGCGGGAAAGCGGGGCCGAGTTGCTTGACGTAGTTTTCCTTCTTCAGCCCGGCCAGCTCGGCGTTGTCGCGCGGATCGAAGCTGACCGAAATGACCTGGAAATCCTTGCCTGGGATTTGATCGGTCCGTCCCAGCATCTCGGCCACGCCGTTCAGCAGTGGCGTGCACAGACCGGTGCAGCGGAAGTAGTTGAGCGTGAGCAAGGTCGGCTTGTCGAGGATGTCTCGCAGCGAGACGCGGTCGCCCTGTTCATCGATCAACATGAGGTCGAGGGGAACGGTCTGGCCCAGTTTTTCGTCGATGCCCACATCGAGCGGCGCTTCAGCCGGGGCCTCCGCGCGGGCAAGGCGCGTTGGCGCCAGGGCGCAAAGACACAGGAGGGTCGCGAGGTGAACCTTCATGGCTGCGTAACCTGCCCCTGCGAGGGCGCCGGTGCCATCAGATCGATTCCAAGAAGTGCGTGCATGATTTCCCGCCATTCATCCTTGCTCATCGCAGCCACCGCCGGAGAGAAGCCATTGCCAGGCGCGCCCGCTGTCCACGCGCGTGCTATGGCAAGGGGATCGCCGCGATTGGTGGCCGCGGCCACCGTGCGCGACGCGCGAGCGGGATCCGCAATCACGGCGCGTAGCAATTCCGCCGATGGGGATGTGTCATCGGGCGGCGGCAGCTTGAGCGCCGACACCGCAACTTGCTCGCGCACCATCTTCGCGATGGCCGAGCTCGCCGGGATGCGATTGGGGATGTGGAAACCTTTGGAGCGGAATTGATCGGCCAGGGCTTCGAGCGCCTTGGGATCTTCCGGCCCGTGGTCGAACGCGCCGAGGGAGCGCACGTAGTGCACGAGCGCCATGCGATCCGCGGGGACGATAAAATCGAAGGCGGCCATGCCGGTGCCCTTCACGCCGGTGGATATGGTCGTGAAAATGTCGGTCGCGCGATAGCCGCGCGTCCATTTTTCGGGCTGGGTGAAGTTGCGTGGCTTGGGATTGAGCGTGGCAACCGCGGGCCCGTCGCCGCGTCCGGTGTCGCCATGGCAAGACGTACAGTTCTGCTTGAAGAGGGATTCGCCGCGGGCCAGCAGTTTCGGGTTCGCGGTCAGCACGGTCGCGGGATCCACGGGCGGAAGATCCCGGCCCTTGCTTGCCGGGGCTTCAGCTTGGTCGAGCCAACCGACGCTGGCAGCGGCGGGTTGATCCGACGGCATGCGACCGGGCGGGCGCCGCTCGCGCAACAGCGACGGGACGACAATCAAGCCGAACAGCACGAAGGTGATGGCGACGCCCGAGCCAAGCGCGAAACGCGTGGCAAGCCCCTGGGCTTCCGTACCCCACGGCGAAGACGGTGGCGATGACGGCGGCGTCGGCTCGCGTTCGTCGCTCATAGTTGCCACTCCAGTCCCTTGACCAGTAAGGGATCGCCCACCGGCATGTCGGCACCGCGACCCATGGCGCGGCGAATTTGTAGCAAGCCAAGGCCGACGAAGAGGCACGCCATGGCGAGCTCGGGCCAACCGAAAAGTGGCTCGGGGCCGAGCACGGGGAAGATGAGCCAGTAGAGATCGACAAAGTGCCCCACCAAAAGTGACAGGGCCGCGAGGCGCAGAACCGTCGACGATTTTTTCGCCTGGCCGCCGATGAGCAGGAAGAACGGAAGCAGAAAGCTCAGCAGGGGAAGAAGCAAGGCGACGGGCTGCCAGGCGCCCTCGATGCGATGCTTGAACCAGACGACTTCCTCGGGCAGGTTGGCGTACCAGATCAACATGTATTGGGCGAAGCCGATGTACGCGTAGAAAACCGTGAAGGCAAGCCCCAGGGTGCCGAGGTTGTAGTAGTGCTTGCTTTGGACTTCAGGCAGGCGTCCGCGGCGTTTGAGAGCGAGCACACCCAGCAGCATGGCGGCGATGCCCGAGAGAAAGGTACCGGCAAAAAGGTACACGCCGAACATGTCGCTGTACCACTCGGGTTCGAGGCCGGAAATCCAGTCGAACGCTACGATGGTCACGGTGAAGAAAAAGACCACCATGAAGGGCGGTGCCAGGCGACGCGCACGCACGGTGAAATTGGGATCCTTGCTCTCATCCTGGCGCAGAGATCCGCGCACGTAGAAGGAATAAAACAGCAGCCAAACCACCGCACAGGCGACCAGTCGGATGGCGAAGAAGGGAAGGTTCAGCCAGGGCGCCTTGGCGACGAGGATCGGATTGTGGGCCGCCTCGGGCCGCGTCCAGGGAAACAGCACCGGCAGCGCGAGGAAGGCGACGAGCAGTGACGGTATCGCCAAAATCAATAGCGAGGCGATGCGCTCGGGCACGCGGCGCATGGGCACGCTCCAGTGGGCGCCGACGAGCCGTTCGAGAGCAACGAGGAACAGGTTGCCGAGCCCGACGGTCAACAGAAACAGCGTCCACACCAGCCAGTTGGCCCAGAAACGCTCCGGCCCGGCGCTGACGTACACGCCCGCCGCACCCGCCGTGCCCACCAGGGTCAGCACCACGAGAAGATTGCGAGTCAGCCGCGATCGAGAGGTTTCGGCACTCATCGCAGATCCTCGTCCTTGGCATTCTGGGCCCGTTGCAGAACGCGAACGTAGTGCACGGCGGCCCAGCGATCGGAATCATCCAGATCCGGGGCGTAGCTTGGCATTGCGTTCTTGCCCAGCATGAGCACGCCGTAGATGTAGCCGTCGGGGCGCGCGCGTACTTCGTTGGAAAGCAGGTTGCCGGGCTTGGCCCCGTAGGCGCGCGAGAGCAGAGCCACGCCGTCGCCCACGGCACCGTGGCAAACTGCGCAGTGGTCGCCAAATACCTTGCGACCGCGCTCGGCCGTCTCTTGCGTAAGCGGCAGCGGATTGCCGAGCATGTCTCCGGCCTCTTCTGGCGTGGCAAACGCAGGCGGAAGATGTCCGCGCGCTACCGTGCCGGCCACGGCGGGGCGCATGCCGCGTCCATCGGCGAAGAACGTGCTCGATCGAAACGCGTTCAACTTGGGTTGGTTGTGCATGTGGAGCATGGGCGGCACGATGGGCAGAATTTTCTGGACGGCGTAGATACCCACGCCCGCCACCACGCAGGCCGCAACGATGGCGCCGATGGCTTGCAGCAGACCCACCAGCGTGAACGGAGTCCACGTGAGGATGGGAACGATTTCGACCGACTCGGCGCCGTTGTCGATGAGCGCCTGGCGCGCGGTTTCCGTGTCGAAGGCCGGCCCCGCGTTTTCGATGCTGAGAGCGAGCTTGTCGCGCGTGATGTCCTTGATGGCCTTGGCATGGAGCACCGGGTGGCCGAAGAACGGCAGCTTGTTGAACACGAACAGCATGGCCAGGCCGGCGGTGAAAGTGGCGAAGAGCACCGTCACTTCGAACATCACCGGCACGAAGGCCTGCCAGGAAAACAGCGGCTTGCCGCCCGTCACCAAGGGATAGTCCACCGCGCTCGTCCACCACTCGAACAGCAGCGCCAAGGCCGTGCCGAGCACGCCCATTCCAAGAACCAAGGCACCGAGGCGCGACGGCGCAAGTCCAATCGCGCGGTCGAGGCCATGCACCGGGTAGGGCGTGTAGGCTTCGAGCCGTCCCAGCTTGCGCTGGCGAATCTTGTTGGCGGCGTCGATGATTTTCTGCGCGTCGGAGTAGAGGCCGAGCACGGCGAACGTCGAACCGGTCGCGCTAGTCATGGCTTGCGCCTCCGTGGCCGGCCTGGGCACCCGGCAGACTGGCTTTCATTTCGCTGGTGGCAATGACCGGCATCACGCGCGCGAACAACAGCACCAGCGTGAAGAACAATCCGAACGAGCCGAGCAGAATGCCGAAATCGATCTTGGTGGGAATGTAAATGTGCCAGGACGACGGCAAGTAGTCCTGATGAAGCGAAATCACGATGATCACGAAACGCTCCATCCACATGCCCAAGGTCACCGCCAGCGCGACGAAGATCATGGCTGGGATCGAGCGCCGCATGCGGCGGAACCAGAAGATCTGCGGAATGATGATGTTGCAGGTGATGGTGGTGATACCGGCCCAGCCGTAGAAGCCGGAAACGTAGTTCTTGAAGGTGTGCTGGATGTACGGGTTGGCGCTGTACCAGGCGGTGCCACCCTCCATGAAATAGGCGTAGCCCATGATGCACGACATGGCCAAGATGAGCCGGTTCATCACGTCGAGGTGATTGTCCGTTATCAAGTTCGACAGGTTCATGGTCTTGCGCACAACCGTCAGCACGATGACCACCATCGCGAATCCGGCAAAGATGGCGCCAGCGACGAAGTAGGGCGGGAAAATCGTCATGTGCCAGCCGGGCACCAAGGACACGGCGAAGTCGAACGACACCACGCTGTGCACGCTGATGACAAGGCCCGTGGCCAGGCCCGCGAGCAGCAGGTACGCCTTGTCATAATGAAGCCAGTGCGAGGTGGCGCCGCGCCAGCCAAGGCTAAGCACCGTGTAGATACGCTTGCGCAGGCCTTCGGGCGTGCGATCGCGCATGGACGCGAAGTCGGGCACGAGGCCCAGGTACCAAAAGACCAGCGAGACCGAAAAATACGTGCTGACCGCGAACACGTCCCAAACCAGCGGCGAACGGAAGTTCACCCAAATGGCGCGTTCGTTGGGATACGGGAACAGCCAGTAGCCGAACCACGGGCGGCCGGTGTGAAGAACCGGGAAGATCGCCGCGCACATGACGGCGAAATCGTCATGGCCTCGGCAAAACGGGCAATGGCGTTGCGCCAGCGCGCGCGGAACAGAAAGAGGATGGCGGATATCAGGGTTCCCGCGTGGCCGATACCGACCCAGAAAACGAAGTTGATGATGCCGAAGCCCCACGCTACGGGCCGGTTGTTGCCCCAGGTGCCGATGCCGTAATAAAGCGTGTAGCTCATGCAGAACACGCCAACGGCCAAGGCGGACAGGGTGACGGCCAGGGCGACGTACCAGGCGCGCGGTGGGCGACGGTCGGGAAACTGCAAGACCTGCTGATCGAGAGAGGCCGACGTCACCACCCCTTCGATGAGCTCGAAGGGTTGCAAGGCCTCGGGCAGGGGCGCGGTCGCGGGTTTCATCGTTCGCCTCCACCCACCGGATTTTTGAGCGCTGCCAAATAGGTGATGGCTGGTTTGGTGCCCAGCTCTTCGAGCACATGGAAGCCGCGGTTGCTGCGGGAAATCTTCGACACTTCGCTCTCCGGATTGGCGATGTCGCCGAAGACGATGGCGCTCGCGGGACATGCGGCTCCGCACGCAGGCACGACGTCGGTGTCGCGCAGCGGGCGCTTTTCGCGTTTGGCGACCTGATCGGCGTTGCGAATG
>Ga0182027_10008709_pt1 | contig 14708 bp, 20 predicted proteins | sample 712E1DmetaG_FD_121300 | JGI IMG/M metagenome (GOLD analysis project Ga0182027, IMG submission 121300) | Permafrost microbial communities from Stordalen Mire, Sweden - 712E1D metaG (Illumina Assembly) | ecosystem: Environmental > Terrestrial > Soil > Wetlands > Permafrost | place: Sweden... | reverse complement strand
GAGCTTGCTAGCTGTTTGAAGGAAGACTCTGGGGAAGCGGCTTGGCGCAAAGAATGCCTTTCAACATTCGAAGAATGGCTTGAAAAATGGTTCGGCAAAACCTAATTTTTCTAAAATATTCTATTCTTTTTTATTGAAAGATTATGTTTTATTTTGGAAAGCCTACAAGCAAACAGCAAATAACGCGTGTGATAAATTTCGGAACCTGAGATCTTCCGCCAATTTGGAGCATACTTGAATATCTAACAATAAAGCCCATGTTAACAGTGCCAAAAACTACATGAAATATGTTGAAAAGTACTAGCATTAATTATTTAGCTCCAAATCTTCTGACTTTGCCTCACACACATTTCACCCGTTAAACCACAGCGCAAGCATCCGCCCCCTCCCTACTATTTACAACCAACTCTGCCAAGTAAATAGCAACACACCCCCTCCAGCTAACACTCATCAAGCTGCCCCTCAGATAAGAGAGCTAAAAGCCTATTAGGATCATCTAGTAGACCGAGGAGGTAGGCTGTGAGAGAACATATAAAAATGCCCTAAGCAGCAACTATTATGTAGATATCTATTGCGGCTATTACAAAGCCTACGATTGCATCAGTGTACTTTTCTGGGACAGGCTCAAAAGTTTCGGCAACCCGCTAATTCCAACTTGGACAAGGACCACTTTTTTGTATTAGAATCAGCAGACTGATTAGGACTTTTTTTTGTTGAATAGCTACATTACAATCGCTTGAGTTATGCAGATTTATATTAATATTGTAAAGTATCTACGTTAATTTGTTTCTCAAGTAATCTTTTCATGGAGATTGTGTTAAAAATGATGTATGCTCTAAAGCTTTTGCCTGCACTTTTTTACTTGAGCTTGAGAGTAATTCTCTTAAGCTTAAGCTTCCTTACAGTAAGAGTTGCGTGCTAGCATTATGCGAAGGCGCGAGGCAGTCCGACTTTTCAGTGAGATATGTGAGTGTGTACCAGACGCTTTCATAAACAGTATATCGCTAACGCCAAGCAACCGCTCCAAAGAAGAATTTGATCTTCGGATAAAGGTCTCTCTCGATGCCAAAAGTCTCACGAACGTGCAATCAGTTGTGAGTAAACATGGGATGATTTTGAAAGAAGATAAAGGGTCTTTATTGATTTATGGATCTGAAACAAAACCAACTGGAATGGCAATTATCGCATAAAATTAAAGTTCCCAACAAAGACTTGAGGGAATAGCTGGGATACACCCGAAAAAGCAGTGAAACTCTTGCTTAAATCACGATTTAATTCACAGATGTTAGAGTGCAGAGAATTAAAAATGATAGGGGACTACGAGCACACGGCAACAAGTGTTTTTGGTAATTTGAAAATGTTACCGCATTGCTGCCGCTAATACTTCTCGGTTTATTTTAAGCCATGCTTTTTTTGTCAAACGCTAGAAGTGCTCATCGTTAAAATTCAAGCCTAAAAGCCTGTGTTTACATTTGCTGTCTTTGCAACCGTACAACAATAAGTTAGGGTTGTTAAAGTTGGTTGTTAAAACTTCACTTGTTGAATTGCAATTTTCACAGTATTCAGCGCGGACTTGATTATTTAAGATGTACCCTTTGCTGAGAGGATGCTCCAAGATTTGTTCTTAAAAGAGCGTGGAATCAAAAAAACCACTCCAAAACAAACATTGAGTCGCCTTTAATGGCGTCACCGCTAGGAAATGCACATTGAGCTTTAAATGAATTTGTGATTGCGAAACGGCAACAACGTTTCAAAACAATATGTGTGTAGCAACTGATTGTATACAATAATTTATTTGGCTCTTATTCCTTAGCTTTTGCAATAGAACCTAAGCCTAAAAATGGCATACTTGAAAGCTAAACAGTCCAGTTAAGGTTAGAAAACTCGTAGTTAGGTGCATAGGTTTGCAGAAAGCACGGAGTGTTTTGTTTTTAGGTATTTATTTTAGATTCATAGGTTGCTTTCATAAGTTAGTTAAATAGCGTTCGCTATTGTGTGTTCTATTGGAATCTGGAGGAAAGTGTATGAAACAAATTGCAGAAAAAGATAGGAAAGAACTAGAAGCTAAGCTAGAGAGTGTTTTCCAAGAGAAAATTGGTCAATTGCCGACAGAGTTGCGTGAAATATTGCTAGATGACATGGTCACAGCCTTCGAAAATAGGTTAAATGTGTTAAACCGAGCAAGCATAAAAGGCGATAATTAGCTGCATTCATGGACGAAAACACTGATTAGTAATACATAAATGATTTATACTAAAAACTGGAATTTGATAAAAAAGAGGAGTATAAAGTGCGTCGTTCAAAACTAGAAATGTATGTTGATATCATTTCGGTTCTGGCTCATAGAGGACCGCTAAAGCTAACACACGTCATGTATAAAGCAAACGTTAACTGCAGCGTCCTCAAAGAGTACCTTGACTTCCTCATAAAACAAGGCTTAGTGGAAGAACGTACCGCAGGAAAACAACGCGTAGTTTACGCCGTTACACAACGCGGCATAACAGTTCTGAAATACTTCAAAGAACTAAAGCAGGTCCTGCCCATAGTAGAGGAAGCACGAAACCAAGCCTCAATCCCCTACTAAAACCCACAATTCCCTTATTTCCCAAAAAAATAAATTAATATTTTACAATATTTGTTTCGCGCTCTAAATTTATTAAATATTGCTGTTATAATTTAGTTATTTGAAATAAGTAGTAGAGTTTCGTAAGACTTAATAAATATCTTTGGGATTAAACTACCAACTGATATGTGCAAAACACTCTGGAGGGACTAGTGATTAAGGACGAAATATTGACTAAAAAACCGATAACGATACTTGAAAAAATTGAAGAAAGCCTTGAGAGACTAAACCAGAAAATGGAAGTAATAATTGAAATCCAGAAGAACGGTAATGACAACCAAAGGTCAGCTATAACATTACCTGATGCGTCCTTAGATGTTATGACTCTTCTTTCTTTGCCGGATCACCTGCGGAAAACAGCCATGGCAATTTGCAGATGTGTAAGAGCAACCGCTGAAGAAATTGCTGGGCAAACAAGTCGAGCCAGAGCCGTGGAAAGTGCATATCTTAATCAGCTCGTAATTATGGGTTACCTTAAGAAAGAGCGTAAGGGAAGAAAAGCCTATTTTTACGTTGATAGGGAAACGCAAGGTTGAAAAACTATGAGCAAAATAATCGCTGTACATTCCTATAAAGGCGGAACGGGAAAAACGCTTCTTTCCGTAAACTTAGCAGCTACTTTCGCTAAAAACGGCAAGAAAGTTGCTGTGTTTGATCTTGATTTTCGAGCACCAAGCTTGTTCTCCATCCTGAAAACTGAAAACGCCGAATACTGGTTTAACGATTACTTAAACAACACCTGTGACGCTAAACAGGTTCTTGTAGATTTAAGCAGCAAGATTTCTGGAAACGGCAAGTTTTTCGCTAGTTTAGCAAACCCTGCAACTGAAGCAATCCGAGACATGTCGTCAAAGGATAGAAAATGGGAAATGCGTGCTTTAGGGAGGCTGCTTGCGCTTAAGGAAACATTGCTTGTGGATCAAAAGTTTGATTACTTGTTCTTGGACACAAGCCCAGGATTACAGTATTCCTCAATAAACGCTATTGTCGCCGCTGACTTCGTGATTGTTGCAACAACTGGTGACAGATCAGATGTGGACGGAACAAAGCGAATGCTTCAGGAGTTATATAACTTGTTTGAGAAGAAAACGGGGCTGGTGCTAAACAAAGTGCTTGATTCATCTGCCACGGCTAAGAAAACTGAAATGAGCGAAAAAATAAAAACAGTTTATCATGTGCCAATGCTAGGGATCGTGCCTTGTTTTTGCGAAATTCTAAGGGCAGAGGGCAACTTGATTTTTGTCGAAGATAAACCTGATCATCCCTTCACAAAGATAATTGCTGAAATGGCTAGAAAGATTGAAAATAATCAAGTAAACTAGTTAGCCTTCTTCCTTATTTTTTGATTTTAGTTTTTGCGATGCAGGTTATCGTTAGAGGATGATTGCGCCGACGCCTGGCGGTGCTGCGTTTGTGGCTGCTTTGCATGAGAGTGCTAGAGCCATTAGTTGGTCGTCGTGTCTTCCGTGTGGGTGCCAGAATTTGAGGTGGATGCGTTCTTGGGCTGTTTTAGGCTGGAGGTACTCGTATTGTTGTTCGTTGATTTGTGCGATTAGGGTTTTGTCGTCTCCTGCTATTTTGAGGAGTTTCTTTTCCATGAGCAGTTTGAGGTTGTTTAGCATGTTTTCTTTTTGGGTATCTGTAAAGAACACGCCTTCTACTGCGGGTATTTGGATGTTGTTTAGTTCGTCGATGACGGCGTCGCCTATGCAGCCCTTGTCCACGTATAAGCCTTCAAAGTTAAAGACTTGTTGTGCTCGGGCTATGTAGCCGATGACTTCTGGATAGTTTGTGCCCAATGGAAGCTGCCGTTTATGCACCAGCCGCAGTTCGCCGCTGTAGCTTTTTTGAACCACAACAAGCACGCTATAGTCGACTTGTTTGCCAAGGTCTAAGCCCGCGTAGTAGGGTCCTCTGAGCTTCTGTTCTGGTGTGACTTTTTCGATGTCTTCGATGAAGGCGGCTGGCGAATCTGGGTTGCCCAGCTCTGGGTCTACGCAGGCAACGATTAAGTCCATGGGGAAGAACGTGTGGGTTGCTTCCACCCATATGCCTTCCACTTCACGCTGCCACTCCTCTTTTGTCATGACTTCTTTCCACTCGTCAAGCTGCGTTTGGCTGACCAGTGGGCTTTGGTAGCTTGCATAGTGGTGTACGCTGTAGCGTTTTGTGTCCAGGAAGGCTTTGCGGAAAACATGGTCAGAACCCATGGGTGTGCCGCTCATAACTAGGGATGCGTTGGGTTTTGTTAGCATCATCATTATTTCGCTTGTAATCATGTCGCCTGGAACAATTGATGCCTCGTCAATGAAAACGTAGTCTGGATGGTATCCTCTGAGCTTATCTTTTGAACATGGCAACGCTATAATTCTTCCGCCTAAGGGGGGTTTGAGTTTTATTGCTGTATGGGTTGTTCCTGGCCTCTGAATCATGTTTTTCAATAGCGGGTTAGCCCTGATGGTGGAGTAGCAGTAGTCGAACATGATCATTGATTGGCGTTGGGTGCTGCTTATGATGAGGCTTTCCACTTTGGGCTTGGTGTATAGTAGCCAGAGGTTTTTTCTGCTGAAAACCAGGCTTTTGCCCCATCCCCGTCCACAAACAGCTACCTGCCGTCGACTTGAGTCTTGCAGAAGTTTTTGGTGCTCGGGCGCTTGGATTAGCCATTTGTCACCGCACATTAGCATAGCAAAAAATACTGGGTCTTCAATTAGCTTCGCGGCGACTTCTTTATGGGCTATAAGTTGCCTTAGTGCTTTTGGTCTCTGCAGTAAGCCCTCACACATTGAAGCTGTGAACGCTGGATCGCTTGTTAATTTCTCGATGAAAGTCTTCTCTTCCAATCCCTAAATGCCCTTCTCAGCAGCCTCCGCATTTTGCCGTCTGCGTATTGTTTTCCGATAAAGTCACCTAATGTGTCTTCATTAAACTGCAGCTCTTGGCCTTTCTGGGCGAGGAGTTTATTGAGTACGATTGCGTGATATGCGACGGCGTTGGCAAGCCTGATTTTCTCGCTAGGTGTAAGTGTTTGGTTGTTTAGCATTTTCTTCAAATCGTTAAGCAGATCCCATTCTATAGCGATTAGTTTGTCAATGGTCGCTTCCTCTTCGTCGCCCTCTTCTGTCTCTCTCACAGCCTACCCCCTCGGTCTACTAGATGATCCAAATAGAGACTGTGTGAAAAGTCGCTCTTCCGCCAGTTGCGTACCCGTTAACCTTAAATCTAGACTGCTTGAATAGAGCAACAAAAGACGACAGAAGGAGCCGTTGAGCCATGAGCGAACACGTAGAAGGCCTAAACAGAGACCAAACCCTGCTCTTCCCAGAAACACTTGAAAAATATGTTAACGAGAACAATTCAGTCAGGTTTATCGACGCATTTGTCAACAGCCTAAACCTTGAGAAAATGGGCTTCACACACTCAATCCCTCAAGAAACAGGCAGGCCAAGCTACAATCCAAAGGACCTACTTAAACTCTACATTTACGGCTACCTCAACCAGGTTAGAACCAGCAGACGACTCGAACGCGAATGCCACCGCAACATAGAAGTCATATGGCTAATGAAAAAGCTCAGTCCCGACCATAAAACCATCGCAGACTTCAGAAAAGACAACCCTGCAGGCATCAAAGCCGTATTCAAAGAGTTCGTCAAACTATGCATCGGCATAGGCCTCTACGGCAAAGAACTCATAGCCGTAGACGGAAGCAAATTCAAAGCAGTAAACGCCAAAGAAAAACACTTCAACCAAAAAACACTCGCCAAACGAATAGAGCTCATAGAGAAGTCATCTGAACGTTATTTGGAGGAGCTGGATGCTGCTGACAAGGAAGAAGAGCAAAGCCAGACTAAGCATGTTTGGGAAGATAAGGTTAAAGCGTTGCTCTCAAAAAAAGAGGCGTGCGAGGCGCTTCTTAGGCAAATGCAGATGTCTGGGCAGAATGAGGCTGCGCTCACTGATCCTGACTGTAGGCTTATGAAGACTCGAGGTGGAATTGAGCCTGGTTATAACGTTGAAGCGGCTGTAGATGCTAAGAACCACCTCATTGTTGATTATGAAGCGACAAACGCTCAATCGGATAATCATGAGTTGTGTTCTATTGCCAAGAGCGCTATGGAAACGTTTGGAGTTGAGCATATAGGTGCTGTTGCGGATAACGGTTTTTTTGATTCAGTGGAGATTAAGAAGTGTGTTGACAGCAACATTGTGCCCTATGTTGCGTTTCAGCGTAAGTCTACTGGCGGGCATGGAGGTGTTCCGACGCCGGAATTCTCAAGTGACAAGTTCACTTACGATAAGAGTGCTGACTTGTATGTGTGCCCTGCTGGTCAGAAGCTGGAGTTTTATTATTCTACTGTCATTGACGGCAAGAGGATGCGTGTTTACAGGAGCAAGGTTGATGCGTGTTTTGCTTGTCGGTTCTATATGACGAAGTGTACTAGGTTTAAGGTTGGGAGGTGGATTCGCAGGTGGGAGCATGAATGGGTCATTGAGGATATGAAGCGTAGGCTGCGGCTGCATCCTGAGGTGATGGATTTGCGTAAAAAAGTGGTGGAGCATGTGTTTGGTACTGTGAAGCGGGCTTTTGGTGCTGGTTACTTGCTGCTTAAGGGTCTTGGGAAGGTTAACGGGGAACTTGGATTTGCTATGCTTGCTTACAACATGAAGAGAGCCTTCAACATTCTTGGACCAAAAAGGCTTATGCAGGTCCTTGAAAGCTTGTAAAAGAGGTAAAAGGCAATAGTTATCGACTGTTAGAGCGTTTATTCACCAGTACCTATTCCAAGTTTCCACACAGTCTCAATAGGATCCTATAGAGGATCCAAATAGGTTTGAATTGATGGCTTTTACTTGAGCCATTTTGATATTCTCCCCTATTGTTTGAGAATCCTAAACTGCGACCTCTACGCCTTTTAAGCCTTCGCAGAAACGACATTCTCAGTCAGTGGAGGGGTGAGTGAAAGTGAAATTATCCTTTAGAAACTCGTCTCAGGCGGTTTAAGTAGCCATTTCCACAGAGGAATGAATACGACTGTTTTGTCGCCCAACGGCATCGTTCCTTCGTAGTCCCAAGTTATAACAAGCATGTTGCTGCATTTCATTTCAGAGGCCGCAATCTCTAGTGAAGCAATCTCCCGCTCTTCTATTTCGCTTTTTCCTGAGGCGTAGGTTACCTGTATGAGCTGCTTAACCGACTCAGCGGTTTTAACAACGAAGTCAATCTCCCTGCCTCTATGGTCTTTCCAATAATATAGTTCCCAGTCGGGATTGAAGTAAAGCTTCCTTCTAAGCAACTCAATGAACACCACGTTTTCCATTACCCTGCCTGGATCTTTGCTCAGCTTGAACGCGACATTATTGGCGAGGCCTGAGTCGATGCAATAAACCTTCTTTGGAGCTATGAATTGCTCTTTTAATTTGTAGGAAAACCTCTCAAGCAGGAAAATGAGATATGAGTCAGAGATGTAGGCAGTGTACTTTGCTATTGTGTGTGTATCTTTTATTCCCAGTGACTTCAGCTTATTGTAGGTCATTTCCCGCCCGATGTTCGATATTAAGTATTTTGCAAGTTCCCTTAGATTCTGGGGGTTCCTTATCTTGTGATGCCCTATTATGTCGTTCTCTATAATGTCTCTATAGATTCCGCTTAGCATTACGCTGCCAAACTTGCCGACCTCGGGGAAGCCTCCTTTCTCCATAAACTCAGAAAGGGCATTCTTTACATTGGCGATGTTGCTTGTTGAATACGCCCAATTTTCATCCAGAGTTATGCCTGTCGCCCGCAGGTGCTCACTGAAGCTGAAGGGCAAAAGCTCCACATCAATATGCCTGCCAGTCAGGAAAGTGGCAAGGTCTCCGCGAAGAAGATCAGAATTACTGCCAGTAATTACAATTTTATTCGATGTTCTGAGCCTGCTTACGAACCTTTCCCATCCATTAACCTTCTGTACCTCATCGAATACGAAGTAGTTTACATCGCTGCCATACAACTCGTAAAATGCCTGCAGAACCTTGTTTAACTCCTCGGCTTTTAGCCCAACTAATCTTTCATCAAAGAAGTTTATGTAGCCAAATTTTTCTCCTTTTAGCAATAGCCATGAAAATACAGATTTGCCACATCTCCTTACCCCAAGAATAACCAACACATTAGGTTTGGTTAAAAAATTTTTAACCCGAGACCTTTCAAGGTCTCTCTCTATGATTCTCTCATTTTTGAATAACCCGTCTATATCCTCATGCTGCGAAGCGATAACAGCTTTAAGCTCTTCAACATCCATAGATATTTCTTATTCACACACATTTTAAAAAAGTTTGTGATTAAGGAAAAAGTAGTCCAAAGCAATCAAGCGTTTTAGCACAGAATCAACTCTCTGAGCCATGTTATCGCTTAGGTTTTTGTAGCTTGATTTAAATCGGTTTGACGGCTTTACCTTCCACAAATTGGTTGCCTACTTAGCTCTTTTAGCGGTTTGTGCCTTTGCCCTTTCAGCATGCAACGCATCAATAAGGTCAGATGCACTGTCATAAACTTGGGTTGTCTGCCCAGCGAATTCTCTTTCGCTTTCTTCTATTTCCATTTTTTCAGAGGCAGATAAAAGAGGACTTTTCATACACAAACAAACTATCCACATGAAATAAACCTTCTTTGAAAAAGAGAAATATGCTGGTATGGCATCGTAAATAATTGGCTCGATACTCTATAACTTTGGACAAGAAGGAAAGCCCTCAACTTACTAAGCTATTTCTTTTTCAGTCTTTCTTTTGAGGTTTAGGTTGACTATTTTTCCAAAGCAGTGGAGGGGTGAGTGAAAGTAAGCTAATGCGAGAACCCCCAGTTTACTTGGTTTCAGTTGCATAAACCATTTCTGTAACTTAGGTTGAATACTTTGTGTGGTTGCTATGACTGAAAATGTTACTTTTTCAGCAATACTGTGGAAAGAAGGAAAGTTGCAAATCGCTTGGTCTCCTGAACTGGATATAGCCAGTCAAGGGAAAAATGTTGAGGAAGCTCTTGGTAATTTGCGGGAAGCAATCGAGCTTTACCTTGAAGATGAAGATGCAAAGATTTCAACATGTCAATCGCTGGATTAACAGTTGAAGAACTTGCAGACCTTTTAGAAAAATAGTTTTCCTCTGAATTAAAATTATCCAGAATCTATTTTTCAATCTCAAGTAGTTTATCAAATTTTTAAGTTCGTATCTTATTTTTTTGAAAAGGAAAGATTTAGATTGAAACATAACATTAGCTGTTATTCAATGGGCGAACGGAATGCTGTTGGGTGAGCTAAGAAAAAATTGGAGTGTCAATTATGAATTTGTCTTTTGAAACAAAACTTGCTGATAAATACGTAGGCCAATCTCAAAAAATTCGGGTTTTAACCGAACATTGGGTTGATAATCAAGTTTATTGTCCGAGCTGCGGGCATTTAGAGCTTAATAAGTATGAAAACAATAGACCCGTTGCAGATTTTTTCTGCTCGAATTGCAGAGAGGATTATGAACTAAAAAGCAAAAAAGAAGCTGTCGGCACAAAAATTGTCGATGGCGCTTATCGGACGATGATTGAGCGCTTGCAGGATAACCATAACCCGAACCTTTTCTTGCTCAATTACGACTTTCAAACCTGGCAGGTGGTGAATTTTATAGTTATCCCAAAACACTTTTTTGTCCCAGAAGTAATCGAAAAAAGAAAAGCATTATCTCAAACTGCAATCCGTGCAGGTTGGGTAGGTTGCAACATACTACTGCAAAGTATTCCAAAAACGGGTAAAATATTTATAATAAGAAACAAAACCATTGAATTGAAAGACAAAGTGCTTGCGGAGTGGAAAAAGACGCTTTTCCTACGTGAGAAAAAAGATTTAGGCGAAAAAGGTTGGCTCTTAGATGTTATGCTGTGTGTTGAAAAAATAGGACACAAAGAATTTTCGCTCAACGAAGTATATGGATTTGAAAATGCATTAAGCCTAAAACATCCCGATAACCATCACGTCAAAGCTAAAATTCGTCAGCAATTACAATTCTTGCGAGACAAAGGTTATCTTGAATTTGTTGAACGAGGACTTTATCGTCTTGCTTAAAATTATGGCAATTAAAATCAACCCCTTCAGGGTTTGTGGTGTTGCCGAGGATACCCGTTTTCCATTACTTTAACTATGTCGCGTCTGGGTCTTCCTTCAGGATTTCCTGAATAAACTCGGTGAAGACCTCGTTCTTTTCCCGTTTGGCTTTGAGTTTTGCCATCGCTTCTTCTTTGCTGTCGCCTTCAGAGAGCTTGACGCACCAGCTATTTCCTTCATCGCCAGTGATTATTGTTTTGCCAGTTTTCGGGTTCTCCCACGCCCAGATTCGGTTTCCAATATGTCCCCCTTTGGGTTCATCCATGCCTAATCGCTTGATAATGCTCTCATCAGATACAATCCTGCCATTAAAGTAGAGCCCCATCTAATTACTGCTCCTAATTTGGAATAACCTCTCAATCCAATTCACTATCCTAGCGTTTATAAACCTGATCGTTAGTGTTCAAGTAAAGCAATAAAATTTGCATTTTTCATTTTATGGGCGGAAAAAACATAATCTTTATACTTTAGCGTTGAAAAACTGGATCAGGTGCTACAGTTTGCAAAAAAATATTTTATTATGTTTCGCAGGTGAAGAGTATGCCAAAATGTCCTAATTGCAACCAAGATATTGACAAAGTGTACTTTAAAAGCGTGGACACTTACGAGGGCATGATATATCTTGACGACAGGGAAAATATTGAGTTCGACGATGACCTCAAAGAACGAGTAAGTGAAACTACGTGCCCAAAATGCGGTGCCATAATAACTCCAAGCTTGGATGGACCATACGACCCACGGGTTGAAAAAATCCTGAGACGTGAAAAAGCGTGATTATCTTTTTTCCTCAATATACTGGGTTGAACCTGAAAGTCAAGATAATGTTTAAGGTGACTCTGTCATGAATTACCGGCGAGCATTTGAACAGTTCTTAATGCAAGAAGCTCCTGATGTTGCAGGGTATGTTGTGATTAAGACAAAACAAGCAGGTGCACATAGTTTTGTTGGCGTCCAGGAATATGTGCAGAATATGTACTTCGAAGACCCTAATGGTTGTGTGCCGGCCAAGTATCTTGGCGAAGATGTGATGAATGATATTCACACAAAATTCTATTATCCACTGGCCTTTCTAGCGGGTTTCTTTCAAAAATTACATCCAGAACTGAAGAAGAATACAGTGCTAATTACAATTGATCCAAGCTACGAATGCGCGACTAACTATATTATGAACCTCTTTGAGCAAAAAGTAACATTACTTCAGGGCTCATGGAATGCTTGGAGCTTTTGGTTTAAAGATGAAGCTGATTTTGAAGATTGGGTAGATGACTGCTTAGAAGAGATGGAAGATTGTTTGCGGAATAAGACAGAATAAGAGAAAATATGAAACTACACAATTGGATATAGAAAAGTGTGAAGAAACCATGGAGGTTTTGGTTGCACAAATTTTACGTTTTTTTTAAGCGATTACCCGAAATTCTAAATATTGTCAGATTCCCATGTTGGCCGGAAGGGACTGGGTATGGCGTGGGTTGATGCTCTTGCGCTCGGGGAAGGCGAGAAGGTTATTTAGTGTTAGTTGTGGGTGCTCTGTATGTTTTTTAACTTGTTTTGTAATTTAGGGGTGGAGACGTTACCTGTTTCTCCTGCAAACCCCCTTGCGCCTTTTTCAAATTTATTAGTGGAGTCGGCATATGTGTATTTTGAGTAGTTCAGGGTGGTTTAATGGCTAAGACTGCATATTTAGATGAGGAAGACCGTAAGCTTCTCTTGGAAACCAAGCAAAAGCTAGACGAAGCTGCTAAGCTGATGGGTGAGCTCATGGAAACCATCGATGTTTTAAGTGATTCAGAAATGATGAAAGCTATCCAGCAAGGTCAAGAGGATATTAAAGCTGGAAGAGTCAAGGAGTTACGCAAGCTTCTCAAGGAAGAGCCCTTTTGCTAAGAATTCTTTTAGAATAAACTAATTACTTACTGGGGATAGATAATGTAGTTCTAGATGTCTCACAAAATAGAGAAAGTAAAACCAAACAAAGAAGCATTGAAAAAGCATATTGAACTTCCTACTGTGAGGTTGAAGAGGGTAAAACTTGGTATCCCCCAGATGAATTTTTGGTTCTTGCACATGACATTATGATTGAACGTTATGGTTATTGGTCAGGTTTTGAGGTAGGATTAGAACCTTATCACTGCTATATTGAAGAAGTAAAGAATGCTGAAGGCATATACCGTAAAGCCGCTATACTGCTAAAGAGGATTGCTACTAGTAGAATATTTCAAGACGGGCATCATAGAACAGCTTTTGAAGTGACGAAGGCTTTCCTTGAAGTGAATGGAGCAGAACTTAAGGAAAAAGATGAGTTGAAGATAATTAAATTTATAAAAGACATACGCAAATATGATATTGAACAAATAGAAAGTTGGCTTAAGAATGGCACTTTGTAAAAGACCTTATGAAATACTCATCAGGAATATTAAAGCTGATGATAGGATTCTTAGGGGACTTAATAATAGTGCTGTGAAATCTGAATAATTATAATTTTTTTATTTGAAGCTCCGTAGTTCCTTGCGAACTTTATGCCACTCGGAGAGATCCGTTTTCAAATCCACGTCCATTTTGTCAAAATATTCTGTCAAGCAGCTTTTGTAAACGGTCTGATCTTGATTAAGTCTTCTTTAACCACTTTTATCTCCTGAAAGAAGATTAGATGTGAGCTTATATAGAATTTATGTTGGACTGGGACATTTGATTAAGGAAATTGACCATCAGGATGCGTTTGTGGCTGCCAATTCACGGTCACAGAGTTTATAGCTTCCAAAGAAAACTATAAATTAGCTTTTATCGAAAAATATGACTAGGAGTGTATGTATTTTGGAGAACATGAAAAAATTCAGCATTGATGAGCTTAGGAGTTTTGATGGGAAGGGTGGTAGGCCTGCGTATGTTGGGTATAAGGGTAAGGTGTATGATGTTACTGGTTCGGACCAGTGGGTTGATGGGGACCACATGGGGCATGTGGCTGGCTTGGATTTAACGGAGGATATGGATATTGCGCCGCATGCTGACGATGTGATGGAGAAGATGAAGGTAGTCGGCGTTTTAGCTGGTTTTTAGGCTACCCAAAGCAAGTGCTCCCTGCTTTTGCAATATAATTATATAATTCTTTGAACTTATGTTACTTTGAGGAAACTGCTTTGTCAGAGTTTGTTTGGAATAAACCTGTCGTATGCATTTTTAAAGAGCGCGACGTTAACCCTGAAATAGACCCTTTTGTAGTTGTGAAGGCAAAAAAACTAACGCTTTCCCGCGTCGATAACTCTCAAGTAGTTGGCAGTCTTGTAGATTTCTTCACTTTGATGGGTGATGCTGACTATCTTTTATCGCCTGAAGGCGCAGCTGACCACTATGTAATGTGCTGGTTCGACGACACCGAGCCAGATATGACCAAAGACCTGAGACGCTTAAAAGGAGTCACCCTTAAAGGAAAAGTTACTTGCGCACTTAACGCAGCCGGCAAAAGGACATATAATGCTGCTTTCAAGGCTGAGCACGCCAAACTCAAATAAACCTGCTTTTCAGGTAATTTACCTTTTCAAAAATACTTTTAACTTCGGTAAGTCAAGCTGTAAGCAGCTTTAATCATGCGCTAAACCGCTGCAATGTATCGAGTTAAAGGTGAATTTTACATTTTTCTTAAACTTAATTTTAAATATAACGGCTTAAACTCTATTGGATAAGGTCGTAGACCATGGTAGAGCAAAAGTTACATGCAATTCTAATTACTGGTAGAACAATCGATCAAGGTGTTGGAAAAGAGATGGGGAAAGGCTCAAAAGAGTACTTTGACAGCGCCGCCCTCTGCTTTATTGATGAATCTGACATGAAAAAACTGGGCGTAAAAAGTAGAGCAAACGTTAAGGTTACTTCAAAGTACGGTTCAGTTATCGTTAAAGCAGCCAAGAACCCCTATGGCTCCAATCCTGGCTTGGTTTTCATCCCTTGCGGTTTATGGGCAAACGCCGTCT
>Ga0182027_10008707_pt1 | contig 14710 bp, 27 predicted proteins | sample 712E1DmetaG_FD_121300 | JGI IMG/M metagenome (GOLD analysis project Ga0182027, IMG submission 121300) | Permafrost microbial communities from Stordalen Mire, Sweden - 712E1D metaG (Illumina Assembly) | ecosystem: Environmental > Terrestrial > Soil > Wetlands > Permafrost | place: Sweden... | reverse complement strand
CAAGAACGCCTCTGCTGCCCGGACTAAGACGGTCCATAAGCTTGCGGCTAAGCTTGCCCCTAACGCCTTGGTGCTGCTCCTATCTGGCACAGCCATTATGAACCGCCCTGTCGAGCTGGTCTCACCGCTGCAGGTGCTCTACAATACCCAACTCACTCCCTTTGGCTACAAGTGGGCTTTCATAAGCCGCTACTGCGCCCCCCATCAGACTCCCTGGGGTATGGATACCACCGGCGCAGCTAATCTACCCGAGCTGAACAAGATGCTGCGGGGCAACTGCTTCATTCGCCGCCTCAAGTCCGAGGTGCTCAAAGACCTCCCCGCCAAGAGACGCAATGTGCTCTTTGTCGAGTTAGAGGCAGGAGCTGCGGCTCTCTATCGGGCCGCCGAGAAAGACGCCATTGGCTTCCTGCTCTCACGGCGGGAGAACCTCAAGAAAGACTTTGGCTCTCAATGGGCCGCCCGGATGCGAGCTGAGGCTGGACAGGCATTCACGATCATCGAGGGACTAAAACAAGCCTCGGCGGAGGCCAAGTTGCCCCTCGCCTATGAGTGGATTGACGAGCACTTGGAGACGACCGACCGCAAGCTGGTGGTCTTCTGCTCCCATAAGAGAATAGCCAAGGCCCTGATAGAGAAGTATGGGTCGGTCTTCATTACTGGCGATGCTACGGCTACGGCCCGACAAGCGGCAGTTGATGCCTTCCAAACTAACCCATCTGTCCGAGTCATTGTCTGCTCACTACAAGCCGGTGGAGTGGGGATTACTCTGACCGCTGCTTCCGATGTCCTGACCTTGGAGCTGGGCTGGACTGATGCCGCCCACCTGCAGGCCGAGGACCGCCTGCATCGTATCGGCCAAATCAACCCCGTGTCGGCCACCTATCTATTGGCGGCAGGGTCAGTAGATGAGCGTATCTGGGGACTGCTGCAAAAGAAGAGAGACATCGCCACCCAAGCTCTAGATGGCGGTGTCTCTCCCACCCACGGTGGTTCGGTCCTAAACGACCTGGTGTCAGAGCTTCTGGGCGAGTGATAACTGCATCTCTGGAGCAAGATCAGGAAATCGCTGCTGTATGTTGGTTAGATTGCGGGCTTTCCTCATCCGCTCCTGGTCGCGCTTGGCGGCGATGTCATCCTTCACTAGTTGATTAATAACCTGTTCTCGATGTTGATATAAGCATTGACCACAGATATAAATCATGTTTTGATCATCTATGAGCCAGCCATCGTCGCCAATGACCTCTTCAGTGCGGAACTTCCTATTGCAGTCATCACAATAGATTTTGGTGATTTCTTCGGTCTTCTTCATTGCATATCCTCCATCTTACTAATAGTTGCCTAGATCTTGGCTACGGCCTCTTGAACCATATCCTCTGACCTTTGTTTCCACCAAGCGTATCTCATGTACCGCTCTGCCTCCAGAGCGGTTTCTTTATGCACTTGGGGCACAGCAATAGCTTGGTATCTTCGCCCTCCTTATAGCGAAATACCCCTTGCTGCTGGGTAGTAGGTATCTTGGTATCACAACGGTCGCAGAACTCCAACTCATCGGTTCGTTTCATTTGATCCTCCTTGATCTTAGTTTAACAGGTAGTAGTACCGACGCAGATGGGACAATCCCAAGCAATGCCGTGAATACAGGTAGGCGCTAGTGTTTGCGTATATCGAGGACTGAACGCAGGCCGATAAGTCCAGTCTGCCTGTGGATTCCAGAACGGTTGACTTTCCTTGACCGTAATGCTGACTGGGTGGCAGATAGGGCAACGTTCCTCTAGACAAAGATGGTAAGTTTGATTCAGTCTCTTTGCGAGTTTGTCCATCTTCTTATTGACCTTGATTCGCTTGCGGCTAACCCGTTCCTGTGAGAACTCGCATACCGCGCAGTCGCACTCGCGCGCAAGCTCACTTAGGTCTGCGTAGGTCTTGACTTCACTGTATTTCATCTTGTCCTCCTTATGCTACTAAACATGGGTTTGAAGGTATAGGTTATCTTGTTTTGACTGTTAATACTACCTGAATACATATGGGAATTTACATATGCATCATACTCGCACACAATGTTATTGACTGCTATATCATGAATGCCATCTGTCCCCTCTAACAAACGGACGAGGATGGTCTGTTTATTACCGGTCATCGAACTTATCTGATCAAGATAACCATAGCTACTGACAGAGAAGCCCTTGATGCGCCCAGGAGCATAGACCCTTTCTTCGTCTCCTGCTGTTGTGATGTCAATTAAACTCCTGTCTCCCAGGCTAATTTCGCACAGTCCTTCTAGTCTCTCCCATCTGTTGCTCTTGAATATCTCTACGGCTATTTCTCCGGGAACTAATAGGTCATGCTTGGCTATCCATAGAGTGTAATTACGGCGGATGAAATCATCGCCAATCTCGCACAGACCGACCTTGCATCCTGGTTCAAAATGGTCTCTGATCATCAAGGCTAACCTAGCTGGTTCATATTCTATCTCGACTGACATCCGCTGGGTTATCTTGGTACTCCAGACTAACCGATAACCAGCCGGGATACCTCTATGCATAATCAAAGGTTCTGATTGAGATATGACTATTGGGGGAGAGGCGTGATTTCTCGCGTAATCTATCGCTTGATCACGTAAGATGGCTCGGTCAGTCATGATTGAAGTAATCTGATCAGACCAAATGCTAGGACTATAATTGCTCAACCCGCTCATAGATTCCACCAGCACCGGCTTCGGCGATGTCACCAGTTTCGCACGCCGTAGGTGGTGCTTCTTCCAGAGATACCAGCACACACTGCGATAGGACCGGTGTCGCTTAGGCATCCTAGTACTCAGTTTCGGCCTAGCGACTCCGTAGCGTGCTAGGTAGCGTGCGTCAGCTTGCGTCTGCGCGGATACCATCGCATCGTGGCTAATCTTTTCACAGGCCAAGAGAAAGGCATCGAGGGTCCGCGAGGTCTTGAGAGCCTCTTGGAACATCTCACCCTTGGACGGTTCGGAGAAGAAGTAATCTAGCATTAGTCCTCCTCTGCTAAAGCCATAGGCACAGCATAAGACGATTGAATCTCCATTACTAGTGATTTGGGCCAGTCAGATCCATATTGGATGCTATTGAGATTGACCACCATATCTCTACCGATACCACCGAAAGATAATTCTATCGTTGCTCGTTCGGTCTGTCTGAGATTAATCTGGAGGCCGCAGTCAATAGTTATGCGATGCTTAGCAGAAGCTTGACCCAGAATCAACCAGGTTCCATCCCTCTGTTGCTGTTCTATCTTGGTAATCATCTTACCCTCCTATGTTTAGATGACTAACTACGAAAATAACCCACAGGGCAAAGAACGCGCCACCCTCCATGATGCCTCCATACTTCTCCAGACGAACCAAGGGCTTGCTGTTGTTCAGGCGATTCCTAAGGATCAACACCAGGGCCGCCCAACCATCCATCGGCCATATGGGTAGTAAGTTGCTCAGTCCCAGTAGCAACGACAGATAGCCGATAGCCCAAATCAGAATAGCGTTCGGACAAAGCAGCATTAGAGCCACGCCCATGAGGATATTGATGGCTACACCACCCAGGACGATCTCGATGTAATCTATCGTCTTGAGTGCGTCCAGCGGTTCATCTTTCATCTTAACATAGGCTCCCAGAGGAAGTAGACGGAACTTCCAGTCTATGCCTCTGTGTTGTTTTGACCACAAGACTGGTCCAAAGCCGAATCCTATCTCATAAGGATAGATGGTCTTGGTCCGTGCCACAGCGATATGTCCAGCCTCATGGATAGCGAGGATAGACAGGATGACTAATGTAAAGTAGATTACAGTAAGGATCATCTTACCCTCCACAAGTGCTTGAGATGATATGAATGAGTGAAGGCCAACCTACTATGGCAAACAGGAAGTTTATCCTCCAGAATAGAAATACGACTGATAGAATCGCCATCAGTGTTATCCAGATGACTGCTAGATTATCCATAAAGGTTTCCATCTTACCCCTCCTCTTGCTTCAACATGAATAGACTGATACCGATGCGCCGCAGCGCCGTCTTCGCCGCCTGGACACTCTGTGCATCGTCCAGTGCCTTCCTAGCGAGCAGGATGTCATTCTCGCGGGGATGACGCCCCTTCTTGGCGACAAAGTAGCCAAGAAGCTTGCCATCGTGTTCCAACGGCCACATCCAGTTTCCCTCGGGGGTGACTTGGTGCTTAGGAACGGTCATCTTAGTCTTCCTGGATTTGAGTTAGGTCTAGAATAGGTTCCACGACTTCCTCGTCCTCTTCGGCTGGTGCTTCGATGGAGCAGTCCAGGCAATGTAGCACCAGCATGCATCCCCCTTCGCCCATACCCATCTCCCAACGCTGGATAGGCTGGGTAATAGGGTGAGAGGACGCGTGTCGGTTGATCCATCCCTTCAGCGACTCCACCTGCCAATCTGATAGCTCGGCGTCGACTTCTCCTTCTGGAGCGCCTTCAATCTGCTTGAGCTGATCTGTCTCGATGAGAATGCGTAGGTAGGGGTCCAGAATGTCGACCTGCACATCTGGATTGTCATCTTCGGAGTCGAAACCTTCTAGGTTGATCTCACTCATATTGCCTCCTTATCTCTAACAGTTGTTGTTATCTCATCCATCTTACCCTCCTTATGCGTTGATGCCAAGTCTGACGCACTCCAGGCAGGTGACCGATAGGAACCGCTGCGTCAAACGGTCAGCAATCTCAAAGTTATCGCTAGAGAAACCCGAAGAATCAAATCCGTCAATCATAGCGTCGTTGTCTGGAGAATCGAACTCGGTGACCAAGGCTCCATCAAAGGAGAAAGAACCGGCCTCGAAGTCCTCATCTAGCTTGGTGCTATATGCGAAGATGTTTCTAGGTATTGCAGGGCTGTGTAGATCAATATGAGTTGCATAGAATGAGGTTAGGTTCCTCTGGCTCCACGGCATCAGGTTCATTGTTCTCTTGGTCGGGTTGAAGGTCGGAGTAGTCATCATACCTCCTTAGAAACGAACGTGGGCGGCTAGTAAGCCCAACAGGAAACTTACGACTATGATAAACCCCAAAGCGAACCAGAAACAGCCACCTTGGACAATTGTGACAGGTTTGCCATAGGGGTCGCCCATCTGCTGATTAAACATCGGCCTTGCTCCGTCCTCGGCGTGGCTTAGTGTTCTGCAGCCAGACCGCATTGCCCTCAACGCCATCTCCGGTAGTCAGTTTGCGCGACACCAGGTAGCGGGGTCCATCCTTGTAATGCAGCCACAGGGAGCCAGAGGCCACCGAGCGGTTACCAGGGATGAAGACGGTCTTACCAGCTTCCAAGGCATCATAGATGCCTTGATACTTGGAGACAAAGACCTCCGGTCGACGGATCTCGTCAGTGATGATTTCAAAGTCGTTCATTAGTTCAATCCTTTCTTGGTGATGATGTAATACTTATCCAGCCACGCAGTAATCTGATCAAACAAGACATCTACGGTATCTTCCGCAATTCTGCGGGCCTCTTCCTCACTGAGCACTTCACTCACTGAGTCGCGGGCCATCGTGATACCCATCGCAGTAGTGGCCACGATCTTCATGGCGACGACGCGGGACTCAGCGACGACATTTCCATTCTTGTCTAACATATTATCTTCTTCCTTACTTAAAGAGGTCGTCCTTGTCGGCGTCCTCTAGTATCTCGGCCACAACCTTGGCCTGTAATCCATCTGGTACGATGCGGGGCATCCGATCAAAGAACGAGGGACCCGTGCTAACGAAATCCTTAGCGATGCGTCCATCGGCTTGAAGATCCCGGATGAGTCCGGCCATAACCACCACTGGTAGTTTAGCGCGGGACTTCCCGATAGGACCGCAACCCTCATACTTCTTGTCCTCCCGGATAGGGTCAAAGAGCATCCCTGGGGTGACATGTGTATAGCCCATCTCCTTCCAGAACTCTTGCCAGTGCAGCACCTTCTCGATGAGCACCGGACCGCGCTCCTGGTCCTTACGCATCTTGGCGTAGTCGTCCCAGTTCTCCTGCTCGTACTTGCCCTTGAACTCACATAGTGAGCGAGCGAAACCACCAGTGGCATTGGACTCCCCGACGATCTTCTGTCGCTTCCTCTCCGGGGTCAGTTCCTCATTGGCCGCGTAATGGTAGAGCAGTTTGACTATCTCATCAGCACGAGGGTCTGTACGGGCCTCATGTAGCAGGAACTCAAACTTCCGCTGCAGGGAATTGAGATTGACGACTAGGGTGGCCCAGTGGGTTTTGCGGTTGTGGGCATAGTCATCTCGGTAGAGTTCCACCGTTCGACAGGCAGATAGAGCTGGGAGCGACAACTTCCGCAGTTCAACATACTCATCTGGAATCGTAGTGATAGGTTTCTGTGTTCCCATCTTCCCTCCTTGCTTCGGCTTACCCTAGTACTATAACCATCCGCCGCCCCCTGTCAAGTGAAACTCAAAAATAGTCCGAGACAGTCAAAGGAATTCCCCGACCAGCAAGCCTTGGTCGGGGAATTCGGGGTTCTGAATATCATTATGAAGTTTCCATCTTATCTTAGATGGTAATATCACGTTCTTACGTATGCATTCTTTTCTTTAGATTATCTTGTTTGGTCTATTACGATCAGACCATCTAAACTCCTATCAGCGAAGCTTAAGATGGGAAATTTTTTCCCGTTGTCAAGCGAAATGCGAAAATAACTCGAACCTCGTCCCTTTGACACTTGGGGATTTAGGCGATAATCCTTGACAAGAACATTTTGTTCCCTAGTGTGCTGAGCAGGCCATTAAGCAAGCCAGCCCTAGGGCCACTCCAAACAGGAGGATTACATCTCATGTCCAAGACCCAGAACTACTGGAGTTCGGCCATGCTCGACCGAGGAGCAGAACTAGCCGCTCAGGGTAAATCACAGGAAGAGATCACAGATATTCTGAACAAACAGTTTGAAGGAGTGAGCCTTACTTTCGAGGGGGTGCGTAAGAGATTGAAGAGGGAAGGTGTCATCACTCATAATCACCAGTACTACCATCCCATCCCTCTGGCCCTGAAGGGCAAAACTCATGTCGAGGAGATATTGAACGACCAGGATGTCGACTTGTCGCAATACGAGGTCACCAGCCTACGCGTGAGCAATTGGGACGCGCAGGTCAAAGGCCAGGGCGTCCAGCAGTTGCGCTCCACTCAGGTCTTTGTGAAGCCTCGTGGCAGTGCTGATGAGCAGGCTGCACAACTCTTCCTAGACAATTTGCGGGCACTGGCCTCCACGCCACTAGAGGCGCGTACAGTCCCAGACATCACTTATCAGGGCGATCACATGGTGGTCGCCTTTTCTGATCTTCATGTCGGCAAAGAAGCCACCTATGCCACGACTGGGGCCAACTTCGTCTACAACTCCCAGGTTGCCAAGGACCGTTGGCGCGTTTGGCTAGACCGTGTGAAGGCTATCGCTCTTGTGCGTCAGCCCGAGTGTATCGTCTTAGCTTGCGCGGGCGACTTGGCTGAAGGCAGTCAGATGCGCGATAGCCAAGGTTTCAGAATTGATTGCACCGTCGGTGAGCAGTCCATGATCGTCACAGACATCTTAGTTCAGACCATCCGCGAACTCAAAGAGTGTGCCAATGGGGTCTGGGTCATCTTGGTCGGCGGCAATCACGGTCGCATCGGTGAGCACGGACAGGGACTGCAGCACGACAATGTTGAGATCATCGTCGGCCATTCCCTCACCCATGTTTTCGCCAATGATCCCGAAGTCAAGATCGAAATCGTCACCACCCCAGAAATTGTCGTCGAGATAGCCGGTAAGAACGTGCTTATCGCTCATGGTGACAAGGTGACCAACCATAGCGAGATAGCCCACTGGGAGTATCTACGCAAGCAGGAGGATGCTTGGAGTTGCCATATTGACATCTTCTTGTCCGCCCACTGGCATTGTATCTCCGAGTACCACGACCAGAACCGTGTCTGTATTGGAAATGGTGGTTTTGACAATGGCGCTTGTGATTTTGCCAGGAACCAGATAGTCAAGCAGCAGAGAGCTGAGCAGATTGTCTTTGGTCTGCGACAAGAGGATTTTGGCATCTCTTGGCGTGAAATCGTTCCAGTGGCCGAAGTGCGGGCACCACGACTGGTCAAGACCTACAACACCCCTTAGAAATTGTTTTCGAGTTTTACTTGACAAGACCAGACACTTAGATAGAGTGTTAGAAGAGGTCGCAAGCCGAAGCATAAGGAGGGAAACCTGATGACTAAACTTTGGAGCCAGATTGATACCCACGCTGGGGGCGAAGGTCCGAAGTTCTTGCTCGAAGACGAGAAGAACGAGTGGATTGCCAACCACACCCAGTTCCGTCTTACTCGCGTCTTTCATGAGTCGGTGGGTAAATATGCCCCGCGTTGGTGCTTGGATGTTATCAAACTCGACGATGGGGAAGCCTATCGCATCACTCTCAGCTCGCACAGTGCCGCCGGAAAGGTGGATCGTCGGCGTGAAGACGCCTTCAAACCCTTGAGCATCGCCACCAAAGAAGAGATTGAGGATGTCGAAACGTTGATTCTAGTTCGCTGGAACCTCGAAGATGACACCATCTACACCGGCAAAGGACGCCCCTATGACCGCGTGCATGGCGTCAGTGAGGCGATAGAACTCTTTGGCCCAGCAGTCCGACTATCTCCAGTAGTCTCCGTTCCGCCAGAAGGTCCTTCGCTGGAAGATGACCGAGCCGCCCGCTCCGCTCTCCATCAGGAGATGCTAGGCATCGAGGCGGACAAGTCCCCGGTGGATCGTGAGGAGCAGATTATCCTATTAACGGCCATCATGAAGGAACTGGACAAGACCACGGCGCAAATTGAGGCCGCCAAGATCGTGGGGGCCAGGATGAGCGACGAGGAACTATTGGATTTCGTAGCACGGGGCCAGAAGAAACTTGATGAACAGAGGGCTGCGGACTTGCTCTTTGGCAATCCAAAGGATGAAGCATTCTAATGTCAAATACCTCTAGACCCCAACCAGTCGCCATAAGTGACCTAGACCGATTACTACCCAAGTCTTGCCCCGGATTACGGCGCAAGAGAGTAGCACTATTCGACCTAAACGAGTCTTTGTTTGACCCACTCTACCGTCCGCCTACCATCAACGTGCGAGATATACTCGCCAGGGAGGAGAGTAAGTGACTAGTCTTATCTTACTCTGGATACTCTCAATGATTACTTTGACCACTTGGATTGCTATTAGTATGAGGAGGGACCGATGACCGAGATAGATTTGAAGGAGTGGCTGCAAGAAGTGGCCTATTACTCCCGTCATCCTGATCAACTAGGATATGATGGAACTCATCTACCTGACATTGAAGATGCCATGCAGATGTTGGAAGACATCGTGAAGGACCGAGACATTCAAGAAGCCAAACTTCGTAGTAAGATCAAGGACCTCAAGTGCACTCAGAAGGCTCTGGTCAATGAGATCAAAATGGCTCATTGCAATCTAAATCAGTTCGACACTTGTGGAGACGCCTTCTGCGTCTCAGCCCGGACCAGGATAGGTCAGATAGTAGGGAGGAAGTAATGGCATTTGCATTCTGGCTCATCTTTGTTTTATTGTATGTCTTGGACATCCCATTGCGCGTCTACTTTATCGGTAGGCCGCGAGAGCCTCTGACCAATGGCACAGCCCTTGGTGTCATCTTTATTGACATGCTCCTATTGTTCGGTCTGTTCTCATATCTGAAGCCGTAAAAGAGGTAAAATGTCTCTCGTCGAAATCCTGTTGATCATCATCGTCCTAGTCATCATTTTCGGATACCCACGCCGATAACCAATCATGAGCCTGGGTCTTTGTAGAGCTTGCAAGGACCCAGGCAAACATTGACTAAGGTCCAATAAGGGGTATATTGAAGGAAGAAACCCCTACTAGGAGAAATCAAATGGCAGAAACTCGTCTTTCCCCCGGTGACTTCAGCGCCTTCGAAGGCGACGATGGTGCCCTAGAGTGGCGCACCTGTACCAACCACTCCGCCGATGCCCTGCTCTCCAACGGCGGAATGCCGGAAGCTAAGTTCGTCGGTGGCAGTTCCCACGGCAACGCAGCTATCGCTGCTCTGTATGCAGCGGCTCACAAGATTGACCCGGCTAATATGGTCGGTGATACCCCTAGTGGTATCCTGGGAGCTATCAAGGCCCTATACAATATCTCAGTGCCGACCTTCAATCCCTCTGGCAACCTGATTGACTTCTTCAAGGCCAATGCTGGTAAGTCTTTCTGGATTGCGGTAGATGCTTATTACTTGACCGGTGCGGTCCGCGACATCAACCATTTCGCTGCTGCTCACCAGCATCCGGGAGCCGGGCATGCTTTGCTAGCTGACTGTCGTTCTGACGGTTTCTTCTTTGTGGATGCTCTCGACTCGGAGGGCACTCCTGCCCCTTATGTCCTCTACACTTCGGCGGACGCCCAGAGTGTGCACACGGCTTGGTCCAACTGGGGCAAGTATATGCTCCTGGGTCTAGTCAATGGCTCCCTGGCTCCTAAGCCGCCCGTCACTCTGCCAGATGGCACTATCTTGATGTATGGTGGTACTGAAGCGATTGCCAATTATTCGGTCATCGTCGCAGGTGCTCATATCCGTACCGCCCCGAATACGGCGGCCACCCTGCTCAATACCCAGGCTGGTTCTCCGGTTGGTACTATCTTCAGTGCCTTCCAGGTGACTGATTCTGGTGAGTATACCCAGGGTTCTAGTCGCTGGTATGGTGATAAGACAGGACAGAAGTGGATTCACAGTTCGCTAGTCAAGTTGGTCGCCACTCCTGCTCCTACTCCTCCGGTCGTGGTTCCTACGCCGCCGGTAGTCGTGCCAACACCCCCTGTGGTCGTCCCCACGCCTCCAGTTGTGGTTCCAACCCCTCCAGTGGTCACTCCCCCGGCTCCACCAGCTCTGACCTATCGTGTGGCAGCTCCACTGTCCGGCGAGGTTTGTGAGCGGATGGCTGCTCGTCTTCTTGGTTCGTCTAACCGATACCGGGAGATCATCAACCTCAACACTAGGGCATATCCAGCTAGCGATGGCAACCCGGCTACCACTGCTATCCTTGGTCCTAATTACTGGCTCATGATGGGCAAGTACTATCGCATCCCCCTCAAGTAAAGGAGAAGAGATGATTCAGAAACTTCAGAATTTTGCTGCTAAGATTACGGAGGCCCTGGCTAATGGTTGGCAGCAGTTGCCGACTTGGGCACAGAAGGCTCTTCGTGATGGGGCTACGGCTTTCATTATCATGATCGCCTTGAGCTACTCGACCCTCAATCTCGTCTTCCCGCATAGCATTTCCGAGGCTCGCGCCGAAGGACTGCTCTTGTGGGCTAACTTGATTGGTCCAGCCGTCTATGCTTTCGTGGCTGTCTTCCGAACAGAGTTCTTGCCGCCTCTGTGGGATGCCATTCTGCGTAAGTTGAATCTGTTCAAGACGACAGTCGTGGGTGATAGTACAATCACCCTGCAGCAGATTCAGACTGATGAGCAGGGCAACAAGGCCATCACTGTCTAACTGAGATGAAAGGATGGGGCGAAGCTATCACGGCTACCGCCCCATTTTTAACCCTATGTCCATCCTTGAAGATATTCCCCCTTATGTCGAGATAAGCCGAGAAGAGGAATTACGACTGGTCGCTTTGGCTAAACAGGGAGACCGCGAAGCCACCGACAGACTAGTCTATGGACTTATTCGTCTGGCAGTCAAATTCTCAAAGACCTCAATCTATTGGAATCCATCTCGTTATGAGTTGGACGACTTACTGACGGCGGCCACCTGTGGCATCATAAAAGCCATCGAACGCTATGATCCGGCCCGAGGGTATAAACTAATCACCCTAGCTGGCTATTGTATGTATCGAGAAATGGTGACAGCAGCTCGTCTGCAGAACAACACCACCACCAGAATTCCCTCAGATGCCTATCGTAACTTCCGTATCTATCTCGAAGTTCATGCTCAACTTAGTGAGGAGTTGCACCGAGAACCCACGGATGCTGAATTAGACGCTGTTCTATTCAAACGACTGAGAACCACCATTGGAACCATCAAAGCCCAGATTGCGGGTATGGCAACTCCTGTTAGTTTAGACAGACCTCATACTCATCATGAGGGAGAGGATACTGGAACCCTTCTAGACTATGTGCCGTCAAAGAATATCGGTCCCGAGGATGTCTATATTGCTAAGGAAGATAGCAAATGGGTCAGGGAAAATCTTAGTATTCTAAGCACACGAGAGAGAAAACTCATCGAGATGCGTTTTGGCTTTATGGAAAGTCCCCCGATGACTTTACAAGAAGTAGGCAATCATTTCAATATCACTAGGGAAAGGGCACGTCAAATCCAAGATAAAGCCTTGCGCAAGATGCGAGTGGCCTATAAAGAACAGATGGGATAAAGAAAGACCCCGGCTCATTGAGCCGGGGTCTTTTGGCGCTTACCAAACGATAATTATGCGCCAGCAGATACCTTGAGGACACCGGTGTCATTCCAGAGGACACCAGCACTGACAGGATCTACTGTCGGAAGGCTAGCGACTAGAGCGGCCAGAGTTTCAACTGCGGTAGCTCCAGCTTCACCAGCGGCTCCGGTATCACCCTTGTCGCCTTTAGGTCCGGTAGCTCCAGCTTCACCAGCGGCTCCGGTATCACCCTTGTCGCCTTTAGGTCCGGTAGCACCGGCTTCACCAGCGGCTCCGGTATCACCCTTGTCGCCTTTAGGTCCGGTAGCACCGGCTCCGCCGCCTTCGGCTACTAGGGCGTCAGAAAGTTGAGTGATTTCAGGTAGAACGTTATCGTACTCTTCCAACCAATCTACACCGTTACAACGATAACGGGTATTGACATCAGTGGCAGTATACGACTGATTCACGATGCTAAAGGACGGAGCTGGTCGGTCAGCAAGAATTCCGATGTATCCAGGATCGCTCATGTCATCTCCTTATGCGGTCGGGGCGGCATCCATGATGCCAGCGGCTACTAGGGAGGCAATCAATGAAGCCGCGAAAGTACCAGAAGCCGGATTAACATAGGCAGCCTTGCGACCAGGAATCTCCTCAGCGTCATTGAGACCATCAGCCTCTTCTAGCCAGTCGACGCCGTTGCAGTAGTAACGATAACCTGTGTCCGTAGTGACATAGCGGAAACCGGTCAGAGCTAGACCAGGGGCCTGTCGTTCGGACAAGGTGCCAGTGTAGGTAGTACCATTGAGAGTAGCAGTCATTGTAGTTCTCCTATATGATTAGAGCAAGCGCCCAGTACTATCCTTGATTATCGCCTTTTTCTTCACTTGTCAAAGTAATCGTCTTCTTTACGCGTTTATTGCTTACCGGCAATCCCTCTAGCATCTGCATCAACCGGTGCAGGTCGGGGTTATCAGTAAATCTCTTCAATTGTGTGATAGCATCGGTGACCGTCTCACAGAAAGAGTCGTTGGTCTTCTGGAGGGCTTCATTCGTCGCCAGGAGTTCCTTATTGACGGCTCGTAGGTCTATGATGATGTCTTCCTTTTCCTTGTTGATGCGCTCTAACTCAGTGACACGCGTCTCCAACTTGCCCTGATTCTCCTTGAGACCTTCTACGGCCTCACGCCAGCCTTCTTCCCCAATCAGGACAGTAGGAACAACTGGAGCAGCAATATTGACTTGGACGGCATCTTTATTGGGATTCTGTGAAATAGGGGCCTTGATATTCAGCAACTTACTGATTATACCCAAAGCTCCTAGGATACTTCCACCCACAGCAGCCATTAATACTGACAACTGAGTTCCTATGTTTGGTAAATCATCAGTTGATATATGTCTATCGCCTCCACCAAAATCAGGATTGCTCAAGATGAATATCTCCAAGAGCAGATAGATGATAGAGGACAGAGTAATAACCAGGATGGCGAACTTAAAGTTGTCTCGATGGTTATATAGACTCTGGAAGAATGAAGCAATAGATTGAAGGATCTTCACAATGGTCGTCCTTATTGGATTAGTTTGTCCTAGTAAGTGTATGGTCTTTTCATTCTATCGTCAAACTTTAACTTCTTATGCCGACGCTTATATCAGTGGCGTCTGGGTCTAGCATGATCGGAGTTCCGTTTAGGGTGCCACACGGTCCTTTCAGTGGACGGTTAGTTTCTTAGTCCGACGCCGATGGTGTCGGCAAGCGGGTCGAGAAAGAGTGGTGTTCCATCCAGCGTGCCGCAGGGACCTTGTGAGGGCAGTGCGGGCAGTGGATCGCCGTTTTCGTCGAGCGGGATGACTGGGACGGGTTGGAAGACCGAGGCTCTGGTGATGCTAGAAGATAGGAGAACGGCCAGATGCGCTGGCCCGATAATCAACAACAGGGAACCCGTTATATGAGCTGCCGCGATTGCTGCAACCACATTGACCCGCAAAGTCTTGATCTGCTCCGCCGTCCCATCCGGGTCGTCGGTGATATTCAAGATGGTTTGATCTATGTCGGTGAGGATTTCTGACATGTTAACCTCCGAACCAGATGACTGACCCCTGGCCGATGCCGGAAGGTGGCAGGGGGGAGACCACCACCTCCACGACGACTTGGGTGGCCTTGACGCCGAGAGTCGAGCGGACCGGCACCTCCACGACGACTTGGGTGGCCTTGACGCCGAGAGTCGAGCGGACCGGCACCTCGACGACGACTTGGGTGGCCTTGACGCCGAGAGTCGAGCGGACCGGCACTTCCACGACGACTTGGGT
>Ga0182027_10008706_pt1 | contig 14711 bp, 12 predicted proteins | sample 712E1DmetaG_FD_121300 | JGI IMG/M metagenome (GOLD analysis project Ga0182027, IMG submission 121300) | Permafrost microbial communities from Stordalen Mire, Sweden - 712E1D metaG (Illumina Assembly) | ecosystem: Environmental > Terrestrial > Soil > Wetlands > Permafrost | place: Sweden... | reverse complement strand
GGATCACGATACATCTGAAATCCCGGGAAGTGATTAAAAAGCCACAAATAAATTCCTCCAAACGGATCATTTGATCCCTTTGCCAAAAAAGCACCAACAAGCCCCAGTAAAGCAAAATAGATTACATAAATCCTTTCCCGTGAACTCTTTAACCTTTTAATAAAGAATAGTGATGCGTATGCCAATATTGGAATTAATAAAAATTCCCATCGCATAAAATAAACTTTTCCGAAAATATTTTCCGGCCAGTTTGGATGCAAGAGAGAAATGGTATTTTCAAACTTCGCAAAGCTAAAGTAATTAACGGCATTCACAGTTGAGAATGCAGTACCCAATTGAGCTATTGGATTTTGATGATTAATAATTGTCGGCAAAAGCCAAAAGGAATGAATAAGCAAAGAAATAACGCCGGGAATAACAAAAACATAGATTAGTGAGATTAATGATTCTAAGTAAAATCTTTTATTGTTCTTAAATTCAATTATTTTCTTAAGGGTAAGATATAAAACCGCCGCTATAATAACAATGTAAGTGAATCTTGGATCAACAAGAATTTGCAATGACAATATTAAGGATGTTATTAAAAGGATTTTTTTATTTTTGTAATTTTCCGTTAGTTTTATAAAAAAATAAAGAACAAGTGGAGAGAACGCATAAGATAACGCTACTAGAACCTGTCCTCCACCAACTACCATTAGAATGTATGTATTAAAAAGAAAAATAATTGGGGATATTAAATAAAGAATATTATTCTTAAAAATCTTTTTGAAAAGAATGGTGGATGAAATGAAAGAAAGAATTAAAAAAGGATAAAAAAAACTGATTCGTTCGATAATAACCCATGTCATTCCAATTATTTTTCCAAAGATTGTTATTGGAATAGCAGAATATAAGTAAATCCAAAGTAAAGCTACGGAGCTTCCTCCCAGCCCCGATGCCTGATCACTATACCATGCAAAAGGATATAAAAAATAATAGCTGTATGGAAGCTTTAAGTTAAAATCTAAATCGGTTGAAGAAAGAATCCCATTTCCAAACCAAGCTCTAAATGTAACTACTGTTAGAAGAAATAAGAAAAGTGCTACGAAAAGTTTTTTTTTATTCATTCCTTAATTTGCAATTAGAAGAAATTCAAATTGCATTTCATTGCTCAGGGAATAAAGATTAATATATTGTCCGCCAACAGGCTTCTCAAAAGGAATTAACTCAACGCACATTTTACTGCCCGGCGGTTTAATTATACTTCCAAATTCCTCATCGTATATTTTTGGACTAGTAGCGCTTTGTAAATTTTCTATATCAAGAAAGCCTTTTTTGTAAGTTTTATTGCATTGCCCATCTTTAATATAATATTCATAGGGAGTTTTCATCACTTTGCTTGGAGAACTAAAAATAAACTCAAAACCTCCAATTTTTCTATCAGGACTTAAATTTTCAACCAAATAATATTGTTGCCTTATTGGTATTGTTAATTTACTTGAATTCTTAATTTTTAGTTGTTTTATATTTTTCTCTAGAAAACCTTGATTAGAGTAAAGATACGAATAATTGTAATATCTGTTATAAATATTTAATACCAAATCAAACACTAAGAACACTGAAAAAATAATTGCCAGAAGAGCATAGAAATTCTTTTTCCCAATAATTAGAGCAAACTGAACTATTGCGAACATAAAAAATGGCAATAAAACCAAAAAATATCTACCTTGAACACCCTGAATTATATCTAAAGCAACAGTCGTCCAACCAATATATTGCACTAAAAATATCACTGACAAAACTGAAGCAATTATGACTGTTAGTAATGAAAGTTGTTTTTTGTTTATAATTGGAATATCTGAATCTTTAATCAATAAATATGTAATTAAGCTAAACACTACAGCAAAAGCTATATAAATAAAGAAATTAAGACCATAATCTAACCATCCAAAAATACCTACCAAGCTTTTATAATAAAATTCTCCATTTATACTAAAAGTATTCATAATTAAAGACGGGAGAGTAGAAGGATTTTGCAACATAAATTTTATCTGTAATTTTGGACTAACTAAGTTAAAATTCGACATAGAGGAAACGATTGATTTTGCAAATAAAATATTTACTATAATTGCAGGAAGAAACATTATGGCTGTTATTAATATATAGTTAATAAACCTACTTGTTATTTTTCTATAAGGTATTAAAAAATATAACAACAGCAGAGGATAATATCCTGCTTTTGCCAATGAGAATAGCACCAATAAAACAGTGAAAATAGTTATTTGCCTTAGACTTATATGGCTTATTGATAAATATTTTATTAATAAACTAAACACTAAAATAATCAGTGACAGCTGCGTGGTATCGTAGCTAATCGCTGTTACCTGATGCAAAACCATAGGAATGGCAGTAAAAAAACACAAAATAAGTTTGTACTTCTTGGGAATATTCTTAATAGCAATATAAAAACAAACCAAAAAAAATATACAAGCGGTTAATCTCCCTAAATAGATAGCGATGAGCGGATTGTTTAATAATAGTCCAATTCCGACACCAAGCGTGTTGGTAAAATATCCCGTAAATGACAACGAGCAGATTCCTTTAACTTTTGTATCCGTATTGTCTGTATCCTGTTTTCCAAAAAGTACATTTTTTGGGAATTTATTCTCATAGTGGTATCGTATTGAATATGCTAAGGTTTTTTCTGGAAACGCAAAAAAATTACGTGGAATTATAAAATATCCTTCACCTTTTTTATTATCTTTACAAAATAATTCTCCTTTTGCTAAGGCAGTTGCTCTATAAAAGTGAGCTACCTCGTCAGGCTTTTGAAATGGAGGTATAAAAAAAATAAAAACTGCAAAAAGAAAGAATACCCAAAGTAGTAATAATTTTTTAATGGATTTATACCAAAATAAATTCATATTATGGATATTTTGGTCTTAAATAACTTAAATATTCTGCTTAATGTTCGAGAACGCAGAACATTGTATTGGATATATATCTATTATACCCTTCTTATTTAAATCGAGGATACTATTTACGCCTTTAATCTTATGATTTTTAAATGAACAGTCAAAATCAACAATCAATATCTTTCTTCCTTTATGATTCATAATATAACTCGTTAGTAGCTTTATTGCTTTGTTTTGATTAAATTGTACGCTATTCCAGGCATCTTCGGAATGATAAAATCTACTAATATTCGAAAAATAAGCTTGACTCCATAAAAGAGTTAATGCATCATTTGTAAATGGAATAATTTCATAATTTGAATATGTTCTATCGTTTGATAGATAAATCATTGTATTCTGTTTAAATGAACTAACAGGATGATAACCAATTACATAATTTACTATCTGTTGTCCACTTAAAAAATACAAAAACATAGATAAACAAAAACAAATAATACAAATAAAAAATATTCTATTTGTATATATTTTAATGTATTTTAAAATAGTAGATGATGCTTTTATAAGAAAAATACAGGCAATTAATCCTAAGACCAAAGCTAGAAAATAAAGTATTTTATATAAAAAATAGCCAACCTGGCCTGATGTTATTATCTGCAAACTAAACACTAAAAACGAATACAATGAAGAAAAAATTACCGCGAATAACAAATATATATTGTTATTATTTTTTCTATCAAAATATATATAGCCTAATGCGATTATAAACAAAACAAACAGTATCTGCGTACTTAATTCACCTACTGAAACACCAGCAACAGCATTAAAGGCATCTACTAAACTTCCGCTATTGCCAACAGTAATTCCTCTAATGCTTAGATAGATTGGAATTAATGAAATAATTGTGCCAATAGAAAGTATTAAGCAGTTTCTTTTACCAAAGTTATTAAATAAATAATAAGCACAAAGCGCTAATGAAACAGGCATTAATACCCACCAACTCGAAGAAATAGCAAAATTCAGCAATATTATATATATAGATTGGGTAGTCCTACTGTATTTCTTAGATTTTTCAAGAACTAAAATTAATGTTATAAGAAAGATAAAAGCTAATATTTGTGGAAAGAAATCAAAATAGAATAAAGGTAATGCTATAAATCCAAAAATAAATAAAAATAAAAATGGAATTACAATTAACTTTGATATAAATTCAGCAGAATCATCAATATAATTATCTATTAATAATCCTATAATATATATTAATACCCCTACAAGAAGAAAAGAAAATACATAATAATAATTTGAAAGGTATGTAATATTATGATAAGGAAAATTACTACTAATAAATAAATAAGTTATAGCAGTATTAGTATAAAAACCAGGAGGATAAGCCCAATCTCCTCCCGTAGGCGTACCATCGTAGAAAGACTCCCCATAGAGAAGTTTTTTCTGTTCAACAGCCGTCCTAACCATAGTAAAATGAGCTGCACCATCCCAACCAGTCATTATGGGAATTCTTTTTCCATTATCATAATGGCTTATGCCTATAAAAAATACCACGAATATTGAGATTGGTATTATTAAATATAATAAATCATTTTTTGTAATTATCTTGTTTATAAATAACTTTTTTTTAATAAAAAATAAATATAAACTAGTAAAAAAAACATATAAGGTGCCTATATAGATAGGCTCAAGTGGAATATGTAAAAAGAAAAAAATAAAAGCTGTTAAATTATTTAGGGCAAAAAACGTAATTAAAGTAATTATGAACCTTCTAATTAAACTCCAATCGTTAAACAAACATAAAAATATTAATAACAAGGAGAGAATGAGAAGAAGAATTGTAAATTTTATCGAAACCAGATAAGCAATAGCTAATATAAATATGTATATTTTATTAAAAATTAATTTACTCATTATTTTCCATTGATTATTGAATAATTTTATAAATTTGCAACTTTTCAAGCTTTGAATTCTTCACGTTAATCCATTCTATCAGTAATTGCTGTAAATGTTATTACAAATAATAAGTGGTATTGATAACGGCTATTATCGCATATGTTAATCGAGATGTCACTAAGATTCTGTAGAGATTTTAAATATAGATAAAAATGCTATAATACTTTAATTATGAAAGTGATAATACTTTGTGGAGGATTTGGTACAAGATTAAAGGAAGAAACTGAATTCAAGCCAAAACCAATGGTTTACGTTGGAAACAAACCTATCCTTTGGCATATTATGAAAACATATGCGCATTATGGTTTTAACGAATTTATTTTAGCTTTAGGTTACAAAGCTGATTATGTTAAAGAATTTTTTTTGAATCAAAAAGCATTTACCTCTGATTTTACTATTAACACGATAGATCACGAAACATTATTCTATCCGAAAAAGAATGAAGAGATAGATAATTTTATCATTACTTTTGTAGATACAGGCATTGAAACCTTGCCAGGCGAAAGAATTTTAAAATGCCGAAAATATATTCCTGACACAGATAGTTATTTTATGGTAACTTACGGAGATGGTGTATCAAACCTAGATATAGCTAAACTTTTTCAGTTTCATAAAAAGCAGAAAACAATTGGAACTATAACGGGAGTCCACCCAAGGTCTAAATATGGTTTAACACGAATTGACAATAATAATCTCGTACAAGGATTCGAAGAAAAACCTGTTTTGTCCGACTGGGTGAATGGAGGGTATATGATTTTTGACAAAAGATTTTTTACTTTCATAAAACCTGGAGAAACAGAGCATCCGGCATTAAAACGGCTAGCGAAGAAAAAACAATTATCTATATATAAACACAAAGATTTTTGGTTCTCGGTAGATACATATAAAGAATATGAAGATCTAAATGCGATTTGGAAAACTGGGAATATACCCTGGAAAGTATGGTAAATAAATTTAAAAATAAAAATGTTATTGTTACTGGAGGCGCTGGTTTTATCGGAGGACATCTAACGCAAGTCTTAATAGATCTTGGCGCGAATGTAACAGTTATGGACATTAAAGTTAATCAAAAATCTTATTTTGTCCAAAATAAATTAAATCAAAACGTAAAGCTTGAAAAAATTGACATAACGAATAGGAAAATGGTTGCAGAATCATTCAAGCAACATAGTCCAAATTATATTTTTCATTTAGCAGCAAAAGCTTTGGTGGAAAATTCATATGAAAATCCCTGGGATACGTTTAATACAAACGTTATGGGCACTGTTAACATACTGGAAGCTGCAAGAAAAGTAAAAAATTTGAGTGGTATTATAGTTGCCTCCTCAGATAAAGCATATGGAAAGCTCAATAAAAATAAATACAACGAAGATGATCCTCTAAAAGGAGACCATCCTTATGAAGTTTCAAAATCATCAGCTGACTTAATAAGCTATTCTTATTACAAAACTTATGAATTACCCATAGTGATAACGCGTTTTAGCAACGTATACGGAGAGGGAGATTTAAATTTTTCCAGAATTATTCCAGACATTATGAAAACAATAATAAAAAAAAGAGCTCTTAAAATCAGAAGCAACGGAAAACATGTTAGAGATTATACATATGTTAAAGACGTGGTAAAAGGCTATTTACTTCTAGCATCAAAAATCAATATAACTAAAGGGGAAGCTTATAATTTTGGGTCTAACGACACGCTTTCAGTTCTATCACTGGTTAGATTAGTTGAAAACGTGTTAAAGGAAAAGACAAAATATAAAATATTAAACATTGCTAGAAATGAGATTCCATTTCAACATCTAGATGATAAAAAAGTAAGGAAATTAGGGTGGACCAACAAATATTCTATTGAAGATAAGATTGTTGATATATTAGCATGGTATAAACTTGCTTTAGCTTAATCTACTGTGAAAAAATTTCTTATTACAGGTGCTACGGGTTTTATCGGATCAAATTTAACAAGAGGGTTAGTTAGAAAAGGATACAAACCTACAATTCTTGCAAGGAAATCATCTAATTTTTGGCGAATAAATGATATTCTTTCGAAGGTTGCGGTTTTAGAAACAGATCTAGATAATCCCTCTAGATTATTGAAAGATCTTGCTATCATAAAACCAAATTATATATATCATCTGGCTTCATATGGTATTAATCGAAGTAAAGAAACTGATATTCAACAAATTTACAGAACAAACATTATAAATAGCCTGAATCTTTTAGAAGCTTTATCAAGAATAGGATTTGAGTATTTTATTAATACAGGCTCTAGCTTTGAATACGGATTAAAAACAAAACCAATGAACGAAGATGATAAACCTGAACCAATTGATTTTTATAGTATTAGCAAGTTATCTACTACATTAACAGCCAAAAAATTTTCCAACAAATATAAACTTCCCATAGTCACTATTAGACCGTTTATGACATATGGTTACTATGAAGGAGAACATAGATTTGTACCCACAATAATACTCAACGGATTAAGAGAAAAAATGATAAATCTTAATAATCCTAATCATACCAGAGATTTCTTGTTTATCGAAGATTTAATTGACGCATATTTATTGATTCCCGATTCCAAAAAGTATTTTGGAGAAATAATAAACATAGGCACTGGCAAACAAACAACTTTACTTCAAGCTATGAAAATAATAAGCAAACTTATTAACAGAAAACTCCAGGTCAAGTGGAATACATCAAGCTCTACTGCTACGGAATCTCCTTGTAGCATCGCTGATACAAAAAAAGCAAAAAAAATGCTAGGATGGAAACCTAAGCATACTTTAGAAGATGGATTAGATAAAACAATTCAATGGTTTAAACAAAATGAAAATCTCTATAATAATGTAGGGTAAATTTATTCATATTTTTTCAAAAAAATATTAAAAGCCTCTTTTATTCTTTGTAGATGTTTTTCTCCCAAACCATGATTGCAACCAATTACAAATCCTCTTTCCATAATCTCATCTGTTACAGGATAGTTTTTTATTGGAGTCCTATTGTGAATGTTTTTAAATCCAGGTTGTCGTAAAATATTTCCTGTAAATATTGGTCTTGTTTGGATATTATCTTCCTCTAAATATTTTATTATTTTTATTCTTGAAAAGGGAGCATTCCTTTTTATGGTTAAGGGGAAAGCAAGCCATTGTGTTCGCGTCAAGTCACTTTGTTTTGGCAAAATAAAAAAATTTTCATATTTTTTGAAAAATTTTAAAAGCAATTTAAAATTCTTTTCTCTTGTTCTTCTGAATTTAGGCAATTTTTTTAATTGTTCATTCCCAAAAGCTGATCCAATTTCTGAAGGCAAAAAATTATATCCTATTTCCTCAAAAATAAATTTTGCATCATAAGGGATGTCTGCCAATTTGGTTTTAAATCTTTTGGCAACGCTTTCTGATTCGCTAAAAAGAGAAGAACTTCTTCCCCATCCACGTAGCATTTTTGCTCTATCTCTCCACTCTTCTTTATTAACCATTATCATTCCTCCATTACCCCCTGCTGTTATAATATGTGCACCGAAAAAACTGGTGGTCGATATGTCGGAAAATATTCCGGTTGGCTTACCTTTAAACTCAGAACCCAATGTATCGCAAGAATCTTCTATAAAAATTAAGTTATATTTTTTGGCAATTTTTGCCAGTTTTTCCATATCAGGAACATTTCCAAAAAGTAGAGGAATCATTAATGCTTTAGTTTTTTTAGAGATCAATTTTTCTATCTGATCTGTATCTATAAAATACTTTCCTTGTTCTACGTCCGCAAATACAGGTATTAACCCGAGCTTAACTATTGGGGCAACTGTCGTAGAAAAAGTAAGGATAGGAGTAATAACTTCAGAACCTGTAGGAAGACCTAGAAGCTCCAGCGCTAAAAGATTAGCAGAAGACCCAGAGTTAACCATTATTCCATATTTTTTACCAAAAAGTCTTGAAACCTTTTTTTCAAATTCCCAGGTCTCTCTGCCCAAATTAGTTCGATGTTCATCTAGAACTTTTACTACTCTTTTAGTCTCTTTATTATCATATACTGCTAGCGCATATGGGACCCTAACTCTACTAGATGAAACACGATTCATGTACATGATTATAATATGGTCACATACGGTTTACAACCCTCACATAAACAATAACGATTACGCTGCAATACGAACATAAAAACTGTTTAATAAAATTAGATTAAATACTATTAGTTTTAAAAAAAATTCGGTTTCATTTCTCAACCGAAAAAATATTTTCCATATTTTTTAATGGTATAATAAATCACAACATGAAACAGCCGCTTCTAAGTATCTGCATCCCAACATATAACAGATATCTCTACTTAAATACTGCATTAAAAAAAATAGCTAATCAACTAATAAATGACGAGTTGGATAAAAACGTTGAGATTATTATTTCAGACAATAATAGTACAGACCGTACAAGAATAGTTATAAATAAATATAAAGACAAATATAATTTTATAAAATATTTCAAGAATAATAAAAATATTGGAATTAACAATAATATTATACAAGTAAGTTCACGCGCTCAGGGAAAATATATATGGTTATTAAGCGACGACGATTTTATTCTTCCAGGTACATTAAAACTAATAATAAACACTATTAAGAAGCATGAACCTATTATTATTGCAAACAATTTTATGACTTGTGATGAAAAACAGAAGAAAAAAAATTATAAATACCTAACTTCATTAAAAACGAAGAAAGATATTTATTTTGATAATGATAGGGACTTTTTTGAATATCTTTCTACGGAGAGTTTTTTTACTATTCGCTCATTTTACTGCGCTTCTCTTTCTTTTTATATATGTAACAATTTATGGTTCAAGAAAAGAATCAACATGTTGGATCATTATTATCCAGAATATAAATCAAGTATGTATCCTCAAGAATGGATTTTTTGGTGGCAGTTTCCTACACATAAAATTTTAGTTAATTCAACTCCAATATTAAATATTACAGAAGGGAACAATAGCTGGGCGAATAATTTTTATCAAGCTAATATTGTAGTTAAAAAAGACCACGACCCAATTATGAGATTTATATTAAAAAAGTATGCTAAGAAAATGAATTTGAAATTAAAGATAAAACTTTTGGCATCACCCGTCTTTACGCAAATTGCTTTAACTATTGGAAGAGCAACTTTCATTAGAAGAGAATAGATACTTTGACCATCCCTGGGTTTCGTTAGCTTGTTTTTATTTTTGTGGGAGAAAACTTTTCAAGATATTTTTTAATTCCAAGACTAAATGAGAAAGGGTTTCTTCTCATGACTTTCACTAAGAGATCAGTATTGCATAGTGTATTTTCTAGATAATTCTTGGGAGTTTTTATATATCTTGGTTTTATATTCTTTCCTAATAATCTATTAATTTCAAGAATAATATTGTTAAATGAAATTGCTTCCCCAGAGCCTACATTTAAAACACCCACTAGATCTTTGCTAATTGAAACGTATAAGACATTTAAGATATCATCTATGTAAACAAAATCTCTTGTTTGTTTACCGTTACCAAATATTACCGGCCGTTTGTTTTGTAAAATATCATTTAGAAAAAGCGTTACGACGCTGGCTATTTCGCCCTTATGATCTTCTTGAGGACCATATCCTGCAAATATTCGGAGGCCTAAAGAGGGAATATAATCTTCATAAATTTTTGCAATATATTCACATGCCAATTTCGTTTTTCCGTAACTATTTTGAGGACTTGGAAATGTTGTCTCAGAACATGCTCCCTGAGTGGTTCCAAAAATACTCCCAGAAGACGGATATATAACTTTTTCACAATTATTTTCTATTGCCCATTTGAAGCAATTTTGTAATCCTTGCAATGTTATACCAACGCATTCTGATAAATTTTTGTTAAATAAGACAATTGATGATGGAGCGCCTAAATGGAATACGTAGTCGCATTTCGGAAGTTTTTTCCAATCTTTATAGTTTCGTACATCACCTTCTATAATTGTTGCATTTTTAGTATAAAAATCCTTCTTACCCAATACAAAATTGTCCATAATGATAATATCAACATTATTTTTTAGTAAATTATTCGTAAATGATTTACCTATAAATCCCAAACCACCTGTAATTAGTACTTTCTTATTTTTTAAATCATTCATATTCAATTAAACCCTATTAAGATCATATACGAAATTTACTAATTTGTAATGAAGTCTATTGAAATTAATAATAAAAGGGTTGTTGGTATATTTTTGTACAACACCAATAGCATGTTCAAATTCAGGTTTATAAGACGATCCACCGATAGATTCAGCATGCACCCTGAATTTACTTAATGGTTTATGAATTATTCCAAGAGGAAATTTTTGAAAAATTCTTAACCAATAATCAAAATCCATATTATATTTCATAAGAGACAATTCTCCGCATTTTTCCACTATTTCCTTTCTCCAAAACGTACTGGGTTGATTAATAAAGTTAACTAACATTAACATAGTTAATGAAGGAAAGTGTCGAAAAATACTTTTATAAAATTTTATATAAGGACGGATTTCTTTATCCTTAATATCAACAACAATGTAATCTCCTGTAACCCATTTAATTTCAGGGTTTTTTGCAAAAAAATCAACCACACACTTAATTGTGTATGGAAAATAGCAGTCGTCAGAATTAAGCCAACATACTATTTCTCCCGATGCCATTTTGATGCCTTTATTAATCGCATCTGCTTGTCCCTTATCTTTCTCAGATATCCACTTTATTCTTTTATTATATTTTTTCAATATTTTAAGTGTTTCATCTGTGGATCCACCATCAATTACTATATATTCTAAATTTGAATAACTTTGATCAAGAACACTTTGAATCGTTCGTTCGATAAATTTTCCCTGATTAAATGAAGGGGTAATAATTGAAATTTTAGGACATTTTGTGCGTTTCATAAATTAAATTCAAAATTTTAATTCTTTTAATGCTTCCTTTCTTACGATTTCCGTAATATTTCTTTCTAACTTCTCTATAATACTTAAGAATTTAAATATTAGTATAAATACTACGATAAAACCTGTGAAAATAAGTGTATTTAAATTTTCTCCTAAGCCAAGATTCTCGGATATGAAATGTGATAATCCTGGAACCGATATAAAAACTATTATGCTACTCCAGATTATTATTACTGTAATAAATTTAATAAAAGACTGAAATTGTTCTCTAACAAAAAAATTATACAGTTGTTTAATGATGAAATAGCTAGATATTAAAATTACTACTGTTTTATAAAATGAAAAATTTAGGTTATTCATATATTTAAGAATGCACCATCAGCTTAAACGCTGTTCCAATACCATTATACAATGATTGTTTATTTTTTTTTAACCCTGAATATTTAGTGTAAAAAACATCGATTGGAACATTAACGGATTTTAACTTATGCCAAGATATCTCTTTTATCACTTCACTTTCGTATTCATACCTATCGTTTTTTGTATTTATCAATGAGATTGCTTTTTTAGAATAAGCTCGAAACCCACTTTGACTGTCGTATACCCATGATCCATATATTATCCAAGTAAATAAATCAGCGATATAATTATATATAATTTTCACCAATGGCATAGAATTTATCTTGAACTGCCTCGACCCCAACACTACATCATAGCCTTTATCAATATTTTTTATCATTTTTTTTATGTCCTTAGGACTGTGTTGTCCATCTCCATCTATTGTTACAACAATATCTGCCGCTAGTATCTTTGCAGCTTCAAAACCAGTTTTTATTGCAGCACCCTTACCTCGATTTATAAGATGCCTTAACACAATAATTTTTTGTTTCTTCGCAATTTCATAAGTTTCATCCGTAGATCCATCATCGACCACAATAATTTTTTCATAACCTTCTCTTTTTATATCATTGATTATATCTTTCAAAACCTCTGACTCATTGTATACGGGAATTAAAATATATATGTTTTTTTTCATCGCTTAAATTTTACAACAAATTCATGGAATTTCCTAAGCGTATTTATAAGATTGATTCAAAAAATTGACTAAGTGCTTAAACTTTCCAAAGCCTAAATACATTTTTCCAATAATCTCTAAATCACCCAATTTTCTATTTTTCTGCACCCAGGTTCTTCTCGCAGTAATTTTATCAAAATTTAATATATTAAACCACCATCCCTGAATATAAGAAAAAGATATCTTAGGCTTAAGTATAATTAGAAAAAATATTATTTCTATAATGTTTTGGAGAATGTAGATTGGTATTATCCAAAATAATGTATACCATTTATAATTTTTTAAGAGCATTTGTAAGGTATTTTGGTTTCTCCATAAAAATCTATTATAATCAATTCCCGCATTAGTACTACCAAGACCGGCATGGTTTATGAAAACATTATTGACAAAGCAGAATTTTTTATTTAGCAAACTTAATCTCCAAAACCAATCAACTTCCTCGCAATACATAAAGAAATTATTGTCGAGTCCGCCCGTCTGCTCATATAATTTTTTAGAAAAAAGTAAACAAACTCCAGGTAAGTAAAAAGGTTTATCTTTCTTATGTTTATCTCCAAGCAAATAAACTGGGTGACCTAAAAAATCTATCTTTGTGGAATATGTTTCTTGTTTTTCACCAGTATATTTTGCTTCTCTTGGCGAAACAACGTCGTACTTGTTTTTTTTATAATAAGAAAGTAGATTCTCAAGAAAATCTTTTTCTATCCAAGCATCGTTATTTATTAAAAGCATAAGCTCACCTTTGGCTTTTTTTATTCCGACATTATTCCCATAGGCAAAGCCAGTGTTATTTTTATTCTTAATTATGATTGTTTTGGGGAAATTATTTTCTATAAAACTTACGGAATCGTCAGTAGAACCATTATCAACTACGATTAATTCAAACTTCTTATATGTTTGCTCACTTAAAGAACCCAGACATTTATTTAACCATTTTCTTCCATTCCAATTTACGATAATTATTGAAATCATTTTTTTTCTTCCATAATTTTAACTTAAATTTTTCATAAACTCACTAGAGCTTTTATTCCAGTTAAATTTACCTGCCCATAGCTTAGCACTTTCTCCTAATTCATCCCTAACTTTCTTATTTTTTAACAAAAAAACTAATTTTTCTATCATTTCTTGATTACTTTTAACCAAAAAGCCAGTTTTTTTATTTACTATTGATTCTGATAGTCCGGGAACATTAAATGCCACCGAAGGAAGACCATGAAAGCTTGCTTCCATAACAGATATTCCCCAACCCTCATGGATTGAGGGATTTACGAAAACCCATGATCTCTCCAATAAATTTTCCTTTTCTCTTTCGGAAACTGACCCCATAATTGAGACATTGTTTTTATTTTTTCCTGACATTACGGAATCGGCGATAACCCCACCCTCCGTTCCCCAACCAGCAATTAAAAGTCTCGCATTTGGAACTTTTGATAAAATTTCCGACATAAGATTAACCAAAAGCCCAACTCGCTTATATTTTTTAATACGGCCTAGATAGATGATGGTAGGTCTTGAGAATTTTCTCATTCCATGTGAATTCTTATTTTGATTCAAGCCGTTGTAAACAATTTTGATCCTGTCTTTATTGAAACCGATTTTGATTAACTCTTTTTTAGTAGTGTTTGAGACTGCAATTATCTTTGTAAATTTGTAAACCATTGGGAATAAATATCTCTCAAGAATATAACCAAAGATAGCAAGCGGCTTTGGTAGTTCGTAGAAAAATTGTTTCCCATGAACATGATGTACTACGCATATTTTCTTTTTTGAGGAAAATAATGGTGTAAAAAAGGGCAATCCATTTTCACAATCAATGATTATATCTGTTCCTTTTCGTAATTTTTTAAAATAATAGATTGGAGCCCACAGGTATAGT
>Ga0182027_10008705_pt1 | contig 14711 bp, 9 predicted proteins | sample 712E1DmetaG_FD_121300 | JGI IMG/M metagenome (GOLD analysis project Ga0182027, IMG submission 121300) | Permafrost microbial communities from Stordalen Mire, Sweden - 712E1D metaG (Illumina Assembly) | ecosystem: Environmental > Terrestrial > Soil > Wetlands > Permafrost | place: Sweden... | reverse complement strand
TCGTGATCCGGGCGCATGAAGAAGCGGCGTTCGGAACAGCGACGGGTGATCATGTAGGTGCGGCCGGGCAGAACTTCGCGGGGGAGTGACATGCCGTGTTTTCGGCAGCCGGTGAAGAAGGTTTCCTGTAAATCAACCTGGGTGGGGTTCAAGGCAACCCCAACCGGAGCAGGGAAATCAACCTGGGTCGGGGATCAGCGAAATCAACCTGGGTCGGGGATCAGGAATCAACCTGGGTCGGGGATCAGCCAGCTTGGCTGCGACGGCCAGGCTGCGCTGTAAACCGTCATCTGTGCTATGCAAATGTCATGGGATCCACCATCAGGCATGACATCCGCACCGTGCCGAACGTCATCACGCTGTCGCGTATTCTGCTGATCCTGCTTGGCGCCGTCGTCTACTTCTATGTTTCCCACGGGTGGGGCATCGTGCTGTCGATCGTGGCGGGCGCTACCGACTATCTGGATGGCTACGTCGCCCGCCGTACCGGACAGGTCACGCGCCTGGGCGAGATCCTCGACCAGTTCTGTGACCTCTGTTACGAATCATTTCTGATTATCATCGCCACCATTCAGGGTTTTTTCCCGCCACTGATAATCTGTGCGTACCTGCTGCGCGAGTTCTGGGTGGCTTCTGTGCGGCGGTTCATGGCAGCGGCGCGCGTGAACATCCCCAGCAGCCTCGCGGGCAAGGCCAAGTCCAACCTCATAATGTGGAGCTTCCTGCCCACCTATCTGTCGATTGCTGGTTTGTTGCCCGCTTCGGAGCCGTACCTACGCTATTCCGCCTATCTCACCATCGGACTCGGCCTGCTGGCCAGCTACATGAGTGCGTGGGGCTACACGCGGGCGTTCGCAACCGGCTATGCACAGGCGCTGGACAGGTTAGACTGAAGCTTCAATGTCGCGCGGTCTATATGCCCTGCTGCCGCTGCTAGCCGGCGTTCTTGCAGCGCCCGAGGCCCGCGCGGACGACTACTCGCCGCTGGCGGCCTGTCCGGCCGGAGATCTCCTGTCCGGACGGCGACCCACAAGCTGGCAGGACACGCGCCGCGATCTGGCCCTCCTCACCGACGAGACCCTAGCGCCCGAGGGGGCGGTGTGGGACGCCCCGCCGGCCGTGTTGTTCGACACCGGCGCGGCGATCGTGACCTGGGACTTGGGCGCGCCCACCACGGTCAACGCGCTGGCCATCCAGGCCGACGCCAACGACAGGTACACAGCGTGGGGCTCGCTCGACGGCCACAACTACCGCGTCCTGGGACACATCGACCCGGTGCCCAACCACGGCCTGCGCCTGCGCACCATCGAAACCGGAGGCGTGGCGCTGCGCTACCTGCGCGTCGGCGAGGGGGTGGGCGACAGCTCGTACTCGGTTTCCGAGGTCGCTGCCTATTGCCAGAAGCCCACTCCGTTCCCGGCCCATATGCGGGTGGTGGACGCACCGCCCACGCTGGTGCCCAAAACCCACTGGGACGACATCGCCAGCGCGCGCTGGGAGTTGGTGCTGGCGCTGCTGGGGCTGCTCTTCTTGTGGTGGGACCAATGGGTGTCAAGAGGCGCAGCCATCGAGCCCAAGCAGAAGGCACTCGGCATTGTGGACTCGGTCATCCGTTTAGTGCAGTACCTGGCCACCACGCTCGGGCTTGGCAAGGTGAGCGGGAAAGCACGCCGTGCCATCCTGGCCCTGCTGGGCTTGGTCGCGTTTCTGACCTACTTCAACTTCGGTTCCTTCCATTTCCCCAATTTCATCCACGGCTGGGACACCTTTCACTACTATATCGGGTCGAAGTATTCGCGCGAGCTGAGCTACGATCGGCTGTACGAGTGCGTGGCGGTGGCAGATTCCGAACTGCCGTCGCTGCGCCGCCGGGTCGAGATGCGCAAGCTCACCAACCTGCGCACCAATATCCTGCAGACCACGGCCGACATTCTGGCGCATCCGGAACGCTGCAAGCAGCATTTTACCCCCGAGCGCTGGCAGTCCTTCCAGCGCGACCTGGCCTATTTCCGCACCCTGGAGAATGCGCGCCGCTGGGACGATGCGCAGACTGACCATGGTTACAACGGCACCCCGGTGTGGAACATCGCGGGTTCGCTGCTCGCCAACCTGGCGCCGGCCAGCAGGACTCAGGTCTACATCCTGAATTCGCTGGATTCTGCCTACTTGGCCGCCGGGTGTCTGATGATTGCCTGGTCCTTCGGTTGGCGTGTGTTGGCGATCGCGCTCTTGGTTTTTGCCACCAACTTCCCCTCGCGTTTCTATTGGACCGGGGGTGCGTTTCTGCGCTGGGACTGGCTGTTCTGGATGATCGCGAGCGTGTGCCTGCTCAAGCGGCAGCACCCGATTGCGGCGGGCCTGGCACTGGCGTACTCGACCCTGCTGCGCATGTTCCCCATCTTCCTCTTCGTCGCGCCGGTGTTGGCTGCGGCCTATCACATTGTCCGGCATCGCAAGCTCCCCCCAACCTATATGCGTTTCTTCGCCGGCGCAGCCTTGGGCGCGGCCCTGCTGATTCCGGCAGGCATGGCGGTGGTTGGGCGCGCCAGCACCTACCAGGACTTCGTGCGCAACACGATGAAGCACTCGGGGACGGCGCTGACCAACAACATGGGCCTGCGCACGGTGGTGGCCTACCGACCCTCGGAGGCGGGCCGCGTGATGCGCAGCGAGGGGCAGACCGATCCATGGGCGAAATGGAAGCAGTCGCGGCTGGACAGCTTCCAGCGGTCGAAACCCGTGTATTTTGCCGCGGTGGCCGCCTTCCTGGTGTTGCTCGGTCTTGCCGTGCGCGAGACCGAACCGTGGGCTGCCTTGGCGTTGTCGGCGACCTTCATTCCTTTCGGGGTCGAGCTAACTTGCTACTACTACGCCTTCGTTATTGTCGTGGCCTTGTTGTGCCTGAAGAGCGAACGGCTCGCTTTTCGCCTGCTGCTGCTCACCGCCTTCACCCAGTTCGTGGCGTGGGCACCGATAAAAGGCATGCCCACCTGGCTCGATGAACAGTACACCCTGATGTCGGTGGCCACGCTCATCGTGTTCATCGCGATTGCCTGGGAGTTCATCTCCCAGCGCCGTCTAGCCCTGGCCGGCGTGGGTGCGGTTGCCTCCGACGGGCCGGCAGCGGATGCGACCACGCGCGAAGAGATGGGAGCACCGGGTTCACGTGGTCGCACCCGTCGCCGGCGTCGCCGGAGGTAGTTAGCTCTTTCACGAAAGCTCGCTATCCGCTACTTCAAATAGGCTGCCAAAGGACTACCGATGCGCGTCAGTTCTTGCGCGGCAAGCTGAGCCATCTCAGTGGCGCCCGCCTTGTCGAAGTGTGCCTTGTCGCCGTTGAAGGTGAGGGCCGCCGCCGCTGTCTGCCCGATCGAGTTGTAGTATTCGATGCCGCGCGCGTTGAGATCGTCGACTAACAGGCCCTTGGCCTTTCCCACCGCAATCGTCGCGTCACAATACGGCTGCAGTCGATCATTGGTTTCCTTTCCGCCGACCCACACTTGCAGCGGGGATGATGTCGTGGGGATGAAGGTGGCCTTCTTTGCCGCGACTTCATCCGCCATCGTGTCGAACTCCGCCGTGAAATCCGGCACGGTAACGGGCCCGTGGGTAGTGCCGCTGTCGTTGATTCCGAACGCCGCCATCACGTAGTCGCCGGCCTGGACGTTGGCGATGAGCGTCTTCCACTTACCCGAGTAGAAACTTTGCACGTTGGCGCCGCCCTGAGCCTGATTATCAATCGTCACCTTGCTGATGAAGAATTGCCCAAACTCCTGCCCCCAACCCTCTTGCGTGGTGGTCGCCGCATAATTGGACATGGTGGAATCGCCAGCCAAGTGCACGGTGATGGCCGGCAGCGAGCCCTGATCGGGCTTGCCACCAGCGCTTCCGTCGCTGGTGCTGGAGCTGCCGCCGCTGGCACTGGTGCCACCGCCGCTGATGCCACCGCCGCTGATGCCACCGGTGCTGGTGCTGGAGCTGCCGCCGCTGGTGGCGCCACCGCTGCTGATGCGACCGCCGCTGGCGCTGGTGGTGCCACCGCTGCTGATGCCACCGCTGCTGGCGCTCGTGGTGCCGCCAGTGCCTCCGCTTCCACCCTGGCCACCTGTCGCAGACCTCCCGCCGGCTGCACTCGTGGTGCCGCCGGCACCGGCAATGGCGCCCCCTAAAGCAGAAAGCCCGCCTGTGCCGGGCTGGCCACCGGTTCTTGGCTGGCCACCCGAGGCAGGTTGGCCCCCGGACCCTGACTGACCACCGGTGGAAGGCTGACCACCCGAGGCAGGCGTCGTCCCGGCCTGGCCGCCCGATGCTTGCAGTCCGCCGGCTCCTTGCGAGCCACCGCTGCCAGTCAGTCCGCCGCTGCCTCCGCCGTTTCCAGTCACCCCGCCGGTCCCTTGCGGCGAGCCGGTGGATCCCCCGCTACAACTGAGAGACAACAGCGCCAGCAAAGCCGCGGCCCAGCCGCCTCTCGCCAGGGCAAGGCAGGATTTGCGAAATGCAGTTCCTCGTACTCCGGAATGCATAGCCAAGAAGTGTAGCACCGCTCGGCGCACCCGCTTGATCGCATCAGATGCGTTCCACCGATTCGGCACGCCCACTAGCGGCCGAGCGTCGGAGCGCATCGAGCACCGCCATGTTCTTGATCGAATCTTCGAGCGGAATTGGGCCGGGGTTGCCGGCCTGTGCGGCGCGCGCAAAGTGCTCGGCCAGGATCGTGTACTGGTCCACCGGATCGAACGTGAGACGCTGGGGCGTTGGATTCTCCAGGCTCGGACTGGTGTTAACCACGATCTCCGAGGGGGAGCTACCGGGCGGGTTCCAGGGATTGACTAATTCGATTTGGCCGCCGGTGCCGATGAGGGAAGCTCGCTGCGCAGGGAAGGTTTCCATGCCGGTGGTGAAGATCGCGTGGCCCTGCGGAAACTCGAGGATCGCGCTGGTCAGGCGGTCCACCCCCCGGTTCGGATCGCGCTCCGCCCTGGCCATGACGGCGGTTGGCTCGTCGTCGAAGCAGAAGCGGCTCATGGTGACCGGATAGAAGCCGGTGTCGAGCAGAACTCCACCACCCATCGCCGGGTCGTAGCGGACATTGTCGCGCGAGTCGAGCTGGTAGGCGAAAGTCCCGACAAAGGCGCGCAACTCGCCGATCCTCTTCTGCCGGACGAGATCGCGCACGGCCAGCCATCGTGGGTGGACGCGCACCATCGCCGCCTCGCAGATGAGCACGCGGTTCTGCGCGGCAGCGGTGAGCAGCCGGCGGGCTTGTACGGCGTCGAGGGCAATGGGTTTTTCGCACAGGACGTGCTTGCCCGCCGCAGCCGCGCGCTCCGACCACGGGACGTGCAGGTGGTTGGGCAGTGGGTTGTACACGGCGTCGATGTCCGGGTCAGCGAGCATGGCCTGGTAGGAATCGTAGGCTCTCTTCACACCCAAGGCACGCGCGACCTCCGAAGCCCTGCCGCCGTCGCGCGATGCGATGGCCACCACCTTCGTGTCCTGCCCCGCCTGCATCGCCGGAATCATGCGGGTAACCGCGAAGTGGGACGTGCCGAGAATGCCGAAGCGAAACATGGCAGGCTAGGGTGTCGGCCCGCCAGATGCGCTGGCGCGGGCGCGGAAGAGATCCAGGAGTTGCTTGCGGCGCTCCGAATCCGGGAACATCCGGTGACAACGCTCAACCGTCGCTTCAGCCTCTGCCAGGCGGCCCAACAAGGATTGCGTGTCGGCGAGCCATTCACACGCCGGGCGCAGGTTCGGCATCCGTTGCAGAGCTCGTTGGAAATGGCCTTCGACAGCGGCGTAGTCGCGGGTACGAAAGGCCGCCCAGCCCAACGTCAGATCCCGCCAAGCCGAATCGGGCGTGGGCAGAAGAGGCTGCGGCAGGGGGTAATCTGCGCGGGCCAACAGGGTTGCCATGTGGTCGGAGTAGAAAGGCAGCCAGCGTCCGGACTTGCGAAGCTGCTGAACTTGCTGCGAGCTGTGTTGGGGCCACAGCACGAAATCAGCGCCCGAGTCCCAAACCACCTCCTCCCATCGGTCCTGCAAGCTCAAGACCCGCAGGTACTTTCGGTAGGTTTTTTCGTCAAACGCCGTGCCGGCGCGGCCATCGATGAAGACCTGCAAACGCCCCTCAGTTCGCCAATCGACGTAGCCGCCCCAGTTGTAGTAGTTGAAGAGCTTGCCTTCGAGGTGGTTCGCCTCGACAAGATTCATCGCTTCCACGGGGAAGTTGTCCTCGGCGGTCAGGAAAAGGAAGGCGTTGCGGGATAGCGGAAAGGGTGCCAGGCGAAAGCCGCCGAAGATCACGGCCGCGACCGGCAGGGCGATCTGCCAGACGCGCGGTCGGTCGAGCCGGGGCAGACTCTTCAGGATGTACCGCCGCAGCCAGGAAAAGCCCACCATCAGTGCTGGGGCGAGCAGCAGACTCTGCGAGATGCCGAAGAGCGGAATGAAGCGGCGGCTCCTGATGGACAGGACGAAGGTGACCAGCCCGATGGCCACGCTGGACAGCGCGAGGCGGGGCTTTCGCCGGAAGGCGCCCGAAGCCACCAGTATCAACCCGGACACCACGAAGGCGGCAATCGAGGGATAGTAGAGGCTACTCCGGATGCCGCCCGGCTCATACGGGGGCAGCCACTCGCCTATGCGCAGAAAGGGCGACTGACTGTCCCGGGCGAATCGGATGGGCCAGAGCAGAGCCTCGCTGCCGTTGCCGTTGATGAAACAGGCGAGCAGGCAGGCCAGACCCAGGTATGCCGCTCGCCGGGGAGCCTCGCCGTAGAAGAACGAGATGGCCAGCACCGTGACGATGGTGACGAGGCCGAGCATGAACCCACTGTGCAGGTTCGCCCACAGCATGAAGATAGGGGGAAGGATCCACAGCCTGCGCGACAAGGGCAGCGCGAAAGAGAGAACCACAACAAAGCCCAGGAACGTATAAAGCTGAGGCCGGATATCGAAGAAGGGCGCTCCGACGGCAATCGCGGCCAGAGTGGCCAGATAGGCGCATCCTGAACTGCCGCAGATCTTCCGCAACAAGCGGGAGAGAAGGACGAAGGTGGCAACCAGGACGCCCCACTTCCACCAGACCAGGGCAGCCGTGCTGAAGAGCCTGGCCCAGTTGTAGAAGATCACGTCCGACAGCCACTCGGCATGGAACCAGGGCCGGCCGTGGCAGGTGAAGGAGAAAGGATCCGTGAAGTGGAGAGTGCGGGTCTGCGTGAGCCAGCGACCGCCGGCCAGGTGCCACCAGAGATCCGAGCCCTGCATGGTGGTGAAACCAAAGGACCAGCAGGTCAAGATGACAGCGAGCCACCAGAGAAGGGAAACCGATCGCGGCTCGGGCGCGGGTGCTACCGGCAAGCGGTCTTCGCTCCTGGCGCTCGCCCGGCTCGACGTCTTGGGCTTCTTTTTGGCGGTCGGGTTCCGCATCGCCACCCGCCTTCTACCCCGATCGCCCCATGGCGAAAAGGGTCAGTTCACTAGAACGCGCTGCCTCGGCTTGCGGGAGCTTGCCGGTCTAGGGGACGGTGGCTAGCGCGGAGATCTCGGCCGCGCTCAGCGCGCGATTGTAGATGCGGAACTCGTCGATCGCGCCATCGAAATAGGGATTGTCGACAAACTCCGAGCGCCCTATCCAGTCGTTGGGGGTGGAGCCCAAGGAGGTGGGACGGTATTTCATGGCCGTGGTGGGGCCGACCTGAGCACCGTTCAGATACAAGCGGCCGTTGCCCGACGCATCGAGCACCACGGCCACGTGCTCCCACTGACCCGCGGGAATCGCTGTCCCATCTATGTCGTCCCTGCTCACAGTTCCGCCGGAAAGAGCAAACCGGATGGTGAAGTGAAGGTTGCCGCCGGTACCGTAGGTTGGCGTGAGAAACATGGACGAGGTCGTGCTGCTGGTGCCGATGTCGAAAATCCGCTGATAGGGCGCCGTGGTGCTGTTGATCTTGAACCAGGTGGCGATCGTCATGTTGGAAGACGTGTAAAGGATCCCTGCCGGCATTGTGACGTATCCACCCGACGTCGCCGTGCCGGTCAGCAGCAGCGCGTTCCCCACTTTGCCCGCGGCGATGCTGAAGGGGCTCGTCAGGGTCCCGTCGTTGCCGTTGCCGGACAAGTCAGGAACCGTCGCGCCAGTGACCTCGTCGAAACTGTAGTAGAGGAGAAGTCCTGGGGTAGCGGTCGTGGTATCAGCGGGCACATCAGGGACTTGGGGCACGTCGGGGGCGACGTCGGGAACTTGGGCGACATCGGAGAGCACCACGGCATCGGGGACTGCGGGCGCATCTATCGCGGCGTCAGGCGGGGGAGCCACCTCGACCGGGCCGGCAGCCTCGTTCGCCGGGCGCAGATCCGGCGGAACTGCGGCGTCGCCGGAACTCGTGCTCCCTCCGGTTGTCCCACCGGTTGCCGTGCCACCCGTGCTCACGCCTCCCGCGCCACCCGCGGCAACACCGCCCGTGCCGCCGGTTGTCTTACCGCCAGCGCCACCCGCTGTCGTGCCCCCGGCGCCGCCCGCGGTCTTACCACCCGTACCGCCGGTTGTCTCACCGCCAGCGCCACCCGCTGTCGTGCCGCCAGCGCCACCCGCTGTCGTGCCGCCGGTGCCGCCAGTTATCTCACCGCCGGCGCCTCCCGTTGTCGCGCCGCCAGAGTCGCCTGTGGTCGTGCCGCCAGAGTCGCCCGTGGTCGCGCCACCGGCGCCGCCCGTATCTGGGGCTGTGGCCGAAGACGTTGTGCCAGATGTCGTGCCGCCTTGCCCACCCCCACCGCTCTCCAGTGCCTTTGGGCGCGTCAGATCCACACAAGCACCTGCAAAAAGCAGGGAACCGAGGGCCAGGGAAGCAAACAGCGAACAACGGTTTGCGGGCATCGAGATCACGCTACATTGTGCCAGGCGGGAAAAATTGTACATCTCTTCCAAGCCGCATTCCAACCGGACAGGGTAACGTGACGAATCAGCAGGCGGGTCGCGCTGGGTTGGCCACGAACCGCCCGCGCGCCTGGCTCTGTGAATTAGTGCGTCTGAGGCTGCTGCGCTTGCTCACGCAAGGCCCGCGCATGCCCTGGCTTGAACAAGCAGGGGTCGCGGTTGATCCCAAGGAGCAAGTCGGTGGTGGCTTGGTCAGCCGGAGGAAAGGCGTAGTTCTCCAGTTCCTGGGCCGCCACCCAGCGAACATCGGCCACACGAACCGGACGCGGCTCTTGGCTAGGCGAGATGCTTGCTCGATATAGAACCAGGTCAACCACATAGCCATCGTAGCGGTGGGTCCGGTGTGCGGTGGATCCGCCCACGTTCACATCGACACCGACCCGTTCCTGTAGCTCTCGTCGGAGCGCGGCCTCGTCGGTCTCGCCCGTCTCGACCTTGCCACTGGGGAATTCCCACAGGCCAGCGAGCACAGCCGTCGGGCGTCGCTGGGTAATGAGGTATCGCCCCTCCTGCTCGATCACGGCAGCCACCACGCGAATATGAGGTACCAAATCGTTCATTGATGTAGCTCCGGGGCTGCCAGCCTTAGGTAGACGCCGTTTCTTCGACTCATGGATAGCAGTCCCTCCTCCCGTTCCTGTGACATCGGCGGGTATTCGCAAAACTTAAGCCTCCTGCCGTTTCACCTCGTCCATGCTGTCCGGTTAGATTCCGCTCGGCTTTTCTAGTTTCCAATAGATCGAAACTACGCCGGGGCACGCGGTCAACCCAGGCGCAAGCCCTGCGTGGTCGCTGCTGTAGGACACGCGCCTACCCAGGACCAGGCCCATTCCTGCAGTCGGTCCAGAGCGCCGAACGGGTTGCCTAGTACGGCAACTCGAGGGCCTGGCCCACGACGTCGAACTCGACGGACAGCGGGGTTTGTCCAGTCAACTCCTGGCTGCGCGGATCAGGCTGGCTGCCGCCCACGCTGACGCGGAAGCGGCCCGGCTCCAGCACGCGATGGCCGCGCTCGTCGATGAGCGAAAGATCGTGCGGAGAAAGCTCGAAAGCAACACGGCGGGCCTCGCCCGGCAAGAGATGCACACGCGCAAAGCCACGCAGGCTGTGATGGGGCACGCGACAGGAGGCATGCAGGTCGGCCAGGTAGAGCTGCACTACCTCGTCGCCCGGCCGGCTGCCCACGTTCCTCACCATCACCGACACGGACGCGCTGGCCCCTGTTGGGATGGACGCCGACGAGACAGCGATGTCCTGATAGAGGAAGCGGGTGTAGGAAAGGCCATAGCCAAAGGGATAGAGCGGGGGCCTTTCCAAATAGCGGTAGGTGCGCCCCTTCATGCTGTAGTCTTTGAAGTCAGGAACGTCCGCCAGCGAGCGGGGAAAGGTGACGGGCAAGCGGCCAGCAGGGCTGGCGTCACCAAAGAGGATGTCGGCTAGGGCGCCGCCGCTTTCTTCACCGGGATAGAAGGCCTGAATGATGGCGCCCACGTGGTCGTGGGCCCAGGCAAGATTGAGCGCGCTGCCCGAGACGACGACCAGCACCGTGGGCTTGCCGAGAGCGACGATACTTTCGAGCAGGCGCGGCTGGAGGCCGGGAAGCTCAAGATCCGGCTTGTCCCCGGCCGCTTCCGAGTTGCTCGCGTCGCCTTGCTCGCCCTCGATCTCGGCAGACAGGCCGAGGCACAGCACGACGACGTCAGCGCGCTCAGCGACGCTCACCGCTTCGGCCAGGTGGCCGGCACAGTCTCGACCGTCGGTGCTGGTCCCCAGTCGCTTGCAGCCTTGGGCGTACCAGACCCTGGTTTGGGTGCAAAGCGCGGTGCGGATTCCCTCGAGCGGCGTCACCGCACGCGACGGGGTTCCAAAGTAGTTGGCGCAAAGGACTTGATGGTCGTAGGCATTGGGACCGATGACCGCGATGCTGCGCAGATCCTTGCGCAACGGCAAGAGCCCGCGGTCGTTCTTGAGCAGGACCATCGACGCCAAGGCCGTGGCGCGGGCCAGGGCGCGGTGCTGATCGCAGTCGTTGGTCTCGTAGGGAGTGGACGCGTAGGGTACGCGCTCGGGTGGATCGAACATGCCCAAGTGCATGCGGGCCCGGAACAGCCTGCGCAGGCAGGTGTCGAGCTCCTCCTCGCGCACCAGCCCAGCGGCCACCGCCGCCGGGATGTGACCGTAAGCGCAGCCGCAGTTGAGGTCGCAGCCCGATTGCACCGCCAGCGCTGCCGATTCCGCGAAGCTGTTGGTCACCCTGTGGCTCTCGTGGAAATCCTGGATGGCCCAGCAGTCGCTGACCACGAAACCGCGAAAACCCCATTCTTCGCGTAGGATGTGGCGCAAGAGGGTGGGGCTGCCACAGCAGGGCTCGCCGTTGGTGCGGTTGTAGGCGGCCATGATGCTTTCGGCCTTGGCCTCGGTGATACAGGCGTGGAAAGCGGGCAGGTAGGTTTCGCGCAGGTCCTTCTGGCTGACCTTGGCGTCGAAGCTGTGGCGCAGGGCCTCGGGACCGCTGTGCACCGCGAAGTGCTTGGGCGTCGCCACGGTCTTCAAGTACTGCGGATGGTCGCCTTGCAGGCCACGGCAAAAGGCCACGGCCAGGCGCGAGGTGAGAAACGGGCATTCGCCGTAGGTCTCGTGCCCGCGTCCCCAGCGAGGGTCGCGAAAGATATTGATATTGGGGGCCCAGAGCGTGAGCCCCTTGTACAAGCCCCGGTCGCCTTTGCGCGCGTACTCGTGGTGCTTGGCGCGGGCCTCGTCCGCAATCGCCACCGCCACCGCGTGCAAACGATCGGTGTCCCACATGGCGGCCAGGCCGATGGCCTGGGGAAAGACCGTCGCGATTCCAGCCCTCGCCACCCCGTGCAGGCCCTCGTTCCACCAATTGTACGCCGGGACGCCCAGGCGCGGGATCGCGGGCGCCGCATGCAGCATCTGCTCGGCCTTTTCTCCTAGAGTAAGCCGTGAGACCAGATCCTCGACGCGTTCATCGACGGACAGGTCTGGGTCAAGGAAGGGATAGGCGGGTGTAGTTTCAGGCATGTGCGCAATTTCCAGCTGGCCGCAAAGGTCGCTGGCCTGCAGCGCTGCGGGGCACAGGCCGGCAGATTTCGCTGCCCAGGTTGTTGGTTAGGGGAATTTACTAATTGCCGGCCGGCGACTCAAGCCAATGGTGTGCTCCCCGTAGGCTTGGCGCCACGACCCTCGAACGCTGGCTCGACGCCCTGGTGCACGCGCATCCCGACCGCGTGCTGCCGGTGGACGCCGCGATCGCGGACCAATGGGGAAAGCTCGATGCTCAGGGCAGCTTGCCGGTCGTCGACGGGTTGCTGGCCGCGACCGCACGGGTACACGACCTAACCCTCGTCACACGCAACTTGAAGGATGTCGCCCGCACCGGCATCGAAGTCCTCGACCCGTAACCGAAACAAGAAGCCTCTGGGCGTGTTTGGTGCGGTGGCGATCTTGTGATCGGTGGCCTGGAAGCCCAGCCCAGGAGGCAAAGACTGCTGGATCCCGACGCAAACCCATCAGGCTCATCTGCGACGGCCACATCCTGGCCTGCGCGAAGAAGGGCCGCGCACTTGTGGAGATGTCGCTGGTACCACTCCCCGCGCAGGACCACCCCTATCGGACGGCGGTTCTTGCGCATACAATCTCCTATGCTGGCGGCGCGTCGTCGCGCTGTCCGCGCCGAGGAAACGTACAGGGAACCAGTCGGGATCTCCTTGAGGAAAGGGAAGCCCATGTCGAATGACCGTTGCAGATTCGTGGTGTTGACGGGCCTTGGCTCGTTTCTCGTTCTCGCCCCGGCCTGCGTTCACAGCGACCAGGTGCACGGCCCCACTGATGCTGCGCTTGCGAATGGCGATGTGGGAACGGCCGACGTGCCGATTTTCGCTGGCCCTGACGCTGGCCCTGACGCCGCTCGGGACGTCGCGGTCACGGCGACGGGGACAGGGACCGGCACCGGCACCGGAACCGGGACCGGCACAGGCACAGGTGACGCGGGTCGCGGCGAAGTCCCTGACGGAGGTCGGTCGAGCGATGCGAGCACGACCGTGGATGTAAGCACTGACGCAGGAGCCAGGACCGACGCAGGAGTCAGGACCGACGCAGGAGCCAGGACCGACGCCGCAGGAGGCACAGCCGACGCTGCGGGAGGCACAACCGACGCCGCGGGAGGCACAACCGACGCCGGCCACATAGCGCCGCCGAATACCTTCAATATGGGAATGAACGTTCCTTCTCTCAGCTACTACAACAACGTCGCGATCTACGCCGACATGGCGCTCGCGATCGCCGGCAACAACGGGCCGTGGGACAACGCCAACGGGTCGGGAGCGGCTGCACTCGACGTGAACGGCAACCCCACGGTAGCGGCCTCGGCAAGCGTAACCGCCAGTTACCCCAGCGGGGACTACGCGCTTAGCTGGGACGGCACAGGTTCAATCAAAGTAACCGGCGCCAGCCTCGGTAAGGTGACCGTCACCACCAACAACGGCGTCCAGCACAATGCGGCGACCATGACCTTCATGCAGCAGGGTTCGACCGCGACAACGCCCGTGTGGATTACCTTCAACGCCGCTCCGCCAATCACGAATTTCCACGTCATGGCCCCAAGCGCTGCTGTCAAATCCGGCAGCATGTTTGTCGCCGACTTTCTCACCAGGATGCAGCCGTTTTCCACGCTGCGGTTCATGGACGCGCTCAACACGAACGACAACAACACGTTGAAGAACTGGTCGCAGCGGAGCTGGCCGAACAGCGGGAGCCGCGCCAACACCGTGCAAGGGATGGCGTACGAGGACATCATCGCGCTCGCCAATGAAACGGGCGTGGACGTGTGGATCAACGTGCCGGCGCTGGCCAGCGACGACTACGTCTGCCGGTTGGCGCGGCTCTTTCGCTACGGCGAACAAGGCGACACCAGCAACACGGCCTGTGACCCGAGCGCGCCGGCTGGGGCGGCGACGACGAGCCCGATCAACAACACCTCGAAGATCTACGTCGAGTACAGCAACGAGATCTGGAACTGGGGCTTCCATCAGGTCCTCGACACCTATTGCATGGTGTTTGGCGTGCCCGACCAGACCGCCTACGGGGAGGTGTGCAGCGTAACCGCACCCGTGAGCGCCATCGCTGCCGCCGCGCTCGCGAACTCCGCGCTGCCGTGGAACAACTCGGACAAGTACAGCAAGGCCAGCCAGTTCATCATGATCCTCGAGAAGCGCCAGAGCGACATATTCCGGACGGTCTTCGGCTGCGCCAGCGGCGCCCATTGCCAGGCCCAGATCCCGATGAACGTGCAAGCGGCGTATCCGGCCGAGGTCGATGAAGGGTTCCAGTTTCTCAAGAAGGCGTTCGGGTCGACCGGGGCCATCGACCTCATGGCGGTCGCCCCCTACTTCGACATCGACGGCGACAGCAACGCCAGCACGGTCGACGGGATCTTCACCGACCTTCAGGGGAGCATTCTCGCTGCCAATCCACCGTCGAGCAATGGCAACGCAATCGCCAATTGGCTGAAGGCGGACCTTGCCGAGGCCGCTCTGTACAACCTGCCGCTGATTGCGTACGAGGGAGGCCAGGGGCTCAGTGGCAGCACGAACCAGGCCAACAAGATCGCCGCGCAGAGTGACCCGCGGATGTACGATGCGACCCGGCAGTACTTCGCCCTTTGGGATACGCTGGTTGGCAAGAAGCAGCTCTTCACCTACTTCACCTATGCCGCGGGCGATGGCTCGTGGGGCGCGTGGGGCGCCTTGGTGGG
>Ga0182027_10008704_pt1 | contig 14712 bp, 12 predicted proteins | sample 712E1DmetaG_FD_121300 | JGI IMG/M metagenome (GOLD analysis project Ga0182027, IMG submission 121300) | Permafrost microbial communities from Stordalen Mire, Sweden - 712E1D metaG (Illumina Assembly) | ecosystem: Environmental > Terrestrial > Soil > Wetlands > Permafrost | place: Sweden... | reverse complement strand
TTCTTTGGTGTTAGACGGCTATCACCGAGACGCGTTCGGTATTTCGAATTGGCTCAAATTGAGCGATTTGTGGCGGCGGGATATCTCTTGCGCGGAGATTGGCAGCAACGTGGACGTCCATTTCTCTAGGTGCGAGTTGGAGGGATTCAGGCGCATTGAGGATGAGCTGGTTTCTGGTGGGCTGGGAGACAATGTCACGTTTGTCTTTAGAAGGGCCGCGTGATGTTGGTGTTTCGAAGGTGGGCGTGCCAGTTCTCGGTTGAGGTCTGGTGCGAGCGACTGGTCTGAGTTTGCTCTGGCGAAGAGGAGGCCCTATGCGTGAGTCGCGTACTTCCATGAGTTGGGGGCGCCGCATTTCTCTGCACGCCGGGCTGGTGGTTGCCCATAGTTTTGTCTTGGTGTGGTGCGCCTTCTTGCGTCCCATTGACGCTGACGAGGGTTTCTATGCCGGTGCTGCGCAGCTCGTTGCGGGTGGTTCGCTGCCCTATGTGGACTTCTTTTTCCCGCAGGCACCCGCACTGCCGTTTCTATACGCTCCGGTGGCGGCTTTGGCGCCGGGTTCGCTTATTGCGTTGCGCCTTTGGTCGGTCGTCTTTGGCATGGTGTCGGCTGTTGTCATCGGGAGGCTTCTGAACCGATTCGTCGATGATCGCTTTGCGAGGGCCGTGGGATTGGTAATGTATTTGGCCAATCCTGGCGTGATCGCATGGATTCCGGTTGTGAAGACATACGCGCTGGCGAATTGCTTGGTACTGTTGGGGCTTGCCGGCTGCCTGTCGGCAGGCCGGCGCGACAGTGGCCTTCGTTGGTCGGCGGCCGGACTGTGTTTCGGCCTGGCCGCACTTACTCGGCTGCTCTACGCACCTGCCGCAGTTGCGATGCTGGTGCTTGTTGTGTACCGGCAGTCTCGCGCTAACGCTCTAGCATTCGGTGTTGGGTTGTCGTGCTGTGTTGTCTTGTTTGCTGCGCTGTTTGCCATGCATCCAGCAGGGGCGATATTTGGAAATTTGGGATACCATGCTATGAGAGCCACGCCACCCAGTGGCATACACTGGGTGGCTGCAGTCGGCTGGTTCCTGCTGAGCAAGGTTCTTGGCGTTCCATACTTGATTCTTAGTGCAACGCTCTGTGCGCTGGGTGTTCTACGGTTCGTTCTCTTGAGATGCAGAGGTTCGGATTGTATAGGTATTGGCGCCTGGGAGGAGCTGACGATAGTATTCGTTGCGCTCGCCGCTGCGTCGCTAGTGCCGTGGCCACTGTACGTACAGTACTTCGAGGCCCCGATCGCGCCATTTGCTGCGTTGCTTGGTGCCACTGGTGTCTCGTTGTTGCCGCGGAGGTATGCGCCTATTGGTGCCACAATTGTCTGCGTGGTGCTTGCTGGTAGTCTTGCGGCTCGAACTCCGGTTGGAGCGAACTCGGGCTCACCGGAGTGGAGAATGGACAGGTACGAGGCAGTCGTGCGGTCGATTTCCCATCACTCCCGACCCGGAGATGTCGTGCTTGCGCAGTGGCCGGGGTACGTTTTTGGAAGTCACCGGAGATTTTTTCGTGGCATGGAGAATCACTTCGCGATGCGCGTCGTTCCAAGGCTGAGCAGCCGAGAATGCGAGCGTCTTCAGATCGCTACGCCGGAGGACGCCGTGGCTGCCATCGAAGGGGCGCGTGTAGCTGTTGTCGTGCTCGGTGCGTGGACAAAGGACTTCGCTGCAGTAGCGTCCGAAGCCCAGAAAGAAAGACTACGCCGCGCCTTGACGGATTGCTACACCCTTCGACTTCGGCTTGACTCGTCCGACGTATACGAGAGAACCCGCTGCGCGCACGACGGCCAGGAACCTGCGACCCGGACCGGTGCATAGTCGCTTCAGATGGTCCTCGAGCCACGCCCCGTCGCCTAGCGCACGCTTGGGTTGATCAAACGATCTTCTGCCAGGCGCTCCCTTATCGTCGCAGCGACGTGCAGAAGATTCCAGCCTACAGAGGCAGTACCCAGCACAGACCCCGCCAAACGTCCAAATCGCAGGGTTCGCCGCAAGGACCCGTTGGTCGGTATAGCATTCCTATCGCGAAACCAGGGCATCACAATTAGAGAGCCTAGGGTTTGCAGTACCACGTGTGCGTCGAGTGTCTTGATTGCCCTCCGCAGGGCATTGCGATGAGCGAGCCATGTTGTTCGCAACTCGGGAAGCTGCGACCCCTCGCCATCGTGCCGGACGGGGCTAGCTATCCGGACCATCTGAAGCCCGTTGCGCTTCATGCGGTCAAAGTAGTCGATCTCTTCACCGTACATGAAGTAACCTTCGGACATCAGCCCTATCCGGCGAAATATCGAACTGCGAAAGAGCATTAGGGATCCCGACACAGTCTCCGCGACCCGCGCTGTCCCCTCTGGTCCATCCGCAGTGGTGCTCCTTGGTCCGCCCGCGATGTTGAAGCCGCAAAGATGGGTTTCGGAATGGCTAGCCAAATGATTGACGCCATGTTCGAGTGCTTTGGCAAACGCTGCGTCGTATTCAAGATCGCTGTTTGCTACGGCGATGTAACAAGGCGATGGCTCCTGCAACAAATCCCGAATCCCCTCGTTTGCGGTGGCTGCGAAGCCTCTCCGGCCGTGGTTTTTCAAGACCGACAGCTTGTCGGTAGCCTCAAGTTCACCGGAGCCATCCGTCGAACGGTCGTCGACGAGTGCGACCTTGTCAACCAAGGGAATTGCCATGAGCCGCTTCAGCGATGCCAGGAGGCGCGCGCCACCGTTGTGATTTGGGACAACGACTCCGAGGGTCGTTCCTCGGTGCGTGGGTTTCTCCTTCATCGGCAAGCAATCACCTTCTACTTTTGCTCGTATGGGCAAGAGACCTGACAGCAGACAAGAAACGAGAGAACAGTAGGCACGAGATTGGGTCCGCGGACGTCTTCACGGCGGTAGCGGCAACGAATTGGGAATTGGGTCGACCCAGAGAAATACGGTGACACTGACGACTGGGCTGGCGCTTTGGGTGCCATAGCACATCGGCGCGCGGCGAACAAAGGCAAGAGCTCGGCCGGTCCCCCCTTGGGCGTAACCACGGCCGCTCGCCGCTTGCCGTCTGCTCGACCGCCGCGGGCGCGTGAGCGGACCGGGTTCGGCGATAACCAGGCGTGGCCCCGTGGAAGAGGATGCAACAGCGGCGCGCGAGCGGACCATGTCGCGGAGCCCCGCGGGCGAGAGATATGCATTTCACCGAGCATCGGTCGAGAGTACCAGCGGGTGGCGACCACAGCGACGCTCCGATCTGGACGTCGCCGCGGTGCACCGATGGCCCCTTTGTCGCCGGCGGCAGGGGGAGAGCCACTTTTGCTTGCGATTTGCCCCTTTCTTGTCACCCGCGGCGCGAGCAGGGACGACGTCCCAGTCATCTCGCGGTTCGTGCCGACTCTCTCCGGCGCAGGCCGGGACCATATTCTTTCGAATTGTTTTCTCTTGCCCCGACGCTTGCCCAAGAGGCATAAGTGCGTGGTGCGGAATTCATCCTGCCGTTGTGCAGGGTCGATTGGTCCCTGTCCTCAGTAGGCGTGCACCTCCCCTCCGACTTTGGCCCTCCTTGCGAACTGCCGACCCTTTGTTCTCGTGCGCTATGCCTTGACGCACACGAAGCTCTCAGTCACGCCTTGTCGAGCGACCTTGGGCTCGTTGCAGGGGCGCACAGGCCACGCATCTGACGTGCGGGCTTTCCCTCAGCCAAAGTGTCGCGCAACCATGGAGAACTGCGCTTCCAATTCTCCCCGATGGGTATCACCTTGTTGGCATATCTCTGGCTTGAGAGTCGCCACGAGGACTGAAACATGATTGCACATCTCAGCATGCCCGTGAAAAGGGTGAACATATGTCGGGTGCGGGCGATGTGTTGCAATGTCCGGCAACAGTTCGAGCCCGGACGCAGGACACAACATGAATAGAAGCAGCCTCCGTGAGCTATTGGGTGCCAATTCTCACAAACCACTACGCATAACGCTTCTTCTGATGTTTTCCGCGCTTGTGACGGGACTTGGTTGGCTCGCACTGCTTCCCATTGGAGAAGGATTCGACGAATTGAGTCACTTTTCCTACATCCAGCAGATTGCCGATGCTGGGGTGTTCTCGGCTCTTGGTGAGACCAGATTGTCACGTGATGTGGCCAATTATCGAAGGTACTTGCCGGCACCCTATGGACGTGTCGTCCCTTTCGACGATCTTAGAGGTGAAATCTCCTACAGAAGCTTCTTCTCGCTGCCATTGTCTCCAGCAGTTTCCATCACGCTCAATACGCCTCGCAGCTTCGTGCCGAGTAGTCTCGGTAACGGGGAAACACAACATCCTCCTCTCTTCTATGCGCTACTGGCACCGATCTACTCGATGTCGCGTCATTGGAACTGGCTAGCGCAGATGTTCTTGTTGCGCACGGTCTCATGGGTGTTCGCATTCGTTGGCTATGCGCTCGGTCTAGCTGCAATCATAAGATACTGGCCGGCGAAACACACAGGTGTGGTAGCCGCGGTTGCAGCTGCATGGCCTTTCCTTGTACCGATGTTCTTCCCGGAGATGGCGCGTCTAGGCAGCGATTCACTATGCCTCCTGATTATGGGCGGAGTAATGTGGATGCTGCTACGAATCTGTTCCGCAGACGCAAAGGCACGACATCGTGATTATGTTCTGATTGGCCTGCTGCTTGGAATGGGTTTGTTGACCAAAGCGTTCTTTCTTCCCATCACCGGGGGAGTGGCATTGTTCCTTTTTCTGCGGGGCAACAGGGCGGGACTTGCAATAGTTCTCATGCTGAGTCTGGCAATTGGATTGCCATGGTATATTCACAAGCTCATGTCCACTGGAGTCCTTACCGGTGGGAGTGAGCAGATAGAGCTGGCCCGTCAAGGAGGACTTGTCAGGGGTTTGATTCGGAATTTTAGCGTGCATGGACTGGCTCGTGGAGTTGCCGCCGTGATTGCGTCAACCAGCTGGGGCGGGACCTTCTCGCTGGCGCGATTCCATGAGATGTTTCTGGCCCCACTCGCGGTGCTATTGGTGATTCCTCTTCTTGCTTACGTTGGAGGGATTTGCAGAACGCGTCTGGGCGATTTCAGTTGGGCGCCTGTCTTCATTATTGCGTTGTTTGTTGTTGGGCTTGGACACCATGTACTGGTGGCTCTTGCGATGACCGGCATCGGTAGTAATACCCCCGGCTGGTACCTGCATATCTTGGCGGGGCCAATGGGTTTTGGCTATTCGCTAGGTTTGCTTTGGCTCCTTCGGTTCAGCGTGGTCCGTGTGCTGTTTCCAGCTTTTGCAGCGTATTCAATCGCGTTTCTTGCTGTAGTGAGTTGGGTCCAGATTGCAATGTACGCGGGATGCGCGGCGAAGTTGGGCTCAGTCAAGTACTATGCCTTTCCTGACGGGGCATCGTGTCTTTGGGCTGTGGGGCGACTCGCCCGAAATCTGTCAGTTATTGCTTTGCCATACGTCGGCATACCCCTGCTCGTTTGTGGTATCACATCTGGTGGAATAGGGCTCGCCATGTTGTGCTCACACATGAGTCGTGTTTCCCGGACGCTGCACTCGGGAGGTGTTGAGACGGCCATCCCAGAATAGCTGCCGCTCGCTGCCTTTACCGATTCGCTCTTGAACGGCCAGCCGGCTCACAGTCGAAAGGCAATGATGGTGAGCGTCCTGACTTTCGCGATGCATCTGTGTGATGGCTCAAGAAACGAGAATCTACTCTGGAGCCTTCCGCAGCAGCTCTTGCATCAGGAAACCGGCCAGCTTTTTGCCAGTGGGCCAAATTGGAAACCTGGTCTTGGTGGCCAGACGCGCAACCTCGGTCACCGGGAACTCCTCACGCGCGAGGCGCAAACGGTACGACCGCACGGCCATCTCGAGATCGACCGTCACGCCCACATCCGAAATGCGCATGCGGCGAAACGCGGCGACGGTGAACCCCTTTACCCCGTGGAGGACGTCGTGGACACGCTTGCCCTCCCGACGCCAAAGCAGCGATGTGGTCAGGCTGAGCGCCGACACGCCCCACTTGCGCGGCCTAATGACCCGGTAGTCTTCCTCATTGCGTCCGCCGGGCATGTTCCGGCTGGCCACCACGAGATCGAAACCCTCGCGCAGCTTCTCCGCCATGGTTGCACAACACGCGGGATCCAATGTCCCTTTGGGGAAGAACACGACCAGGCCTTCCGTCTTGCACAGATCCACGGCGTGGGCATACGCCGCATTCAAAGAGCGCTTGGGTTGCTTGTGCACCGGGATCCCTTGCGACAACAGGAATTCCACCGTGCCGTCCTTGCTTCCCCCGTCCACCGCATAGATGTCGTCGAAGACCTCGCGGGGCAGTAGCAGGACGTCGGACTGGCAGCCAGCCAACTCGTCGTAGACAAGCAGACAAAGGGTGACTTTCATCCTATCGGGCAAGACTCTTCTCCGCGGCGCCGAGCGCCAAATCCACGGCTACGTCCGAGTTCATATGTTCCCACGTGCCCCAGCGCCCCAGACCGATGATTCCGTGGGCGCGTGCCCACGCCAAGATGGTGGCCACCGCCTCGGGTTTGCCGACGGTGTTCACCGGATAGGCAAATTCGTTCACGAAGCGCGAGCCTCGCGAGGCAAGGGCCCGGCGCGCGTTGGTCTCGGTCCAGTGGCCGCGAGCCCCGCCGCAGAAGTTGTGGCGCAAGAGTAAACGATGGTGCGCCAGCGATTCGTTGGGTTCGTAGATCCAGTGTGCCCGGCTGGCAAGGTTCTCGGGTTGGTAGTCCATGTGCACGTTGGTGTGGACCAGTTTCTCGATGGCCGCGCGGATCGCTTCAGGCAGCTTCGCGATGCGCGGCCAGACTGTCCAAGGGATGGTGGAGACGATGACATCGGCCTTGATCTTGCCGTCGATGATTCGACTTTCGACGTCGACTGAGGAAAGCGCGTGTCCTGGCACAAAGCGCTCCCCCAACGACGCGGCGATGCGGTGCCAGACCTCCCCATAACCATGCGCGGCGGGATAGGGGAAGCGGCCGTGGGCAGGCAGGCTGCCACCAGACTTGCGCTCCAGGCAGCTGCGCAAGGTCTCGCGGAAGGAAACCGAAGGCAATTTGTAAATCCAGTAGATGCCCAGATCATCCAATGGCATCGACCACATCTTCCGGTTGTACGGAAGCATGTACTCGTCGGTGATGCGGTCACCCAGTTTCCAGCGCATCCACGCACCGAAGGTTGTAGGTTCGGGCGTGCCCTGGGCGACGCCCGCGCGCGCGATGGATTCCAAGAATTCCACCTGCGCGTCGAGCGGAAGCTGCCAGAGGTTGCCTTCCAGAGGATGCTCCACCTCCACGCCTCGAATGCGAATGGTGCTGACCCGCTTGAACTCACGCCATTCCTCGCGGGGCATGAAACCGAACAGGAAATCCAGGACGCGCTGTCGGCCCACGTCCAGAAAGTGACCACCGCCGATGTCCAAGGGCGCCCCATCAACCATCGCCGAGCGACACAGCCCTCCTGCCTCACTTTCCTTTTCGAGTAGCACGAATGAGTCGCACCCGGCGTGCTGCAAGGCCGCCGCGAAGGCCAGGCCCGATGGACCCGCGCCAAGGATACAAAATTTCACGTGCCTCAATGTCTATTGTCCGCCGGAGATGGTGCCGCATCTTTACCCGAACATGCCACCTCGGTCGAGGGCGGGGTGAATAGACGCAGACCCACGAACGAGCAGGCGCACATAACGGACAGCGGCACTGACTGACCCATTGCCCGAAAAGGCGCCTTCGGTCTTGGCTTTTCCACCGCCTCGGTCAAGGCAGCCTTGGGCGCCGTACAGCCTCCTCGAACAATGCAACATTCTGCTGGATCGCCGATTCACGCTGGGCGTAGCTTTGTGCTGCCCCCCTCGCACGCTTTCTCATCTCCTGGTGGGTGGGATTGTCCATTTCGACGCAGCGCTGAAGCACCTCAACCCATCGCTGCCGTTGCTCCAGCGGCAGAATCCAACCCGCGCCGTCCGCCTCAAGCCTCTTCCAGGGTGTTCGGTCGCTAAGTAGCACAGGGCAGCCGGCGCCCAGCGACTCGAGGATGACATGGCCAAAATTCTCGCCAAGCGTGGGAAGAACAAAGAAGTCGAAGCCTGCAATGACAGCAGTCACGTCGGTTGGGCTGACGTTGCCACGCCAGGTGACCTTGACGTTCGGTGGGACCTTTGCGGCCGCCGCTTGGCACTCACGCCAGTATTTCGCGTCGTCGACTGGACCAAAGATATCTAGTGAAACCTCGCCGGAAAGAGTGCCAAGAAGCTCGATCGCCGTGCGCAGGTTCTTCATCGGCGAAACTCGAGAAAGGAAGACGAAGCGGGCAGCCCCGCCCCGCTTGGGCGCGCCTGTCGGGAACGGATGGTCCACGCGATGATCGAAGATGTCCGGTGCGACGGCAATGTTTTGGGACACTCTGACGCTTTGCCTTTCTCCCAAAGCCCGCAGGATATCTGTACGTTCCGCCTCGGAACTCGCCTGCCAGAGCAAGTTCCCGAAGAGACCCAGGGATCGGCCGAGAGTTAGGAAGACCTTCTTCCGACCTTGTCGGATCGTCAGGGCTCCAGCGGAGAACTCACCACGCGGGGCGAGCACCATGGGGATCTCCCCCAACAGTCCAAGGCTGCGTGCCACGAGCAGGCGGATAGTTATGCGGGAGAAGAAGCTGTTGGCATACAGGACGTCCGGCTTGACCAGACGAGCCAACCGCGCCAAGTTCGCGATGCTAAGGTCGCGCTTCGGAAGGTACCAGACCTTCGCCCGTCCCACGTCGGTCCATTCGTTGGTTCTTATTCCGGGATGGGCGCGCCGATCAGTGTGATCCCTGTCGCGGGTCACGATCAGGAACTTGAAGCTTTCGGGCAACTGGCTGACCATCATGCTGACCGTTCGAATAGGACCGCCGGCCTTGAAGCCTGGCAAGTAGTAGTCCATGAAGGTCAGAATCTTCATGTCGCTGCCCGGGTGCACAAACCAAGCCCGGTCTCAGGGGGCCACCGACGTTTCGCATTTGCGCCGTTTTCGGAAGCCATCTGTCTCTGGAATTCGACCATCACGGGTTGCTAGACCCTAGTCCATTCGGTGGGCACCAAGCCCTTGTAGTTCCAGTTCGCCTTCAGCGAATCCGCGCCGGGGCAAATCACTGTCTTGTCCCGCGCTTCAGACAACCACGCACCCCACCAACTGAAGGTGCTGTTGGCGATGATGTGTTTCGAACACTTTGCCATGAGCCACATGTCTGCATAGGCGTTGCCGTCGCCCTTGTTGTGGGGCACCACAGTGAAGCGGTCTTCGGGCAGGCCAAGCATTCCACCCGCGCTGTCGGGTCGATCCGAGAAGACGAAATAGTGCGCCGTCGGGGAGAGCGATTCCATTCTCTCGATGGCGTTGCGGTAGTACTGCCCGGTCACGTTGTTCGTCCCCTGGTCCAGCCCATCATCGAACCACCTCACGTGCACGGATACAGCGTCGGGCGTTTGCATTCGCTCGGCCATGCTTCGGTTCTCGCTATCCGTGGGGGCCCTGAGGACAAGGTCACGGCGGATTGTATCCTCGATGTCCTTGAAGTAGCCCTCCCCTTGCCAAAGCCCGTCCAAGTATACCGTATGACGGAGTCTGAGCCGGAGGAGCCGCTCGTCAAAGTCATTCCCTTCCTGGACGATGTAGCGCTTCCTGTCGAAGCGCGTCCGGGATGACATGAGCTTGGCGATTCCACGTCTAGCGCGTTCGAAGGGCTCCATGCGTTCGGCAGGGCTGGCCTTGCGCGCAGGAATGTTGAAGACGTCGAGATAGTATCTTCGTCGGTATTCCTGGTCGCGTATGAATCCGGTCACGTCATCGATGACCAGTTCAGCATCGTTCGCCACCGCCAGCCGGCGCGCGGCCGCATAGCAGAAGAGCTGGTTTCCCAGTCCACCCCTGATGCGGACAATGACCTTCACGGGGCGGGTCACGTCACCTCCGCCTTCAGCCGCACATTCAGAAAGCAGCGTTGCTTGATCTGATCCACTGCGGCCTTGGCCGAAAACTGTTCGGTCAGAAGCTTTCGGCCGTTCGTGCCGAGTTGCTTACGAAGGTCGGCATCCGCAAGCAGGCGAAGCGTGTGGTCCAGCAGACGTTGATCTTCGCCGTTGGTGCACCAAAGCCCCGCCTGATACTGGTCGACCAGCGTGGCTAGATCGTTTCCAGGGTTCAGGCTCGCAAGCATGGGCAAAGACGAGTACATGTAGCCCAACATCTTGCCGGGGAAATTTTGCGTTTTCAGGTTGCGTTCAAGCGAGATGAGGCCGACGTCGACCTCGGAGAGCAGCGAGAGGTATTGGCGCTGATCGAGCCCAGGATGGACGAGGAAGTTTTTGAGTCGTTTCTCCGCCGTGAGCGCCTTCAGCCGCTCGACCTCGCTTCCCTCTCCTGCCAGCAGGAAGAACGCTCGCTGGTCGTCCCGCAAGGCCTCGGCCAGGCGAACGAGGTTGTCCATATCTTGCGCAACGCCGATGTTGCCGCCGTAGAAGAAGATCACCTTGTCCTGCAGACCGAGATTCTCGCGAAAGTGCAGATTGGGCAAGACGCCCTCGTCGAGCGAAGCCCAGTTGTGCAGGACATCCAGGCGATATGATCGATCAGGCAACTCGTCGCGGAAGTAGTCCAGGTTGCCCGGTGACTGTACGCCGATGGTGTCAGCAACGGCGTACTGCTGCAGCTCGCGGTGGCGAAGGAAGCTGAAGACCAATCCGCGGCGTATGAGCCCAGCATCGAGCGCCCATTTCGGAAAGATATCCCGGAGCACGAGGTAGGCGGGGCAACGCCACAGGCGTTTCAGGCGCCGGACCAATGCCCCGAAAAAGATGGTCGGTGAGTAGAAAACGATGAGGTCGCAGGGCCGTGCGATGATAAACTGGTGAGCCGCGATCCATATCCTCAACGAGAGCGTTTCCTCTCGCATGGCTCTAAGGAAGTGTGGAGCACCTTTCACCTGCCCAGTGCGCACGCGAGCAACCGTCAGCTCATCTTCATAGCTCAGCTCAAACGAGCTGGTGATTGCGTCGTCAGAAGTGAGCACCACGACCTCGTCGCCCTGGCACCGAAACTCGACCCCGAGATCATGGATCAACTTTGCCTGCGCCTTCCGGCTTGGAAGGTAGCTGTCTACCAGCAACAGGACGCGCACGATCTTACCCTATCGGCTGCTTGGCAATTGTCGGGCCTGCCAGGCCTGCTCGGCCCGGTCGGGAAGGCGAAACCCAAGCAAAATGCGACCTACCGTTTGCGCCACCTGCGGTGCCAGGTACTCCGGCGGCGGATCCCAAGCAGCGGGGGCCTGGGTCACCTGGCGAACCAGTCTGGCGATGGTTTCTGGCTCGGCACCGGCGAGAACGTTTGAACCACACTCGATGGTTTCCGGGCGCTCGGTCACATCGCGAACAGTCACCGCTGGGGTGCGGAAGATGCACGCCTCTTCTTGGACCGTTCCGCTGTCGGTGAGAACGCAAAACGCGGCCTTCTCAAGGTGCACGAAATCGAACAGGCCCAAGGGCTCGAGAAAACGCACCCCTTGCTCTTGCGGATTGAGTCCGAACTCTGCCAGCCGGGCACGTGTGCGCGGATGGAGGGAACAGACCACAGGGATGCTGTGCTGGCGATAGACCGCAACCAGGGCGGCGACAAGCCCACGCAGTCGAACCGGGTCGTCCACATTTTCAGCCCGGTGCATGGTCACCAGGAAGAACCGCTTGGATTCAAGGCCAAGATCCCGCAGCGCCGTGCTGGCTGAAATCTGCGGAGCGTACCAATCGAGGACCTCCTTGATCGGGTTTCCAGTAAGGTAGATTCGCTCGGCCGGAATGCCCTCGCGCAGGAGGTTCTCGCGGCTTCGTTGCGTGTAGGGCATGAGGACCGTGCTGCAGTGATCGATAACGCGACGGTTGACCTCTTCTGGAACTCGGTCGTCGTAGCAGCGATTGCCTGCCTCCATATGGAAGACCGGGATGCCCAGGCGGCGGGCGACCAGAGCGGTCAACCCGCTATTCGTATCGCCCAGCACGAGCAGTCGGTCGGGACGATGCTCGAGCAGAATGGCCTCGCTGCGTGCGATGATCTCCCCCACTTGCGCGCCGAAGCCCTCGCCGCGAACCCCAAGATGCACGTCGGGCCGCCGAATGCCCATCTCCCTGAAAAACAGGCCATCGAGACGATCATCGTAGTTCTGCCCGGTGTGAACCAGAACGTGCTCGGCGGCTTCATCCAGCAAGCGGATGACCAAACTCAGTCTGATGATTTCTGGCCGGGTACCGAGAACGGTGAGGACCTTCACGCCAGCAGCTCCGATCCGTCTTCCACCAACTGGTCCAGAAGCAAACGCCGCCGCCGGAGTGTATCCGCGACCTCGCCCGGGGACATGGGGTTGCTCTGGGAACTGAACTCATCTTCCAAGTGATTGGCGGGTGCGCTGTCGGCGCATAGTTCGGGGAGCATGGGAAGGATGACGTGATAGCGACCGCGTGTGATGGTGCGGAAAGACTCCTCCTGGCTGACCAGGATCTCATGGATCTTCTCGCCCGGCCGAATACCAGTGATCTTGGTCTCGATGGCGCGATTCCCGATCAGAGCCGCAGCCACATCGACCATGCGGGCCGAAGGACATACCGGGATGTAGGTTTCGCCGGGCTTCGCCTCGGCAAGTGCCGCAAACACCGTATCGACCGCCTCATCGAGACTGAGGAGAAACCGGGTCATATCAGCCGTGGTGATAGTCACTGGTCCGCCAGAGCGAATCTGATCGTGGAAGAGCGGGATGACCGAACCACGCGAAGCGAGAACGTTGCCGTAGCGCACGCAAACGAAACGCGTGGACTGACAGCGCATGTTGCCCTGAATGAACACGCGTTCTTGCAGGGCCTTGGTCATGCCCATGACGTTGACCGGTTTGCACGCTTTGTCGGTCGAGATCCCGACCACCGTCTGAACCGGCAGGGCATGTTCGGAAATGGCGCGCACGATGTTTTCGGGACCGGCAATGTTGGTTCGGACCGCCTCGAACGGCGCGTATTCGCAGGTCGGAACCTGTTTGAGGGCGGCGGCATTGAAGACCACATCGGCTTCGCGCACGGCCGCGGTTACCGAATGCAGATCGCGGACGTCGCCGATGCGGAAGTGCAAGAGACTCTGGAAATTCTTGTAGATGGTCTCGTCCGTGGCCACCGTGCGATGCATGTATTCGAGCCGCATGTAGTGCTGTTTAGCCTCGTCGCGCGACAGGACGAGCACGGCCGCGGGCGTACCCATTTCCCCGGCAAGGATTCGTCGGACCAGTACCTTGCCAAGGGATCCGGTTCCGCCCGTGATGAGCACACGTTTGTTGTGAAGAGGTTTCATCGCCACCTTTCGTAGGGTGTTGGATCGTTTGCAAGCTCAGCGCAGAGATCCGGCCAGGATGGGCATTGATAGCCGATGGCGGCCTTCAGCTTGTCACCGCGCATGCTTCGGTCACAGAAGAATGTGTCGTCGGCCACGATGGTCGTGGGCAGACCATAGGCTTCGCGCAAGCGACAGAGGAGATCATGCTTGGAAATTGTTGTGCCGGTCACCTGGTAGAGCCCGTTCAGGCTGGGGTGGTCCGCTATGATGTCCGCGACCAATCGCGCCAAGAAGTTGGTCGTGACACCTGAGTAGAGGGCGCGCGTGAACCCGCGCACGCTCGCATCTTTCTGACCCAAGAACCACTCAAGCAGGGAGCTGAACTCGCTGAGTTCGCGCCCGATGATGGAGGTTCTCAGGGTCAATGCGCTCGGTCCGTCGGCCTCGCCAAGAAACTTGGTCTTGCCATACAGATCCTCGGCGTCAGAGGGATCCTCTTCCGAGTAGTTGCCGCGCTTGCCGCTGAATACGCAGTCGGTGCTGAAATGGATCAGCCGGCCTCCCCACTCCTGGCAGAGTTCCGCCAGCTGGTGCGGTAGGAGTGCGTTGATAGCAATGCTGAGCAAATGCGAATGTGCGGCTGCGCGCTGCTTGATGATTCCGATGCAGTTGACGACGAATTCTGGGCGATGCGAGCGCAGGCATGCTGCCAGCGCCGCCTGGTTCATCACGTCGACTTTCTCGATGACGTTCCCCTGCTGGAAGAGATCGACCCTGCAGTGAGCCTGGTCGCCCGTCGTTCCCCAAATCGTGCCGAGCGTATCGGGGAACCGTTGCCGCAAGGTTTGGAACATTTTGTGGCCGAGCATACCGGCGGCGCCAAGGACGATGATTCTCACGATGCAACCACTAGATTTGAGTTCCGGTGTTGAGGTTCATGGCAGCGAGTCAACTAGCAGGGAACCATACCCGCGCGTTCATGTGGCTTCAAGCGTTCGCGTTTTGCCGGGAGCCCCGCGCCGGATCTGCCCGGTTTCAGCGGCGTCGGCGAAGGCGTCCACGCCTGCTCGGCCGATTCCATCGCAACCAAGATCCTGGGATTCCGCGCGTAGCGAGGCTAGGGGAGCCTCTGGCCGCCGGCCCTTTGCATCGCCCGGCGTAGCGAATGATCCAACGACGCCAGCGGCAGTCCCCGTCGCAATGCCAGCTCCAGATAGGCTGCGTCGTGGACCGACAGTGCAAAACTATCCGCGAGGCCGAGGGTCTTGGACCAGGCTACGGTCATCGTCTCGGGGTCCACCTCGATGTCGTAGACATTCAAGGCGGAGAGAAACT
>Ga0182027_10008703_pt1 | contig 14712 bp, 8 predicted proteins | sample 712E1DmetaG_FD_121300 | JGI IMG/M metagenome (GOLD analysis project Ga0182027, IMG submission 121300) | Permafrost microbial communities from Stordalen Mire, Sweden - 712E1D metaG (Illumina Assembly) | ecosystem: Environmental > Terrestrial > Soil > Wetlands > Permafrost | place: Sweden... | reverse complement strand
GTCATCACTGATTTACCTTTACCCGATACAGCAAGTGCTGACATTAGGATTAAATCGGGAGTGAAGAATAATTCAAATATAACTCAAAAAGTAACTTTAAAAGTACAAATTGAAAATATTGAAATAAGTAAAGCGATTGATTTAATGCCCAATGAGTTGCGAACCATAACTTTTTCTTCACAGGAGTTTCCGCAACTTAACATTAAAAATCCACGATTGTGGTGGCCAAATGGTTATGGACGACCTGAAATGTACCAATTGAATATACAAGCTAATTTGGATGGAGCCTTGGTTTCAGACAACAAAAAAATTCGCTTTGGGATACGTGAATATTCATATGAAATATCCGTAGCTCAACCTGAAAATAAAATGTGGAGGGTTGAGTTTAATCCACTAAAAGCTGCCGGCAAAGTATTGTTTAATACTATTGATCGCCATGAGTTAGGTAATGGCACTGCTCTGCCTCAAATTTCAGCTTCAGCTGATTCTTCGTTACTGACTTCCATTAATAGAAACAGCGATAATCCTTTTCTGATTATTAAGGTGAATGGCGTTCCGGTTTTTTGCAAGGGAGGAAATTGGGGTATGGATGATGCTATGAAGCGTGTTTCGAGGGAACGGCTTGAGCCATATTTCAAACTTCACCGTGAAGCCAACTTCAACATGGTACGAAATTGGACTGGAGAAAGTACCGAAGAGGTTTTCTATGACCTTTGCGATGAATATGGAATGCTGGTATGGAACGATTTTTGGCTATCGACCGAAGGATATAACCTGAATGTTAATGATGATCAATTGTTTATGGCAAATGCAACTGATGTAATAAAGAGGTTTCGAAATCATCCTTCAATTGCTATCTGGTGTCCGCGTAACGAAGGGTATGCCCCACAGCAACTCGAGCCCCAAATTCAAACACTCATTGCCGATGAAGACGGAACCCGCATGTATCAACCAAATTCACGCTACCTTAACCTACGTCCAAGCGGTCCGTGGCGTTTTTATCCTGACCCGACCAATTATATTAAAGATGCTGGTGGATTTAATACCGAAATTGGAATACCATCGGTGCCAACTGCAGAATCAATGAACAAAATGATGGCAAAGGAAGACGTTTGGCCAATAAGCGATGTTTGGGCCTATCATGATTTCCATAATGGACGAAAAGATTATTGTAATACAATTGAGACTCTTTATGGAAAACCTGAAACTCTGGAAGATTTCTGTAAAAAGGCTCAAATGATTAATTACGAAAGTCATCGTGCAATGTTCGAAGCCTGGAATAGCAAACTATGGAACAATGCGAGTGGTGTTTTGCTATGGATGACACATCCGGCATGGCCAAGTACCGATTGGCAGGTATATTCGTGGGATTATGAAACCTTAGGTTCCTATTTTGGAGCTAAAAAAGCCTGTGAACCAATTCATATTCAGATGAACCTGAATGACAATAAAGTGATGGTGGTTAATACTTCACTAAATAATTACAGGCAATTGTCAGCAAAAATGGAAATATTTGACTTAGAAGGCAAAAAGCTTTACAATAAAAATATAATCAGCAACTTTCAAGCCAATAAATTAACCGAATGTTGGACGGCAGAACTGCCTGCAGTATTACCCCCGGTTTATTTACTCCGGTTGACGCTTTCAGAAGGGAAAAAAGTCTTATCACGGAATGAATATTGGAAAAGCTCCAGGATTGAAAGAAGTTTCACTGATTTTAATAATCTTAAAGAAATACAATTATCGGCAAAAACTATTAAACATGAAGGCATTAAGCTGACTTTTGAAGTTTTAAATACCTCAAAATCACCAGCTATCGGAATTAAGTTTAATCTTCAAGATCCCAGAAGTGGAAAATTAATATTTCCGGCCTATTTTTCCGATGGTTATTTTACTCTGCTGCCAGGAGAGAAAAAGCAGATTGTCGTAGAATGGAACAATTTAAATATAAAAAATATGGAAGTGATTTCAGAAGGGTACAATCTAAAATCTCAAGCATTGTTGATTATAAAATAGTTCTAAATAAATATTTTGAAATTCACTATGAAATTGATAATTCTATTGCTCCTGGTTTTGTCTGTAATTATACCTTCCTATAGCCAACAGGTACAAAAGGAACGTACTTACCAAGAAGTCCTTAATTCCATCGATGGGCATCACGGGATATTTCTCTGGAAAATGAAAAAAGCTAATGAAGTGGCTGATAATGCTGAGCATATTTCAACTTTCGGGTTTCAGGAAAAAGACTGGATGCCAGCTGTTGTTCCGGGAACAGTGTTGAATTCATTGGTATATAACAAAGTTTATCCTGAACCATATTTTGGTCTGAACAACAAAATCACTTCCAATCTGATTCCGGATTTGAATATTGTAGGACTTAACTTTTATACATACTGGTTACGGACTGAATTCGACTTGTCAAAAGATGAATTTGAAGGCAAAAAAAGTTGGTTGCAGGTCAATGGTATCAATTACCGGGCAGAGATATGGCTGAACGGGAATATGGTCGGTAATATTGCTGGCATGTTTTATCAGGACTTGATTGAAATAAGTGATTACATTGTCTTAGGGAAGAAAAATGTATTGGCCATTAAAGTTTTACCAGTCGATGTGCCAGGAGGACCACGCAAAGGTACTTCCAAATCATGGGGTGCTGCCGGTGAATTCCGGAACGGAGGCAATGGAGAAATCGGTAAAAACGTGACGATGCTGATGACTGTAGGATGGGATTTTACTTTCCTTGACGGTATAAGAGACCGGAATACTGGAATCTGGAAAGAAATTTCGATTTTCACAACCGGCGATGTAACACTTCGACATCCTTTTGTGAAATCAGAACTTTCTAAACCAGGCTTTAACCGGTCATCTCAAACGGTGTCAGTTGAGGTATATAATCCAACATTTAAGAGTCAAAAGGTTAAAGTTTCCGGTAAAATCGAAAACAATATTTTTGAAAAAGAAATAGAATTGTTCAGGGGAGAAATCAGGGAACTCACTTTTAGTCCCAAGGATTTTCCACAGTTGGTAATTGAAAATCCACGTTTATGGTGGCCAAGGAATAAAGGCAGTCAAGAGCTTTACCAATTAAGCCTGAAAGTAGAAGTATTGGGGAAAATTTCCGATTCCATCTCTACACAATTCGGCATCCGGGAAATTACCTCTGATATGAAAACTCCAGACCAATCAAGGACTTTTTATGTGAATGGAAAAGAAATTTTTATACGGGGAACCAACTGGATTCCGGAAGCAATGCTTCGCACTTCTGACGAACGGACTTATGCAGAACTTAGGTATACAGCTCAGGCAGGAGTTAATTTGATCCGGATATGGGGAGGCGGAATTGCCGAATCAGATTATTTCTTCCAATTGTGTGATGAGATGGGTATTATGGTTTGGCAGGAATTCTGGATGACAGGCGATACGAAACCTGCCTACGATGATGCATTATATCTGAAGAATATGGAATCTACTGTAAAAAGAATAAGGAACCATCCCTCTTTGGCTTATTATGTTTCCTCCAATGAATCGACTGAAATGCCCGGTGCAAAAGAATTGCTTTCCAAATTAGATGGAACAAGAGGTTATCAGATGCAATCGGAATGTGAAGGAGTTCACGACGGGAGTCCTTACAAACAAGTAAATATAATGTGTCATTACGAAAATACTGCTTCTGATAGAGGCAGCCGGATGGATGGTTTTAACCCGGAGTATGGAGCTCCTTGCCTTCCTACGGTTGAAGTATTGAGGGAAATGATGGACGAAAAGGATTTGTGGCCTATTAATAAAAAAGTATGGGATTATCTCGACGGAAACGGATTTCATCTCATGACTACAATGTACACTGATATGACTAATGAGTATGGCAAATCAAAAAGTATTGACGAATTTGCTACAAAAGCCCAATTTTTGGGAGCATTGAATTACCGCAGTATCTGGGAGGCCTGGAATTACAATAAACTTAATTATGGAGACCGCTTTTGCTCCGGAGTTCTTTTTTGGTTTCATAATTCTCCTGAAAGGCAGGTTTGCGGAAGAATGTGGGATTGGTCTCTCGAACCAACTGCTGCCTTATATGCCACACAAAATGCATTGGAACCTCTTCATCCACAATTTGATTATTTAAAGAACACAGTTTCTGTTGTAAATGATTATCCACAAGCTTTCAATAACTACAAGATTACTGCAGATGTTTATGATCTGTGGATGAAAAAAGTATTTTCAAAACAATCTTTAGTAAATATTCCGGAAGACGGAGTTGCAAACGATGTTTTCAAAATAGAATTTCCTGCAAATATTTCAAATGTGCATTTTATCAAATTGCGACTGTTTGATGATAAGGGCAGGGAAGCAGGAAATAGTTTTTACTGGCGTTCAAATAGTATTTATAAAGGTAGAAATACATTAACAGGTCCAGCCACAGGTGGTTTTGAAGATATTAATAAACTTGTCGGTACAAAAGTTCAGGTCAGTTATAAAATTAGAGTTACTGCAGAAAAACATTTTATTGATATTATTATAAAAAACATAGGTAGAAGCCTGGCCTTTTTTACTCAAATTCAATGGTTGAATAAAGAAGGCAAGCCCATCAGACCATCCTTCTATTCCAACAATTTTATGTCACTGTTACCAAGTGAAAGTACTACAGTTTGCATAGAAACGGCTTTGAAAAATATTCCCGGTGAATCTTGCTTTCTGGTTGTAAAAGGATTCAATGTTCAGGAACAGCGATTTGAAATCAGAAACCTTGTATCACAAAATAGATAAATATGATAGGTGTCAATACATCTGCTACTTTCCGTGATTATTTTTAAGGTTACAAATTAAAAGTTCAATTAATAATTGATACCGAAGGGATTAATTTAATAACGTTTTGAAACGCAGGGATTTTATAAAAAGCACAATTATGGCAGGAACAGTATTGAGTAATCCTGTAGTAATGTCAGTAAGACACTCTCAAAAGTCCGGGGATTCAGATATTAATTATAGATCATTACCAAAGTGGCGAGGGTTTAACCTTCAGGAAAAATTTACACATAAGCCGGATGAATGGTTAAATATTGCTCCTGAATGGGGATTTAATAATGAACCGTTCAGAGAATCAGATTTTGCTCTTATAAGCGAACTCGGTTTCAATTTTGTACGATTGCCAATGTCATATAAATGCTGGTGTGAAGAAGATGATTGGTATAAACTAAAAGAAAAGCATCTGAAAGAAATTGATCAGGCAGTAAATTATGGAAAACAATATGGTTTACATGTTTGTATCAATTTTCACAGATCTCCCGGCTATACTATAAACGATCAACATTTTCTTCCCCAATACAGGGAGAAAACTTCCATTTGGGATGATAAAGAGACACTTAAGGCATGCGCATTTCACTGGAAGCACTTTGCAGAGAGGTATAAATGCTTCTCAAACAAACAATTGAGCTTTAATCTGTTTAATGAGCCGACAGGTACAATTGAAGAGAAACATGATCGTGTTATCCGTTATCTGGTTAATGAAATACGGTCCGTTGATACTGACAGGCTGATTGTCATAGATGGATTTAACTTCAGGCCCAGTATAAACCTCATCGAACTTAAAGTTGCACAATGTGCCAGAGGGTATTCACCATCAGATGTTACACACTACCTTTCAACCTGGTCAAAAGGGAATAACCTTCCACCAGCCTGGCCGATGAAAGACAAAAATGGTATATACTGGGATAAAGCAAAATTACAGGAGAATTTCCGGGATTGGAGTGATATTGAAAAAAAAGGTGTCGGAGTGTACGTCGGCGAGTTCGGAGTATACAACAAAACACCTCATGATGTAACCTTACGGTTTTTAAAGGATTACCTTGATATATGGAAAACATTTAATTGGGGTTGGGCAATGTGGTGTTTCCGTGGTTCATTCGGCATTGGTGATAGCGGAAGAAAAGATGTGAAGTACGAAAAATTTAAAGGAATCATGCTCGATAGAAAAATGCTGGAATTGTTAAAATCATCCTAAAGGATTAATTGCACTTAAATAACATTAATAATTTGAACTCAAGGGAACTGATATTAAAAGCAATTACAGGAGAACCTCACGATCGGGTGCCAGTAGCCCAGCATAATTTTACATTTTGTATTAAACATTGCGGGATAACAATGAAACAGTTTCGTGAAAATCCAACCATTGCTGCCAGAGTTCTGGCTGATACCTGCTATGATTTTGGATATGATTGTATTATAATAGATTTCGACACCTGTACCCTGGCTGAAGCCATGGGTTCAAAACTGGAATTCCCAGTTCATGAACCAGCCAGAGTCAAGAAATATTTTCTCCAATCTTTGGAGGATGTTAAACAACTGCGCATTCCTGATCCTGAAAAAGACGGACGTTTACCTCTCTGGTTGGAAACTACACGAGAATTACGCAGACTGGTTGGCAATGAAAAAGCAATAATGGGTCGTGCAGATCAAGGACCTTTCGGACTCCTGTTCCAGTTGAGGCATTCGGAGGAATTGATGATGGACCTGCTAACAGCTGATATAATCCAGATCTTTGGGGCTTTGAATATATGTATGCAAGCTGGTGTAACCTTTGCCAAGGCTCAGATAGAAGCCGGAGCCGACCTTACTTCAATTGGTGACAGCGCTTCCGGTGAATCACTGATCTCACCCGAAATGTACATGCAATTTGCTCAACCATTCCAGAAAAGGTATAAAGAATTAATCGGGGATGGGAAAATATCACTTCATATTTGCGGAAGGACTGATAACATTATAGGTGGAATGGTCAACACAGGTTTTGATGTTCTGGAACTTGACCATTTAAACAATCTTGAAAAATCTTTACAAACGGTTAATGGTCGAGCATCAGTTTGGGGAAATCTCGATCCTTCATCAATGATTTCATTTGGCACACCTGAAATGATAATCAACGAATCAAAAAGAATCTTTGATGCGGCCAGAAAGTATGCCCAAAACAGATTCGTTCTCTGCCCTGGTTGCCTTGTAAATTCTGATGCGCCTCCTGAAAACATACAAGCTATGACAGACGCAGTAATGCATTTTGGATATTATTAAACTTTATCCAGGAGTATTATAATGATAAAAGTGAACTGATGAGGAAAGCTGATTTTGTTTTGAACTCAGATGAAGAACATTCTGATAAAACCATTAAATGGATTATAATTTTTCAATAGAATGTATTTTTCACATATTTATTAGAATCTATTTGATATGAATAAATAATTAGAACTAAACATAAAACCAGCTATTATGACCTCCCTAACTAAAGTAAGCTTTATCGACATTTCGATTATCGTAGTCTATTTAATCGGTATTATATGGTGGGGATTGAAAAATGCCAGAAATAAATCTTCAACCGATTATTTCCTTGCAGGAAGGAACATGGGATGGGTGATGGTGGGCTTATCACTTTTTTCTGCCAGTATTTCAACCTCTACACTCATTGGCCATTCTGGGGCAACCTTCAAATATGGATTGGTAATTTTTAATTATAATCTGGTATCAGTATTGGTTCTGGTATTCTTTGCCTGGATATTTCTGCCTTTTTATATTAAATCGGGTATTTACACCATGCCTGAGTTTCTGGAACGCAGATTTGACTCTCGAGCTAAATACTATTTTTCTTCCATATCAATTTTGGGGGGAGTTTTTATGGATATTGCTGCCACTCTTTACGGTAGTGCAATGATATTCAGCATCATATTCCCAGGAGTAAGTATACAAATGGCTGTAATTCTATCAGCGGTTATTGTTGCATCTTACACTATTCCAGGAGGACTTTCGTCAGTAATAAAAACAGAGGTTATACAAGCAGTCATTCTTATTATAGGATCAATGATACTTGCCTTTTTTGCCTGGCAAAATGTTGGAAGCTGGGATGTTCTTGCTAATAGGTTTGCAAACACTTCGAGGCTTCATCTGATACGCGGTTTAAATGACCAGGCAGTACCATGGCCGGCTATGATTTTAGCAATACCCATCCTTGGTTTTTATTTTTGGGGAAATAACCAGCAGCTTGTTCAAAGAGTCCTTTCGGCAAAGTCAGTGGATAATGGAAGGAAGGGAGTATTGCTTACCGGCTTTCTGACAATGTTTACATTATATTTAATTTTTATTCCTGCTCTCAGGGCACTTGTTGCTTTTCCGGATACAAATCCTCCTGATGGTATATACCCTAAAATGGTTACGACCTGGATGCCTGTAGGCTTGCTTGGAATTATGCTGGCGGCTATGATTTCTGCACTCACCGCAAGTCTTAGCGGTTGCCTGAATTCTATTTCTACACTGTTTACAATGGATTTTTATCGTAAGATTAATCCAGAAGCTGATTCCAAAAAACTAGTAAGGGTCGGTCAGATTTCCGGTGTCATAATACTGGTTCTCGGAGCAGTATGGGCACCGTATATCCAAAAATTTGGCACACTGGTGAACTATTACCAACAGATGCTTTCCTATGTTGGCCCTCCGGTGGTAGCAGCCTTTATGCTTGGATTATTCTGGAAACGGGCAAACGGAACCGGTGTGTTTATAGGATTGCTTTCAACTGTTGCAATCGCTCTATTCATGATGTTTTTCGGTCTTAGGCATACTTTCTTAGGGACAATGCATTTCCTGTATATGGCTCCGGTGAATTTTGCTTTATCAATGGCAATTATGATAATTGTAAGCCTTTTTACCCAGAAGCCTCCGAAAGAAAAAACTGAAGGTTATACATTGACAAGAGAGTTTTTTAAGGAAGAATCCACTACTTTTAAGACGGTCAAATGGTACAGAGATTTCAGGCTTTGGGCAATTTTACTTGTTATATTCTCTTTCACTATAATGTTTTTATATCGTTAAGTATTTTGAAATTATGAAATTGATACGTTACAAAGGGAATCCGGTAATATCACCTAATCCCATAAATGAATGGGAAAACCTTGTTACTACTAACCCGGGGGCATGGTATGATGAAGAGAAAAAGGAAGTTTATCTTTTATACCGTGCTGCCGGTGAAGATACCGAGCATCGCACTTATTTTGGGCTTGCTATGAGTAAGGACGGCTATAATTTTAACAGGGTTTCTGATAAACCGGTCTTCTGCCCGAGTATTGATGGATTTGATGCTGGTTGTGTGGAAGATCCCAGGGTGGTAAAAATGGGTGAATACTTTTTCATAACCTATGCTTGCAGACCATTTCCTCCGGGACAGTACTGGCTTAATGAAAAGCGCGAATATAAATCGCCGAAGTTTCCTTTTGATTTCCCGTCAATTTTGCGGGATAACCATACATCTACAGGTTTGGCAATAACAAAAGATTTTAAAACTTTCATACGGATTGGACGTCTCACCAATGCATCAGTTGATAACCGTGATGTAATACTCTTTCCGGAAAAAATAAACGGTAAGTTCTATATGATGCATCGCCCCATGAGCTGGGTCGGGAAGAAATATGGAACCAAAAACCCTTCAATCTGGATATCTTCTGCAAATGATCTGCTTGGTTTTCCAGACGGGAAAATCCTTGCAACATCAAAATATAAATGGGAACATAAGATTGGAGGCAATACTCCACCAATCAAAACAAAATATGGTTGGCTGACTATTTTTCATGCTGTAGGTCCGGATAAATATTACAGACTTGGTGCAATGCTGCTCGACCTTGATGATCCGTCTATTGTGCTTCATCGTACACCTGACTGGCTGCTACAACCGGAAGAGGATTACGAGATTAACGGATTTTACAACGGAGTGGTGTTCCCTTGCGGCAAGGTTGTAATTGGTGACAAACTTTTTGTATATTACGGTGGTGCTGATAAATATATTGGGGTTGCAACATGTTCGTTTTCAGGATTATTAAAGCATTTAAAGAAATGTCCTGAATAAATGAACTTAATGGATTCAATAGTTCAAATAAGTTCAGGAAATATTTATTGGATTGACATTTTGAAAGCAATTACTAATATTTTACAATACCTTTCTCACCCATAAAATTGAAATAGTGAGACATATTATTACTATACTTATATCTATTACCTTTTGGGGTACCAGCCTTGAGTCCTTTGGCCAAAACATTATATTGAAGCAATCACATCCTGACGGTATTTATAAAAGCGGGCAGGAGGCAAAGATCGTCCTGATAATAAATGACAAGAACATTGACTCTGTTGAGATTACTACTCTGAAAGATTTTAGTGTCAAACAAACTCAGATATTGGCGAGAGAAATGGCTGATACCATGGTTATCTTTAAAGAGACATTCCGGAAACCATCAACTTATGTCTTTGAGGCAAAAACCACAAATGAATTTACAAGTATTGGCCTTATTGTCGATCCTGAAAAATTCATTCCAGGGACGGCACGCCCCACTGACATGGATAAATTCTGGGATAATGAGAAAAAAGAATTAAGGGCATTACCCATCCAGGTCAATGACGTACTCGTCCCTAATAATGATGCAGGCTATCAGTGCTATGATATTGAACTTAACTGCACAGGACAAAAACCCGCACGAGGCTATTTTGCCAAACCCTCATCGGCCAGTCCTAAATCACTTCCGATTGTAATTTACCTGCATGCTGCAGGTATTTATGGAGACTGGTGCCGCTCAAAACCTGAGATTGCATTACGTTATGCAAAAATGGGAAGAGGAGCCCTTGCTTTTGATCTGAACGCCCACGGGATGCTTAATGAACAACCCGATGAATATTACCGGAATCTTGAAGACAATGAATTAAAGAATTATGCACAAATCGGACTGGAAAATAGAAACGAGGTCTATTTCAGAGGTATGTATCTTCGTCTGATCAGAACGCTCGATTACCTGACAAGTCAACCGGAATGGGATGGAAAACGGATCCTGGTCATTGGCGAAAGCCAGGGTGGTGGTCAGGCCCTGGCAGCAGCAGGCCTTGATCACAGGGTGAGTGCAGTAATTGCCACTGTACCTGCCATGTGCGATTGGGGAGCTAGCCTGGTTGGTCGCAAGGGATGCTGGCCATATCTTTTTGAAACAAAGAATGACAGGGCAAAAATGCTGTCGGCGCTGCCTTACTTTGATGTAGCCCATCTTTTGAAAGGTTCCAGAGCTACAATCATTGTTGAGATAGGTCTGATTGACCTGACCTGTCCTTCTTCTGCTGTTTTTGCTGCTCTTAATCAGGCTGAAGGGAAGAAGATCATATATGCTGTTCCCTATCGTGCACATCACATGGCACAACCATCATATCAGGAAATATGGCAAAATAATGTATATAAGCCAATAGATGATTTTATGCATGATTATCTTAAATGAATAGGCCATATTTGTATAAATTGAAGAAAATTTAATATGACATACATTCCAGATTTCAGGAACATTCTCAAGGTGCTTTATAATGAAAGACCTGAGAGACTTCCAGTGTATGAACATCACATTGATCTTCCGTTTATTTCGAAATATCTTGGAAAAGAAATAATACTGCAGGGGAATAAACCTGAAGATTACAGGGAATACTACAGGTCCATAGTTGACTTTTGGAAAGTTATGACATATGATGCCTTCGATTTTGAGGCTGCAATTTGTGATATCTATCCAGGACATGGTGCAATTCTTGGAGGCAGACCCGGGCCTATCCAGACGAGGGACGATTTCAATAAGTACCCGTTTGATGAAATACCTCGCATCTTCTGGCAGACCTATAAGCCTCATCTCGAGGCCATAAGGGAAGTTATGCCTGAAGGAATGAAAGCCTACGGAGGCTGCGGATACGGAATCTTCGAATCAAGCCAGGATCTTGTGGGATTTGAATACTTGTGTGTAATGCAATATCTTGATCCGGAATTATTTGCAGACTTGTTCAGAAAAATAGGTGATCTCTATACAACTCTTTGGACCAGGATGATACAAGAATATGATGACATATTTGTATTCTACAGAATGGGTGATGATCTGGGATATAAAAACTCAACAATGCTTGAACCTGATACTATAAGAACTCATATATTTCCGCAGTATAAAAGAATAATAAATCTTGTTCACTCATCAGGTAAAAAATTCCTTCTTCATAGCTGCGGTTGCATCTTTGAATTAATGAATGAAATTATTGGCCTTGGCATAGATGCGAAACATTCTAATGAAGACCAGATAGCTCCATTCGACCGATGGATAGATCTTTATAATGACAGGATCGGTCTCTTCGGAGGAATAGATGTAAATACCTTATGTTTAAAAAGTTATGACGATACTTTCAGGGAGGTTCTGGATAAAGGCACAGAGTACAGAAGCAGATCGAAGGGTTATGGTTTAGGGTCTGGTAACTCTATTCCAGGTTATGTGCCTGTTGAAGGATTTACCGCAATGATCAACGCAGTAAAAGAAATAAGGCGTAGAGAAATGAAAGGTTGATTGATAATATTACCCTGATCTCTATTTTTTCACTTTCGTATCCCAGTTATCAGTCCTGAAAGGAGATGCCGGAAGACCTTCATTGTTAATCAGGTTTCCATCTGGATTATTTTCCCATGAATATCTTACTGCCTGGGGGTCAGAAACATTATTTGAACTTACAAGGATATCTTCACCCTCAATAACAGCATCTGCCCAGTAGAATTTCTTATCACTTCCTGCAATTGTAAATCCTTTTAGGACATTTCCATCTTTTATTGCAAGCCCAGATCCGATACTGTTGAAACTGATCCTGATCTTTTTCTCCTCCATCTTTGCCGACTTAAATATTGGCCCTGAAGCAACTATATTTTCACCATAAGCAATCTTTCGGGCCAGAAGGCTTAGCCGCTTTCCAACATCGAGCTTGTCTCTTGGGTGAATATCGTTAGGATCTCCGATATCTATTGTAACAGCCATGCCCGTATTCGGATACTTAAGAGTCATCAGCTGTGCTTCGCGTAACTCGGCCCAGTCACTTTCCACAGGTTCAGGTTTTTTCTCCATGTAATTGGCAAGTTGTACATACAGGAAGGGGAAATATCCCAGTTGCCATCTGACCCTCCAGTCCTCAATTAGAAGCGGGAATAGGCTCCTATACTGACTAGCATTTCCTGCATTATTTTCACCCTGGTACCAAATTACACCTCTGATACCATAAGGAATAACAGGAGCAATGCGAGCGTTATAAAGGACCGATGGCTTATTATAGTAGTCCTGCCATTGTGCTACTGGTGGTTCGATCTCCGAATTGAATTTCCATTCACCTTCAAGAGAGACCTTTACTTTATTGTCATCAGATAAAAAATACGATTCATCGTTTTTTGTACCAATATGTGCGCTTCCCCAGTTTACGTACAGCCTTACAGACAGAACATTATGTCCCTGATGTAAAATTCCCGTTTTAATGTTTATAGTATTTGTTTTTGCAGGATTTATTAAATGGGCAACTTCATTCCCGTTAATATAAAAAATAGCATCTTTGGCCAGGATATTTAAATCCAGTCTCATCTTTTTTGAATTGATCCTTTGTTGAATATCGATACTTTTTCTTAGCCAGACCAGTCCCCAGTAACCATTCAATCCCATTCCAGGCATGTCGATTGGATATGAACAACTTTTCCAGCCGGAATCGTCATATTCCGGAAGAATGACTCCTGCTTCAATCCCGTTTTTTGAGGTTGCTGCAATAATATCTCTGTCGCGATCTGCTTTTATTGATTTCCTTACGTAGCTGTTCCATTTCGCAGTATCGCTGTCTGAGGAAAGGATTTTTTCTCTGAAATCAGGATGAGTTGCCAGCATTTCAGAGCTTATCCATGCTTCAGCACTTGTAGCTCCCCAGGATGAACTTATTATTCCAACTGTAACTCTTTTATGTCTGTATAACTCTCTCGCAAAAAAATATGATACTGCTGACAGGCTCTTCACACTACCAGGAGTGCAGATTGTCCAGTTTTGACTGTCCATATCTTTTAAGGGGATAGAACTGGTCTTTCTCGGAACATTAAAAAACCTTACATCTGGCAGATTAGCATTTGCAATTTCATTATCTGTATCAGGTCCAACACCGGATCCCATGGTCCATTCCATATTCGACTGTCCTGAAGCGAGCCATACTTCTCCAACCATAACATCCTTAAGAATAGTTGTATCCGTACTTATAATTTTCATGTCAAATGGTCCACCAGCTTCCATGACTGGCAATCTTAAGATCCATTTACCGTCAGTTCCTGTTTTTGCAAAGGATACAAATCCTTCAAACTTCACCTGTATCTGGCTACCTGGATCAGCTGTACCCCATACTGGTGCATTTATTCCCTGCTGGATAACCATATGATCACCAAAAATTGAAGCAAGTTTAAGCCCCTGTCCCTGAAGACTGCCTGTTAAAAGAACGGAGAAAAGCAAATGTGATAAAAAGGAATATCGTTTCATTTGTTTAAAATGATTTAAGACGGTTGTGAAAATATGAAAAGTATATGGTTATTAATAGTAATGTACAACTGAAACACTGTATTTTGATGAAAAACTGTTTAATTTGCCAGTCTTTGTCCTCGGTTTCTTAAAGATCTCTACACACCATTCCAGACTACATCTTGTGAGCTCAAAACCACCTAACGTTCAAATGTTAACTGCCTTAGATAACAAAGTATTTATCACTCCGCCAGAGTGTCTTGTATTTGTCTATCTTTGTAAATCTAACAAAATATCAGATGACTCTGGAGAAAAATGATAAGCTGATACTTATTACCAACGATGATGGGTTATATGCCGCCGGACTAAGAACTCTTCTTGAGGT
>Ga0182027_10008702_pt1 | contig 14712 bp, 14 predicted proteins | sample 712E1DmetaG_FD_121300 | JGI IMG/M metagenome (GOLD analysis project Ga0182027, IMG submission 121300) | Permafrost microbial communities from Stordalen Mire, Sweden - 712E1D metaG (Illumina Assembly) | ecosystem: Environmental > Terrestrial > Soil > Wetlands > Permafrost | place: Sweden... | reverse complement strand
TCAAGGAATTCTTCTTTGGAAATCGTATCTGATTTTCCGTCTAATTTCTCGCGGTGAAAGTTTCCCTTTGAGAAAGCCAAAATATATTCATGCGTATCGCGCAAGGTCGGGTTCGATGCTGATTGCCACGAACCCCACGCAGTGGATGAACTGGCCGATGCGCCTTTATCCCAAATGATCTCGCCGCGCATCAAAAAGCCGATTTCGGTCATGTCATGGATGATGAACGCGTGCAAGGGAATATATGGTTTGCGCCCGAGGTTGGCAACATTGATGCAGGCGCGTCCGCCGGGGACGAGCACGCGATACGTCTCAGCCCAGACACGCTTGAGAAACGATAAATATTCAGCGAGCGTCAAATCGTCATCGTAATCCTTGCCCACATTATATGGCGGAGAAGTCACCATCAAATGCACGGAGTTATCCGGCAGTTCTTTCATCTGCTCAGACGATGAATTGAAAATCGTATCCAGCTTTTCGGGCGGAATGGGATTCTCGATATATTTTGATTCTTCGACTTGCGGCTGGCCGTCGTAAAGATGCGCCGAATAAAACGTTGAAGCATCATGTGCAACGCGTCCCGGCGAACCGAAAGAGGAGGTCTTCGTGGATTTTCGAGGCATATTGGTTGTCTGTCATTGCGAGGAGCCACTTTGCGGCGACGAAGCAATCTTATGTTTTATAACGGGATTGCTTACTCTTCGAGTACTATGTTGCTTGGTCTCGATACGCCCTTCGGCATGGCTTCGCCAGTCAGGGCTACTCGACCATCGCTCGCAATGACATCCCTGTTATTTCTTCAACCCTTTAAGTTCATACACTTCCGCGGCCTGCTCGCGTCCCTTGACCGTGATCGGTTCAAACTGAGTGGCGATCACATGACCGGCGATGATCTCATACGTTGTCTTCTCGATCAAAATCTGTCCGCTCTTTGCAGAGGCCTGCAAACGTTGCGCAAGGTTGACCGTGTCGCCAATCGCGGTGTAATTGAAAAGCTCGGTTGTGCCCACGTTGCCGATGACAGCGGGGCCGGTTGTGATTCCAATGCGGAACATCATGTGCTGTTCGGGATCATCCAATGAACGATGGATTTCTTTCGAGCGCAGGATGATGTTCAACGCGGCGCGTGCGGCGCGCAGGGCATGATCGGGCTGCGGGTCGGGACTGTTCCAGATTGCCATCACCGCATCGCCCATGAATTTATCGAGAGTCCCTTCTTCCTCCAAAATGGCGTGCGCGGCCAGCGAAAGATATTGATTGAGCAGGCTAAAGACCGCTTCAGGATTATGCTTTTCGCTAAAAGATGTAAAGCCGGATAAATCCGCAAACAACGCTGTGACAATTTGCTTGGCGCCATCCAATTGAAGATTATCGGGATTGGCCAGCAGCCGGTCGCGGACACGCGGCGCGACCACATGGCCGAACGTTTTGCGGATCAGTTCGCGCTCGGCTTCGAGTTTATGGCGCTCGGTCAGGTCCTCGAAGACGAGCGTCGCGCCTTTCGTACCAAGATAGGCATCGCGTAGTGGCGAGACCGAAAGACGCAGATACAAATCGCCTCGCTCCGGGACCTGGTTATTGAGTTCCGTACCGACTACACTCTCGCCGCCTTTTAGCGTATTGCTTGCGGCATGAGTCAAATCAGCGCCGAAACCTGGCACGGCTTTTGCTAAAGATTTGCCAATTACTTTACTGACATCTACACCTAAAATATTTTCAGCGGCGCGGTTGAGAAGCGTGATGCACCAATCCAGATCGGTCGTAATGATTCCGGTCGCAATGGATGCGAAAATATTATCCATTAGATTCTTCATCTCCATCGTCTGGTCGAGATTATGGCGCAGGTTGGCAAAGAGACGCGCGTTTTCGAGCGCCAGCGTGGATTGCGCCGCAACGGCGGCGAGAAAATCCAGGTCATCGCTGGTATACAGATCGCCGGATTTGCGCGGACCCAGCATCATAAAGCCGATCAATTTGCCTTCATAATGAAGAGGCGCAAAAGTGAATCCCCTTAAACGGCGGTACGCATCGGCAGAATCCTGCAGAGGCGCCGGCAAGGGCCCATCGGTCGGAAACCAGATCGGGGTCCGCGCAGAGGCGATTAATTGAATCAACGGATCTTCAATTTGATAAGACGGCGCGGAATCTTCGCGCGTGGCGTGTGGGAAGTATTCTCCCAAGTCATCGTTATAAAGGTAGATCAGGAATCTTTCCGGCGCCAGGGCCTGCATCAACTGATCTTCGAGGGTATGAAGCGTTTGGTTTAGGTCTGGCGTAACCGCAAGATTGTGCGAGAGGCTGGTCAGCGCGCGGCGGTAATCGGCGGGCGCGCGATAGAAAAGACGGTCGATGCCCCGTTGGATGAGGCCGCGCAACGGGTTGAGGATGATGACCAGCGCCAGCAAATAAGCCGCAATAATCAATGGGTCGTTGGCATGGATAACCCGCTGAAACGATAATGAAAAGAGCGTGATCAGCGTATAGAACGCGGCAAGCGCCACGCCGAGCGTGAGCAGGTGTGTGAGCGCGCGCGAGAAGAAGCGGTCGACATCGAGCAGGCGATAGCGGAGGATGGCATAGGTAATGGAAAGCGGGAAGAGAATCAGCGCCGGGAAAATCAGCCAGGCGTAAAATTGCGTGAACAGGCCAAACGCGAGAGGCGTAATATAGTAAAGCGCTGGAATGAAGGCGATGATCGCGCCAAAAATAATGACGCGGCTCTGCTGGCGGACATTCGAAAGATTACTGCGAAACACGCGATAGGTCAACATGCCCAGAAACAACATGAACCCCAGAGTAATGAAGAGATAACCCCACTGCCAGGTGTTGATGTAGAAATAAGGATCGGACGGTCGGAGGATCGCAAGCGTCATCGGCACGGCGAGCAGGATGAACAGAATCCATCCCAGCCAGCGCAGGCCCGGCCTTTGCAGAACAAAACGCATCGGCTGGGGAAAAACAAAGGAAAGATGCACCAGACTTGCCCCCATCACGCCGAGGCTCAATGCCCAAAGTAAAACCGCATGCCGCGTGGTATCCATATCGAGGAACGTGGATGTCCCCACGCTTAATGCAGCCGTAAAAGCCAGCAAGGCGCGGCTGGCGCGCAGATCGCGGCGAAGGCTGTAAGTCCAAAGCCCGATGCCGATGAAAGCCAGGCTGACGAGGTAAGGCACGATGAAGGATGAAAATAAATCGCCCAGCGGAGGATGAGCCAGCGGCGTAATCGTCAGGTTAAAGATTCCGCCTGCCCGGCGCGCAAAGGAAGCCTGAACCGGTTGCGTGCCATTGTTCTGAAGAAATGTCATCAACTCTGATGCATTGTTGATCGGCTGTTCATCCAAAGTCAGCAGGCGATCTGCAAAGATCACGCCGTTGCTGCGCGCAGGCCAGCCTGGAGAACTAAGCTGGCTGACTACGTTATTCGGTTCGAGCAACATGCCGAGAAACGGCGTGCGATACCATTCAGCCGCCCAGAACGGAGATAACACAAGCATCAGCACCGCGATACCCGCCGCGCAGAGCGGCAGGACGTGATTAAACCAACTGCGTTCGGATGGGGAAGACATCTTTCATGAATTATAATCTACGCATGGCTTTTTACACGCAAAAAGGCGATGATGGAACGACGGGACTTTTGGGCGAAGGATGTGTCTCAAGGTTTCACTTGCTGATCGAGGCACTGGGAACATCGGACAAATCCGACGCAAGACTGGCAAAGAAATAGAAAAATCTTATCCTGCCGTACAACATGGAGAACTGATGACTGGCACATTGATCAATGTTGCAACTATCCTCGTCGGTGGGGCGCTCGGTTTGATCTTCGGTGCGCGCGTGCCGGAACGACTCAAGGCCACTATCATTTCAGGTATGGGACTCTTCACGGGTGCGATTGGCATGCAAATGTTTCTCAAGACCGAGAATTCGCTGGTCGTATTGGGTGCGTTGCTGATCGGCGCGCTGCTCGGCGAATGGTGGAAGATCGAAGATCGGCTGCAATCGCTGGGACAAATTCTGGAAGCGCGCTTCGCAAGAGGCACCGTTGACACGGACGGTGAAGTCACATCCAATACATTCGTGCGAGGATTTTTAACAGCCTCATTATTATTTTGCGTTGGTCCGCTGGCCATCCTCGGTTCGATTCAGGATGGCTTGACCGGCAACTATAATTTGCTGGCGGTCAAATCCGTGCTCGATGGATTCGCATCGCTGGCATTTGCGTCCACGCTGGGGGTGGGCGTGATGTTCTCCTCGCTGATGATTCTGGTTTATCAGGGAGGCATCAGCTTGCTTGCCGCTCAATTGAACGCAATCGCCACCCAGTCCATGATGAACGAGATGACCGCCGCGGGCGGCGTGATTCTAATTGCTCTGGCAGTCAGCAGTTTGTTGGAGATCAAAAAAATCCGCGCTGGGAATTTCCTGCCCGCGCTCGTCATCGCCCCGCTGATCGTGTGGGTCCTTTCGCTCTTCGGGCATTAAACAAAATTGGGCGGCAGATTGTTCTGCCGCCCAATTGAATCACGAAAAATTATTTTGCGCCCGCCGCGGCCAGCGCCTTGTCAATATTCTGCTGGAAGATATTGAAGGGTTGGTTTCCATCAATCGTCGAAGTCTGTGTTTGACCATTGACGGCATAGGTCAGCACAAACCATGGCGTTCCTTGAATACCAGAAGCCAGTGCGTCTTTATAATCTTGATTCACTTGATCAAGATACTTCTGACTGCTATAGCACGAATTGAAGGCGTTCATATCCAGACCGATATATTGCGCGATGGCTTGCAAACGGCGGCTGGTGAATGAACCGGCATCCTCGCCGAGGACATTCGTGAATAAGGCATCGTGCATTTCCCAGAATTTATTCTGGTCGGCGGCGCAGTAGGCGGCCATGGCCGAGTTTTGTGATTCAAAACCATTATCACCAATATTGCCGCTCACCCAGTTCCCCGCCGTGCGATAGGTATACAAAACTTTGCCGGTCGTGACATAAGCGCTGATGACTTGGGCCTCGGTGTCCGTCCAAAATTGTTTGCAGTAGGGACATTGAAAATCCGAGAACTCAGTCAGCTTGACGGACGCCTTGGGATCGCCCGTGGAATTGCGGTTCACATTCGGGCGTGTCCTCGCATCGGCTTTTTGAATTGCGGCCACCGGTTGAAGCTCGTAGTATGCAAAAGCGCCGACAATCAAAACCGCAACGACGATAATCGCGCCAATTACAATCCAGCGATTGCGCAGTTCAGCGCGGCGGCGCTTCTCGCGGAACTCCTGGCGCTTGCTCGGGCCTTCTCGATCTTTTCTGCTCATGAATACACCTCAACTAAAAAATAATGGATTGGATTTTCCCATGTTTATATACATTTGTCCAGAATGCGGAAAAAAGACTTATTTCGTTTTTAGTTGTCCGTCCAGCCAGTCGATCATGGTTTTTATTACTTTCGCCTTTTCGGGTTCATTATGAATTTCATGATAGAAGCCGTCCCACGGACGCCAGGTAACGATCTTTCCGGCTCGTTTTGCAAACTCCGCGCCCGCCTCGGATGAAGTGATCCGGTCGGCGGTTCCGTGCATCAGCAATAATGGAACCGAAAATTCATCCGCATGATCCAGCGCCCATAACCCGGACTCGTACATGCCGACAAACAGCTTTGCTGAAATTTTAGAATGCACAAGCGGATCGGTATTATAAGCATCTGCGACTTTTTGGTCATGCGAAAGTGCGGATGTATCCAACGGAGAATTCTGAGTAAAGCTTGGTGCAATGTGGCTGATGGTTTTTGCCAATGTCACCTGCAACGCAGGCGGATTAAAAGCCAGCTTTAGCCACGGACCCGTCGCGATTACACCGACCACGTCCGGTTTGCGCCGCAGGCAAAAGTTAAGCACTTGATTTCCACCCATGCTGTGACCATATAAAAAGCGCGGCAGACCGGGATAGCGCGTCCCGATCAACGCCATGAAATCAGAAATATCGTCCATCATCGCATCATAGGATGGAGTGTGTCCGCGTGTCCCGCCGGATTTTCCATGTCCGCGCAAGTCAAATCCGATCAAGGCATATCCCGCCTTATTGAAGGCTTCGCCAACATGAGTATAGCGACCCGTATGTTCTCCAAAGCCATGAATCAGCGCAATGACCGCTTTTGGTTTTTTCTCCGGCTCCCAGCCTTGAACATAAAAATTCAATCCTTGCTTGTTTTGCCAATTTGATTCAAAGTGCTTCATGGTTTGCCTCTATCGTTATTGAGTCACAACACCAATTTCAAATTAGCAATACGGATCGCTTTTTGCCACGTGTACCGCGCCAGCACATTGACAATGACTTCATCATCCCGCTGCGTCATAATCCTCCACACGATAAATATAAACAGGATACTGTTCGCCTGTGCGGCGAAAGCCGATTTTTTCGTATAAAGCCAAAGAGGCTGTGTTGTTTGACTGCGTGTTCACTGTGAGTCGTGACAAATTTTCATCCCCGCAAACACGATCCATCAGGTCGCGGATCAATGCGGATGCAATCCCGCGTCCCTGCGCTTCGGGGCGGACTGCGAGGCGGGCGAGGTGAACCCCGTGCGGATTCCCCGTTGATAGTTGATACCCCACAAAGCCCGATTCATTTTCCGCAATCGAGGCATAAATCGCCTGAGAAAATGCCTTCCTCAAAGCCGGTAATGAATTCTGCCAGAGCGGCTGGAAAGCCGCGGCGTCCACTTCCGCAACGCGCGGCAAGTCGTCCATGGTCATTGGGCGCAACGTAATTCCTGTTGGAATCGCATAAGCTTTATAAGGCTGTCGACTCCATTCAAGCATCACAATATGTTGATTGAAAGCAAATCCGTTTTCGATCAGGATGGATTCGAACCAGTGCTGCATGACAATGGCCGCCACGGTCACATTGCGGAGAGGAACCAGTTGGCGCCGCGTCGCATCCCATAACGGCGACCAGGCGGAAGATCCGGGAAGATTCGAATCAAAAACAAAAAGGCGGATCCAAAATATGGAAGGCGGGTCAGGCGGGCAGGCCAGCGCGGCCGCGATGCGTCCGTCTTTTTCCAATACAAAGTATGGCTGGCGCCCAAGCCATTCCAGCGGGGCATGCCAATCCAAATGACGATGAATTTGTTGTTGGAATAAAACCAGGTCGGCAATCTGCTGTTGGTCCGCAGAGACCGCCGGGCGGGTCCGCAGATTGACCTCGATCATCTTTGTACGAAACGCAATAAAGCTCGAAGGACGCGGTCGAAGATGGATGGATTCTGTTTGGCTTCCAATGAGCCGATCATTTTAAATACCGACTCGCTGACTTTGCCTTTTCTTAGTTTTATGGCCGCCGCGGATTTAAGCACCATGGCGCGCAGATCGCCTTCATCGGCCTCGGCAAAGACGGAGGCGGAATGCTCGTAAGCGGCCAGGGCTTCATCGAATCTTTTTAGAGCCTCGAGCGCGGCGGCTTGATTTCCAAGCGCCATTCCCTGGCGTTTCAAATCGCCGGCCTTTGCGAAGATTTCATCCGTTCCCAATGCGGCATCCAAAGACTCCTGGAATTTGCCCAACTGCAAAAGGGCAACGCTGAGATTGTTCTTTGATTCAGCAGCATTGAGATCATCATGGGCGGAGGCATACGCCTCTGCGGCCGCGCGGAACGAATCGACCGCCGCCTCCAATTCGCCTGATTGAAAAGCCTGCTTGCCTTGTTCGTTCAAAATTTGAGGATCAATATTTGTGGACATGGGGCCTCTACAAAGTAATATCCAATAGACCTTCCGCGACGGAACGAAGTTTATCGGTGGACATGGAACTGAGCTTGACAGCCAGTTCCAGATATGGACGATTGACCGGCTGGCAGACAAAATCCTGCAGTTCCTTGGGAAGCTCAAGGAATTGTTGAACGCTTTTTTGATCATTCATCCATTGGCCGATGGGTCCGCTCTCGTCAAAAAAAGTTTCAACGCGGCTGCCCAGCGCGGTCGCCAGGACTTCCAGTTCAGACAGGGGAATCGGACGCTCGCCCAATTCATACGATTTGATGCGCGCTCCCGGAATGCCTGTCTCCTGAGTCAATGATTTGATCGAGAGGCTGGCATTGTTGCGTTGTTGCCGCAACAATGCGCCGATCATGCGCTGACGAACTTCAACGAGGCGCGGTAAATCAAGCGGTTCGGTTGGAGGCGCATCGTCAGAGATGGAGGATTGTCCCCAGAAATGATGGATGGGCAGTTTAAGATAATAGACCAGGGTTTCAAGTTCAGGAAGCGATGGAGCGCGCCGTCCTTCTTCATAGGCGCGGAAGACGCCTTTCGTGACACCGATGGCTTTGGCGCATTCATCAATTTCCCGGCGCGATGCCAGACGCGCATCGCGAATTAAAACGCCCAATTTTTTTGTACGCAGAGTAATTTGAGAACGAGTGTCCATGCAATCCTCAGATCATGACAATTATAGCAGAGAACCATCTGCCAACCATCAACGACGCTGGTGAGTAGCAAGCCTATCTGCCAGAGTATTGCCAAAAAGATCGGCGCTCAATTTAAACCCGGCGGCTTCCAGTCGCGGAGAAAAAGCGGGACGAAGTCCAGTAGCTTTCAATTCGCCCAGCACTTTTCCGCCTTCGCCGAGGCCGGTCTGTTCGAATTTAAAAATATCCGTCATAACAATGGTATCGCCTTCCATACCGGCGACTTCGGTGATCGCGGTGACTTTGCGCACGCCGTCTCGGAGGCGGGTTTGTTGCACGATCAAATCCACAGCAGATGAAATCTGCTGGCGCACCACTTTGAGCGGCAACTCCATGCCTGCCATGAGCACCATGGTCTCAAGTCGCGATATGGCATCGCGCGGCGAATTGGCATGGAGCGTGGTCAGCGAACCATCGTGTCCAGTATTCATGGCCTGAAGCATATCGAGCGCTTCGCCGCCGCGGCATTCGCCAACTATAATACGGTCTGGTCTCATACGAAGCGCATTACGAACCAGCTCACGAATGGTCACGGCATTTTCTCCCGCCAAATTGGCGGGCTTGGTCTCGAGGCGAAGAACATGGTCCTGCTGGAGCTGTAATTCAGCCGCGTCCTCAATTGTAAGAATTCGTTCGTTTTCCGGAATAAAGCCGGAGAGGGCGTTAAGCAGTGTCGTCTTTCCCGAACCTGTTCCGCCGGAGATGACAATGTTCAAGCGTGCCAACACACAAGCTTTTAAAAAATCAGCCATGCCTTGTGTGAGGGAATCGTGTTCGATCAATTTATCAATGGAGAGTTTATCCTTACGAAACTTTCGGATGGTAATGGATGGCCCATCAATTGCCACAAGCGGGACAACCGCATTAACGCGAGAGCCGTCGGGCAATCGTCCATCCACAGTCGGGTGATCGGCATCCACATGGCGGCCAAGCGGTGAAATAATGCGTTCAATGATCCGAAGCACGTGCGCATCGTCATCAAAGGCCGCTTCAGTCCGGATGAGTTGTCCATGCTTCTCCACATAAATCTTCTTGGCTCCATTGACCATCACTTCGCTGACTTCAGGATCATCCAGCAAAGGCTGAATTGGCCCATAGCCAAGCATCTCATTCAAAACATCCTGTAATATTCCATTACGAATATCTTCAGGCAAAGCGAGATGCGCCTGTTCGTATAAGCTTCCCATTCGCTGTTGAATGAACTCGCGTCGCTGCTCGTAAGAGATTCCTTCGCCCTCGATGGCACGCGCGAGTTTTTCAATCAGATAATTTTTGAGTTTTATGAGATCCGATGCAGAAAACTGTTTCTGGGGAACTGGCTGAGTCATAGAGTCTTATTTATCCTCTGGTTCCTCTTCATCGGGTCGTACCCAGATAATCTGGGCACGTTGCACAGCCAGAAACGAGGTCTCAAATACTGCTTTGCCATTTACGTCCAGCACGCTGGCATCCGTTACAGCCAAGAAGATTTCGTCACGATCCAGTTCATCCTTGAGGCGTTCGCCTTTTCGGACGTAAACATTTCCTTGGATCAACTGCATCGTTGTCTGAATGGTCGCGTGTACGGGAATCTTGGCAATGACATTGGTGAAGAACTTGCCTTTTTCATCATATTCTATGCTCACGATATTCAACTCCGGTCTTATTGTGCCCGCAGGCGACGAGCCATCTCTGCCATTTGCTGCGCAATATCTTTGAATACAATTACCGCCGTATCTTTTGGAAATTTTTGTGAGAAAGGTATATGCTGGTTATCTGCTAAAGCAAAGTTGCTTCCCAGATACGGCATGGAGATTTTGATTTCCATCCCTATGATCTTTTCAGCTTCGACTTTGGACAGTCCTTCCAACCCCACCGCCCGGTTAAGGATGGTATAGACGCGGGACGGCTCGACTCCTTTGGATTGCAAATACTGCCAAACGGTTTTAGTCAGTGAAATGGTGCTCAAGTCGGTGCTGACGATCAAGGTAATCAGGTCAGCATTCTCAATCAGGGGCAGGCTGATGCGCGAAAGCGAACGTCCCAGGTCGATCAGAACATAATCATATGCGGTCTTCAATGCGTTGACGATAGCGTTGATCGATCCAACGTTGAGCCGGTTTCCCTTTTCAGGGTCCGGCGACCCAGCCAATAAATGGAAATGCCAGTTGTCCATCTCAGTCAGGTGATCGCGAAAGAATTCAGACGTGATTGTGTTAGGCGGCATTTCCGCCACAGTAATAAGATTTTGGTCGCCCTGATAACCAACGATATCAGCAATGGAACCAATCGGCAGCACCATATCCACCACAGCGATATGCGCCTCGGGTTTGGCCTGGACAATGTTCGTGGCGATGTTGGCGCATAAAGAGGATGTGCCTGTTCCGCCCTTCGCGCTTAGAAAAACAATCAAGAACCCACCGATTTTTTTGGCCGCGGCTTTATTGCCCAGGAGGCGATTCACTGCCTCGGCCAAAGCCGGCATGGCTTGGGCAGTCTTAACCAAATATTCGTTAAATCCCGCATCCATGCAGGAGCGTACACGTGCCGGCTGTGGATCGCTGCTAAGCGCAATCAGCGATGTGCGCGCGGTGCGCGCATCCTGCCGTAAGCGCATTGCGAAATCCTCTCCTTTCAAATCAGGTACCATAGGATCTATGATGATCAGATCGGGGCGATCGCGCCAAGCAACGATCAATCCCTCTTTTCCGGATGCGGCTTGCAAAATCTGATATCCCTCCTTCTGCAACACCGCGCCGATGAAGTTGCGGCTGGCGGCATCAGTATCAATGACGAGGATCGTATTGCCGGCCATTTTCGTTCCTTTCCATCACGATTCGACGGGTGGCATCAAGTAACCAAGTCCTGAACGTGTGACGATATGTCTGGGAGAGTGGGGATCGGCTTCCAGTTTTTGCCGCAGGCGCGCAATGCTGACCCATAAAATTTCCTTGTCGGTTTTGTATTCGGGGCCCCAAACACTGGTAAGGAGATCTTCGGCGGTGAGGATCGCGCCGATGCTGTGGGCGAATTGCAGGAGCAGGCGATATTCGGTCGCGGAAAGGGACACTGCCTGATCATCGCGCCAAACTTCAGCGCGGGCAAAATCGATCCTGAGATTCTCGTGCGTGAAAAAACGCGAGCCGCCGTTCTCGACGGGCGGTTGGGCGCGCCGCAAAACCGCGCGGACGCGCGCCAGCAGTTCCGTCGCTGAGAAAGGCTTGACGAGATAGTCGTCCGCTCCAAGGTCCAGGCCTTTGACGCGATCCTGTTCCTCGCCTTTGGCGGTCAACATAATGATTGGCACATTCGAGAATTGGCGGATGCGCTGGCAGGTGGCGAAGCCGTCGAGGCGCGGCATCATAATATCCAATAAGACCAGATCGGCGGGATGCGCCGAAAAGGAATCAATCGCCTGCACGCCATCCGCCGCAGTCACAACGGTGTATCCCTCCGTTTTTAGATTGGCTTCCAGTAAACGGAGATAACGAGGTTCGTCATCCACAATGAGAATGCGTTTGGACATACGTTCTCCTTCCATGAAAAAAGAATTAAGGCATTGAATCAATGGGCAGTTCGATGAAAAAGGTGGTGCCCTGGCTCATGATGGACTCTGCCCAAATCTTACCATGATGCGCCAGAATAATCTGCTTGCAAATATAAAGGCCCAGGCCGGTGCCGGTAATGCTCTGACCGGGGACGCGATAGAACCGTTCAAAAATAAATGGAAGATAACCTTGAGAAATACCAGGGCCGTTATCGGCAAATGCGACGCGTACACTATTCTTGCCGCGTTCCAAGTGGATGATGATGGGGGAGCCGGGCGCATACTTGATGGCGTTGACAAATAGATTCTCAAAAACCTGGGAAAGACGCACACTGTCGCCAAGAATAGGCGGCATATCTTCAAATTCCGGTTTTATCTCGAGGGCCGGATTGTGAACCCGGACGCGCAAAGCCACATCCCGAATCAAGGCATCGAGTCGCAGAGGCTGAAACTTGAATTGGATGGTCTTGCTTTGCAGGCGCGCTGACTCGAGCATATTCTCGATGAGTTGCGCCAGCCGGTCTGTCTCTTCGTCGATGATGGTTAAAAACTCGTGCTGTGTTTTCTCGTCCCACGTTGTATCCTGACGAAGCAAGCTGGTGCTGTATCCTTTGATAAAGCCGAGCGGCGTGCGAAGTTCATGAGAGATGGTCGAAACGAAGTCATCCTGCAGGCGCATTTGACGTTGAACGGATTCGAGCTCCACGCGCGCATCCTGCAGCGCTTTGCGTTCCAGCAGGGAGGCCGTCCATAATGAAATCAACGATGCAAGGCGGATATGCTCCGTAGTATATACCGGCCCCGCAAAGCGGACAAACACCAAAGCCCCGCTCAACCGTCCGCCGATATACAGAGGCAACCCGATCAAATGCGGCAGGTCGAGGCGCGACGTGTCGCCGTGGGCGTGCGGCGTTTCAATGATGATTTCTTTTTTTTCCACGACATGTCCCGCGATCCCTTCGCCCCAACTGGCATCGGCTTCTGCATGTTTGCCGCGGCCAACCGCCCGCGCATAGATCACATCGAAGCCGTTGGCCTGCGCGTCGAGCGTGTAAATCGCGACATTGTCATAAACAAATTCATCGCGGAAAGATGCGAGAAGAATGTCGAGACCTTCTTTCCAATCCTCTTTGCGAACAACGGCTTGCAAAGTGGAATGGATCTGTGAAAGCGTGTAAGTGTCCAGCGGAGCGTTGCTGTTCAAATTATTTTTCTTTCGCCACTACCAGCAGTGGAAATTTGAAGGTGCTGCCTTTTCCCTCCACGGATTGAACCTCGAGCAGGGAACCGTGGGCCTCAACGATTTGGCGCACCAGTGAAAGGCCTAGTCCTGTTCCGCCCGCTCTGCGCGTCGAGGAATCGTCGAGTTGATGGAACGGTTCGAAGATTTCCTGCAAACGATCGGCAGGAATGCCGATGCCCGTATCGGTTACTGAAACCATGACCAGATTTGCGCCTTCTTCCTTTAAACTCAGAACAACATGCCCGCCCGACGGTGTGAACTTCACTGCATTATCCAAAAGCTGATTCATTACCCAAGCAATCTTTTCCGAGTCACCCTGGACAAAAGGCAGATTGGGATCTGCAACAGCGTGGACCTCGACCCCGCGTGCCTCGCTTTTTTGCACGGCAGTCTTGACAGATAAATTTCCGATGCGCTCGATATCGATCGTTTCCTGCTTCATGCTCATTTCGCCACGTGACGCCAGCGAGAACATGATCAAATCCTCGATCATGCTTTCCAGCTTGCCCGCCGACTTTTGGCTGACGGCCAGCGCGTGGCGCTGTTCTTCGGTCAATGGGCCAAGGGATCCGGTAATCAACAATTCAAGATAGCCTTTGACGTGAGTCAAGGGAGTCCGCAATTCGTGCGAAACATTGGCCACGAAATTCGCCTTCATCTGGCTCAACTCATTAAGGCGCTGCAATGCTTCCTGCAATTCCGCTGTCCGCTCTTGGACGCGCAGTTCAAGGTTACGGTTGGCAGCTTGCAGCGCCGAGCGCAACTGAATGATCTGATCCGTCACCGCCTCGTCCAAGGTGGCACGGTCGATCAATTTTAAATCAACCAACACCTCGCCAAGCAAATGACTTTTTCCATGCGCCAGTTGATCCTGTTGATAGGCCAGCGCCTTCTGCAAATCCATTTCTGAAATATGACCTGCGCGTACAAGCGCATCCCCCAATCGCGGAACAAGCATTTCAGGCGAGAGTTGCAGCTTTGGCTGTACCATTGGCATCTCCTTTCATTGCAGGACCCAATCACCACCTACCATTGTAGCCGATGATTGTAAATTTTTCACTTCTTCAGGATCACAAGCAAACGGATTCTTTTCCAGAACGATCAAATCCGCCAGATAGCCTTCAGCCAATTTTCCCGCGCGATTTTCAGCATAGGCCGCATAGGCCGCGCCGCTTGTGAAGCCCTCGATGGCTTCCTGCATGGTCAAGCGTTGTTCGGGATGCCAGCCATCGGGATTTGGAGAGCCACCTGCGCGCCGGCGCGTGACCGCGGCGTGGATTCCCAAAAACGGATTCGGCGACTCGACGGGCGCGTCCGAACCGAACGCAAGATGCGTGCCCGCGTCCAGTTGGGTGCGCCACGCGTAAGCCAGTGCGGAACGCTCGCCCCAATATTGATCCGCGATCAGCATATCAGAGGTGGCATGGATCGGCTGCATCGAAGCGACCACATTCAGCGTAGCGAGACGCGGCACATCGTCCGGATGG
>Ga0182027_10008701_pt1 | contig 14715 bp, 7 predicted proteins | sample 712E1DmetaG_FD_121300 | JGI IMG/M metagenome (GOLD analysis project Ga0182027, IMG submission 121300) | Permafrost microbial communities from Stordalen Mire, Sweden - 712E1D metaG (Illumina Assembly) | ecosystem: Environmental > Terrestrial > Soil > Wetlands > Permafrost | place: Sweden... | reverse complement strand
TGGGCGGAGGCTCCGTGGACGAGGGCTTCCAGGGGTTTCCGCCCGGGGGACCGCGCGGAGAGTCGAGCTGTGTGTGTCCCCCGGGATCGGGCGTTCGAATCCAAGCTGGGGAGCCACACCGTTTGGCTATCAACTTGCCTTCCCGTCCTGCTGGACAGCAGCCTTCGCCGCACGGCGGATATCCCAAACATTTCAAAGGTATTTGCTGGACCCGACCTCTCCGGTTGGAGACGCTGGTTCGTGGGGGTGCGCGATCAACCCCAGGGTTCAGCCCGGACCCCAAGTTTTCGCTTGCGAACTCTCCGGTTTCTCCGCTTGACAGGTTGCGTTTGTTGACGGCCCCGTCCAACGTGGGGTACCGGGCATGGGATGGAACAAACCGCGGCCGTACATCGGGTGGAAAGCTGGAGTGCGCAGGCATTACGATCATCGCGCCGCCCTCGAATCAGGGCGCGCGCTCCACATCGCGCATCACACCGAGACATGTTACGCTCGTTGATAATTATGGACATCGCAAAGCGAGGAACGAGTCCGGCAGAAGAGTTCGAACGGATGGGTGAGGAAAACGGCGGCTACTGGTATGCCCGTGAACTCATGAAATGGCTCGGGTACGAGACCTATTCGTCATTTCAAAAAGCAATCGGACGATCCATTTCCACCTGCTCCACCCTCGAATTCTCCATCGGCGATCACTTCACGCCGGTTCAGCGAGAAATCGATGGTGCCCGCGTTGACGACTACAAACTGACGAGATTTGCCTGTTACCTGACCGCGATGAATGGGGATCCGAACAAGCCCCAGGTCGCCTCAGCCCAGGTCCACTTCGCATCGATGGCCGAAGCCGTTCGGCTCCTATACTCCAATCCCGAGAACATCGAGCGCGTCCAAATTCGCGACGAACTCTCACAACGAGAAAGATCCCTCAGCGGCGTCGCAAAATCCGCCGGCGTCATCTCCGAACGCTACGGCCTTTTTCACAACGCGGGATATATGGGCTTGTACAATATGAGCTGCGCCAGACTCAGAGAATACAAGGGAATCACCGGCAGCGGATCACTCCTGGACTTCATGGGAAAACAAGAACTCGCCGCAAACCTGTTCCGCGTCACGCAAACAGAAGCTAAAATCAAGAACGACAACATCAGGGGCCAACAGCAGCTCGAGAGCGCTGCCAAGAGTGTCGGCGAAGAAGTCCGGTCCGCAATGTACCGGGCAAGCGGCACACGACCGGAAAATCTCCCAATTGCAGAGGACATCAAAAAGGTTCGAGGAAAGCTCAAGAAAGCGAACAAGGAACTCCAGAAGATCGACGCACCCAAATAGGCCCACCGACGCTATTTTCAATCGTTGCAGGTTGCGAAACCCGCAAAGTGCAGATCAGCTTATGTGCCGTGTCGGCTTTTCAGGAACGTGAAGATCGGCTTCCGCAGGCATCCACCGCTGTTCAACAAGTTGATTCCAGGCCGTGCGGATGTGCTCCGGCCTGAACACCTGCTGCTTTCGAGGATTCCAGCCGTGAATTTGCTCGATCGCTTGCCCGGCGTCGAATGCCGGCACATCGCTCGTTGGGCCTCCCCGATGGGCAACCCAGTGGGTGGTGGCCAGAAGTTCCATCCCATAGGGAGTCTCGAAGCCCTCGATCAGCTGCGCAACCCGTTCGAGACGGGCCAGTGATTCCGATTTCCCGGCGAGGAAATCTGTCGCCTCCTCAACGGCGCCTGGCAGCAACTCGATTTCCGCATTAGGCTTCTGGCTGTCGCCGTAGCCGCGGATGAAGTGGCCCTCCATCAGTTCCAGGACCTTGTTGAGATTGGCGGCATACGGACCGTAGTGCCCAGCCTCGTACTTCAAACGCAGTGGCTCGCCCGCCTCTTGCAGGAAGTAGGCAAGCTTCTGAACTTCCAGCAGCGTGCGGCTGTACTCCATGGCTGAGTAGGCGTCCATCAGCTTGACGAACAGAGCGCGCGCGGGCGTCATGTGAGGGCGCTCGGTCCGTACCGGCATCGACTTCGCGTCCGGCGATCCTACTGGCTCGAACAGCAGAACACGCACTTCGGACATCTCGGCGAACGCCTTCTCGATCATTGGCCGCACTTCGCCCCAGACCAGCCCGCCGAGTCCACACCCGAGCGGCGGCACGGCGATTGAGTGAATACCTAGCCGCCGCACATCGGCAATCAGGGCCTTCAGTCCAGATCGGATATCCGCGATGCGCGACTTGCCCCGCCAGTGACGTTTGGTTGGGAAATTGATGATGAACCGCGGATTGATGAGCCGCCCATTGTCGAAGATGAACATCTGTCCTGGCACAACCTCACCAGCGTGGCAGGCGGCCTCGTAGGCCTTGAAGTTTGCCGGATATGCCTGCTTAAACTGGAGTGCGATGCCCTTGCCCATGAAGCCGATGCAGTTCACGGTGTTCACGAGCGCCTCGGCGTCGGCCTCCAGAATGTTGCCTTTGGCGATTTCAATCATCGGTGGCCTCTCTTCAGTAATACCATTCCGACTTTACCTCGACTTTAGGGTGTGGGCGATCAGGATGCTGCCCCAACACGGCTTCGACATTTGCTTTCACTTGTGCGTTGAGAACACCAATACGTTCGATCAGCGACCAGTCCAGCAACTGCCACACCAGGAACTCAGCCTGTTTGCGGCGTTGGCGGTCATTGTCATCTGGCTGGTCCGCCCAGTAGCGGGCTCCGACGAGGTTCCAGTCCAACTGGTCGAGTTGCGCCAAGTCTTCGTACCAATTGGTGAATGTTGCCAAACCGTGCCCGTCCGAGAATACAAACTGGCAACCGGCGGCCATCACGCGCTGCACCGTGGTTGTCAAATAGATCAGCGGGGACTGCCCCTCGTTGTAGCCTGCCACGCGCCCGGTTTTCAAATTCAACAGCATCACCGACAGTGGGCCGAAGTAGAACGGCACGTAATCGTGGCAGGTGCCGCGCGGTCCGCACAGGATCGGCCTGTTGTGCCGGCTCGCCTGCACACTCACGCTGTGAATGGTCCGGTACGCCAGGCCGTCGTTCGGTGTAGAATTCGGCGCGTAGAGGGCGCCGCGCGTGAGCAGCGTCGGCAATGTTTCCACGTGCACCAGCCGGTATAGCGTGATCTGGTCAGGAACCGGCATCAGATGGCCTCCACACAGCTACGCTTCTGCCGACCGCACATTTGGACCAATTGGCCATCTCTCGATTCCTCACGCGAAAACAACTGCTTGAAGCCAGGAACTCCAACTCCTAAAGCAAGTCATCTTTCAATCCAAGCTCCCGCAGCGCGGTCTTCGTTTCCTCCACGGACTGTTTGGAAACGCCGCCATCGGGTGCGACTTCCACAGCCACCGTCAGACGGAGGCTCTTGGTCGTAGCGAACCGCGACAATACCTTCGTGTAGAAGTTCATCCACTTCTGAGCCGGAACGTCGCCGGACCAGCGGAGCGCGGCGATCTTATCGGACACCGGCGTCGGAACGGTTTTCCCGCCATCTCTGGAAGTCGCCGTTTGGGAAACGCCAGGACCGCCGGCAGTCGTGCTCGTCTGGCCTCCGTCGTCGGTTTCGAAGAGGTTGCCACTGCCGACGGTTTTCGGCGGCGCAGAAAGCGATTGCTTGTACGCCTCGGCGGTCTCGCCGGTGATCACGTACATGTCGTCGGAGATCTCCACTTCCTGGGCGCTCATGCTGGTGCCGAACACAAACGGGTCGTAGCCACCAGCGGCGGTCTTCCCGACATAGGCCAGGACGCTGTTGCTCACGCCTCGCGCGATGGTGTCCCGGATCAGGTCGCCATTCAGTAGCCGCGGGAACAGGGGCGATGCGAAGACGGCGTCCTTGACGGCCTTCGTGCTCCATTCCTTGTGGGCGCCCGACCAGTTTCGTACCAGGAACTTCGGGCTGATGCCTTCGGAGATGTCGCCGTCTTGTTTCAGCCGGTTGACGATGAAGCCGACTAGAGATGCGTCAGCGCTGGAGTGGACCAGGCCGAGGTCAATACTGCGGATGGAATTGTCTTTCGCGAGCAGCATGACAGTCTTGTAGGTGCGCCAGACGGCCTCCCGCAGGTCGCGCTTCGACTTGCCTTGATTCTCGGCGAGTTGCTTTCGTTGGAGGTCCTCCAGCTTGAGCTCGGCAGCCTCCTCCTGGATATCCTCCCATGCCAGCAACTTCCTGGCCTCGTCGCAGAGTTGCCGTCCGGAATCCGGCACACACCAAATAAGGGCACTCTTGAACGTGCGGTCCGACGTCCCGCTCTGCTTGGTCATCGAGTCGACCAACTGAAGTGTCTTGGCTTCCTCAATGTCGCTGTTCTCCGGAGGGAGGACCACGATGGTGAGAGCTGCCCGATTGGGAATCTGAGAGCTCTTCGAAGGAAAATAGATGCGGTCGATCGGAACTCCCTGGGAAAAGACCGACTGCACCTCAGTTCGCACTCGATCGTCAATCCGCGGCTGCTGGATGCTGGCGCGTTTGTCGGCGAGCAGCTTGTTCAGGTTCGCAGTCAGTCCGAAGCGATAGCGGTTCCGGTCAACCGACAGGAAATAGCAGCCATTCTCCAGTGCATCGATCACCGTTTCGACATTGCCGATGTCGAGGGAGGGTTCCGCCACCGCCAATCGGATCTCAGGGATCGTGGCCTCGGCGCGCATCTGGCCGCCGTTCGACTCGAAGAAGATCGACGTTGCCACCTTCCGGTTCAGGCGAGCCTTCCGGATGCTGTCCACGGCTTCGGCATCCAACCGTACAGCGTGGGATCCGTTCTTCCCGCAGATGTCGGTCGTTACCGCACCCTCGAGCTTGTTCTCCCCCAACTGCTCAAAGAGTGCGGATCTGAACATTGGGTCATCGAGGGGAGCGGTTCCAAGCCCAATGAGCGAGTCTTTGTGGGCACCCTGGAAACCCTCTTGGTAGGCGCGGGAGACCCACAGGGCCAATAGCCTCAGCACGCCGCGGGTCCGCTGAAAGCGTGGCAGGGTCTGCCATTTTCGTTCGAACACAGAGAGCACGCTAGGGTGCAGAGGATAGGTGGCGGCGAAAGCCTCGCGCGAGGTGTCGATCGGGAACCAGTTAGGGATCTGCTGTCTGTGTTCGATGATCCAGTCGGAATACTCTGCGATGGTTCGCTTGGCGTCATCGTTCAGCCCTTGCCACTCAAACAGGCGTCGCCGGATGATCTCCGCTGTCTCCGACTCAGCAGCCATCATGATTGGCTTGCCGACGCGGTCGAGCATCTTCTTGAACCACTGCTCGTCCGCTTCATCGTCGGAGCTATACGGCATTTCCGACGCCGGAATCGACACCAGCAGGACGACCTTGTCCGATCCGCGCGCTTGCTCCGAGAGGGATTGAATGAAGTTGTACAGGGCGCGATGGTAGCCCTTGTGACGATAGGTGCTGGTGTAGTTGATGACCTCATCCATCAGGATTAGACACGGTTTGTCCTTTGGCAGAAAGGCCTGGATCACATCGCCTTTCGGTTCGACAAACTGGCGGTCGTGCTCCGCGACAACGGCAAAACCGGCTTCACCGCCGAGCTGCCAGGCGATCTCGCCCCAAGGAGTCTTGCGGAGTGGGGTCCCGTCGACGCCGCCACGCCCGGTAATCGAATCGAACTCCGTGCCGACGAACACGGCCACCGCCGCCTCCGGCACCGCGGACACTTTCGCCTCGTCGAGAATGCTTCGGACACCAAACCAGTTATGGGACTTAGGGCCATTCTTCGCTAGGTGGTAGAGCAGCGTGAGCGCGTGGGTCTTGCCCCCGCCGAACTGGGTCGCGAGGTTGAAGACTGCGGATGTTTCGGTTTTCTCGCCGGATAGCCGGCGCACGACTTGGCCGGCGAGTTCCAGGAGCGTTCGCGTCAGATAAGTGCGATCGAAGAATTCATCCGCGTTACGGTATACCGCCGGAGCGCGCCCGTCACGGACCTGGTCGAGGTGGACGGCAAACTCAGATGCATCGAGAGGCCGCGCCTCCCGTAGATCCTCGCGAGGAGTGACGACCTTGTACCACGGTTTAAGATTAGCCATTCTGTTCTTCTCTAGGGCAAAACGTGTATGCTGCTTAGTCCTGCGGCGCGTCGTAGCTGATTAAGATGCTGGCGATTGACACTCGGAAGTGCCGGTCAAGGAAGCCTATGAAGGAGTTGAGGAGTTGCCACTCTTCGGCGCTATCGTGGGCCTGAATCGTCGCGACCAGTACTTGGCCGAGGCAGCGTTGGAATCGGATCCATCCGTTCTTCGAGGCGTGCCCCCACTTTTCCTCATCCTTCTTTTTCGGACCATAGCGGTGCAGCGTTCCCTGGTTCTTCTTCCTGAGCGCTAACTCCTTCTGAACCAATAGGCCGTAGAGGTTCTCGTTGGTACGGGGCGAAATCGTCAATCGAACCATGCTCATCTCCCTTTCTACAATCCCAGGCCTTTCTTGCGGGCCAATACGCCTTCTGACCAACGGCGCTCATCCGTACCGCTCGGGTACAACGCACAGAGCGACTGGGCCAAACCCCAGAACCTCTGGTCCTTTCCCACGCCGTCATCCACCAGGAAGCGACGTAGACCCTCACCGCGCCCGGCTGCGAACAGAATCATCGCCTGGTGCAAGCGGTCAAGCGTCGTGGTGCCGGGCTTGGCCGCATTCTGCAGCGTCCATCCGCTGCCCTCCTGTTCCAACTCCTCCAGCAAACCCGGCAGCGAGAGTTGCGCTGACTTCTTTCGCTTCGACGACGGCGATTCTGTGCCCTCTTTACCAAAGAGTGCCTTCGTCCGTTCGGCGACTGGTAGCAACCGAGCTGTCTCACCATTGACCTCGACTAGGTTGACGAGGAGTTCCAGGTGGGCACCTAATCCTTGCGCGATCTTGCGGGCTGCGTCGTATTCTAACGTGAACCCAGCAAGTTTGCCGGGTTGCGATTGCTTTTCGTCAGGATCCTTATCAGCGTCCTCTCCCTCGTCCAAAATGATGCTATCGCCATTGGATGGCCCAGGGGACAGCGTCCACAACCACATTGCTGTGAGCCGGGCATCCGCCTCAAAACCGCTGGTGTCGGCACCCTCGAAGATCATTGAAATTGCTTCTTTCGAAACAGCCGCCCAGACGTATTCGAGATATTCCCCGAGAGTGACCGGTTCGCCATTTGGCTTCTCAACACGTGAGTGCCGAGAAAAAATTTCAAGCGCGGGACCAAGGCAGGCGAAGATCGCATCAGCACCAACGACTCCCTCTGCCTGCAAGCGGGGCATCCAGTCATGGATCCGGTTCGGAAGGCTCGCTAGTACATCACGCCATTCGCCGACTTCCGCTCCGTAGAGGAAACCATCAGAGCTTTCGCGCGGCCTACAGATGAGGTGCACGGAAGAGGCCAAAGCGGCTGAGTTGCGTGCGCGAAGTCTCCCACCCCTCTCAGTGTCGATGGGCCAGGACGCAGTAACAACCCATCCTGAGTTAATCAGCGCGGCAAGCATGGCTTCCCAACCGGACGTCTCTTTGTTCGCAAAAACGAAGAGACTAACGCCGGACGGCTTGGTAACCCTGCGGGAATCCGCGCACGCTTCCGTCATTCGCTGCTCGAACCAGGCGGAGTCCTTATGCCTATACATCGCAGCCCGATGAGAAAGTGAAACGCACTCCTCGTCTTTTGGCGCCAACGGCGACCTGAAAAGGGTCGGTTGAATTTCATGTAGAGCGCGCTTCAACCAGATATAGAAGAAATCTGATAGATCGGCGTACGGGATAGCGGCGTAGTATGGAGGATCTGTGGCCAGCGCATCGACCGAATCATCGGGCAGGGCCTGCGTCAGGGCGGAGCACATCCGCACTGTTCCAGCATGCAGGTCCGCATCGGCAATATTCTGAAGAACTCTGAGTACCCAGGCGCTCGCACCGCCCCAACCGGTCTCGCACAGCGGATTCACCTCTGCGTAATCCCAGACCATCGGCAATGCCTGTCGTCCGAAAGTGTGACAAACAAATTCGCCAGCCGATGCCCACATGCAGAGGTTAGAGCCGTAATCCACGAGGCGGCCAAGGATCATGGCAAGGCATGTTTGGACGGCGGCCGCAAGTTCCGGGCCTTTCTCCTTGCTGACTTTCTCACCGACCTCTCTGATCAGGTCGACGAATACCATCAGGGCGAGGGTCTGCCGGTCGGAAAACAGATGGCTCCATCGAGTCATCCCGTACAAAACGACATTAAAGAAGCCTCGAAGGTGATTGATCTGGCCGTCCACTTCGAACGGGCCTGGATCTGAGGCACGCCTCTTTTTCAATGCCAGAGTCGCAGCGGCAACCGCCGCTAGGTCTGCGGCAGTTGATAGCTGGTAGGACTTGTGGGCGGCACCTGAATCGGATGACACCACGCACATCAGCCTGGAGTCAGAGGTCCCACCGCATCGTGGTATGAGTTGCTCTCGAACTGCCTCGACGGACGTTGTGTGTCCAGTGACTGGGCAGGTAGCCGCTCCTCCTCGCGACGTTCCTTTGATGGAGGGAAGCTCAGACCGAGTTTCTGAGATCTTCAGCAACGGGCGACGGACCACTTTTGTCTCACCATCCGCATATGTGACTTGGCAAGTCTCGGTCGTCACGCAACCATCGTCGTCGTATACCCAGCCTAACGTGATGTTGCGGTTCTGCCGCTTCGCGAGCGCTAGCGACCGCAGCAATGGAACCTCCACAGGAGGCATGCCGGGCGAGGGTGCGTCCGAAAGGATCGTTCGTGCCCAAAGAAACGCATTCGGAGCATGTCCAGAAGGGTTGCATGGGTAGAACTCAGACAACCTCTCTTTGGCCTGCAGCATGACCCACGCGGATCGGGTGCTCACTTCGTCGATGAGGTCACGGCCAAATTGCGGAACGTACTCCAACATCACCTTATTAAGGAGCACTGCAACGGGATTCAAGTCGCTGGCGAAGGCCTCGGCACCAATCCGAAGTGCCTCAAGTGGGATCGACCCCCCACCTGCGAATGGGTCCGCCACTACAGGGCGCGTTCCGATCTCCCCACCCAACGATTCATGTGCCGACTGGGTCAGGGACCTTGCGGTGTTAAGGTAGTCGGCTTCCGTCGAATTATCCCAATCAGCAAAGTCCGCAATGAAGTCCAGCAAGGCGAAGCGGAGAATGTTCTGATGAGCTGGATTTTGTGGGTCAAGCTCCTTATGTTTCTTCGAGATGGACTGCCATGTGCCCCAGGACTCCCTTGAGCATCGTTCTTTGAGCTGCTTGTCAGACGAAGCCTTCACTGCAAACTCAATCACTAGCCGCATGGCGTCTTGCCGGAACTGGTCCGGACAGAGCGGGTCTGCTGGATCGGGCCACAATGTTGCACACAATACTGCTCTACAAGCAGCGAGCGGCCGTCTCGCCCACCAAATATGCAGCGTGGAAAGGTGCCCATGACGAATTGACTTCTCGCGACGAGCATGGACCGAAATCCTCTTGATGGGAAGATCGACCTCAATAAGCCGCTTGGGGAATTGACTTGTCATCGCTGACCACCTCCGGATTCACGACACGAGTTGCAATCTCGAAAATCGCCTGCAGCCGCCGATCTCTGAAGTCTCGGTAAGTGGCGACATCGAACTTCAGCAAGGTCGGGTTCGATGCCACGTCCGGCAGCAAAAGGTGATTGTCGATGTTGACCTGGTTCTGTTTCAACCGCGTGAAGTAATCCGCCGGCAACTCGGCCCGCTTCCTCATGTTGTCGGACGCACCGAGAAACCGGTAATTCCCGATTGAGTTAACCTCTTCAGTGACGAGTCCGAGTTGATTGCGAAGGGCACTTTGCGGGTAAATGTGATCGATATGCGGCTCGTTCCCTTTGTAGCGAACGTTGAACGGACTTGCACCGAAACGTTCGACGTAGATCAGATTGAGAATGATGTAACGAATCCGAATGTCAGTGAGGTGCTTCGGCTTCAGTTCTGTATCGAGTTGCCGCGACGCGCCGAAGTAGCTCTTGATCTCAGCCAAAGGAAAGTTCGCCCCTTGCGCCTTGTTGTTGATCCCGTGCATGACGTTGATCAGATTATCGGTTCGTGAGCCGTACCAATTGAAGAGCTGTGACTTGTAATAGTAGGCCCTCATCAGAAGCCGGTTGCCCTCCTCTGGTTTTGGGTTTTGGTAAAGATAATCGAAGATCGGGATGAAACTGCCATAGCTCCTCACGACTTTGTCGGAGTAGAGCTTGAGCTGGTTTTCAATAAAGTCGCGGAGTTGTTGGAACGCTGCCTCCGCTCGCGGCCAGTCGTTCTGGATAGTTGCGAGGAGGGTTGCGCCGCTTGTGGAGGTGAACTTTTCGGGATTTAATTCGGCGCCCATGCCGTGGGCAACTACCAGGCATTTGAGGACGAAGCTCTTGTCGAAGCTCAGTTTCTTGTTGTTGAGCAGTTCTGCAATTTCTTCGACATTCTCTTCGATCTCAGACCAACCTTCTTTCATGGCCGCGAACATGAGGTCGCCGGCGTCCAATTTGGTCCCGCCTGAATTCACCCTGACGAAAATATCGAGGATCTTCTTGTAGGGGAAGGCATCGGCGACGCCATCCAACTCCTGGACCCAGAAATGATTCTCCTCGCGCAATAACGAACGCAGCTGGCTGCAATTGTGACGCACCCTCCTCTGGCGTAGCTTGCGAACCTCCTCAGTTTCGGTCAGAGTGGAATCCATCATGTCGTTGATCCGCTCTGCGATCGTCTCGGCATTCTTTTGGGAGTCAGAACCGATTAGATCCCTAATCCGATAATGGGGCAGCGGCAGGGTGGTGGCGGAAAACCGAACATCGTATATTAGGCCATCTTCATTCGGTGTGTCACCAGCGGACAGATCGACGTACCCTTCAAGCTTCACTTTTGCATCGCCACCTGCGATCTGCCCGTTGAAGAGCGCATAGAGAGTTTGAAGGCGCTGTTGTCCGTCCAAGACAAAAGTCTTTTCGATCCCGGCCTCGCTCTTCTGTTCGTTATAGAGATCGTGCAGGTCCGCGTCCCAATCGATGCATGGCATGAACTCGCGCACCTTGATCGGATCCTTGGTTCGCCAGAAGAGGAAAGTCTGGATCGGATAGTTCCGCATGAGGCTGTCGAAGAGCCGGCGGATCTGGTGTTCTTCCCACACGAACGGACGTTGAATGTGCGGCAAGACAAGCTTCTTGTTGTCGATGTCTTCGATCAGGCTGAATAGCGATCTTGGTTTGTATGCCATTAGTAGATATCCAAAGGGGCCGGAAGTTGATGCTTACGGATCGCGCACGCGCAGGTCACTGGCTGGCCTCCAGAATCGCTTTCGCCGCCACGTGGTAGTGCTCGATGATCACCAGCGGTTCCCATCCAAGGCGGGCTGGATCCTGAACGATCCGGATCTGGGGCGTAGAGCTGCAGTTGAAGACCACGTAGAGCCAGAAGTCCTTCTTGAGCCGCTCGGCAGTCTTGAACTCGTTGGTGGTGAGCGCCACTTCTCCGATACCAGCCCTGCCCTTAACTTCGATAAAGCGGACCTCGACCGCCGTCTCTGGGTCTTCCGGGTGGGGGCGCCGCGAGATCAAGTCAAATCCGCGGTTATCGGATTCCACGCTCGTCACCTGCCACCCGCGAGATTCTTCGTAAGCTGTGACGGCCTGAATCGCTATCCTTTCGATTTCGTCGTCCTTGACCATGGCGGCAAACTTTGGCGTTGCCCTTTCGGGGTGGGGTAAGACCCACGCCCGTCCATGATGCTGGATATCGCCAATGGTGCAGAATCGTTCACGCTCGATCTCGCTCCGTCTCTTCTCCAGGCGGTTGTTGAGATCGTCGATCTTGTCCTCGACCTGCTTGATGTTCGCAGCCAGCAGTGGATTTGCCTCGCGTGAGTGATCGCCGCTCATCAGTTCAGCCATTCGGAGGTTCTGGCGATGGATCAACTCGTTCAAACTGATCTCCATGTGGTTGGAAATCGTATCGATCTCTTTGAGACGTGTCTGTTGAATCTCTTCGAGGAAGGGTTCCAGAGCCCTCTCGATCAGGGACTGCTCCACAATATCGCCGCCCGGTAACCCGTCGTCGATGCCCGGCTCTGTGCCGGCTGGCGCGGGAACCACGTCGAGGAAGAGCGTGGGCTGGCGGACGGCGAGAGAACCGTCCATCGACGTTTCCACCACAAACAGCCGGCGGTGAAGGATGTTCCCGAGTCCATCACGGATCGCCGCGGAATAGACGTCGAGGCGGGCCGGTTGGGTTCGCGCGACGTCATAAAAGACCGAACCGCGCTCCAGGTCAGGGCCGACGGTCTGGAGCAACTCTTCCCGTACGACTTCGAAGAGAGGATGGCCAGGCGTTATCCAGTCAACAGTTGGGTCTTCCGATAAGTAGCGCTTGTCAAAGACGATCTGTTTATATTCCTTACCCAGCCGGCCGAAGCGCGGTTCCAGCAGGTCGCCGGTAGTCCAGAGGTTTTTCGGTACCCGCCCAACCTTGTAACAGTGTTTCCCTTTGGTGATCTCTTTGGGATGCACGCCCAACATCGGCCCTGCGAGGAGGAAGAAGTCCTCGACCACCTCGGGCACCAGACGGCGCTCTTTCGCTTCGGCCGACTTGCCGACGATCGCCGAGAGGTTGAGTGAACGTTTGGCCAGTCCTTCGAGAGTGGAGTTCGTGATTTTGCGGAACCGCTCGCCGTCGACCTGTTCGACGATCCGGCTCTTGATGACATCCTCAGAGAGATTCCCCGTGTACATCTCGCGGAGCATTCGCTCAATCTGATTTGCGGCAAAGACGTCCCCGAGGACATTGAAGATCTTGCCGGTCTGCTGGGGGTCCAGGTCGGATTCAATGCTCTGGAGCCGCTCGAAGAGCTTGTGCAAGACGCGCCCTTCGCGCGTATTTGTTGAGACGAAGTTGAGAATGAGGCAGTCTTTCTCCTGCAGGTAGCGGTGGATGCGGCCCATCCGCTGCTCCAGGCGCACTGGGTTCCAGGGGATGTCATAGTTGATCATGAACCAGCAGAACTGGAGGTTGATACCTTCCCCGGCTGCCTCGGTTGCGGCCATCACCTGGCAGCTTTCGCGGAACTCGCGCTCAGCATAGATTCGGGTTCCTGGCGTGTCGCGATCGCCGATCTTCATGCTGCCGTGAATCTGGGTTACCGACAAATGCCATTCGTCACGCATCTTCTCGACGAGGTAGTCCAGCGTATCCTTGTGCTCCGTGAAAATCAGGAGCTTCATCTTCGGATCGTCAAAAATGCCCTGTTGTGTGAGCACCTCACGCAATTTCCGGAGTTTGGATTCGACCTCACGCCGCTCAAGTAGAAGCGACTGCGCGACGAGTTTATCCAGTTGACCGATTTCTTCCTTCAGCGCGCTTGGATCCACGGAAATGACCGCATCTTCGAGCGCGGCCATGATTTCCTGCTGCTCTTCTTCCGGTAGATCGTCAAAGTCGTCGGGAACCCGCGCGTCGATCTGCTGCTGGCGGTATGCCGCGGGATTGCCCAATATCCGCTGGCGCTTGTCCCTCATTCGCTCGAGGCTTCGTCTGGCGGCCCGGATGCTGGAGGCGAACCTGCGTTGCAGCATCGCCATCGTGAATCCAACGGCGCGGCCGCGGGCTGAGTTGTCGGCCGCAGCCTTGATCGACTGGTCCTCGACGTAACGAGTGAGCGCATCATAGAGATCCCACTCTTCATCGTCGATAGCAAACCCGATGGTCTCGACCTTGCGCTTTGTGAACAGGGTTCGGACCTCACCGGTTTCGGCGTCAGGGAAATGTACAAGGGCTTCCTTTACGCGGCGCAGGTAAAATGGAGCCTCGTGCCTCCGAATAGCCTCGTCGATGCTGGCGACATCCCCATACACGTCCCGGTCCAGGAGTTGCAGAAAGAGGCGGAAATTCTCCGGGTCGCCCTTATGCGGCGTCGCCGTCATGAGGAGGTAGTGATCCGTCATCTCCGACAGCTTTTCACCGAGTTCGTATGCGAGCGTCTTCTTGTCGGAGCTGTAGGCGCTCATTTTATGCGCCTCGTCGACGATGATCAAATCCCATTGGCTGCGGAGAAGGCTCTCCTTGGCATCTTCGATTCGCGAGACCCAGGAGATCGACGTCACCACCTGGTTCTTCTCCTGCCACGGGTTGGAACCGTAATTCGCCCGTAGGACGTCGCTGCGAACCACTTCAAACTGCTCCTGGAATTTGTCCTTGAGCTCGCGCTGCCACTGAAAACTGAGGTTGGCAGGCGTCACGATGAGAATTCGCTTCACCAACCCGCGAACCTTCAGTTCCTTGATGAGCAGGCCCGCCATGATCGTCTTGCCGGCGCCGGGATCGTCGGCTAGAAGGAAGCGAATTCGAGGGAGACGCAAGAAGTAGTCGTAAACCGCCTCAAGTTGGTGGGGCAGCGGATCAACCCTGGCGATCGACAGGGAGAAGTAGGGGTCGTACTCGTAGGCGATCCCCAGCCGCAGGGCTTCGACGCCGAGTTTGAATTTCGTTGCATCCCCGTCGAATGGCTGTTCTTCCGGCGAGCCCTCAAGGTTGGCGAGTTGGGTCGGCGAAAGAATGGGCTGGTGCACGAGGCCAGTGTGCATGCCTTGGCCGACGAGCTTGATGGAACCGCCCATAGGCACCACCCGAATGATCTTCACGGGCTCCGGGAACATCGGTCCCCGCACGATAATGTTGGCTTTCAGGTCCTGTGGATTCATCGTGGGCTGCCTATCTGCTCCTTCGCGACTTAGGTTTCTTGCCG
>Ga0182027_10008699_pt1 | contig 14716 bp, 8 predicted proteins | sample 712E1DmetaG_FD_121300 | JGI IMG/M metagenome (GOLD analysis project Ga0182027, IMG submission 121300) | Permafrost microbial communities from Stordalen Mire, Sweden - 712E1D metaG (Illumina Assembly) | ecosystem: Environmental > Terrestrial > Soil > Wetlands > Permafrost | place: Sweden... | reverse complement strand
GATGGTGACGCGGCTGATCTCTCCTCCGTATCCTTCGGGAGCATTGAGCGCAATGGAATCGTCGCCGGGAGAGAGGATGTCGCAATTGTGGATGCCGATGTCGCAGGCTGGCCCGTTGATATGAATACCGTCGGTATTGAGTTCTCCGCTGGGGGATTCCATGCGGCAGTTTTGAATGACGGCGTCGGAGACGTTGTCGAAAAGCAATGCGTAAGTCGGCGCGTCGTCTATCCAAAGGTGATCGAGCAGCACACGCGTTACGTTGGCCAGATGGATGCCAAGAATCCATGAGTTGGAGGGGACGGCGTTCCTTGGGTTTCCGCTGGTTGCATTACCGTTAGTCCCGTTGCCGCGGTTCCCCTGCAGCCGGAAATCGCGCAGCAGGATATTGGCCTGTTGAGCCGGCGGCTTGCCGGTATCGGGTTGAAATGGCATTCCGTTAAACAGAGCGGTGTTATTTGCCCCACTTTTCACAAAGATTCCGGAGTCCCAGCCGTTACCCTGCACGGTGACGTTGCCTTGCGGCAAGAGCATCCCGTTGGTTTGGGTGACTCCATCGAGGTTGATTTGATGGTGGGATGCCGGGACTGGCGAGGGCAGTGTTTCCTGATTGGGAACGATGCCTCCGGTTGCGGCTGCACTCATCCGTTCCGGCATTGCGATGCGCGTAGCGGCGAGAGTTGCCAGCGCAGCGAACTGGCCGAATTCTCTGCGGGTCATTTCCTCCATAGGGCCTCCGTTGGTCTGCTGTTGCAAAAAAAATTGCGGCCGGTTCTGGCAGGTTTTCCGGTCGCAATGAGTATAGACGGAATGCGAACCGTTCAGAGCAGGGCAGTTTTAACCGCTGTTCAGACGGTGAGGCCGGTTTGGAGGCCGCTGGGGGTGGCGAGGCCCCAGGCCATGGCTTGCGCAGCGGCGGCTTCACCATGTCCCAAATTAGTGCCAGAAAGTCAGACCTGTTTGGTGTGCAAGACTCCTCGTTCCTGCACACCAAACAGGTCTGACTTTCTGGCACTAATTTGATCAGCCCTCGGGCCGCCTAAGACGAATGGCGCGGAACTCTTCACCGCCGTACGCACGAGTCGGCACTGTTCCAACTATCGGTAAACAGCAGGCGATAAGGAAGGACTTTCTTGGCGCTACTGCAGCTTCGCGTACTCGGCTTTGGCTTCCTTCAGGATGGGGATGTCAGGGTCGGCGTCTTTCCAGAGTGTGAAGAAATCTTGATAGGCCGCCTTAGTTTTGGCGGTGTCGCCCTGCATGGCGTAGGCTCTGCCGATTTGGAGATGGGCGAGTGCACCAAGAAGGTCAGGCCCCATTCTCCCGCGGTGGTCAAGGATTTTTTGGAACTCGGCAGCGGCTTCAGTGCCCTGATGCAAAGCTAGATAGGCCTGTCCACGGAGGTAGGCCGGATAGAGACTACCGATACCCAGTTCCGTGGGAGCAGCAGCCTGAAGTAGCTCGATGGCCTTTGATGGGTCATTGCGGCTGAGCGCGAGCTGTGCGTGAAGTGTTGGCAGGCAGTCGAACCGCACCCCGGTATCTTCGGGGAAGCGCTTGGCCAAATCATTCCCCAGTGCTTGCGCCCGAGCTGCATCTCCCACCAAGGCCAGCTGTTGCGCCGCGTCGCACGTCCTATCCAGGCGCGTTGAAAGGGCGAGGATCGCCTCGGTCCGCCGGCGGGCTTCGGCAGCATTACCGACAAGCACTTCCTCCCAGGCCGCGTAACGTTCAATTTCCTCCGCCGACTCCTTTTTTCCCGTTCGCTCGGCCAAAGCCAATGCCCGGCGCGAAAATTCCCGAGCCTTTCTAAGTCGCCCGGAAGAGGCGGCCGTCCACGATTCGAAGTTCAGCAGGTCAATCTCTTCCGGCTTTCCTATAGCCCAGTCCACCTGCTGCTTCATTCCTGCCTTATCGTTCTGCAAGAGGGCAAACCTGTAAAGTTCGAAGTGCAGGCCAGCAGAATCGAGGTTTTTCGCCTGCGCCTCTTTGATCGTAGCCCGGGCCTCTTCCAGCCGATTCAGATTGATATAGCGGTCGACGAGGTGGTCATAACTCAAACCGCTCGGATTTAGGCGGTGGCCCTCACGGGTTTCCGCAAGGGCTTTGTCAGGTTGCCCGAGTGCGGAGTAGATATCACCCAGGTTGCCGTGCGGCAAAGCATCTCGCGGATAGACCCGCTCCCACAGTTCGTAGACTTGGCGCGCCTTATCCAAGTCGCCGGTGACACTCAAATGGTAGTGAGATTCGATGTAAAGCTTTTCCCGCTCGCTGACGCGCTCACGCAGCGCGTATGCCTTCTTTGTACTCTCCGAGGCTAGGATAGGCTCGCCGATATTCCCATAGCTAGCCCCGAGCGAGGCATAGGCCATGGCGAAATCCGGGTCCAACCGGATGGCCTGCTGAAACAAGGGCACGGCAGTGACAGAGTCGTCATCCTCCAAAGTCTTCCGTCCGAGGGTGTAGGCCTGAAAAGCCTCAAGCGAGGACGTGGTGCCCGGCATCAGGGGTGCGTCGAACCTCTGAACGGCGCTGAGCGATTCGCCCAACTTGTTGCGGATCTGTGAAGCCGCTTTGCCCAAAGCATCTAGGACGTGGTTCTTGTCGCTTGCCTCAGCTTCGGTGCTCGTGAGTGATTCTCCATTCGAGCAATTCACGGCCTTCAGAATGAGACTGTACTGCGTGCCAATCTGTGCAATCGTGCCGTCGATGAAAGCCTTTCCGCCACTTCGTTGACAAACTTCCCGTGCAATTTCCGGCGTGAGTTTTGTATCGATCGGTTTGCCCATGAGGCCCAGGGTCTGCTGGATGCGCCCGTCAGATATAAGGTTGAGGAAGGGTGATTGCTCCAGCTGCACGGTCAGACCCTGCCGAAGCGTGCCGTCAAATACGGGGTCTCCCGTCTTGTTGGAGAAATCGGCGAGCACAATCGTATCTTTTTCGGTCAATGCATGCGCTTTGCGGGAGTGGAAAAACCAACCGCCCCATGCCAATCCGATAACCAGCACTGTGGCGCCAGTCACTGCTGCCCAACGAACCCGAGTAGATTTTGGAGCGGGCTTGGTTTCTGTCTGGGTTGCTACTACGGCTGAACGGCCTGATTCGCTATCGCGCTTCAACCGTTGCAAGTCTGCGCGCATATCGGCGGCGTGCTGGTATCGCAGATAGCGGTCTTTCTCCAGAGCCTTATTAATGATGTCTTCTAACTTGGGCGGCAGGTCGGGATTCAACCGCACTGCCGATGTTGGCGTTCCGTCCAGTATGGCTTTGAAGATGAGCGCGGAAGTGTCGCCCCGAAACGGCAACGCCCCGGTCGCCATCTCGTAGAGCACCGCTCCGAAGGAAAACAGGTCAGTACGCGCATCCAGTTCCTTCCCCTTGGCTTGCTCGGGCGACATGTAGGCAACGGTGCCCAGCGCACTGCCGGGGCTGGTCAGATGTTCCTCGGACTCGATGGTCGCGGCGCTGAAGGCAACGCTCTGCGGCTTGAGCGAGACTTTCGCCAGCCCAAAATCGAGAACCTTCGCCTGACCTCGATTCGTCACGAAGATGTTCGCGGGCTTGATGTCCCGATGGACGATTCCTTTCGCGTGTGCCGCGTCGAGCGCATCGGCGATCTGGATGCCCAGATCGAGCACCGTCTCGATCTCCAGCGGCTTGCTATTGATCTCGTGCCTGAGCGTCTGCCCTTCGAGCAACTCCATGGCGATGAAGGTTCGCCCATCGGACTCGTCGATTTCGTAGATGGTGCAGATGTTCGGGTGGTTCAGCGAGGAAGCGGCTTTGGCTTCCCGCTGGAAACGGCTGAGGGCTTGTGCATCGTTGGCGAATTCGTCGGGAAGGAACTTCAGGGCGACGTGGCGACCGAGCTTGAGGTCCTCCGCTTCATACACCACCCCCATGCCGCCACCGCCCAACTTCTCGACAATGCGGTAGTGGCCCAGTTTCAAGACCGACGCGTAAGTATTGGCCTAACTCTCGGCTGGCCATAGGGAAGAAATTCCTCCCCCCTCAATTCAACCGATCATTCTAGGCCGTTGGCATAACGGAATCGACAAGAAATCGAAGCCAGCCTTCCTGCGGTTTGGTCGACCCTCTGCAGGGCAACAGGGACGATTCGCACGTCCTGATGTTCGTCCTGTCCCGCACTTTCTGGAAACGACTCGCCCAGATCACCATTCTTGCTGCTATTGGGGACGCTTTCCCCCCATCTCTGAACGGCAAATTTCAAACTCGTATAGAGCGGCAGTTCCGCGTGCTCTGAACTGCCCTGTCAATCAAACTCGTATACATGGGAGCTGGTAGCCAGCATTGGGCTGCTGAAACCTTTCTCAATCTTTCCTGTCCCGATCTTGATCTCGAAAGCCCACGCCAATGCAGAAATCTTGAATCTCAGGAAATCTCCTGTAAACAGCGTTTCTGGATTGCAGGGCAATTGGGTACCTGGAAACCTCCTGCAATTGCTCCTGGGCTCTCCTAGCCTTACTGGGAGCAATTCTGGGAATTCAATTTGGTTGCTTTCCTGCAGTTTCTCGTTCTCCGCTAAAGCAAAGTGGGGTTGGGAGAAACTCGGCAGAGTTCTCTCGCTGTTCCAAGATGCAAGTTCAACGCTTAGCGCAGTAGTTCAAAACAGGGGCAAGTAACAGGAGATACGGTTGTATCTGTGCTGTTAGGAAAGGTGGTTGGTAGTGGTGGATGCAACCTGTATAGAGCACGAAGCTGCGCGTAATCGTGCTGATTGTGCCGATTGGCGGAGCGACGGAACGCTTGGTTGTGCACGGCGAGTAACAACAAAATCGTTGACAGAGCTGGCCCGTGCAGCCTATAAGTTGTTCCCGTCAGTCTCAGCACTCCCCATCCCGCCACAGCGGGGACGGCATGATCGAAGGCGAGATCATGATCTACCACTACACAATTGCACGTCACGCCGCATCAATCTTGAGAGACGGCGTGATTCGCCCGGCGACGGCTTTTATACCGAAAGGTGAGCGGCCGATCGTCTGGTTTTCGGCGAACCCGACGTGGGAGGCGTCGGCGCAGAAGGCGGGACTGGTTAGCCGAGACGAAACCGAGCGGCAACTCGGGCCGCTCTATCGCTTCGGAGTAAGTCCCGAAACTGCGCCTTACAACTTCGAGCGGCTCGTATTTCTCGCTCAGATGGACCCCCGCACTGCCGTTCGTTTAAAAAGTGAAGGGATCGAGGTTGGCGCGAATCCTGACGAATGGTTCGGAACGTTCCGCCCGGTGGAGCGGGAGCGATGGCTGTCGGTCGAGGAACTCGTTAGCGGCGTGTGGAGCGCGAGTATGATGACACCGAAAGGATATGACCGTGCCACGATCGACTGACCCGTTAGTTATCTTCGGCGCGACAGTTCGCCGCCATCGCCTGCGCCGAAAATTATCAATCCACGCCCTCGACCCAGTAAGCACTGATTCTATTTGGCCGCCGCAAAAGTCTCAGGGACAGTGATCTTCTCTAGATTCTTCGGCAAAGTCAGCGGTCCATTGAGAGCTTCATAAGCCTCAATGTTAGCTCGTAAGAAATCGGCAACAATTTTAGCCTCAATCCAGGTCATGGCCACCTGAACGCGCTGCTCCACTACCACTGTGTCGTCTGAAATGTCGGCAACTTCTCCAATGAGTCAGATCGCATAACCCAAAGGCCGGTGGTTCAAATCCGCCCCCCGCAACCATGAACGCCACTGCCGAAATGCAGTGGCGTTCGCCTGTTTACTCAATGTTCAGTTCAGTGCGAGCCCGCCGACGAACATGCCCCATCCAGGTTCGGTGTTCGACAACGTCGTCAGGGAACTCATCGGACAAGGGAGGCTCGCCCCCCAGGAGAAGGGGTCAGTCTTCGGGACGGCAATCGGGAGATCCGCAGGGTTTATCAAAGGTCGAAAGTGTCGATTCCGAAAGTGTCGATGAGTTAATGGAGGAAGGCAACGCGTTCGAGGCAGGTATCGCATCGGGTTTCGAAGACTCCCGGGAGGAAAGCAACTTCGTTCGAGTTTGCCTACGCTACTGGAGGAGGTGCCCCGATTGGTATCTGCAATCCTCCTTGCTGGGTTCGCTGGGCACCAGACGGGAAGTTTCTCTATCTCTCCGTTTCGACTGGGTGGATGAACCTCCGTGCCGCCGTCGGACCTACATCTTGCCCACCCAGCAGAGAACCCTACTCCCTGACCTGCCAGGCTGGCGGCTTCCGCTCCGAAGCACAACTAGACGCTGTCCCCGGAGTTCGGGTAATCGAGGCGGCCGACATCGATCCCAATCCCACGCCCGATATCTACACGTTCTCTCGTGAGATCGTCCAGCGAAATCTCTACCGAGTTCCGCTTCGTTGAGCGGCGCGACAGCGCCAAAGCTCGTGTCGCCTACAAAGATTTTCTCAACCTCTGGAAAGACGCCGATCCTGACATCCCCATCCTGAAGGAAGCCCAAGGCGGAGTACGCGGAACTGCAATAGTGAAGTTGGGGACTCCGTTCCTTCTACACCGCTCAACTATAAAATTGACCAACGTCAACTGTTCATCTTAATCCGTCACCTTGTCGCAGCGTCAAACCGCTTATAATATGTGTCAACTTGGGGGCGTTCGGAGAAATCAACATGGCGGTTGCTCGGGCATCTTTTGCGGTTTTGCTTTTCACCTGCACCTTCGTTATGGGAGTCGGCACTCTTGAAGTCAGAGCCGCCGCTCAGGACATTCCTACGCCTCAACTCACACCGGGCACCGAGCGCAAGGCTACAGCGGCGGCGGATACTCCAGCCCAGCCCACGAAGCCACAGACGGTTGAGCTGACGGTACCGAAGGGGTCGCCCCTGCAGGTCGCATTGGATAAAGAAGTCCAGGTGAAGAAGGTGGGACAACCGATTCACGCTCGCGTTATGGAGCCGGTCTACGCCTTTGACCACATTGTCGTTCCGGTGGGCTCTGAAATCAGCGGCGAAGTGACGAAGATTGAATCAATCTCCGGGAGCAAGCGCACTTTGGCGGTGCTCAATGCGGATTTTTCGCCGCAGCGAAAAGTGGAAGTCAACTTCAATGAATTAGTGCTTGCGGATGGAAAGCGCCTCGCGCTGCATACCAGCGTCACTCCGGGTTCGGGCCAGGTCATAGACTTCGTGACGTCGGCGGATACAAAAGAGAAAAAAGCGGTAACGGACATGGCGTCCGAAAAGACCAAGGAAGCGAAAGAGCAGGCGCATCAGGAATGGGATAATGCGATGAAGCAACTGAAAACGCCGGGAAAAATCCAGCGTCTCAAACGCTATGGAGAAGCGCAATTGCCGGTGCATCGGCAGTACATTCCGGCGGGAACCGTGTACTTCGCCGAATTGGACGAACCGTTGAATTTCGGCACCGAGGTGATGACCGTCCCCATGGCCTCGTCGATCGGCAGCGCATTACCTCAAGGCAGCGTTGTGCGAGCGCGGCTGGTTACGCCATTGTCGTCCGCAGCCTCTCACCAGGGCGAGGAGGTGGAAGCGGTCCTTTCACAGCCATTGAAGGATGGAGACCGGCTCATCCTTCCTCAAGGGAGCCGGCTGAAGGGCACGGTCAAGCAGGCACAGCCAGCGGGTCGCATGAAAAAGAATGGGCAGTTGCGAATTGCATTCACGGAACTGGTTCCACCGGACGGCGTTGAACAGAAGGTTGTGTCTACGCTCGAGGGTGTGCAAGCCGGCAAGAATGCGAACGTGAAACTGGATTCCGAGGGCGGCGCGGAAGCGACCACTTCTAAATCGCGTTATCTCGGGACCGCCGTGTCGCTGGGGCTGGCCATGATGGCAACCCGAGCGGGCCAGGATCATGATGGCGACGCAGCGAGCCACAGCGGAGCCACAGGCGGCCTTGGCGGATTCAAGCTGGTGGGGATGGTCGTGGGTGCGGCGGCACAGTCCCGCGCCTTCGGTATGAGCATGGGGGCGTACGGTGCAGCGGTGTCGGTTTACACGCACTTCATGGCTCGAGGACGCGAAGTGGAGTTTCCGAAAAATACGGCGATGCAGATTGGTATTGGAACGCGTACAGCGGCTACGCCTCCGGCTGGAAAAGAGGCGGCACCAACAGCGATTCCCTTAGCGTCTGCGGCACGACCTCTCTCGCAGTAGTTCCGAATCCGGCAGTTGAGTACTTCGATCTTTCTTAAGCGTCCACTAGAGCCACTGCTGTTTCGGATGGCACGCTCATCGAAAGGACGAATCGACTCTCGCTGCAAACGTCGGTGGCTTCTACCACCAGGGAGCGAAGGCCGAGAGGCATCACGGACAAGAGGGCACACATATTACGAGGACCATCGCTAATGAGACGGCGTGCAGATCGCCGCACTAATAGAGCGTGAGGTTAGGCAAGACTTGCGTCTTTCACGTGGCACCGCAACAGATCGCAGGTTACTCTTTCGCAAAGGCTTGTTCGGGCATTCTAGCGCTGCCCCTGCAGAGCGTCATTCGCTCGAGGGGTAGTACTCTAAGGGAAAAACTTCGCCCCCCTCCACTCGTTCGCAGGCTGGACGGGCCGGGGCCCTAGGGTAGCGGGCTGGGCCGGCCACATCTCGCCCTACAAAAAATGTTCATGAAGTCGCTACGCCTGGACCGGTTAGCGCCCGCCGGGTGGCGAACAGGTGGACGGCGGGAGTGATGATCAGCGACAGAACCATCGACAGCAGGATGCCGCCGATCACGGCAATCGCCAGAGGTTTCAGCATTTGCGATCCCGCGCCCATGGCGAACGCGAGGGGCAGCATTCCGGCTACCGCAGCGAGCGCGGTCATGACGATCGGCCGCAACCGCCGGCGGCCTGCTTGAACGACCGACTCTTCCAGCGAGAGTCCGGCGGCTCGGAATTTTTGCTCGGCATCGAGCAGCAGAATACCGTTCTTGGCCACGATGCCAATCACCATGATCATCCCCATGAACGACGAGATGTTGAAAGTCGTGCGCGTGATGAACAGGGCGAGAAACACTCCGCAGATCGAGAGCACGGCCGACGTCAGAATCGCCAGCGGCGCGGCAAACGTCCGGAACTCGAACAGCAGAACAATGAAGACCAGCACCACCGCCAGTACGAGCACGAAGATGAGATCCCGAAACGATTTTTGTTGCACCTGGTAGGTCCCGCCGTATAACACCCGAATCGACGAAGGCAGATGCAACTGGTCCACGCTTTTCTTGACGCTGGCAACCCCCGTGCCCAGGTCGACGCCCTCCAGTCGCGCCGAGACCACCACATTCCGCAGTAGGTTCTCGCGATGGATTTCCGTCTGTCCGGGAAGCTCGGTCAGGGTGGCCAGCGATCCGAGCGTCGCCGTTTTGCCCGTCGAACTCACCAGCAGCGTGTCGCGCATGGCTTCTAGGGAAGCTCGATTCTCTTCCGGAAAGCGCACGCGCACGGTGTAAGTGCGATCATGGGTGACTACCGGAGTCGTCGACGGTTCCCCTTCCAGAATGGCTGCGGCGTCGGTCGCAACTTCCTCTGGGGTAAAACCGGCCCGCGACGCGATCGACGGGTCCACCTGAAACACCACAGCCGGCCCGCTGATGGTGTTATCGATTCCATTCAAGACATCGACCACGCCTTTATCTTTGGCGATCGCATCCGCAACTTTTGGTGCCCATTCCTCGAGCACCGCTGCATCTTGCGAGAACAATTTGATCTCGACCGGCTGCGGTTCTCCCGTCAGATCGCTAATCATGTCCTGCAGAACCTGGACGAATTCCACGTCAATGGCCGGTTCTTCCGTCTTGATTTTCGCGCGAACGTCGGCGATGACTTCTTCGATATCACGGCTGCGAGACAGCTTCAGCTTCACGGAGATGTCGCCGGTGTTGGCCTCGGTAACCGCCGCCAGTCCGAGTTGCAGTCCGGTTCGCCGGGAGGTGCTCTCGACCTCGGGAATATCGTGCAGGAGCTGTTCGAGGTGGCGAACCACTCGATTCGTCTCCGCCAAGGAACTGCCCGCCGGCATGATGTAGTCGAGAATGAAGCCGCCTTCGTCCATTTCCGGCAGAAGACCGGAGCCCGAAAACTGGTAGCACACGTAGGCGATCACGATCAGAGCCAGGCTGAATCCTGCCAGCCAACGCGGCCGCTCCAGGGCGCGGCGCAGCCAACGCTCGTGAAAGTTAATCACCTTGCGGAAAAAGCCGCTCAGCGAAGATTCTTCCGCTTCCATCAGACGCCGGATCGACTCCACCTCGGGCTCGGGAGCAATCTGGTCAAGGGCGTCTTCAGGGTCGTCCGATATGCCTGATGAATCGCCGGTGGACCTCTTGATCAGAAACTGGCTGAGCGCGGGCGTCCAGGTAAGTGCGAGCGCCAACGACGCGAGCAGCGCGACCGACATGGTGACGGCCAGGGCGCGGAAGAATGTTCCGGTCACGCCGGCGATGGAAACCAGCGGAAGGAAAACCACAATCGGAGTAATGGTCGAGCCGATCAGCGGAATGGTGATTTCGCCGAGCGCGCTGTGGATCGCCTGCAGCCGCGTCTGGCCCGCGTCGCGGTGCAGCACAATGTTCTCCACCACCACGATCGCGGTATCGATCACCAAGCCGACGGCCGCCGCCAGCCCGCCCAGCGTCATCAGGTTGAAACTCTCGCCCATCAACTTGAGCGCGATAAATGTCAACGCGATGGTCGCTGGGATCATCAGCCCCGCGACGACCGAAGTGCCCCAGTCGCGCAGAAAGACCACGAGGATGATGGAAGCCAGGATGAGCCCGATGAGAATGGCGTCGCGCACACTCGCGATCGATTGCTTCACGATGTCCGACTGGTCGTAATAAGGGTGAATCGCCACCCCGGGCGGCAACGATTTGCGCAGGCTCTCGACTTCCGCGTGCACCTCGTCCGCCACCTGCACGGTGTTGCTGGCCGGCTGCCGGTTGATGCTCAGCAGGACCGCCGGCTTTCCGTTGGCCGACACCACCGTATAGAGAGGACGAACCGCAGGCTCCACTTTCGCGACGTCGCCCACCCGCACGGGCACGCCGGCGGCGGTTGTCTTGACGACGGTCGCCGCGATCTGTTGCGGGTCGCGCACCTGTCCGCTGATCAGCGCCAGGTAGAGCTGGTGGTTGCGCTCGAGCAGACCGGGAGAGTCAATCAGATTCGTGCGTTGTACCGCATCCAGCAGATCGGTAACCGTGACACTGGCCTGCAGGAGCCGGGCGGGCTCGGGAATGATGTGAAACTCTGGCTCCTGGCCGCCTTGCACAATCACGCTGGCCACGCCATCCAGTCGGTTGAGCCGGGGCTTGAGTTCGTACGTGGCCAGTTCCCAGAGCTGGGTCTGTGGCACCGTGTCGGAAGTCAGGCTATAGCCGAGAATCGGAAAGCTGGCGAAGGTCATGCGATGCGCTTCCACCTTCGCGCTCGCCGGCAGATCCCGTTGCGCGCCCGATAGCGCCGCGTTGACGTACTGCAAGGTCTGGAACATGTCCACGTTCCAGTCGAAAAACAGGTCGATTTCCGCCGATCCGCGGCTGGTAATGGAACGTACCTGCTGTAGTCCCGGCACGCTGTTGACCGCTTCTTCGAGCGGGCGCGTGACCGTGACCATCATCTGGTCGATGGGCATCACGCCGTTGTCGACGGCGATCAGTATGCGCGGAAAATTCGTGTCCGGAAAAACCGAAACCGGAATCGTGAACGCAACGTAGATTCCAACCAGCACCAGCGTGATGATCAAGACGAGGATGGAGCGGGAGTGGCGCGCAAACCAGTAAGGGGAGTCGCCGTTGGTTGCGGTCATCGAGCTACTTGGCATCCTTTTCGGTCCCTTTTCCCGCGGATGCCCCGTCGGGCGCGTGATCCGTTTTGTCAGACTCGGTGGCGGCTTCGACGCGAATCTTGGTATTGTCGGGCAGGCCATAGGCGCCGGAGGCGACTACGCGATCGCCTTCCACCAGGCCATCGAGAATCTGCACCTGCTCCCCCTGCCGGATTCCGGTCTTCACCGTCTTCTGGTGGGCCTTGTCGTCGGAGCCGGCCAGCATCACGTAGCTGCTTCCGTCGGGCGCTGTGAGGACGGCTAAGGCTGGGATGACCACCGAATTAGGCACGCTACGCGCCAGCATGGAAATCCGCACGGTCGTTCCGGGGCGCAGCCGTCCCTTCGGATTTTTCGCTTGTACCCAGACTTCGACCGTCGTGCTGTTGGGATCAAGCGCCGGGCTGACGACCGTCACTTTTCCTTCGATCGCGTCGTCTTCGCCGGAACCGCCGGCAATAACCACCGTAGCCTTGTCGCCCACCTTCAGCAATGCCGCCTGCTCTTGCGGAATGTGGGCACGCGCCACCACCGAACTGGTGTCCATGACGGTGAGCAGCGGCGTTCCCGCAGACGCCATTTCTCCCGGATACAAAGGACGGTCGGTAACCACCCCATTGATCGGACTGCGGATTTCCGAGTAGCTCAACTGCGCCTCGGCACCGAGATACTTGCCCTTAGCCGATTGCAGTTGGCCCTTGGCAGACTTGATTTCCTCCTGCTTGCCCCCAGCCATCAGCGCATCGAGGTGGTGCTGCGCAATTTCGTACTGAGTTCGCGTCTGGGCGATACTAACGGTAGCCTGATCGAGATCTTTGCGAGGCAGGGCGCCTTGCTTGTAAAGATCCTGACGGCTGTCGTAGAGCTTCTGTTCGGCATCCAGCGCCAGCTTCGCGGCCTGAGTGTCGCCCTGCGCCTTCTGAATCTCTTCCGGCAAAGTGGACGCGGTCGCGATCGAGTAGGTGGCCTGCGCCTGATCGTAGGCTCCCTGGTTGTCCTGAGCAGCGGCGGCCAGGTCGCGGCTTTCCAATTTAGCGAGCAACTGCCCTTCATGGACCTTGCTGCCGCGATTGACATAGAACGCCTTGACCGGCGCGCCGATCTTAGGAACGATGGCCGACTGCGCCAGCGGAAACAAAATGGCTTCCGCCGTCACCGTCTGTTCGATGGTCGCCTTTTTGACCGGAACCACCTGAACGCCGACCGTCGGCTCCGTCTGCTTTTCCCCGGAGCAGCCCAGCGCAGACACAAAAACAAGAACGATTGAGGCCAGTGAAACCAAGCGCCGAAGCCCCTGAGAGGTGCAGCCTCCTTCCCCACCAATCGATATGTGAAACACGCTTTAGAAACTCCCCGTCAGAGTTTGCAGGTTCGCGAAGGCGACCTGGAAACGAACCTGTCCATCATCATACGCATTGCGAGCCAGCGTCAGTGTATTTTGAGCATCCACCACTTCCAGCACCGTGGCCTCTCCCGCCTGGTAGCGCAAAGTAGTTAAACGTAAACTGTCGGAAGCAAGTTCCGCGGTTTGAGCCAGCGATTCGAGCTGCGTGCGCGACGCTTCGGCTTCATCGTAGAACGACCGCAGATCGGCCAGGAGCCGGCGTTGTGCGAAGCTCAACTCGACATGCGCCTGCTGCCGCCGCAAATCCGCCTGCTTGACCTTGCTGTAACCGGCTCCCCAGTTCCATATAGGCAGTTGCAGGGTCGCCGTCGCCGCGTACCCCAGGTTGCGAAATCCGTTTCGATCGCGCACGGCGAACTGATTGGCGTCAATGCCGTAAAAATAGTCCAAGCCCACTGAAGGCAGCATGGCCGTCCACGCCACTTTCACTTCCTGGTCAGTTTGCCGCAGAGAGGCAAGCGCAACCCGAAGTTCCGGATTGTTCTTCGTTGCCGCGGCCTGCACTTCGACGAAACCGGGCAACGGATCGGGCAGCCGCAGATCGTCGACAACCGAGAAATTCTGTTCGAAATCCGGGAACAGCAACACGGCGAGATCGAGATGGCTCTTGTTCATCTCCACCAGCGCATCCCTTAGTTCACGTTGTTGCTGCTGGTTTTGAATCTGCGCTTTGATGACATCGGAATGCGCCACTTCGCCGCCATTCTGCAGCTTTTGACTGATGCTCAGAAAGCGGTCCGCTTCGGACGCCGCCTTCTGCGCGGTTGCATATTTGCGCTGGGCCACGACGTAGCCGTAGTAAGCCTGGACCACGGTGACGACAAGGCCACGGGTTGCAATCTCGGATTTCGCGCGCGACAGGGCCTCGGCAGCTTCAACCCTGCGATACTCAGCCAACATTCCTGGCGAAAGCGCCTGATGGACGTTCCCCTGCGCGATGTACTCATGCACACCATTGTTGGCAATATAACGTCCCGCCGGAGCGGGCGTCTTGGAATTGGCAATAAAATTCCCCTGCGTGTAGTTGAACGCCATGTTGTAGTTGACGTTCGGCAGGAGTTGCGCGCGGCTCTGCACTGTGTCCTGGTGAGCCAACCCTAGTTCCGTGAGCGCCGCCCGGAACTGCGGATCGTTGGCTTTGGCGCGTGTCAACGAATCCTGCAGGGTTAGAACCAGCGGCGCTTGCCTAGAATTAGTATCCACCGTTACTGCGTTGGTCAGGACTTGTCCGTTGACCTCGGAAGAAGCCGCGGTTTGCGGCTGACCCCGTCCATACCCGGGAACGACCAGCAGCATTCCCAGCGATACGATCCTCGTTTGCCGCGCAAATCTTCGACACATTGTTCTGAACATTGGGCCTCCAACCAAAACTCCCAGCAGATAGTCTTAACTTGGGCCAAACCCGGCGATCAGCCTAGCAGCCCGTGGCAGAACTACTGAAAAATCGCGAGCGGTGACGAGGTGTGCGGCAAGGCCACGATGGTTCTCTTTGCGGGCCGGCGGCGAGAGAGCGCAGCCGGATCTGCGAAACAGCCG
>Ga0182027_10008698_pt1 | contig 14716 bp, 5 predicted proteins | sample 712E1DmetaG_FD_121300 | JGI IMG/M metagenome (GOLD analysis project Ga0182027, IMG submission 121300) | Permafrost microbial communities from Stordalen Mire, Sweden - 712E1D metaG (Illumina Assembly) | ecosystem: Environmental > Terrestrial > Soil > Wetlands > Permafrost | place: Sweden... | reverse complement strand
GTTGCGGGGTGCCGATTCTGACCGGAACCGGAGGCTGCGCAATCCCGGCCGCGGTTTGGAGCGGCGTCAGTTTTACAACAACATTCAAGTCGCCGCCCTGGGCCTGGACCTGGCCTGTGCCGAGTTGGTTGTTCCCGGCGTTCGGCGGACTGTTCGCCAATAGGCGGACCGTTCCCTCGCATACTTTCAAGGCGAAATGCCCGCTGGCATCCGTGGTGGTGATTGCGCTTGGCTGTCCGGTTCCGATCGCCCGCACCGTGGCCCCCGGAACCGGCTTGTCATCCGGCCCCAAAACCTGTCCCTCCAGCCTTTGATCCGCCGGCTTGAGCTGGATGGGCGGCAGTTGGAGGCTGGTGATTTGGGTCTGACTCGCCTCGACCGGCACGTTGGCGGAGCCAAAGCCGGAGCTTGTCACCATCACGCCGTAGGCTTGTCCCTGCGGCAGGGCGCTAATGGTGAAGGCCCCTTGCGCATCCAGCGTGGCCGGTTGGCGTGTGACCTCGGAACTGATCGTTGGGGTCCTCATGATCAGCCGCACGGTCGCGGTTTTCACCGCCGCGCCGTTGTTGTCCTGAACGGAACCCGACAAGGTGAGTCCTGGTTGCAGGTGCAAGTCAACATTGGTGGTCTTCGCGTCAATGCCGGCCGTCGCGGCGAAGTTGTGCTCCAGATCGCGCCCCACTAAGAAGTACTCGATGGCCGGCGGCGCCGCCGCCGTCCCGAAATTGAACGGCTGCCAGGAAATGGCAAATTTGCCAGCGTCGTCGCTTCTGACATCTGCTGTGAGAATGGCATCCGGTGTCACCAACATCGCCACCCCCGGGGCGGGCGCGCCGGAGGGATCAAAGACCGTTCCGGTGATCGTTATCCGCCCGCTGGCGACCACGGTATTGTTTGGCAAAACCGGGGTCGGGCCCGCATTATTGACATTGGCAAGGCGGATGACGACGTTGGTATCCCCGCCCACAGTTTGCGCACGGCCAGTTTGCAGACCGCCGGGGGCGCCTTGCAAAACGGCGTTGAGCAGGACCGGGCCTTCGCAGACATAGAAGGTGAAATGTCCCGCGGCATCCGGCAAAGTGTTGCTCACCGGTTGTCCCACGCCGGAGAGCGTGACCCGGGCGTTGGCGGCTGGTTGTCCGTCCGCCCCCAAGACCTGGCCGGCTAGTTTGAGGTTGGCTAATCGGAGCACCAGGGCGGGCAGATCGAAACGGGTGGTGTGCGTTTGAGCCTCTGGTATCGAGGTTTGCATGATCGTGCCGTAGCCAGGAGCCCGGACGTTCATCACCGCATAGCGGCAGCCCTGCGGCAAGGCGGTGATTTGAATGCGGCCCTGGTCATCGGTCCTCATGGGTGGTTGCCCTGGGTTGATCACTGTGCCTGAGTTTCCCGAATAAATCGCCAGGGTTGCCGTGGCATTGGTGATCGGTTTGCCGTTGGCATCTTGCACCTGGGCGGAGATGGTCAGCCCCGGTTGCAGGCGGAGGTCAAGATTGGTCGTGGTCTCATCAATCGTGTGGACCGCGGCAAGATTGTGCTCCAGGTCGCGCGCGACCAGTGAATAGACGCGCGACGCGGCCAGGGCCGGCGTAATAGCCGTGGCCGGCCAGTTGACTGTGTATTTTCCGCTGGCGTCACTGATGGTTTCCGCGTTCTGGGCGACGGTTCGCGGCACCAGCATGATGGCCACTCCGGGCGCGGGTGCGCCGGATGGGTCCAACACCGTCCCCGAAATCGTCCGCGCCGAACCGGCAATGGCATTGCCGCCGGCGAATGAGGTGACCTGCCCGTGGCAGACCAAGCCGCAAACCAAAGCCGCGCCCAGGATAAAAACCCGGGACTGAGAACTTTTCATAATATATTGCCTTTCCAAAGAATGCGGTGGATTGCCGTCCACCGCCGCAAATTTAGGCGGCGCGGCAGCGCCGCCCTACCCGTTTTCCAATAGGTTAATCCCCCTTCTTGCGAGTCAGCCACAAAATAGCGCCCGCCACTCCCACGGAGGCGGCCATCTGGAGACAAAACAGGACAATGATCGCTGTTCTGTGGTGCTGCGGCCAGTTCTGCAAGGCGGCCAGGGTCCAGGGGAGTGGTTTCGGAGGAGTCGTCCTGGCCGGCGCCTGGCGCATAGCCGGACCGGCCATCGCCGCCACCCGGCCGGCGCCGAGCTTGACCACCACATTCAAGTCGCCGCCCTGGGCTTGCGCGTTGCCCGTGCTGCCCGCAGGCAACGCGCCGCTGGTGAAACCGGCTGGTATTTTGATTGCCATCACCTGGAGCGCCCCTTCACAGACGTGGGTGAAGGCGAAATGGCCTTTGGCATCCGTGAACATGCCTACGGATGTAGGCTGGCCGACTCCGTTGATTGACATCTGCGCCCCCGGGACGGGCTTGTCGTCCGCATCCACCACCTGGCCTTCCAGTTTTAGATTCGCCAGCTTGAGCGTGATAGGCGGCAATTGGACGCTGGGCGCTGCCGTGTCATCCGCCGCCAACTGCGAGTTGGCGGAGCCGTAGCCGGTCGCCGTCACATTGAGCGTGTAGCGTTGATTCTGTACAAAGTTGCTGAAGGAGAAAGCGCCCTGCGCGTCCACTTTGGCCGGCTGTTGCTGTCCAAAGGAAGCGCCGCGGTTGCCGGACCACAGGATGACTCCGATGGTGGCGTTTTTCACCGGCGCGCCGGCGGAATCCAGCACGGAACCGGAGATGGTGAGCGCCGTTTGCAGATGCACATCCGCATTGGTTGTCTTCTCGTCAATCTCAACCGCTGAGGCCAAATTGTGCTCCAGGTCGCGCCCAACCAGCAAATAAGCGGGAGCCGGCATAGTCGCCCCGCCGCGCCGCGCCACCGCTCCGCCGAGCCGCGCCGCCGCCGTGCCGGCCCGCGCGCCCGTTGACTGAGCCTGCCAGGTAATCGAGAACTTTCCGTCCGCGCCGCTTCTGACTTCCGCGTTCATGCCGTAGCCTGGCATGACGGACAATTGCGCCCCGGAAACCGGCGCGCCGGAGGGATCGAGCACCGTGCCGGAAGTCGTCACGATCTGCATGTTGGCCGGGCCCCCTTGGCCGTTGATCCCGAATCGGATGACAACATTCGTATCGCCGCCCTGCGCCTGAATGGAGCCGTTCATGTAGTTGCCGTTGGCGCTCTGGCTGTTGGCGTTGAGTTGGACCGGCCCTTCGCAGACGGCGTCAAAAGCAAAACGGCCCTGGGCATCGGTGTTGGTGTTGCCGAACGGCTGGCCGGCCCCTTGGATGTTGACGTTGGCGCGGGGAACCGGCTTGCCGTCAAGACCCAGCACCTGTCCGGCCAGCTTCCGGTCGGCTGCCTTGAGCACGGTGGTTGGGAAATCGAAATGGTTGGTCTGCGTATCGGCGGCTTGCGCGATGACAGTGGCCGTGCCATAGCCCCTGGCGGCGATGTTCACGCCGTAACGCCGTTCCTGCGCGAGGCCTTTGATTTCGATGACGCCCTGGGCGTTGGCCGTGGCGGGCGTCTGGTTACCACTAGAACCCATGTTTCCAGACCAAATAATCAAGGTCGCCGTGGCTGTGGGAATCGGCTTGTCTTTCGCGTCCTGCACCTTGACGGAAAGCGTCAACGCCGGTTGCAGGCGCAGGTTCAGGTTGGTGGCCGTGTCATCCAGATCCTGGCCCACCGCCAGGTCGCGCTCCACATCGCGGGCATAAATGAAATACGCGGCCCCGTTGCCGAAATTCTGTTGCTGCCAGGTAACCGAATACTTGCCGTCGGCATCGCTGCGGACCTCCACGTTCATGCTGGAGCCAGGTATAACCGACAGGCGCGCCCCGGCAACCGGCGCGCCGGAGGGATCGAGCACCGTGCCGGAAGTCGTTACTAATGTCGCGTTGGGCACGCCCCCATTGCCGTTGATCGCGAATCGGATGACAACATTGGTGTCGCCGCCCTGCGCCTGGGCGCTGGTGTTCATGTAGCCGCCGCCGGCGCCCTGGCTATTGGCATAGAGTTGGACCGGCCCCTCGGCCACGGCGTTAAAAACAAAATGGCCCTGGGTGTCGGAAGTGACGGTGGCGTTGGGTTGCCCTTCGCCTTGCATAGTAACATTGGCCCTGGAAAGCGGCTTGCTGTCAGGACCCAGCACCAGCCCCGCCAGCTTCCGTCCGGCCTCCTTGAGCACAGTGGCCGGGAACTCGAAGCGGTTGGTCTTGGTGTCTGAGATTTGCGCCTGGAGAATGACCGAGCCATAGCCCGGAGCGGCGATGGATGCGTTGTAACGCCGTTCCTGCGGCAGGTCTTTGAACTCGATGACGCCCTGGTCATTGGCTGTGGCTTGAGTCTGGCTAAAAGCATAACTTGAGTTTTCAGCTTGAACGAGCAAGGTCGCCGTGGCTGTGGGAATCGGCTTGCCCTTCGCGTCCTGCACCTTGACCGAGAGCGTCAACGCCGGTTGCAGGCGCAGGTCCAGGTTGGTGGCCGTGTCATCCAGGTCATGGCTCGCCGTCAGATGGCGCTCCGCATCGCGGGCAAAAATAAAAGTAATTTGCCCGGAGTAATTTGGTTTCTGCCAGGTGATCGAGTACTTTCCGTCCTCGCCGCTCCTCACATCCATGTTCATGCCGTTGCCGGGGAAGACCGACAGGCGCGCCCCGGAAACCGGCGCGCCGGAAGCATCGAGCACCGTGCCGGAAGTCGTCACTACTGCCGTGTCCATGCTCCCATTGCCGTTGATCCCGAACCGGATGACCACATTGGTGTCGCCGCCCTGCGCCTGAATGGAGCCGCTCATGTAGTTGCCGTTGGCGCCCTGGCCGTTGGCGACCACTCTGACCGGGCCTTCGGACACGGCGTTAAAAGCAAAATGGCCCTGGGCATCGGTGGTGGTGTTGGTGGCGGGTTGCCCTTCGCCTCCGAGGCTCACAGTGGCCCGGGGAAACGGCTTGCTGTCGGGACCCAGAACCCGCCCCGCCAGCTTCCGGTCGGCAGCCTTGAGCACAGCGGCCGGGAGCTCGAAGCGGGCCGCCTTCGTGTCTTCGATTTGCGCCTCGATACCAGCCGTGCCATAGCCTGGGGCGGTGATGGTCACGCCGTAACGCCGTTCCTGCGGGAGGCCTTTGAACTCGATGACGCCCTGGGCATTGGCTGTGACGGCCGTCTGGTTAAAACCAGAAGCCATGTTTCCATACCAAATAATCAAGCCCGCCGTGGCCGTGGGAATCGGCTTGCCCTTCGCGTCCTGCACTTTGACGGAAAGAGTCAACGCCGGTTTCAGGCGCAGGTTCAGATTGGTGGCCGTCTCATCCAGATCCTGGCCCAGCGCCAAGTCGCGCTCCACATCGCGGGCATAAATGAAATACGCGGCCCCGTTGCCGAAATTCTGTTCCTGCCAGGTAACCGAATACTTGCCGTCGGCTTCGCTGAGGACTGCCGAGTTGATGTCGTTGCCAGGGAGTACCGAAAGGCGCGCCCCGGCAACCGGCGCGCCGGAAGGATCGAGCACCGTGCCGGAAGTCGTCACTAATCTCGCGTTGGGCATGCCCCCATTGCCGTTGATCGCGAAGCGGATGACAACATTGGTGTCGCCGGCCTCTGCCTTGTAATTGCCGTACATGCTGTTGCCACCCGCGCGAGCCGGGCTGTTGGCGGAGAGTTGGACCGGCCCTTCGGCCACGGTGTTAAAAACAAAATGGCCCTGGGCGTCGGTGGTGGTGGAGGCCACGGGTTGCCCTGCCCCTTGCATATTCACACTGGCCCTGGAAAGCGGCTTGCCGTCGGGACCCAGCACCTGTCCGGCCAGCTTCCGGTCCGCTGCCTTGAGCACAACGGCGGGGAACTCGAAGCGGTTGGTCCTGGTCTCCGCGGCTTGGACCTGGACATTGGTCGTGCCATAGCCCGTGGCGCGGATGGTTGCGCTGTAGCTCCATGCCTGCGGCAGGTCTTTGATCTCAATGACACCCTGGTCATTGGCCTTGCCGTCACCCGGACTGAAGTTAAAGCTCTGAGTTTCCAACCGAACCAACAAGACTTCCGTTGCCGCGGGAATCGGCCTGCCCGACGTGTCCTGCACCTTGAAGGCGAGCGTCAGCGCCGGTTGCAGGCGCAAGTCCAGGTTGGTGGCCGTGTCATCCAGGGAATGGCTCGCGGTCAGATGGCGCTCCAGATCGCGGGCCAGAATAAAAATGTTTTGCCCGCCGCGGCCATTCTGTTCCTGCCAGGTGACGGAGTACTTCCCGTCCGCGCCGCTCTTGAGTTCCATGTTCATGCCGGAGCCGGGCATAACCAACAGGCGCGCCCCGGAAGCCGGCGCGCCGGATGGATCAAGCACCGTGCCGGAAGTCATCACGAACTTCGCGTCAGGCCCGCCCCAGGAACTGTTGGCCGCGAACTGAATCACCACATTGGTGTCGCCGCCCTGCGCCTGGGTGCTGCCGTACAAGTTGTTGCCGCCGGCGCCGCTCGGGCCGTTGGCGGACACTTGAACCGTTCCCTCGCAGACGCCCTCAAACGCAAAGCGGCCTTGCGCATCGGTATTGGTGCTGAGAGCGGGTTGCCCTTCGCCTTGAATGTTGATGGCTGCCCGGCGAAACGGCTTGCCGTCCACACCAAGCACCTGTCCGGCCAGTTTGCGGTCCGCCGCCTGGAGCACAACGGCGGGGAACTCGAGGCGGGTCGTTTTGGTCTCGCCGGTTTGCGCCGAGAGATTGGTCGTGCCATAGCCTTTGGCGGTTATGGCCGCCATATAACTTCGTTCCTGCGGCAAAGCTTTGAACTGGATGACGCCCTGGTCGTCGGCTTTCGTTGGAGTCCGGCCAAAACCGGTGCCCATGTTTCCCGAATAGAGAAACAATGTTGCCGCAGCGGTGGGAATCGGTTTGCCGTGTACATCCTGCGCCTTGATCACGAGCGTCAGCCCCGGTTGCAAGCTCAGGTCCAGATTGGTGGCCGCGTCCTCAAGTTCATGGCTCGCCGACAAGTTGTGCTCCTCATCGCGGGCCACAATGAGAGGCGCATTCCCGCCGCCGAAATACTGCTTCTGCCAGAGAATCGAGTACCGCCCGTTTGTGTCTGTCCTCACTTCGTTCTCATTCCCGGCGGGCGGCCACAACCAGACCCGCACCCCCGCCGCCGGCGCGCCCGCGGGATCGCGCACCGTTCCGGCAACCTTCACACCCGCAGCCGCGCCGACCATCCGGCCATTGACCCTGTTTTGTGCCAGGCGCAGCACAACATTGGTGTCGCCCCCGGCGGTTTGCGCGTTGGCGCTCTGCATGTCGCCGGGAGAGCTTCGCAACGTGGCGTTGAGCTGGACGGGGCCTTCGCAGACCGCGTCGAAGGAGAAGCGCCCTTCGCTGTCGGTCTCGGCGGTGGCGTTGGGCTGGCTGACTCCGTAGCATTGCACCATGATGCCGGAGGCCGGCTTGCCGTCCACATCCAGAACCTTGCCGGCGAGTTTTTGATTGGCCACGGCAAGCACAATGGCTGGAAATTCGAGCCGGTTGGTTTGCCGGTCTGACGCCTGCAACTGGCGGGAAAACGGGCCGTAGCCTTTGGCCGTGAGATAGAATGAGTAGCCGTCCGCCTCCGGCATGGCGGTGATCTGGATATGGCCCTGGGCGTCGGACTTGAAGGGGATAGCCGCCCCGGACGCATTCACCAGAGGCACATAACCGGCGGCATTGGTCACCGGTTTGCCCGTGTTGTCCTCCACCTTTGCCGAGAGGATCAGGCCCGGTTGGAGGGTCAAATCCAAGTTGGTGGTCGTCTCGTCAATCTCATGCCGCGCCACCAGATTCCGTTCCACGCTCCGGGCTAGGATCGAATAAGTCGGCATTTCGAACACCCCCGCGGGAAAGCCGCCAACACTATTCATCTGCCACACAATTTCGAACCGCCCGCCGGCATCCGTCTTCACCTCCCGGACGAGGCCGTTCGCCGGGCTGACCGAGACCATTGCCCCCGCCACCGGCGCACCGGCGGGATCTCGCGCCGTCCCCGTGATTTTCAAGTCAGGTTGCAGCTCAATCTCCTCCCGGTTGGTCTGGCCGGTCTCCACCGTGACATCGGTTTGCGGGCCACTACTCCATCCTTCCTTGAAGGCTGAAATGTTCCAATCATTGGGCAGCAGCCGCAGCCATGCCACCCCATCCGCCCCGGTCACGCCGGAGGCGGAGGACCGGGCCACTGGGCTGACGGCGGTAACTCTCGCGCTGGCCAGAGGCTGGCGTCCGTTTTGCGACAACACGGTGATCGCGGCCACGCCTCCCCGGACGGCCCGCACCGCCACGTCCTTGTTTGTTTCCCCGGCCGCCACCGTCACTGTAACATTTTCCGCCACCCAATCCGCGACCGGTTCGCCCGGAAAAACGGCGGTGATCATCAGTCTCCCGGAAGGGAGGTCAACCATGCGAAACGCGCCATCCGCGCCGCTCACAATCGGGGCGAGCAAGTTGAGTCCGCCGAAGCCTCCCGTCATGGGCGCCCAGCGCAATTTCACCCCCGACAGCGGCTGGCCCGTTTCCCCGGCGGTCACCTTCCCTTCGATGCTTGCCGCCGCCTCCAGCGTCAATTTGATGTTCTGCTGGCCGGAAGCCCAGGCCAGCGTCCCGCCGAAATTGGCGCGGACACGAAGCACCTTGCCGGGCTTGCCCACACCCAGATCGGCCTGGCAATCCGCGGGGAAATTGGCAATGCGAAAGCTCCCATCCGCCGCCGTGCGGGTCGAGAAACAGTCGCGCGCCGGCTTGCCGCCAATAGCCTCCACGAGTCCTTGGAGGTATATTCCGCTTTGTGAGACGGGCATGGCTATGGCAACCCAAACCTCCGCGTCCGCCACCGGCTGACCCTTCTCGTCCACCACCACTCCCGCCAGGCTGGCCGGCGCGGTCAGAACCACCGGATCGCCCGCTTCACCGGCGCCGGCGCCGAAGATTTTCCAGCCGGGGGCCAGGCCCTCTTTCTTCACCACCGCGACGGTCACGCCCCCGCCGGCGGAAACGCTGAATCCGCCCTTGCTGTCGGTGACGCCCTGCTCCTTGAGCGCGAAGTCCTGCGCCGCGTAGGCCGCCACCGCCGAGGCGTCTTGATAGCATGTCACCGCCGCCCCCGCCACCGGCTTGCCCTTGTCGTCCACCGCCGTGCCGGTGTATTGCGCCGGTGCGCCGCCATCCGCCGCCAGCGCGCGGCCGGCCAGGGCAAGGCCCAAGATAAGAATCCATTTTTGAGTTTTTTTCATAATGTCATTCATGTTTCACATTTTCCGGGTCGGAGCGCCGATTTTCAATCGGTTTTCAGCGTCATGGCGAGCGCAAAGCCGACTGCAAGTCGGCGCTCCAGAGTGTTGGTATTTCGTGCGGAGCATGTAATTTCCGGGCTAAGGGTTTGCGGGGCGCGCAGCCGCGGCAGGGACGCCGTTCGGCGGGCCAAGTCGGAGGAGGAGGTTGGTGTCGCCGCCCGGCACCTTGAAGCCATAGGGGCCGACGCCAGTCGGGGTGTTGACGTACAGTTGGACCGGCCCTTCGCAAACGGCGGCAAAAACAAAGCGCCCCTGCACATCGGTGGTGGCGCCGCCGGCTGGTTGTCCGTCGGGTTGCATATTCACATGCGCTCCGGCGGCCGGCTTGCTGTCGGGGCCCAGCACCTGTCCGCCCAGCTTCCGGTTCGCTTCCTTGATCACAACCGGCGGGAAATCAAAATGGTTGGTCTTAGTCTCTGCTTCCAGCACCCGGACATCGGCGGTGCCGAAGCCTTTGGCGGTGATTATCAGTCTGTAACGCCGTCCGGGTGGCAGTCCTCTCATCTCAATCAGGCCCTGGTCATCGGCCCGGGCGGGAGGCCGGTTGAAACTGAATTCCATGTCACCGACATACGTCCTCAAGTCTGCCGTCGCTGTGGGAACCGGCTGGCCTTTGGCATCCTGCGCCCTGGCCGAGAGCGTCAAACCCTCTTGCAGCCGCAGGTCCAGTTTTGTGGTGTTCTCATCAATGTCCTGGCTCACCGCCAGATTGTTTTCGACATCGCGGATATAGATGTAGGGGTTTCGCCCGTTGCCGAAATGCCAGGAGATGGAATAATGGCCGTCGTCGTCGCTCCTGACATCCTGGTTCACGCTGTAGCTTGGCGCGACCGACAAGCGCATCCCGGCCACCGGCGCGCCGGATGGATCGAACACCTTGCCCGAAAGAGTCGCCATCTGCGCATTGGCCTGGTCGTTGATTGCCAATCTGATCACCACATTGGTGTCGCCGCCTTGCGCCCGGGTATTGCCGTCCATGGAGCTCAAGGCATAGAGGCCGGGAATCCGGGTGCTGACTTGCAACTGGAGCGGCCCTTCGCAGACGCCAAAAAGAGCAAAGCGGCCTTGGTCGTCGGTGGTCGTGTAGCCGCCCGGTTGCCCTTCGCCTACGGTGCTCACAGTGGCCCGGTCAACCGGCTTGCCGTTAGGATCCAGCACCTGCCCGGCGACTTTGCGGTCAGCCGCCTTGAGCACCAGGATCGGGAAATCGAAATGGTTGGTCTTGGTTTCATCGGCTTGGGCCAGAAGCGTGGCCGGGCCATAGCCTGGGGCCGTTATGGTTGCGCTGTAACGCCTCCCCTGCGGCAGGTCTTTGAACTCGATGACCCCCTGGTCATTGGCCTTGTTGGCTCGATCCGGGCTAAACATAATCACCCAGCCCGTGGCGCTGGAATCATACACATAAGCCACCGCTGTGGGAACCGGCTTGCCCGTGGCGTCCTGCACCTTGATCGAGAGCGTCAACGCCTCTTGCAGGCGCAAGTCCAGATTGGTCTTGGTTGAATCCAGGTCATGGGTCGCCGCCAGATGGCGCTCCGAATCGCGGACATAGATGATAGGAGGTTGCGGGCCGCTGTAGTTCGGTTTCACCCATGTAATGGAATACGTTCCATCCTCCTCGCTCCTTGCGGTGTTCCCGTTAAAGGGCGACCCAAAGATGTCGCTCAACCCAAAGGTGTCGCTCGGCCCATCGTGCGAGCCGAGCGACAAGTTCGCCCCGGAAACGGGCGCGCCGGAAGGATCAAGCACCCTGCCGGAAGTCGTCACCGACTCGTCGCGGGGCATGACCGGCCGGTCACTGACTGCGAATTGGATCACCACGTTCGTGTCCCCGCCCTGCGCCTGGGTATTGACGTTCCTGAAGTTGCCTCCCACCCCGCTGTTGGCGTACAACTGGATCGGCCCTTCGCAGACGGCATCAAAAGCAAAGCGGCCCTCCGCATCAGTGGTGGTGTTGCCGGCTGGCTGCCCTTCCCCTCGCATGGTGACATTGGCTCTCGGAACCGGCTTGCCGTCTGGATCCAACACCTTCCCGGCGAGTTTTTGATTGGCCGGGGCCAGCCCCAGGGGTGGAAAGACGATGCGGTTGGTTCGCCGCCAGGGCGCTTCCATCTGCGCGGTAACCGAACCGTAGCCTTTGGCGGATACGTAGGTGTGCAGTAGCGATCCGCCGGCAGGAATCCGGTGAACTCAAAGCGGCCCAGGGCATCGGACTTGGAGGATGGGATGTCTGGTCCGCTGTAGCCGCGATTGTCGTTCATCGCGAAAGCCTGCCCCACAGCATTGGCCAGCGGCAGGCCCTGGGCATCCCGCACTGTCACCGAGAGGGTCACGGCCGGTTGCAGTTTCAGGTCCAGCTTGGTGGTCGTCTCGTCAATCTCATGTTGCGTCAGCAGATTCCGCTCCACGCTCCGGGCCAGGATCGAATAATTCGGTATTCCGAATCCACCGCTGAATGCCCAGTCACCTTCCAGTGCAAAATTATGCAACATTTGCCACTTGATCACATATCGTCCGTTGGCGTCCGTTGTGATTTCCCGGTTGTTGCCGGAATTCTGGACGGAATTCTGGACGATGGAAACAATCGCTCCCGCCACAGGCGCTCCGGCGGGATCATGCACGATCCCCGTGATTTTCAAGCTCCGGCTTATCTGGGCCTCCACTTGGTTGGTCCGGCTTGTTACAACCGTGCAAAAGGCGCGCCCCGAGTCCCACCCTTCTTTCACCGCCGCAATGCTCCATTCGCCGGCGGGCAGGCGCAGCCGCGCCACCCCGTCCACGCCGGTTTCCGCGGTGAAAACGGACTGCGCGGTTTGGCTGAGGGTGGAGATAATCGCGCCGCCCACGGGTTCGCCGTCCTTGTGCGACACAACCTTGATCACGGCCACGCCGCCTTTCACGGCCCGGATTTGCACGTCCTTTTTCGTTTCCCCGGACGACACCGTCACCGAAACACGCTCCGCCACCCAATCCGCGACCGGCCCGCCCGGAAACTCCGCGCTGATGGCTGCCATGCCCGGGGCGGCGTCCGCGATGCGAAACCCGCCGTCCGCGCCGCTCAAGACCGGCCCGGTCGTGTCGAGTTGGGAAAGTCCTCCCGTCCAGCCCAGCCAGCGCAGCTTCACGCCGGACAGCGGTTGGCCGGTATCCCCGGCCGTCACCCTGCCTTCGATGTTTCCCGGCGTCGGCAGCGTCAGCTTGAGGGCCTCCTCGTCGGAAGAGTAAGCCAGCGTGCCGGCGAAATGGGTGCGCAGGCGCTGCCCCGCGCCGGCCTTGCGCACCGCCAGATCGGCCTGCGACTCCGCTGGAAAATTGGCAATCCGAAAATGGCCGTCCGCCGATGTGCGGGTCGAAAAGCAATCGCGCGCCGGCTGGCCCGCAATCATGTTCCCCTGGGTGAACCCTTCCTGCTCCGGCGCCGGCATGGCCCTGGAAACCCAAACCTCCGCGTCGGCCACCGGCTGGCCCTTCTCATCCACCACCACGCCCGCCAGGATCGTCGGCGCGGTCAGAACCACCGGATCGCTCGATTCACCGGACCAGGCCGTGAAAAATTTCCAACCGGGCGCCAGGCCCTCCTTCTTCACCGCCACGATCGTCACGCCTTCGCCGGCGGCAACGGTGAAGCCGCCCTTGCTGTCGGTTGTGCCATGCTCCTTGAGCGCGAAGTCCTGCGCCTCGCAGGCCGCCACCGCCGAGGCGTCTTGATAACACGCCACCGCCGCCCCCGCCACCGGCTGCCCCTTGTCGTCCACCGCCGTGCCGGTGTATCGCCCCGCCGCGCCGCCGTCCGCCGCCGGCGCGCGGCCGGCCAGGGCGAAGCCCAGCGCCAATGCCAATGCTTGACATCTGTTCATCATTGGATGCCTCCCGAATATGTTGATTGACAAAGGTTAGCGCCGGAGCGTCTGGACCGCAAAAATCCCGCCCGCCGACATCCCCTCGCGCGCCTGGAACTCCACCGTCACCTTGCTCTTGCCTTTGGTCACGCCGGCCGGGATCTTATACTCCACGTCAAAATAATGGCCGGGCATGTTCTGGTTCAGCTCCTGGGTGCCAACGATCTGATCGTCCACAATGATGTCAAAGAGCCGCAGCCCGAAGGAGCCGCCATAATAACGGCAGTTGACACTCATCTTGGCGTCGGGAATGACCTTGAGGTCGTAGCTGAACGCGCCCCCGGCGAAGCTGGTCCGCCAGTAATTGGTCGTCTGGGTCCCGGTCAGGGAACCGACCCGGTTGAGCAGATTATGCCCGTTCTCGTTGCCGCCCGACGCCGCCGGACCGGGCTTCACCTCGTCCACTATCCGCGGCTGCAACGCCGCCAGCGCCGCCGCCGATTCCCGCGATACCACGGTCGGACTGTCAAGCTGGCGCATGAGGAGGAACAGCGCGCAAATGGCCAGGAGCAACAGCAGCGTCGCGTAACTGATCGCCAGCCCCGCCGTCGCCAGCCCCGCTCCCTTCAAGAGCGGATTCTCCCGCATCTTCACCCGCGCCAGATGTCCGCATATCATTCCCGGAATGAACCCCAGAAACATCCACACCGAGCAAAACAACGACGCCATCGCCAGTATTGAATAGCCTGTCGGCGGCGGCGCGGGCGGCGCCTCCACCGGCTGCCCGGACGACGCCAGATCCCAAAGCGATGGTTTGCGCGCCGGCGGGGATTGGTCCGCCCGGAGAGCGGGCGGAGCCGGCGCTGGCGGGGGGTTGGGCGCGGCCGTGCTCTGCGCCGGGGCGCTGGTTTGGCCCAACGGGACAAAGGCCGGCGAAGCGGCCGCCTCCGCCGCCGCCGCCGGGGCGGCCGGAACGGTCAGCGGCTTCCCGCAGGCGGGACAGGTGATCGGCCGGCCGCGGGAGCTTGTGTCACATGAAATTTTCTGGCCGCATTCGGAGCAGGTGAATTTGAAGTCGCTCATTTTACTTCTCCTTCCGGTCCTTCATGCAAATGGCGATCAGCCCCAGGCTGGCCCCCAGCACCACCGCCGCCGCCCCGAAAAACTTCTCGTTGCCCGTGAGCGGAGCGGGGCTTTTGTACATCACCACCAGGGCCGCCGCCACGAGCAGCAAATCCGCCCCAAACAGATACCACCGGGGGATGCGCGAGTGGCGCGGAGGGGAAGAGGGCGGATGGCCGCGAAAGAGCAAACGCATCCCCGATCCGGAAGGCGGGTCTCCCGGACAAGGCAGGCGCGAGGCCGACCCGGCGTCGGAGGGTTTGCCCAACAGCGCGCCCAATTTTCGACCAATGACCGGTTTTGGCACGCCCGCAGAATGAGGCATCCGGGGATATGATACAAACAGAAAGTGGCGGAAAAGCCACGGCCAATTCACGAAGCGGTTTTAAAGCTTGGGATGCGGGCATGGATGGCGCGGATGGCATAACGATGATGTTCGGCATTCATGGCGGTGAAGAAATCAGTGGTGGTTTTGTGGCGGGG
>Ga0182027_10008697_pt1 | contig 14718 bp, 9 predicted proteins | sample 712E1DmetaG_FD_121300 | JGI IMG/M metagenome (GOLD analysis project Ga0182027, IMG submission 121300) | Permafrost microbial communities from Stordalen Mire, Sweden - 712E1D metaG (Illumina Assembly) | ecosystem: Environmental > Terrestrial > Soil > Wetlands > Permafrost | place: Sweden... | reverse complement strand
TCGCCCGGTCAAATAACCTGGGATTCAGCGGTCATTTTCAGTGGGATTTGCCGGTCAAATTAAATGGGATTGACCGGTCATTTAACGTGGGATTAAACGGTCATTTTGAGTGGGATCGGGCAGTATTCGCGTTTTGCCATATTTGTGATATTTCTGGATATCTAAGCCTACCCTTTGAAAATTGTTTGTGCGTGCCAATCCAGAAGCTCTTTTTTCGGCTGCCAGGTATCTTTTTTCGGGATCCCTATGGCTAAATTGTTAAGCTGATAATAACTGCGTCCATTCTTGAATTCGTCGCGAAGTCGATTTCCGACATGAAATTTATAATCACCAGTTACGGTAACGTAACCACGATCATAAAGCCGGTGCAAGTCGCTTCGAAGAAGAAGTCCGTTTTCTACACGATGCTTGCCACCTTGTGAATAGGGCATTATATGAGCAGCTTCTAAGACCGGACTAGAATGCTCGCCAGTAATGGCACAAGCACCACCGTAGGCCTCCCTCACCGCAAAGCTGAAAAGGCCTTGCCCCAGACGAGGACAAACCTGAACCGGACTGCCATAACGTGGAGAATCCTCAGCAACGCCGACTGTGTTCGAATCGACATTCCAGTAATGGGTTCCTGTCTGGGTACGATTGATGCACTCCTGTAAAATGCGAAGACCTTCCCCGCGAGAAAGGTCATATTTCTTTCCCTGCTGAATTCCCGTTTTTGCCCAGTCACTGGGCGGAGAAATCCATTCTGAATCCGCAAAAAAGACTGGTGCGGAAATCATTATGCATCCTATCTGGAAATCTCCCGCCAGGATGGACGGGCCTTGCTCGCCGCGTAAAGCAGCAATCTGTTCGAACATAGATTTAGAATCAAGAGCACCATTCATTTCACCAAAGCACTCCCAAGCTAGCCAGGCTGGTAGCGTCTCGAACCGTTCAAAGAAACCGAATCCGGCGATTGCTTTTTGAGGCGCTCTCAGTTTGAAAAAGAATATGTCACCGGATTTGAGTGCTTGGAAGGCACGCCCACCATGCGGTTGCCAGAAGTTTACCTCATCTACGAGCTTTTGTGATGCGAGAAAGGCATACCAGTCAGGATCTGTAAGCCCGACATACCCTGTAGTTGTATTCAACCTTCCTCCGTGAACCTGGATCTTCGAGACATTGCTCTATTCCCTGCTGGAATCATTTCACATTCCTTCCTTCCCCCACCTCCCCGCACCCCACACAAACAAACTCCGCCCCATTCTCATCCCCCTTCTTCCCCCGTCTCAAATGCGCCGAACACGGTAACCCGGTTGCACACGTTGCAAATGCCCCCTTGATTAGTTGGATTTATTTGGCTCGATTGTGCGTATTTCCTTGCCAAACGGCGTTAAAGAAAGTTTTGCGAGTTTGAAGTGCTGTAATCCGAATGGGTAACCTGCGATTGTAATCACAAAGAGGAGGCCAAGAATCAAATGTAATATGGCAAATGAAAAGCCACCACAAATTATGTATAAAATATTGAAGATTAAAGATATTATTCCGACTCTATTTGATTTTTCACGAACTTCTTTTCCAAACGGGAACGCAGAGAGAAGTCCGATTTTAATCAATTGAATGCCGAAAGGAATACCGATGATGGTAATGCAAAGGAGTATACCGTAAATAATGTAGCAAAAACACATAATTTCACCACCCAAAATGAACCAAATCAGATTTCCGATAAAGGACATAAGCCTCCTTAGAAAATCAGGCATTCAAATTCTGTAAATCCTCAAATGCGCATAAACTGGCTGCAAGTTGTCTGATAATGGATGCCACCTCTTTGCCATCTGCCTTTCTTCTCTGTGTCCTCTGTGTCTCTGTGGTGAATCTTCTCTCCTGCCCATCCGTTGAAAGCCTCCCTGGGGAGGTTGGTGGGGATTCGATAAGCATGTTCTCATTTCATTTCGTAAAGGCAAGGTAGTGGTGCTTCGCACCCTCCATTATGTCGTCTGCCCTTTCCCTACCAGGTCTAAGCTCAATCCGAGCTGCGCCAGCTCGCTCTTCGGCCGAGGTCCTTCCAGCTCTGGAAATTGCATTTCTTGGTTGCATTTGACTTGGGGCGGAGCCTCTACCAAATCTTGGCCTCGTATTTGAGTTTAATTTACTCTTATATCCCCGTTATACTTTTCTATCTGCAGGTTATCAATCGCACCACGTCCAGTACGCTTCCCAGCCCGGCTCGAATCCCATTGCTGTAAGAGGCAACGGGCATTCAGCCAAGCAGGTTTTTGCGGAGCGCACCCAGTCGTTCTTAGGGTGAATATTTTTCAAGAGATAGGCAAGCATCACCATTGAATTATGGATGCGATATGCCGACCAGTCTTTGGAAAACCTCGCAGTTGACAATGCCGGGATTCTTTTGGGGATTTTGAGAGGTATTACGAGTTCACGATTCCACAAGCGACCGTGGTGAGCACAGATATTTCGAACAACCGAAAAATGATGAATCGCGGTGACAAGGAGCGACTCGTCAATATCGAAGAAATCAGCAATTCGCTGCCGGTCTTTTGGTGCCGCAAGGTACTTGTACCATCGTGACATATCCCCAATGCTCAACAACTCTACTACCATCCAGATCGGCGGTTTCTGGTATGGGTCGTCATATTGCTTGAGATAATGCTTTATGAAAACTTCCCGGCTTGTTTGCACTGCCTCGGTTATCTTCTGAATTTCGCTATTATGATTCCAAAGCGTTCTTCCTGCCGGCGATATTACCGGTACCCGGAAAAGGTCGGAGTTTAAGTAAAAGTGGCTGCCATACGAAAGACTCAACTGATGCGCGAATTGTGCTCGAAGGGCGAGTTCAACCTGCTTAACGCCTGCAAATAGTATCTGTCGCAGGTGAACATCAAACTGGTACAGGGATAGGCATTTTTCAAACGTCGTGTTGGCACTAAATTTATGGCTGCGATTTACGCCGGGCACACGTTCTTCAAACGGCAGCCAGTAGGCACTCAACCGATAATAGCTCAAGGATGCAAGGGCCGCGGCGGCAACGGCGGGGTTGGCAATCGTCATTCCTCTTGTGCGAAGGAGGTCGATTTGCTGGTGGATGGTCAGCGGGGGTTTGTCGTATTTCATTCTCCCCCAGAAATAGAAAACCCGTCTGGTGCGCTTGTCTGTCGAAACAGACGAAGAAGCGTGACGGGTGTTGTTAAGGATAATATACAACTCAAGACCGCTTTTTTCAAGAAATTTCTTGTGGCTGGAATCATGCCAGTTTCCTTTGTATCGTAAAAAGTTCCTTCTTGTCTATCTTCTGCTCCAGCCGTTTGCTGATGTTGTCGAGCAGTTCGTCTTTTCTTTTCTCGACCTCGCGGGTTGCCTCATCGTATTCTCGCCATGCTTCATTGCGCTTCGATTCCATCTGCGGAGCTGCTCTTGAAGGTCGAGCTTCGCTGGGAGATTCGGCGCAACACGGGCATCGCGCTTCATGTCCCGCAGCTTTATATCTAGGTCGTTCAATATCGTCTTCAGAGAGTTCCTTCGGTCCTCAGCCCATCGGTCCAGCTTATCCATCTCCATATCAAAGAATTCCCCGTTCTTTGCGGATACTGACAATACCGGGAGTCGTTCTGACCTCAACCTCTCCGCCTTTTCTCCCCCACTAATTCATTTCCTGCAATCAAGACCAGCGAAAATCCCTTCGGGCTTTCCCGTTACGGCTCGTGCTCCGGACTCGGAGCAATGGGCGCCAAAAATCTTCTTTGTTGTATTGTCTTGTCTTATGCAAATTAACAGCCGGGGGTATGAAGAAATGAATATACCATTGCGTGAAGCCTGTGTCAATTATGTCCCGTATTCAGCTTTTCTTTTGGCACAGCACCGGATACCAGCTGCTGCTCTCTATTGCCGCTATGGCTGGCGCGGGACTTCCGTATTCACAACCCCACCCCATCACGGGATTAACGCAAGAAGGATGTGGGCGCCCTGGCGCGGCGCGGGTTCCAAGGGTGCTCGCTGCAGAGCACCTTTGGTCGGGGGTGCCGGGGGCCGACGCTCCCGGCTCTCACTATGCGAAGGCCATTCCTTTTCCGCCGATGTCAACCTGAACAAATAAAGAACATTGTTCCGCAAGCCCTAGCAAGGTCGCGGCGGTAAAGCGCCACTGCGGGGCGGCGTTCTTTGCTTACTTTCTTTCGCTGCAGACAAGGCAAATGACATAATGGATGGTGCAAAGCACCACCTACCTTGCCTTGAGGAACGCGAGTGACAACAAAGTAAGTCTGGGTTCGGGAGTGAAGCTCCCGACTCTTTTGGTCGGGGGCGCAGGTAGTGGATGCACCTGCGCCAACTCCAAGAACTACGCTCCGTGGACAGGTACTTCTTTCACAGCAACAGTCAGTGTCAGCGCTACGTGTTGCTCAGATGGTGATTGTGTAACCACAAACATGTCTTTTGCGGTCACGGCAACGAAACAATAACCGATCGGCCGTAGGATTGGCCGCTCGACAATAGTGCAAGTTTGGGGCGCCCCGCTGCTTCGCAGCGGCGGTTCTCGTTCACGCTCCGCATCCAGCTCCGCGCCCTCCGGCCTCCGGATCGACCGCCTGTGGTGTCCGATTCAACGGGCTCTTCAATATTGACACACGCGTTTTAACTTTCCATCTTTCAATTCGTAGTAATCAGCGCCTGCACTATCTTCATTCTCCATGCATAGGGTTTTCAGTATCAACAGCCTGCTGTTCTTCTTGAAATGATGATAACAAGTCTCATCACAATCAACAACCACTATTTTCCCGGTTTTGTCATCAACTATGGCAAAGTTTCCGCACTGGGTACCGCAGCCCCAGATGACAAGAGTATAGTGCCCGGCAAAATTGGGCCCGTCTTTAACGCCTTCTCGTATTCGGCTGCGGAATTGATATGCGCCGGGATAACTCTTGAGATCAACTTTAGCAATCTTGCCTTTGTAAATATCGTCCGTGCGATAGTTTTCAAATACAATATCAGGGCACTTGCTTGAGTCCAATTGTTCTGAAAAGATTACTGGAATTTCCGCAAACACCTTCCTGGATAGCGATGCTGAAGAGTACGTGCTTGGTTGGAATCGATCGGTGGGACAATATCTTGAAATCCTTAAATAGCCCTTCCGGGAGAAAGGACGGGAATAGGAAACGCCTTGGCTAAACTGTCCGGTCAGGCCGCCGTCCTTTGTGACGATGTGAGCCCCGCCCAAAACATGTTCGCTATTGTCAATAACATCAATACGGACAAAAATGTCTTTCCAAAATCCCTTTTCCACATATTCTTTGAGCACTTTACTTTCAAACAGGTTACCTATTCCCGAAATAGTAAAGGGACTGGAAATAGTTTGATTTGAGTCCGGGAAAACGATTTGAATTGACTCCTTTGTTGAATCATTTCCATAAACCGTCCCACCGCCGGCTAATCCGTAAACAGTCAGCAGTATTATACAGCAGTACTTATTACAGATAGCTTCCATTTTCAGTTCCTTTTCTTATACTGGCTGGCGCGGCGCAAAGGGTTAGTTACCCAAATGTCAATACTCGCATGCGCAATTTCGACTTGTGATGTTTTGTTTTCTCTTCCGCCATCAGCGGCGCCCACTCGGCTGGAGGATTGGCCGCTCGGTACTGCTCTCCAGAGCACCCGGCAGTCCAACCTGGCGCGGCGCAAAGGAAGGTTGGCCTAAACGTCAATGACGGTAGATGCAGATTTGATTTGGATTTCTTTTCTCTTCCGCCATCAGCGACGGCCCTCCGGCCTCCGGATCGACCGCTTGTGGTGTCCGAGCCCGGCATCTTTTAAAGAATGCTACAAGTGTCCTGCCGGGTGAGCCGGAGCACAGGACGTGCGGAGACCACGCACGAAGTGCGCCCAGCGGGCGCGAGGCCGGACGCCGAGCGTGAACTCACAAGCGGTCCGGAGACCGGAGGACATGCCGGAGCTGCAGGCGCGGCGCGGGGTCCAGGGGTGCTCGCTGCAGAGCACCCTTGGTCGGGGGTGCCGGGGGGCGACCCTCCCGGCTCAGCCAATGCGAAGGCCGTCTGTTTGACTTGTGCAACAGGATGGGCGCAAAGCGATGGCGTGCAGTTTCCCCACAATCTGAATTACTGCATCCAACTCGCCCTGCTACCGCACTCCATCCAGCACTCGATGCCGTACCTTGGCTTCCTTCATCTTCTCGTGCACGCGCTTCGCCTGTACCACAAACGCCTCGAGGTTGGCCTCCACGAGCTGCGGGAACGGGCTGCCGTCGGTTTCGATAGCCAGGAAAGGGAACTCCGGAATCCGATCCAGCAATTTCTTATTGAAAAAGGATACGTTCATCCGCGCCTTGCCTTGCGCGTTCATTTCTTTCTTGAGCACCGCCTCGGCCACACGGGATGGCATGCAGCCGAACGGCCCGATCGATATCACGCCGCATGAATCGTGCAGGATTTCGCGCAGGCCAAGACCAACGGTAAGGATGCATTCGCCGCGAAAGTTTTCGTTCATCACATGTGTGGCGGACGCGATGGTTTGTTCCACGCGGATCATTTCCCCGGCATAACATCCGCTCTTTGCGAGTGCGCTCTTTATCCTGCGCTCCCACCACTCCTGCACGCCGGTAACGATATGCATTTTCATTTGTTCGGCCAGCGACATTTCTTTCTCGCCGAGTCCCCGATTGATAACGTAATTGCTATAGGCGAGGTACTCGGTGACCGGAGCTATCTTCACCATGATGCCCCGGTTTTCCAGGTATTCGGCGATGTTCTTCCTGGAGAACTCGTCGTGGCGCACGAATATTTCCCCGATGAGCGAGACAACGGGAACCTCTCCCGGCCGTTGCGCAAGCGGAACCTGCGCAAGCCTGCGGCTCACCGATGCGAGCACTGCCGAAAGATGCCTCCCGTTCCTGCCTTCAAAATAGGCAAGAATATCGCGCCAGCATTCTTCGAGCGCTGCAAGCGCGGTTGTCTTGTTGACAGCCGCAACGGCGAGGAAACTTCTGATGTCGCACAGGACGTCGGCAATCAAAATAGACTGCGACGACGACAGCAGCGCCCGGCTTCCCAGGCCTGCGTATCCGTTCTCGTTTGTCATAGGAAGCGTTGCCGCGTTGGGGATCTTGAGGCTCACAAAGAGCTGATCCAGGGCCGTGCAATACTGGCCGAGCCTGCACGGGCCGCCGCCGGAGGCCATGAAAAACAACGTGATTTTGTCCGGCGACGGACGGGTCGCAAGGTACTTGAGAAACGATCCGCTGGTGAGGATATACGGCAGGCATTCTTTGCACGACGTGTTCTTCCTGCCTTCAAGCAGAATTTCCTTATCGGAAATCGGAAGCGCCTTGGCATTGATGCCGATGCCGCGCATCACGGCCGCTGTTCCCTCGGTTGCAAAGCGTCCCATGGAAGGCAACACTATCTCGACATCGGGATCAAAGATGGAACGCACACGGCCGTCCGACGCATGCACAAGCAGCTCCTTGCCCACAAACGAGACCCGTGCAGGCACAAATCCGCGGGAGTTCCGGCAATGGCCGACAGTACGCGCCCTTTGCCAACTCTTCATGATGTCGAGAGCAGCCTCGATCCGGGTGTCGATGCCGGCGTCCGCGGTGTGCTGATCGAGTTCGAGCGTGAGCGACGGCTTTGCTCCCATGAGGTTGCGAAAATACGTGAGGAGAAACGAATCCGGGCCGCAGGAGAAATTCGTGATGTAGAAGCCGAAAAGGCGGTTGTGCCGTTGCACAAATTTGGCCGACTTCATGATCTTCTGGCCCATTGCCCAGAACATCTGTTTACCAACCTCATAATGATCCGTGGGCAGCATGTCGTGTGGAATAATCAGGTGGCCGCGAGAGGCCGTTTTGTGCGGAATGCCCATGTTTGCATCGGAGGAAAACGCGTTGTACGGCCTGCCGAACAAAACGATGCCGAATGTTTCCGGATGCGAATCCAGCCACGACAGCGCCTCCGCGCCCACGTGGCGCAGTTTTGCGTCAAAAGCCCGCTGCATAGCGCAGGCATGATCGAAGGCCCTGGCAGCCGCCGGCTCGGCGATGCCCATCTTCGATGCCATGGCGCACAGCGGCCCCCTGGCCTGTTCGTAGCTCTTGCCCATACGCAGGATGGGCGAAAGAACCACCGTGGGTGAATTGTCGATCTCCTTGCGAAAGGTTGTTTTAAGGAAATACGACTCTCCCTGGACAAATACGCATAACCGGCTGTACGTCGGCACATTCTTTACAGGCATTTGCATCACGTGCGGGACAAATATGTAATCGAGGTTCTTCTTGAGAAGGTTGAAGAAACTTCCGTGCGTAATTTCGGCGGGCAGGCAATAGGCCGACTCTATGCGCGAAATGCCGTTTGGATCCACGTCGTCGGAAAGCACGACGGCATACCCCATTCCCGCAAAGAAATGTGAATACAGCGGGTACAACGAATGAGTCAGGAACGAACGGCACAGTCCAACAGTGTGGCGGTCGCCGGCCTCCTGTGCAGGAGCTACGCCGTACGTTTCAAACATGAGCCTTTCGCGAACCGCAACAAGGTCCAGCCCTTCGGCATCGACTTCGGTCTTGAGGCGAAGGTTGTAGTACCGATTGCACGTTCCGCCGAACGGATGCACGGTCCCGGCAATGCGAATCTTTGCGATTTCGCATTTCCTGTCGCACTTTTCCCTGCCGCCTGCGCATACAAAGCTGCCCTCGCGAACAGCCTCGCGTCCGGAAAGCTCGGCCAAATCGAAACGCATGGGCTCGCACAGTCCCAAACGCAAACGACTGTCCACTTCGAGCGCCACGCCCAGCGCGCCCATGAGACCGGGATCAGGCGGAACCACGATTTGCGTCTTGAGTAACGACGCCATGGCAACGGGCACGGCCTTGTTATAGCATACGCCGCCCTGCATGAAGATCTTCTTTCCCACAGGACGCGAACCCTTGACGCGATTGAGGTAGTTGAGGCAGATGGAGTACACCAGCCCGGCAAGAATGTTGTTCCTGCTTGTCCCCTGCTGGCCCGCCAGCTTGATGTCGCTTGAGATGAATGCAGCGCATTGATCGGTAAAATTGGGCGGCGCGCATCCGGCAAGCGCCAGGCCGCCGATGTCCTCCATTTTCACGTTCAGGGATTCGAGAGCCGATTCTTCCAGGAACGAACCTGTGCCTGCGCTGCATGCCTCATTCATTGCGTAATCGGAAGGGACGCCTCCGGTAAGATACGTATATTTCGCATCCTGGCCCCCTATCTCGAAAATCGTGTCCACGTCTTTGTCGAAATGAGCGGCGGCAGTGGCATGGGCGATTATCTCGTTGATCACGTTTGCGGTGAGCGCATGCAGTCCCGCAATCTGCCGGCCGGACCCGGTGACGCCGAGCCCCACGATTGACGCGGCACAATTTCCGACGGAAGCAAGAATCGCGGCATAGCATTTCCGGGAAGCTTCAACGGGGTTGCCGCTTGTGCGCAGATACACCGAAGCTGCGATCCGTTTGGAGTCGCGGTGCATCAGCACGGCCTTGGTCGTGGTGGAACCGACATCCAGTCCAAGAATGTACTCGGCCGCCGGGTCGAACGAGTCGCGCACAGGCTGTTTGAACTGGACAAAATGTTCCGATTCGGAAAGCGGAGGATGACTGCCGAAGCCGGTAGCCGCGCCCTGGACGAGGTCGCGCCTGTTGCCGGAAACTGCGCGGCACGGGTTGGCAAAAGCCCAGAGCGCTGCCCCGTAGGCTTCGTAAACCGGGGCGGTTTCGGGCGTCACGAGCGACGCGAATCGTCCGCCCAGAATCTTCACCACTGCCGTGTTGAGCGATCCGCCGCCCACGAGCATCACCCTCTCGCAGGGCAGGTCCTTGATGAGATCGGTGATTTTGTCCGCGACCATGGTACACAGGCCCGCGGCGATATTCTCGATGGGCTCACCTTTGTTAAGCGCATGCGTGCAATCGCTCTTGCAGAAAACGCTGCACCGGCCCGCGATCTTGTGCGGCGTGCCCTTCTGCGCAAGCGACACGGCGGTTTCGAGCGACAATCCCATCCGCCGGATCTGCTGCAGAAAGAATTCGCCCGTGCCCGAGGCGCATTTGTTGCCGGAATGAACCGATACAATCCCGCCCTGTTCGCCAAGCTTGTACACCAATTGCGTCTCGCCGCCCAGCGAAACCACCAGATTCGGAAACGACGTATCGCGGAAATCCTCCTGAAGCGCTGCCTCAATCGCCTCAGGCTCGGAAATGCCGGTAAGCGCCACGCCGGACCGAAAACTGCGGCCCGTGACTGCTATGCGGTCTATGTCGAACAAATCGAGACGATCCAGCAGCTCCCGAAGCTTGCGGCCGGGATCACCTTCGTGCACCATGCGGCCGGATTGTTCAACAGCCTTGAATTCGGCGTCGCCCTTTACTATTGCAAACTGGACCGACGTCGCGCCAAAGCAGATTCCAAGGGTCTTCATTTCGCATGCTCCAGATTGAACTTTCCGCAACAGTGGTGACAAATTCCAAAGTTCGTTTAACCCATACGCAGACTGCACGGCCGCTAGTGAAGATACATGTTTCGTGGGTGAGGTGACAAATTTGGGAGAGACGATGTGACTGAAGCAACATTGATTGAAAAAAACGAGAAGATTGGGTGCGGGCTGAAAATCAATGCAATGGTCCGGGCGTTCCCCGGCCAAAGGCCGGGTCGGTTCTCGTTCACGCTCCGCATCCAGCTTCGCGCCTTTCAGGTCCCGCTCTGCGGGATGGTCTCCGCACGTCCTGTGCTCCGGCTGCCCGGCTCGGCCAGAGGCCTCGGTGCCGCCTGCCGCCAGGGCCTGCGGCCGCGGTCAGGCGGTACTGCGCTTCTGCGCACCCTGCAGTCGCCCCTAACGCGGCGCAGAGGGTCGGTTGCCTGTTGAAAGCCTCCCCGGGGGGAGGTTTGGTGGGGCGATACGATAAGCATTTTGTCATTGCGAGTAAAGCGAAGCACCACGACTAGGACTGCATACAGCGCTACTGGAGTAGCCGCAAAGCGAATCTCGCGTTTTTGCAAAGAATTACGGGAGATTGCCACGTCGCTACGCTCCTCGCAATGACATCGGGACAATTTTTAGAGGTCCCCAACTATTGCTTCTTCCCCACTATCTCCAAAAAGTCCTTATCCTTCCACAACTCCGACAAATCCTTGTCCCTTTCCCACGCGGCAAAATCGGAGAACCCGTTGGAAACAGCCTTGTTGAGCCAGGAAATCGCGTTTGCCGTATCGTGTTTGAGACAGTAGCATTCGGCAAGCCGCCAGCACGATCGCGCCGCCAGTCTGGGGAACTCAAACGCCTTGGCATAATCGGAAATTGCAGCGTCGTACTTTCCCAGATTCTTGTACGCGGTTCCCCTGTGCAAAAATGCCAGCCCCTGCGCGCCGGCGTATTCGAGCGGCGAGAGAAGTGCGATGGCCCTGGTGTATCCTGCAATCGCGCTGTCCAGGCGAAGCTGGTCTGCAAACGCGATTCCCTTGTTCAAAAGCGCCAGCGCATGATTCGGAGAGATGGCAAGGCAACTGTCGAAATCGGCAATGGCGCCGGTGAAGTCGCCTGCCTTGTGCCGCACGAGACCCCGGCCGTAAAAAGCGTTTGCAAAATGGAGAGGCGGGTCGAAAATATATGAGCCTGGTCCGAGTTTGATTGCAGCGGTATAATCGGCAATGGCTTCCTTGAGTTTGCCGGTGGATCTGTAGATCGCCGCCCTTTTGCAAAATGCGTCTGCATACGACGGGTTGATGCGAATGGCGAGGCTGTAATCACGTATCGCGCTGTCGGCCTGGCCGTGGATGTCGCGGAGCACCCCCCGATTTGTCAATGCTTCGACGTAGGAGCTGTCGAGCGAAAACGCGGCTGTGTATTCCGCAATGGCGCTGTCGAACTGGGCTTTGATGTATCGCTTGGGGTCTGATATTTTCATGCGGTCGGTCCAGTGAGGATTTGCCGCCATGTCGGAATTATAATACCGCACGGACCCAAGCCCATTGTGGGCAATTGGATTCTTTGGATTTGCCGAAAGTGCCGAATCGTAGGCATATTCGGCGGAGTCCAGGAATCCTATGTGAAGAAACACGTCCCCTATCCCGCCAAGCGCGCGGGAATTGCGGGGATCCTGTCTGAGCGCGCTTCGAAACGCGGCAAGAGCATCGGTGTGTTTCCCCTGTTTCTCCAGGCTATTGCCCTCACTCAGGAGAGTCCGGAATTGCTGCGTTGCGGTGTCTCCCGCAACGCCGATGGCGGCAGGTAGCGGTGCGGCCGGCGGCCTGGCGCTCACCGGCGAACCCACGAGGTCATGCATTGTGATTGTGCCGGATTCAGGCTTGGCGTTCGCGCTTGTCTTGCGTTGTTTGAGCGGAGCAGACCTTGACACAGTAGGCTTTTGCGTCTGACCGAGGTCGGATCGGTCAACGTAGGCGGGCAATGGCGTTCTTTCTGCTGGCATTTCTTGAGCCAAGGAATCAACGGGTGGTTCCGGTAATTTCTGACCGTGGTATAGGGTTGCTTTTCGCTCGTTCCGAATGGTCTGAAAGAAATCCGGAGCAATCCGTTTCTGCGGGACAGTGGTAATCCAAACGCCGGCCAGTATACCGATTGCCAAAGCGGCAGCTTCGATATTCCGCAGCCTTCCGCCTTTTTCCAGAAAGAAGATGTCGCTGCGCGCGGTGAGGGCACGAACATATTCTTCGTCGCTCAGGATTCGGCCGGTTGCCTCATTGTCAATTCCAGGTTTCCCGGCTTCGTCCGGGGCTTCCGCATCATCGTCCACTAACCTGACCTCGGCGCCCAAGGCCTGGAGTTGCCGTTTCGTCTCCAACGCCTTCCGGTAGTCCGCCTCTCCATAGATGTAAATAGAGTCCTTGCCCCAGGCCGTGAGTACTGTTTGAGCCGATGCGCCCGACAGCCGGGCAGCCAGTTCAACAATTGGAAGCCTGGCGGCTGGGTCATCACAGTTCTTGATGTGGACTCTAAAGCTCATGATCGGCCTCACCTATTAGAGCAAATATCCGGGAAAAGGTTGCTCGTGTTCACGCTGCCGCGATGGTCTATCAATAGAGAACATCTAAAAAATGCCCCTATGTCATTGCGAGGAGCGAAGCGACGTGGCAATCTCCCTTAATTCCTTTCAAAAACGCGAGATTGCTTCACTTCGTTCGCAATGACAGTCCGCGTTTTTGAATTTTTAGAGGTCCCCAATATGGTCACCCGGACATGACAAAAAATAGTTTCGTCAGTAACATGGTGATCGAAATCCGGCAGAAGAAGCAGTGTTTGACCGCTTCGCGCAACGCAGCAGTCAAACAACGGATGCGGCTTTAGAGGCCACCCCGCAGCCTGATCACAGCCTATACTGATTTGCATTCAAGTTGACCGTATGTGATTGCGAGGAGTCTGCGACGAAGCAATCTCAACCGTACGAGATCGCCACGCTGCGCTCGCGATGATACCCATGCTCAAAATCACCTTGAAACCAAATTCGTAACATTACAATACAATTCGAGCGACGCAATTATAATCAGGACAAGCCGCAGCCTTGCATTCCTTTACCCCTTCCACCGACATAAACTATTTTGGATCAATCGTTTTACCACTTTTTTTCCCGGGACTCACCCAGCGACCGAAATACGAGACCAACCCATGATTTCAAGAGAACTCATCGAAAAGAACCTGGCCAACTGCCTTGACGATACCTCATTCCTCGGCTTGCCTAATAGGAAAAAGGGCAAAGTCCGCGACACCTACGACCTTGGCGACAGGATGCTGCTCATTACAACGGACCGTCAAAGCGCATTCGACCGCATTCTTGCGTCCATACCGTACAAAGGCCAGGTGCTCAACCAGGTGAGCTCGTTCTGGTTTGACAATACACGGGATATCGTTTCCAATGCGGTGATCGAAATTCCGGACCCGAACGTGACCGTGGCAAAAAAATGCAAGGTGTTTCCCGTGGAATTCGTTGTCCGGGGTTATCTCACGGGTTCCACCGACACATCCGCATGGACGCTGTATTCCAGGGGCCAGCGCACCATATGCGGCAATGTGCTTTCCGACGGCATGGCCAAGAACCAGAAATTCGAGCAACCTATCCTTACACCTACCACAAAATCGGACCAGCACGATGAATCGATCTCGGCGGCCGAAATCGTCGGCAGGGGCATCATCGAAGAAAAAACCTGGAAGCAGCTTGAGAACATCGTGCTGGCGCTGTTTCAACGCGGCACGAACATCGCCTACCAGAACGGCCTGATCCTTGTTGACACCAAATACGAACTCGGCATGGACGACAAAGGCACAATCCTGTTGATTGATGAGATTCATACTCCCGATTCTTCTCGGTACTGGCTCAAGGAATCCTACAAACAGCGAATCGCGAACAAACAGGAACCGGAAAACATCGACAAGGAGTTCCTGCGTCTTTGGTTCAAGGAACATTGCGATCCATACAAAGACGCCGTGCTGCCCCAGGCTCCCAGGGAGCTTGTCGTCGAACTATCGCACCGGTATATTCAGCTGTACGAAATGATAACAGGCATGGATTTCGAAATTGACGCCTCCATGCCCATGCAACAGCGCGTTGCCAACAATCTGAGGCCCTATCTAACAAGATAGCAACGTCTTACATCTTTGCATTAAAGGATTTTATAATGGCTTCAAAACCTCCGGATCTTATGTCGACAATCGTCTCCCTGTGCAAAAGACGCGGGTTTATTTTCCAGT
>Ga0182027_10008695_pt1 | contig 14718 bp, 12 predicted proteins | sample 712E1DmetaG_FD_121300 | JGI IMG/M metagenome (GOLD analysis project Ga0182027, IMG submission 121300) | Permafrost microbial communities from Stordalen Mire, Sweden - 712E1D metaG (Illumina Assembly) | ecosystem: Environmental > Terrestrial > Soil > Wetlands > Permafrost | place: Sweden... | reverse complement strand
TAATCGTCTTGTCCATTGTCGTAAGCAATCGATTTTATTGAGGTATTATAACTATCAGAAGTATTGGCGTATTTTGCAATTTGTACCCGAGTATGGAGAGCGAGTTTTTCAAGGATGTTATGGATATGGCTCTTTACAGTATATGTAGAGAGATTAAGTTTCTGGGCAATTTCTTTATTTGTTAAACCATCAGCAACTGAATCAATAACCTGCCTTTCCCTTTTAGTCATTCTGACAGATTCTATAATTTTTGAATGATCTAATTCTTTTACTGCTTTAATAACTATCTGTGAAAACAATGTTTCTGTTAAAAAAGGAGGAAGCACCTTTGTTCCAGCAGCGACAGACCGTATTGTCCTGAGAAAATCCTCAACATTGGCATCTTTAAGAATAAATCCCGAGACACCGGCCTGAATAAACATTAATACATCTTCCTGTGATGGAACAAGATCCATGACAATTACTTTTACTTTTTCAAATTCCTTTTTTATCACCTTTACCAACTGCATACTACTTTGATTCCGCAAACCAAGATCAAGGAGCACTATATTGGGTTCCGATTCACGAATACTTTGTAAGGCTTTTACACAATCACCTAAAGCCGCAGTCACTTTTAAATCTGACTGTTCCCTGATAATACTTGTTATACCCTCTCTTAAAAGGCGATTATCTTCTATAACCAATATTGAAATTTTTTTCATTTAGCTAATAAATTATATTGAAAAGATATCCATTAATACAAATATTATAATGCAAATATAAATTATTATTAATATAGGTCAAATACCCTCTGGTTTTTAAATAATTAGTCCTTTTTCCATCCCATTGGGCTATTGTTTAGTATTTCAAATGAATCGATCTTTGATCATAAATAAAACCGATTACCTATTATTTTGATTGCATTTAAATTATGTCTGATCCTATCCTGAGTTATATTAAAATGGGTTCATCTTTTAACCCGAGAAATCAATTAAATAAATTGTCAGAAATTATATGCACGACACTATTTTTGACTATTTTGTTCTTCTGCATGACTGAAAACCTGGCAGCCCGGACAAATAAAATTGCCCCTGACGATTCAAGTAAAAGTGTAGTTGATAAGGTTAAAGATTATTCACAGAAAGATAATTTTTTATCAAAATTTCTCAGGACAATTATAGTTAAGGATGATGAACCACAATCTGAAAATAAAACTCATGACTCCGATTTGAAGAAAATAAGAAAGTATACTGGAAGGATAATCAGAAAAATAAATATAGTGGTTCTTGATGTATTCGGAGCATCGGTTAATAATCCTAAAGACACTATCAGAAGCTGGTTACAGGATGAGGGGAATTCTCTTCATATGAAAACAAAAGAATGGCTTATTAAAAACAAATTGATTTTTTCTGAAGGACAATTTTTCTTGCCATTTGATATTCAGGAAAGCGAAAGAATTATCCGAAAGACTTCTTATGTATATGATGTCCGGATCATACCACAGGATATTAAAAACGATGCAGACAGCGTTGATGTAATGGTTTATGTCCAGGACATATGGAGTACTAATGGAAGTATAGCATATCATTCAGGAAGTAAGTCCGGAGCTTTTTCCGTTGATGATATAAACCTCCTCGGATTCGGCAATGAATTTAAGGGTGGACTAAAATTTGATCCGGCTCTTAAACAGGGATGGGATTGGAATAGCAGTTATTCCGTTGATAACATTGAAAAGACTTTTCTTTCAACAAATTTTTATTATCAATCTGACATAGACCGGCAGCAGTATGGACTAATGGTCGGCAGGGATTTTATCTCGCCCATCATCACCTGGGCAGGAGCTATTGCACAGAGCTGGCAAGTGACCAGGTATCCCGATCTAAGAAATTCATTAGGACTTTTCGAAAATGCAAAGTACAACCAGCAGGATTATTGGTTAGGTTATGCATTTGACTTAAAACCCTTTGACCCTAACACGGTGTATCAGAACAGATTCAATATAGCAGGAAGAATTACGCGAACTGTTTACAGTCAGAGACCTGAATTTGACACAACTGATATTTTCCAGAACAGTACTTTTTATTTGGCGCGTATAGGATACTCATATAGAACTTTCTATCAGGACAGCTATATATTCGGACTTGGGAAAACAGAGGATATTCCTCTAATAAATATGGCTGCCCTCCTCTTCGGATTTGAAAAGGGATCAAATTCCAGCAGGCCGTATTTTGGATTACAAACAGGTTATAGTTTTTACAATGATAATTTTGGCTACTTTTATGGAGGTTTTCAAGCCGGAGCATTTCGGAGCAACGATAAATGGTTAGATCGCACATCTATACTGGAAATGCTCTATTTTTCAGACCTTAATAAAATCGGTGAATTTAAGTGGAGACATTATATAGGAAGCAGGTATTCATACAGCTATGACCCGATTAGACCGCTGGATATTCTGGATTTGAGTAATGAAGACGGACTTAGGGGATTTTCAAACAGCTACTTAATAGGTGATAAAAAACTTGTTGTAAATTATGAGGCCGATATATTTGTTCCCCTGAAATTTGTTGGATTTAGTCTGGCAGTTATTACTTTTGCTGACTTCGGATTGATTTCTTCATTCAATAGTTCATTATCTAACAGTATGCTTTACCAGGGATATGGATTCGGTATCAGAATTAGAAACGAGCACCTTATTTTCCCCACGTTCCAGTTTATGTTTGGTTTTTATCCCAACCTTCCGCAGTCAGGAGGAGAGCACTTCAACATGTTTAATCAAAGTTCGATGTATTATCAGTTTAATCAATTCCAGTTTTCTGCCCCGTCGGTGGTTGTTGTTAGATAAATCTCATGCAACAGTTATTTTTTGTCCGCGCTATGTTCTTGGTTGTCCTGCACCTTGACCGACCTTTCTCTTATGATAGAATAAGTATTTCTATTGAGTTGTAAAACTCCAGGTATTTGACCATCCCGATGTTCCATAATCATTTGTTGCACCTACCCTCCAATAGTAGAGTGTTTGTGCCGATAATCCGGTTACTTGTTGATTCAAAGATGTCAGTCCGCTTTGATTGTAAACAAAACTTGTAAACGAACTATTCAATGATACCTGTAAAATAAAACTTGTAGCTCCGCTGCTAGCAGACCAGCTTAAACCAGAAGATACTGATTGATTTGTTGCGCCATTTACGGGAGAAGATAAAAATGGTGCAGTTGGTCCATTTGTTGTAAAAGTCCATACATCTGACCATCCGGAAGTTCCATAATTGTTTGTGGCACTTATACGCCAATAGTAAGGTGATGCCGTAAGGCCTGTTACTTGCTGACTAAAAGATGTTAAATTGGTTTGATTATATACAAAACTTGTAAATGAACTATTAACAGATACTTGCAAATTATAACTTGCAGCACCACTACTTGCAATCCAAGTTAAACTGAGTGGGGCTGAATATATAGTCGAATTATTTACCGGAGAAGATAAAACTGGCACAACCGGAGAAGGTCCTGTTGTAGTAAAACTCCATGCTGGTAACCAGTTTGAAGTACCGGCATTATTACTAGCGCTTACTCTCCAGTAATAAATTGATAATGGATTCAAACCGCTTATCTGTTGGGTCAAATTTGTTAATCCGCCCTGATTAAAGACAAAACTTGAAAACGAACTATTTACAGATATCTGCAACATATAACTTGTGGCCCCGCTGCTAGCATTCCATTTAAGTGTGGGTATAACTGCAATTCCGGTTGAAGCGTCGGTTGGTGTTACTAATACTGGTGCAGTTGGGGTAGTGGTAGTATTTACAGGATTATTGCTGTTGTTTGAACACGAACTAAATATTAAAATTGAAAGTAATGAAAGTATCATCAAGATTTTCATGATTTTTGGTCCTTATAGTTTATTTATCTGTATCCGATTTTTCTTTAAGCCGCGTCTTTGATACAGCAGCCATTATTCCCAGTCCAATAATTACAACCACTGACGAGAATATCCAGATTGGCGAGATCCCCATTTTGTAGGCGGCAAAAGCCAACCCGCCCGCAACAAATATAATTCCTACTAAGTAAATAGCAAAATTTGACATCGATATTTTTCCTATTAAAAATTCAGCAATCAATTATGTTTATAATTGATCCTTACACATATAAAATATGATTCTGAAGAGTGGTATACAATCGGGCAAAGGGATGAAAAAAGGACTACATCTTTACTATTTGTTCAGTTTTCCAATTACGCTGATGACTGTATATTGGGCAATAATATAATTGTATTGATTTGAAATATTTGTATAAACTGCCTGCAAATAGTTATTGTAGGTCAACTGCTGATCCAGATAAGTTGCTGCGCCCAAAGTGTAAGTTTCTTTTTTTGCATCCCAGCTTTCTTTAGCTGAAATTATGGCAGTATTAGAAACATCAAGCTGTTTTTTGGCAGTCTCAAGATCAAGGTATGCATTTTTAACATCTGTTTTTATCTGTCTTTCGAGTGCGGTAAGGTCTTCATTACTGTTTTTTAAGTTAACCTGAGAAATTTCAATTGAGTATTCGGTGTTAAACTGGGCAAAAACCGGGATGCTTAAGCTTAACCCGACACCAAAAGTTGTCTGATTAAATAGTCTGCCCGGTGAAGAGGCGCTTGTTGATAATCCATAATTTCCTGATAAACTTGGATAAACACCGCCCAATGAAGAGGTAACAAGGTTTTCAGAAATCTTAACTTTATATTTTTCGCTTTGATAGTCCTGGCGGTTGGCAAGAGCTGTTTCAAACAGATTATTAAATTCAATCGGAACTGCCGAAGTATCTTTTAAATCATCATTGTCAAATGAGAAGGTATAGCTGCCATTAACATCAAGAGCAAGGAAATTAAGTAATGTAACAATAGATTTCTGATAATTATTTTCTGCCTGGATATAGGCCAGTTCGGAGTTAGCCGTCAGGGCTTGCTGTGAGTAATAGTCAGAAACAGGAATAGATTTTATATCAAGCATTTGCTTTATTTTATCAGTTAAACCGCGATTGTATTTAAGGTCTTCCGTCTGGAAATCGAGGAGTTTTTTATAACCGACAATAGTAGTGTATTGAACTACTGTCTGAAGTGTAAGATCCTGTTTGAGTTTTTCAAAGTCATATTTAGCAGATGAAAGAGAATTTTCTCGTGAACTTATAATTGCAAAATTTGAAAGACCATCAAACAAGGTTACGTCGCCGCCGGCTGATAAGGACCAATTGCGGTTTTCTGAGCTAAATGAAGGTGAATTTGGAATACCAGTGTAAATGGATGCAGCATTGCTGTTATAATTTGTATGGGCCCAATTAAAATCGCCATTCAATCCAAATGTAGGAATCAATGCGCCCCATGCCGGTTTAATAGCTTCTATCGTTACCTCCAGATTATTTGCACCTTTTTTTATATTCGGATTCTGGTTCAGCGTGAGTGAAATAGCTTCGCTTAAAGGTAATTTCCTTTGAGCAGATATATTAATTGAGGGAACAGTTAAAATCACTATTAATAAGAAAAGTATTGAAATTTTCATAATATGTATTTTCAGTTTAGTTTTTATTCGTACCTTAAAGCGTCAATTGGGTTTAGGTTTGCTGCTTTTCGGGCGGGATAGAATCCGAAGAAAACTCCCACTGCACCCGAGAAAGCAAATGATACGAAAATGATTACCGGTTGTATTACCGCCGGTTGAGAAGTAAAATTGTTTAATATATACGCCACCCCGAAAGCAAGAAAGATACCTATCAACCCTCCTGCGAAACTGAGTATTACTGATTCAGTTAAAAACTGGACTAATATATCTGCAGCTTTTGCACCGATTGAAAGTCTTATTCCAATTTCACGTGTCCTTTCAGTAACAGAGACAAGCATAATATTCATGATGCCAATTCCGCCGACAATAAGGGACACGCCTGCAACAGAACCGAGAAGGAGTGTCAGTACTTTTGTAGTAGCGGTGGCCGCATCAGCAAGATCTGCCTGGTTCATAATGGTAAAGTCATTATCCTCGCCGGTATGAATATTGTGAGATTCTCTCATTATTCTTGTCAATTCGGTTTGTGCTTCGGGCATAAGGGCAAGTGATGTTGCGCTTGCCTGAATATAATTTATGAATCTACCCCCGCTTAAACGGTCGAGCACAGTTGATGACGGTGCCAGAATGAGATCATCATTACTGACTCCCATTGCGGTCTGTCCTTTCTCCTGCAAAACGCCGATTACTTTAAATGGAACATTTCTAATTCTGATTAATGCACCGATCGGGTCATCATCGGGGAACAAATTCTTTTTGACATCAGAACCGAGTACACAAACCTTTGATCTTGCAACGATATCTTTACTGGTAAAGAACTCACCTGAAGCTAGTACCCATGAACGAATGTCAAGATAGTCGGGTGATACACCTAATATTGAAGTATTCCAGTTCCCTATGCCGCCGATTACCTGTCCGCCCGATCTTACAACGGGGGATAAACTCTTTATGTAAACGGCCTCATTAGTTATTTTATCAACATCTTCCATAGTAAAACGGTTAATAGATCCGGCGCCTTTGTTTATGCCGCCAGAATTACTTGCGCCGGGATAAATAATTATAAGATTAGAGCCGAGGGACGCAATCTGCGTTTCAACCTGGCGCTGTGCACCTTCGCCGATAGAAACCATGACGATTACAGCAGCTACCCCGATTATTATTCCCAATGCTGTAAGAAGACTTCTCATACGGGATTTAAGAATACTTTTTATTGCGGCAATGATTATCTTTTTAAATTTCATGGTTAATAATTCCTTTTTTAGAAATTCAGGTTATCAAACAGCATCAACAAGCTCTTCTGAATTCAATTTCAGCATTTCCTCAGAGGCAATTAAAGGATGTTCGATAATATGATCTTTTATTATTTTACCATCTTTTAGCTCAACTATTCTTTTTGCAAAATTGGCATAATCTCTTTCATGAGTGACAAGAACGATGGTAATGCCTTCTTCATTCAATTTCTGGAAAAGGCCAAAGACTTCAACTGAAGTTTTGCTATCAAGGTTACCTGTTGGTTCATCGGCAAGAATAAGTGCAGGTTCATTTACAAGAGCGCGGGCAATAGCAACTCTTTGTTGCTGGCCGCCGGATAATTGGCTGGAGAAGTGATCCATCCTGTCGCCAAGTCCGACTCGTTGGAGAACTTCAACTGCTTTTTTCTTTGAATCTTTTATTCTATGCAGTGTATCGTACATTAGGGGGAGTTCAACATTTTCAAGTGCTGATGTTCTGGCCAAAAGATTAAAACCCTGGAAAACAAAACCGATCTTCTGATTTCTTATTTCAGAATACTGGTTTCTATTCATTTTACTTGTTAATACATCATCAAGTAAATATTCACCAGAGGTGGGCTGGTCAAGGCATCCGATAATATTCATAAAGGTTGATTTACCTGATCCCGAAGCCCCCATTATTGCAACAAATTCTCCCTGGCAGATTTTCAGGTTAATACCTTTGAGTGCATTTACAACCATATCGCCGACCTGATAGGTCTTGACCAGGTTCCGTGTTTCAATAATTACTTTACTCATAATTATATTACATACCCCTTCTGCCTTGCCCTGACTGTTGAGGATTGCTGTTAGGTATGAGACTATTTCCCTTAGCAGGTATTTTAACCGCTGTTGTGTTATCAGCTATTCCGGAAATTATACTCATCCCTTCAAAAACATTCTTACCTCTTATAATTTCAGTGTTTTTGCCATCAGTAATTCCAAGAACAACAGAGGCCATTCTGAGTTTCTTGTTATTATCATAATACCATATTCTTCCGAGGAGGGATTTAGCATGTCCGGTTCCTTTCACCGGACGTTTTCTTATTATTGTATCCGGATTTCCATTGTTCTGCTTTGCCAGATCGCTTTTGTATTCAGCAAGCATATCATCAGGAGGAGTAAATCTTAAAGCGGCATTACTGATTAATAAGACGGAATCTTTAACCACGATATAAAAATCAACAGTAGCCGTCATTCCGGGGAGAAGGAAATTATCTGTATTGTCTGCATTACAAACCACAGTATAGTCAACAACATTAGAAACAACTGCGGAGTTAATTCTTTTCTGGACAACAGTTCCCCAGAATTTTTTATCAGGGTAAGCCTCGACAGTAAAATCGACCATCTGTCCCAATTGTATTTGCCCAATATCGCTTTCATCTATGCTGGCAAGGATTTCCATTTTATTTAGATCACCTGCAATAGTGAAAAGAGTCGGTGCCGAGAGACTGGCCGCAACTGTCTGTCCCTCTTCAACGGCTCTATTTTGGATAATACCGCTGATTGGAGCATAAATGTAAGCGTAGCCTAAATTTGTAATTGCTCTATCTAAGGTAGATTTAGCGGTTTTCTGATCTGCAAGAGTACCTTCTAAATTGGTTTTACTTGTCAAGAAATCGAGTTCGGAAATATAACTCTTATTGTATAGGACCGTATTCTTATCATGGGTTACCTTAGCCTGGTCATATAAAGATTTAGATTTAGCAAGATTTGAAATAGCGTCATTGACTTCAGTTTTAAGATTTATTGTGTCAATAACCGCGAGCAGCTGACCTTTCCTGACTTTAGCATTAAAGTCGACATACAGTTTTGTTATTTTCCCGGATACCTGGGTACCAACATCAACTGTTGTTACTGCCTGAAGGGTGCCGGTACTTAAGATTGTCTGATTGATATTACCTCTGATTATTTCAGTATAGGTAAATTCGGGTGCTTTTTTGCTACCTGCAAAAAAGAAGAAATAAATGCAGACTATAAGTATTACAAGAATGATAACAGGGACGAATATTTTTTTCTTCATAGTATGTTTTCTATTTAGTAATTATTACTTAAGAAGGATCATTTTTTTAATTGATGAAAAATTATTTCCAGATATTTTACTTACAGCAGTCAGTTTATAAAAGTATACTCCGGAAGAAATATTTTTATTAAGTGAGGATGAATTAAAATTCACAGAATAAGATCCAGCTGATTGTTCTTTATTAATCAGTTGACTGATTCTGTTACCAATTATATTATATACTTCCAGAGTGACCTTTGAATCAACGGGGAGATTGTAATTAATTTTAGTTGAAGGATTGAACGGGTTCGGGAAATTCTGTTCGAGCGTGAACTTATCAGGTATTTGCTGTCCATCTGTACCAATGCTGTTTATTAAGCCTGGTGAAATGGCAACATTAGCATCTAATGTAACTGCGGTTTGTGACAGCGCTCTACCGTTAAGCGATGCGCCAGTATTCATAGCAATTTGTGTTTTACACAAAATAATTCCCTGCATTTGAACTGTTGTTCCAAGGCTAACATTACCCGCGACCTGCCAGAAGATGTTGGAAGCCTGAGCGCCTCCGCTCAGAGTAACAATGGTCCCGCTGGTCAATTCCAGATTTTGAGCAATCTGAAAGATCCAGATATCGGTTGCTGAGCCTGATATAGTGAAACCTGCCGAAGATGCATGAACACCGGTTGTCCAATTATAAAGGCCGCGAGTAAGAGTTTGTCCGGTAAGATCTCCGGTATAAAGTTCTGTATAATCAGGCAACAATCTTCCAGCGGCATCGGTGTATGCAGTTTCCATGTCACCAATTGCGGTAGTCATTTTAGTTGGAGTTGGCTCTGTATAGTCGGCAGCATAAACTTTTCCAGTGATATAGGATGATGTTGAAAATGTATTTGAGGCATCCATGCTTAACGCGAATCCGGTAATATAAGTAGCGGCAACGGGGCTAACGCCAATATTTCCGGTAATTTGAGTGGTTCCCGTGGTTGAGATTCCTGTTTTAGCCATCAACACGAAATCGCCGGATGTTCTAAGGTTAACTGTTGCTGGTGAGGATTGGGGAAGGGCAACTGTAGGCATAACAAATATGGCTATTAGCATAGTTCCGAAAAAGTATACTAATGTATGTAAAATACTCGAGGCAAATGTATTTATGTTTTTCATAATTCCTTAAATATGATGTAGAAGGAGTGTACATTGGAACAATTGAATTTTTTCTTTTGTTCTGATGAATCAGCTTCTTTGTTTAATTAGTTTTTGATATTTACTTGACTAGAAGATAGTTAGAATTTGTGCAGACAGATATAGTACAAAAGGATGAAAAAAGGACTAAGTCTTTTAAGTATTAGTTATACGAATACTCCTGGTTTGATATTCTTTGCTCATTTTTATTATCGTTGAAACGGAGATTAACAGTTACTCCATTATCGATTTGAAGTTTAGTTTCTGCCTTTAGCTGGTTATCAGCTATTAGGTGGAGTATCTGCAAACCCAATGTATCTCCCTGTGGATCTTTTTTCCCGAAACCAACACCATTATCAGATACACACAGTTCTATTTTATCATCCGGTTTTGCCAACTTTATCAATATCTGACCTTTTCTATCGCCCGGGAAGGCATACTTTAATGAATTTGTAATTAGCTCGTTTATGATAAGCCCGCAGGAAATTGCAGTATCAATATTTACGGTAATTTCCTCAAGTTCCTTTTTTATAGATATTCTTTCAGTATTATCCAAAAAGCTTGTGGCAAGAAGATTGATAATATTGAGAATATATTTGCTTAGATCAATCCGGGTGATATCGGTGGACTCGCGAAGCATATCGTGTATTTTTGCAATAGTGTTTATCCTGTTCGTCATATCATTGAGAATAATAGTCGTCTCTTTATCCTTTAAAGATGAGGCTTTTATTGACAAGAGAGAGGAAATAACATGCATATTATTTTTGGTTCGGTGGTTAAGTTCCCTTAAAAGTAAATCTTTCTTTTTGAGCGAGGATTCAATCAAAAGTTCTGCTTGTTTTTTTTCAGAAACATCTAAGCATTGCACAATTATTCCTTCGGAAACTGGAGAAACTTCAACCCGAAACCAATGTTCCGAGCCATCAGTTAATTTGTACAGTTTTTCGACCTGCAGGGGGATGCGGTCGGACATTACAGTTTGGCAAAGCTTAAAGAAAACACCTGATTTGTTACTCCTTATCTCATTAAATATTATTTTCCCGACCATATCTTCAGGAAATATCCGGGAATGTTCCCCAATTGATTCATAAAAATAAAGGAACTTCCATTCAAAATTAATGATGGCTAAACCTTCAATAAAATTGCCTGTGACCATTTGTTCGTTCATATTTGCTTCACGGATTAAGGTTTGAATTTCAAATATTTGGTATAATACCATAATAATAATAAAAAATTATGAGGATGTGTTCAATAGATCAAAAGGATGAAAAAGGAATTAGATCTTTATGGAGTATTAAACCAGATTTTTTATGTCGTCAATAGCAAATTGAATTCCTATGCAGACTAAAAGAAGCCCAAGATCCCGGAAAGACTATCAATAAAAACCCAGTAGAAGAATGCGATAATATTTTTCATATATGGTTCAAAATGCAATCCTGATAGTTAATGGGTAGACAGAGGACATTTCCACCGGGGAGTTACTGGATTCGTGCTGATTTACAACCCATGTTGCGATAACATAACCGAAGGCAGCACCGAGTAAATCATCAGAAGTCCAGTGTTGATCCTGATAAACACGTGAAACTAACGTAAGGACAGCCGGTACATAAGCTAAAACCTTTAACCATGTCGGTTTAGCATTTCTTGAGAGAACAGTGGAAATAACAAAAGCAACAGTACTATGCCCGCTGGGATTTGAATGATAATCCTGGTTCATAATTGAAGAGAAAGGGTGAAATGTGGTTGGGCCTTCATCGAGATAAGGCCGAGCCCTGCCGACTGCTATCTTTAGTAAAAGATTTATTACCCCGGCATAGATTGATGCTTGTCCTATTTCATAAGCAATTTTCCTTGTTCCGATGTCATTGGTTATCAGTGAATAGGCAGCATACCCGCCAAAGAACACAAACGGCGAATAAATCTCGCCCCAAACTCTGCCGAATTCAATAGGAAAACTATGATAATAATTTTGGTTATTTTTAAGTACAATATTTCGGATAGGTTTATCCGCAGTTTCCATTATTAAAACTGTACCTGCGCCGACAAGGCCTATTTTAAGCCAATCACCCCCATTCCATTTACCTGGCGATTTAATAAACCTCCAGGTTTCATCGCCGAACTGAGAGAAATTATATTTTAAACCCGGCAATGAATCCTGTGGTGTTGAAGTTTGAGCCAATAAAGAATAACTACAAAGGATAGATATAATTAGTGATAAAAATAATGTCTTCATAATCAATTCACCTGTTATTAAATATTGGAATAAATCAAATCACCGTTTGAACTTAACTTTTTCTAAAAATATTTGTAAGAAAACTATCTGTTCAGTTCTTAAATGCTGAAAACTTACATAACCAACCGGATATTTTTATTATTGAGCCATTTAATTATATTGGCAAATATTTCAAATTTAGTGTAATATGATAAAGAGGATGAGAGGATTGTTCAATAGATCAAAGGGATGAAAAAGGAACTACATCCTATGGAAGTTTACTTGTAAAGATTAAGTGCGGGTTAAGTATTATTTACTTTCTTATTTCTTTTAATTCAAATTCGATGGTTCCGTAGCCAAGGAAATCGCGAAGAGTTCCCATGATGCCGCCGCCTTCAATAATTATTTTAGCTTTTATTAAACCAATACCCTCGGCATACCATTCAGTTGCGATGTTTTTTCCATTTGAAGAACTTTCGATTATAGTTTCTATTTTTATTGCATTAAAGGTACCCGCTTTAGTAATAACAGTCTCCTTACAGAGAGCTTGTCCGTTTACTGTTAAATAGCTTAAATTACCATCAGAATATTCATTTCCTTTCCATTCCCATTTCATTCCGGGTGACAGTGGAAGAGGGAAGCGTAGTAGTGGTTTATTATATGTAATCGTGGCCTCTTTTTTAATAAAAAGCAAAATTTTTAAGTATTGATAAGTTTCAACAGCATAGACACCATTGTCTTTTATTACCATGGTTTGCCTGTATTTGAATTTATCGGCTTTACTGGAACTAATGGTAAAACTATCGTTCTGGATATAATTAGTAAAACTTTCACCAAACGACGATTGATAAACCAGGGTTAACCCGGAATTTACGGGGAAGTATACAGTAGAGACATATGAATTATTTTTATTGCTCAGGGAAGCACCGCACAATAAAGTTATAATAATGCAGGGCGATATAATATGGGTGAATTTATTATTCATGCAGAATCCTTATCAGTTTATCGGACTTTGATTCATAAAATAACGATATTAAACAGGATAAACCGGGTCATTCGTCGATACGGATAAAAAAAGGGTCAAAGTTATAATCAGAGGATCCGTCGTCCCTGGATAACTCTAATCAGAACCATAATAATGGCAATAACAAGCAGAATATGGATAAAACCACCAACTGCAGGGAAAGCGAGGAAACCGAGTAACCACAATACGATTAAAATTACAGCGATAGTGTATAACATTATTTTATTCCTTTCTATTTAAACTTACTAAAATTTTATTTATAAAAGTTTATAACGAATTATTTCATTATTACATAGAAGATAGGAATAAGTAAAACGGGCAACAATCGACCGAAAGGATGAAAAAGGGACTATATCTTTTGGAAAGATATGGGCTGTTTTCTATAATATTAAAAGGCTAATTATATAAAAAACAGCAAGATTACTTAAATTTAATTAATTATATTTATTAGTTGAATTTTGATTGAGGACGACATGTTATTCATTATCTCTATCGCAGCCGCAATTATTGCTGCACTGGTTTATCTGAGTGCTAAAAAAAGATTTAATAAATCGGAAGCAACATTTGCATTTTCGGGTTTGATTATTGCCACTATTATAGCAATAATGCAATTCTGGACAATCATTCCGGCGGGGCATGTTGGAGTAGTTGATTTTCTTGGGAACGTAAGCGATAATACATTAAAGCCAGGAGTTAATATTGTTAATCCAATGGCAACCGTGGTAAAATTTGATGCAAGAACCCAGGAAATAAAGGAAACAATGAATGTTCCTTCAAAGGAAGGTTTGACTGTTACGGTTGAAATTAGCCTTTTATTCAGTTTGAGCTTTGATAATGCTAACAGAATTTACAAGACAGTAGGGGAGAATTACGTTGATAAAATACTTATTCCCCAGTTCCGTTCAGTGGTGAGGGGAGTAACCGCGAGTTATGATGCGCGTGCTTTGTATACGGTTGAAAGGGAAGCGGTTTCAAAACAGATAGAAGATCAACTATCCGCACTTGTTAGACCGAGAGGGATAACATTAGAAGCGGCTCCTCTTAGGCAGATTATACTTCCAGCCGGGCTTACAGCATCGATAGAGGAAAAATTAAAAGCGGACCAGGAAAGCCAGAGGATGCAATTTGTACTTCAGAAAGAAGCGCAGGAAGCTGAAAGAAAAAGAATAGAAGCTAAGGGAATTGCTGATTTTCAGGATATAGTTTCAAAGGGAATTACAGAACAGCTGCTTAAGTGGAAGGGGATAGAGGCAACCGAGAAATTATCCGCTTCGCCGAATTCCAAGATAGTTATCATAGGTTCAGGAAAAAATGGCCTGCCGATTATATTGGGAGGGGATAGCAAGTAGGAGTTTTGTAGAACAATAAAATAGATTTAAGAATAACACCCCCCTGTGTGAGGCCGTCCCAAAAGTCAAAACTTTGGGACGGTTTATTTTATTTAGACTTACCTAAAATAGTTTGAGCGGAAGATGTATTGAAGTCGAAGTTTATTGTGGGTTCTACAAAAAATCTTAAAT
>Ga0182027_10008694_pt1 | contig 14719 bp, 11 predicted proteins | sample 712E1DmetaG_FD_121300 | JGI IMG/M metagenome (GOLD analysis project Ga0182027, IMG submission 121300) | Permafrost microbial communities from Stordalen Mire, Sweden - 712E1D metaG (Illumina Assembly) | ecosystem: Environmental > Terrestrial > Soil > Wetlands > Permafrost | place: Sweden... | reverse complement strand
CTCGGGGTCGGTCTTCCTGCTCTCATGCAACTGCTGGGTCACAATGACATCGCCATGACCATGCGCTATCTCCAGGTCACCCAACAGGATCTGCAGCGCGAGTTCCATCGCGCACGCCAGAACGCGCCCCACTGCCTGCCTCTGCTTTCTCTTCCCGAGCACACCCACGCCGCCGGCCTTCCCGCCATCCAGCAGGCACTGGCGGCCGCCCGCCACCTTCTGGAGATGCACCGTCGCTGCTTAACCGATGAAAAGGCCCGGCGCCAGTTCCAACTTCTCGATCGGCGCCTCCGCGCCGTAGCGGATCAGCTCGCCCACATCACTACACCCAAAAAATGAGGAAAGATTGGCCGGTCAATCTCGGGATTTCGCTGGAGAAGGACGCAAACGTAACGCCCGCCGCGATTCCCCTCGTTGCTGACGGGCACTCATTAGAGTGGAAGGCGCGGCTCTTTTGCTTTGCCCTATTCCCTCTCGAAGGGGGCAAGACTCCCATCGTCAGCATCCGAACTTGTCTTGTCCAGAGGGAGGGCAAGAATCCTCGGAATTCTTGACCACTTGCGCCGGCTACCGCTAACGGGAAAGGAAGGAGTTTCACGAAAACTACGCAACGGGCGAAGATTCTCGGAATCAAACGTCCTTCCGGAAACTCCGAGAGTCTTCGCCATCTCGTGAGCCAGCGGTACAAGGGCCACCGCAGGGAATTCCGAGAATCTTCACCCCCTAGTCCTGCCCTTGCTCAGTGGCCGTAGAGTCAGGCCCTCCGGGTTCGGGGAGCACTCGAAAATACGACGCGCACCCAGACCTCGAACAGTCAATCCGGTGCAGGTTGACAGCGCGGGCTATGCGAAGCATAAGAGGCCGCCGGCGACTGGTAAGTTCATACCGTTGCAGTCGAGTGTGGCAGCCGCAGCCAGCGGTTGCCTGCGGAGATGCACCCTGATTCAGCAACCTGCAACCGCAGATTGTGGTTGCTCTGGTGGCGATCTCCACGGTGGACATGCTGGCTGCCATCGGAGAGAATGAGCTATCCGAACATCTTGTTGGGCCGCGTGGCGGACAGGAGCAGGCACATGTCGCGAGCGTTGATCGGCACGAAAGAACTGGGCTTGGTTACGGAGTGGAGATTTGGCTTTGCGGGCTTCGGCCAGCACGCAGTCAGTACCCCAGGGGTGGTTTATCTGGACACTGGACAGGAGATTGCGCCTGGCGTTCTGGACCACCACGCCGGGGCCGGCGAGTTTGACTGTACCGCCGAGCTGGTCACCGCAAAGCGCGAAGACGTATATAACCACTTGCTTGGCGACGTGCTGCGTCGGCATCTGGGCGGCGAGAGCGTCAAAGGCATCCGCTGGACACCTACCATTGTCACTCACCGTTCCCCGGATTGGGATGGCGTGGTTTCAGCCCACCTCGTGATTCGGCTGCTGGAGGATGGCGACTTCCCCGAATACACTGACGCGCTGGTCCAATACACGCGCGAGATAGACCAAGGCCGCTACCGCCTGGACAAGGACCATATCGAAACGCTCGCAGCCCCGCACTTGGCGTACCTCGCGCTACAAAACCTGCGCCTGTCTCCAGATGACCAGATGCGTCGGGGACTGGAACTGATTGAACGCGTCGTCGGGCACGTCATGGAAGCGCGCGCAGCCGCACATGCCGGCCGGCTTTCCCGTGGCGCACACTTCCATCCGGGCGAGCCGGGTGCGACGCGCTGGCTCGACGACCCGTGGTTCGCGGAGTTGCGGGACTTGGTGATGGGTGATCGCGAACGTTTCGAGCGTGACTGGAACCTAGGCCGCCGTTTCGACGCGCTTCTACCCTCCAGGGAGGGTGACCTAGTGACCGTCCCAGCCTTCGTGGCTCAGCAGCCAACGGAAAGTAAGCTCAATAAGTACTGGGTGCGCGCCGCCGGTTTTCCTCTCTTCGTCTGCCCAGATGGCCTCACCGACGGTCCAGCGTTCCAGAGCGTGGTGATCTCGGTGGATCCCAACTGGGAGAGTGACGGTCTGCACCCCTCGCTGCGGGGTCTCGGCTATGCCCTCGAGCAGGTGGAGAGAGAGCACCGCGAACGCCGGAATGGCGGCATGGACGACCGTGGCGGTGCGCCACGCTTCCGAGGTGGATACTGCGACAACGATGACCCGTGGTACGACGGGCGCGATTTCAACTACACCATCGTGGACGCGCCCAATGCCGGCACACGCATCCCATATGAGAGGATCGTGGAGATTGCCACCAGGCAGCGCTTCTGGGAGGTCCCCTTGCGCTCCGGGACTGTGTACCTGGTGCGGAGCCGCATGGGCAAGGCGGTGCCCGCGGGTGGCCCTGGTCTCCGTGTTCCGGAATTCGAAGGATGCGCGCCGACCCTGCGCAGTTTCTACGGCAACTGCCGCGAACGGCAGGCCGATGTGCCCTTGCAGGAAAAGTTGCCGGGCGTGAGCGTATCCACCAGTATTCGGCAATTCCCGAAGGGGATCGGGCGGGCAGACGGGTCCGCCGAAACGCTGAGCCCGGCTCTTCTGGTGGTGGAACTGACGGCGGAGCCCGGCTGCTCGATGGAGGCGCTGATTGAGGCTCGCCGGAAGGTGGTGAAAGCTGTCGGTGAGGGGCCGCCCGACTACTCTCTGGCGCGGGTCGTGCCGGGAACGCACTTCGCTGGACCAGGACGGGTGGAGGCGCTGGTGCGCGACCTCTCGGATGCCGACGCGGGCCCGGCGGGCGAACTAGCTGGAGGTGAAGAGGCGTTGCTGTTCAACGGCCGGATACTGGTGCTGCGTAATCCCGCCAGTGGGCGCCCATTCGCTCCCCCGCCACGCATGGACCGCGAGATCCTTCTTTACGCAGCATTCCTCAACCAAGCGCTGGCGGAATTTTCCCGGAGAATCGACGAACTGCTTGCGCACGCCGGCGAGACGGCGGAGAACGTGAAGGCGGAAGCCGTGTGCCGCGACTTCCTGGTTTTCCAGACACGCTACTACCAGCCGGAAGTCTGCCGGGTGCCCCGCGGCCGGTTGCTGATGGAGAGACTGACGTCTTCGCTTGGGCTGGTAGAGAACTACGCCGAGGTGCGGTCGGAACTGGACCGGCTCGAGCAGTTCGAGAGACAGCTTGCTGAGGATCGGGAGAGCCGCTCCGACAGGGTGCTACAGTGGACGCTGTTCTTCGTGGCCGTTTCAGGAATCTATCAGACCGTGCTGGCATACTTGGCGGCGGATTCGACGATACGGCATTCCGCGTCGTTCTGGGTAACCGCGTTGGCGATCACGGTCCTGGCCTTGGGTCTGTTCTACAGAAGCCTCGGGCACCGGAAGCGCGTTAGCAGCCAGCCTCATGACGGTTCGGAAGAGCGGTGAGGAGTTCCAAGCCCGCCCGGGGTGATTCGGTTGGGTGAGATGAATGCCACACGCTCTGATCCCTGAAAAAGCGCCTGCGCGACGCTGGCGGTGCGTGCTCATTTGGCCAACTGGAATCGACACGGACACGACCGCGCGCGATGGGAAGGGAACATCTCTCGACGACGAGTTTCTCCTCCTCGATCCCCCACCAGCTTCCGAAGGCCCGCGTCCCTGGTTGATGCCCGAACTGGACCGACGTTCAGAACGCCAGGCCTCGGCAAGTTTTTCGGCGCTCGCTCGGCCCGCGTACGACACTCTTTGAAGGTGTAATATCTCCTCTGGAGGCTATATGGACGTCGCACCATCACCATGTTCGTTTATCCGCTTCGTGTACCCCTTCGAATTCAATGACCGGCAGTTCAGGGACATTCAGCGATCCACGGGAGACCTTGAATGGAATTCCGGGGCCGGCCGTAAGCTGCCGGTCTGGGAGAAACATGCGTTTCCCAATCAAGATTTCTTGCCGCACATCGCGGATTTCTTCAATTCCGAGCGTGGTGAACAGGCGATGGGGGGCGCGTGGAGAATGTCCAGCAGCGTTATGGACTCTCCTGAAGGGATCGGACGCAACGAGCGTTGGCTCCTGAAGGTAGGATCCCGCCAGCCGATCGAATTCAAGCTGGAGTGGATCTATCTATACTTGTTCGCGGGTGGAGTCGGCTTTCTGGTGATCGAGGCGAACCCGTTGTCCAAAGATCCAGCGGATTGGTTCGACTTTGCGCACTTCTTTCGCGATGGGCGGCAGATGCAACGGACCCGATTCGACGCCCATTTACGGGACAAGCTGGCAACTCCCCATTTCCCCGGTCTCGCGGGCGGCATCCTCAACCACCCGGATGGGAGCGGCACTGTTCAGGATCTGGTTAGTGCGGTCCTTCATGAGATTTCGCCGGCCGAACGCTGGTGGACCGACGCGTTCGTGCGAGGTTTGCTGTTGTCGTGGTCAGTCCTGTTCGTCGACCATGTCGCCGCCGAAGACGTTCCGCTCCTCGTGTGTCGCGCGCGTAATACGTTTCACTGGAAACAGGACCTGCAGCTGACGGACGTCGATCGCCGTCTGGCCGATCCCAACTTGTTGCCATACACCGATCGGCAGTGGTTCACCTTCTCGCTCGGGGGCGCCAGCTTTGTCGCCTTTGACGCTTCCGACAAAGAGTTTTTCCGCAGGACGCTGCCGGATCACCTGAGCAAGATCTATTTCGCCCTCTACCTGTTGGTCTTACAGCAGCGGTTTACGCTTGCCAGGCTTTCTTGTCGCGTGGCCCAGTGCTGCCCCGATTCCGATCAACTGACGGACGACCGCGTTAGCGAGTTCAAACACATTCGCGACGCCCTGCTCCGGTTCACCGCACGAGGATACTTCACCCAAGTGAGCCACCATGAGCATCACCACCGGTTCTACAAGGCGTGTCGAGAAGCGATGCAGGTAGAACAACTCTATCGGGAGGTCTCCGATGAGGTCCGGGACCTCTACGGCGCGCTGCTGCTTGAATCGAATGAGAAGCAACAGCAGAGTTCCAGGGATCTCGAGCAGTTCGTCAGCACTTGGACGTTGCGGCTCGGGTTGATTGCCATTGTGGCCGCTATACTTGGGATCAACCTGCGGGGCTACACCGTTCAGGCGGATGGTATTCCGTGGTGGCACGCCGTCTTGTTCGTGTTGCTTGGAGTGGCGGCATCGGTGCTGATCCAGCGGGAACGCAACCGGCGAAAGGGGCGCCGGGAAGGTCGCGCGGCTACATCTGTCAAACGGTCCAAGGCACAGGTCACGAAAGCGGCTACGGGCGTGAACTAACGGCTTGCTCCGCGCCCAGAAGATCGACGACTACAAATCCGTATCTCCCGTTCGAAGTGCGCCACCAACCCATGACATCGGCGCACGGATCGGGCATCAACCCTCCGGTATCCAGCAGGTCCAGTTTTGGCTCGACACCGACATAACAGTAACTGACCGAAAGACCCTGCATTTGAGCTTGTTCCATATTCGGGGCGCGCTTCCGCAGGAACTCCGGAAAAGGTCCGACCAGAAGCGTGCTTTCGCCGTCGCGCGCGAGAGTTCTAGCGAGGCCCACGACGTCTGCGCGGCCGCAGTTGCTGTCCCCGGGCCGGATCGCAATTCGGCGTGTGTGAACCAGACAGTCGCACCCGGCGGCGGACGACGCGGGCGGCACCATACAGCCGGTTGTTTCGTGCACCGCGTTACCGATGCGGTCCCACCCCTCCTGGCAGACTTCGAGCGCGCCGGCGCCTTCGAGATTGATGGCGGCGACCATTCGCCCAGCCCGAAACAGTGGGAAACATAGCTCCCATTGGATGGAAGAGTCGAACGGATCGTACAAGGGATGCTTGGAAACGTCGGGCGCCAGGATGGCCTGTTCCAGCCGAAAGACCTGGCCGATAATGCCGGTGCGGTGCGCGGTTGTGTAGCCCTGCTCCCCGCCCGGAACTACTGACGCATATACTCGGTAATCGTGGTTGGCCGAGTCTTCAATGACCCATTGGGCGTATCGGTGAGGCGTAATACTTTGTAAAAGGGCGAGGCAAGTCTCGCAATTCTGAATCTGCGGCTGCAAGGGGTTCTCCGATTCGAGTGGATTGAGGCCTCCCGGCTGTTGCTTCACGCACCCGGCCCGGGTGTGGCATCCGGGCCAGTGAAGGCGCGGACGATCTCGTTCAGGACATCCAACTGCCCGATGATGACCGTCTTCTGCAGTCGCGTCCAGCCGGCCGCATTGTCGGGAGCGATATAGCTAAGGCCGATTAGCGTCTCTGTGGCATTGGCCACTTCCTCGAAGGCTTCTTCCTCTTCTGTCTTGGAGTGCGCCGCTCTGTGGCGGAGGGTCTGGAAAGCTTGTGGAAACTCTCTCTTGAGCGCCCCCTCCGCCGACGCCAGTGCGCCCGTCAGATGGCCGTCCTTCTTCAGCTTATTGAATCTCTGCTTGAGCCCATCGTAAAACACCTTGTGAAAAACAATCATGAACGTCTCGAACTCCGCCCTGGATTGAACTGGCGGATGTACGAAACCCATGAGCAGGGCAAGTTCATCATCGGAGTTGGCCACGAAAAGCGCGAGTGAACTGATGATCTCCTTGGCTGCTTTGTTGCAGCAGTTCTTGCAGAAGCGGTAGACCTCGCGCATCTTAAGCATCAGGTCGATCACATCCAGGTTAAATCGCGGGTCCTCTGGCTGCGGTAGGCGTTTACGTTTCCATGCCTGCCAGGTCGAAGCGAGCCTTCCCATCGCTTCGTTGAATATCTTGATAGCAGCGGCTAGGTCCACGTTGGGGTTTGGAGTCGAGCCCTCGGCCTTGAACGGCAGCCAAAGGTCGTACGGTGGAACAGGTAAGTCCTCGAATGCGGCCCCCGTGTCTCTCCTGATCTCGACTGCCGCTTCAAAGTCAAACTCATTTCGAACGTTGAGGATGGCCGCCGAAAACTCAACAAGGCCGCGGACGAAAGCGTCCGGTTCGTCGGCATTCAGTTCGCGGAAGTCACTCAAGAACTCGCCGATCGGCATGAGCCCGCCGAAATGCGCCTCCAAGGTTTCAAACTTCTCTCCGAACTCTCGCAGACTCTTTTCTAAAAGTGCGTTTGCGTCATCGGCCACAAAAGCCCCCTTATCGCCTGCACCCTGTTCTCAGTTAAGCTCGGGCGCCGCGATCGACCCACGGAAACAGCCATCGATGCGCCGCCCCCATCAACAGGTCCGTACTCATTCCCAAGACACCTATAATAATCATCGCAGCGAAGATCTGCGGCACCATCAGGTAGCGTTGAGCTTTAATGATATAGAATCCGATTCCGTTCCTTGCTCCGACAATCTCGGCCACGACCAAATACGTCCAAGCCCATCCGATGCAGACTCGATAACTGTGGAAAATCTGCGGCACGGCAGCCGGCCAGAGAACACGGAAGACCAGGGCGCGACGCGGCGCGCCTAGCATAGTGGCCGCCTCGTAATAGTCGCGCCGCACTGAACTGGCCGCGTCTTGCACCATCAGGGCAAGTTGGAAGAAAGCCCCCAGGAAGATGATGATCACCTTTTCCATGTCGCCGCTGCCGAACCATAGGATGCACAGCGGTATGAAGACTGGAACGGGCATGTACCTGATAAACCCGATCATCGGCTCGAGAAGCTGGCGCACGCGGGTGCTGTAGCCCATGAGAATGCCCACCGGCGTCGCGAGGACCGCGGCAGCCAGGAATCCGGCCACAACCCGAGCGGAGCTGATAAGGATGTCGTTGACCATCCCGTCCCCGGCAAACATATTCCAGAGCGTTTGTGGCATTATCTCAACTGGCGGCAGGAAAACAGGGCGGACTCCTAACCCATGCACAAGAAGGAACCACACTAAGGCCGCGGCGGCAAACGGGACCACTCCCAGCAGCATTCTCGGATCTGTATGGCGGGCCTTCCTTTGAGGCACTCTAGCGCCGACGGCGTTCAATGGCGGTCTCGAGGATTTGAGCATAAATGTGATCCCGCAATAGGTGAAATATCTCGTACTTCATCTCAGCGAATTTCTTCTGGCTCCTGACCGACGCGTTGCGTGGATGGGAAAACGGAACCTCCAACTCCGCTAGAACGCTCCCTGGCCGGGCTGTGCAAACATAGATTCGATCTCCCAGAAGCAGCGCCTCATCGATATCGTGTGTTACGAGAATAACGGTCTTTGCCGATCCCTCGGTAATCTCTAGCAGCAATTCCTGCATCGCCATCCGCGTCTGCGAATCTAACGCCCCGAAAGGCTCATCCATCAACAGAATTTCGGGATTGATCGCAAGCGAACTGGCAATCGCGACCCGTTGCTTCATTCCGCCACTCAGTTGGTTGATGTACGCGTTCTGGAATTCGCTGAGGCCAACGACACGCGCGAACCCGCGCGCTTTTTCCCGAACGCCATTTTTGTCGCCTTTTGACGCATACCCTAACCCGAAGGAGATATTCTCGATGACCGTTAGCCACGGGAATGAGGTATAGGACTGGAACACCATCCCGCATGTCTTGCCCGGCTGCGCGATCGGCGAACCGTTAACGAGGACCGTTCCGGACGTAGGCTTTTCCAGACCGGCAACGATCCTGATCGCTGTGCTCTTCCCACATCCTGAGGGACCGAGTATTACGGCAAACTCGCCCTCGGCGATGTCGCAACTAAAGTCCTGGAGGGCCGTCACGGGCCCGTCGCGCCCCTCGTAGATCTTCGTCAGGTGACGGAGCCGGACCGCCTGTTTTGGTGAATGCGCCCGTGAGTTCGCCAGTTCGCCCATCACCTGCTCTCGCCACTTTCGCACATGCGGACCACCGGGCTGCCAATCAGTTGATAAGCGGCCCATGCCGGATTCGGGGAGCCGATGGATGCGAAGTAGTCCCGTAGTGTGTTACGCGCCTTGGCCAAAGCGCTACCGACTGTTTCCGTCTCGCAACGCAGGTTGCGATAAAACGTGTCCCACAATATTCGGTTGACGATCGGATCGTCCTTGACCGGGAGAGCCGTTACAATGCACCCCAGCGCCCCTTGGCTGAGAGCCGGCGTCAACCCCTCGATGTCGGCCCACACGTCGCCGGCCCGTTCGTCGCTGCTCGCGTCAAGAACGAGGAGACAATCGGCGAGATGCTTGCCCAACTCGCTAAGGGGCACTTGCGTCCCGGCCAGAAATAGTTGATCTCCCGAGTAGTGGCCACTGTAATGCACGATTCTTATGTTCGGATAGGTTGTCGTTCGAAGGGGCCACCGCGGCCAGATCTTCTCAATGTCCTCGCCCGTGGCGGCCTGCGAAACGCCGAAGTACTGTGGGACACCGGTGTACGGTTCCTCGAGCCTCTTCTTAATCCGTTGCAGGTCCTCGTCGAGGAATGGATAACCTTTGGTCCGCTCTCCCTTAATCAGCAGCGCTTGGCCCTCCTTGTCCCTTCGGCGCTCGCCTCGGGAGGTATCGCCGAGACCCTCGGTAGCGGACAATTGCAGCGTCCCCAACGAGCACACCTCGCACAGGAAAAGCCCGCTCTGTCGCAGCCAGAACCAGGGCATTTCCAGGTCGTTGGTGATGATGGTGACCGGTGGCAGCGGTTCCTCGCCGCCTTCGCTCTCAGCCGCCGTTCCGAACAAGCCCAGCAGCCATCGGTGGACGTGTTCGCTGGTGTGAAACAGATCGGCAAGCGCGATGCCGATGTCCTCAGCAGCCTTAAAGACTTCGTTCTGGCGGTCCGGCGTGTAGGTAGTGGGTCTGTCGATGAACCCGTCTTCGTAGAACTTCGCGCGCAGTGCCTGAGTCCTCCGGAGGATTTCATTGTACGGCTTGAGTTGGCGGCCATCCAGGGGGATTGCAGCCATGGGCGCACAGGGAGATCGCAGTAGAGGATCCAGCAGTGTCACCACCAATTTGGTGCCCGACTTGGGTTCCACGAGCCTCGGCCCCTTCTTCTTAGCCGCGCCCGGGGCCAAGAGGTCCGTGCGCATGATTACCAGCGTCATGTTCGGATGATTGTTGCCCACGGCCGCTCCTTCCTCCTTATTTTCGTAGCTAGGCCGGCGGATGCAGACGGTCGATCTCCGCCGCGATCGCGTAGAAATCGGCGGCCGCGCGGTCGCGCGGCGACGTGCCCTCGAACACGATGACCCGCTCTGCGCCCCTCAGGTAGAGACTGTCGTGGATGCAGACGCGCTCGCCGCCGGAATGAGCACCGCTCCAGAAGTAGCCAGGACCGTCCGGGTACTGCGCAGCGAACTCGTTCAATTTGGAGTCTTCTGGTACTTGTTGCGTGAACGCCCGTAGTTCCATCAGCCCCGCCGCACTCTCCAGAAACACGCCGTCGCTCTTCTCAGCCGTGGGCACACACGTCGGAATCAGGTAGAACGGCTTCTTGAGGGACTGCACCAGAAAATCTTCCTGGCAGGTATTCAATGTCCCGATGATGTGTTGCCACGTAGGGCGGAAGAAAACCAGGACGATATCCGCGAGGCGGATCGCGATTTCGGCCATTTGCCGAATCCCGGACTCGCCATCGAGGACGACGTAGTCGAAGCCCTGTTCGTTCTCCAATCTCTCCATTAGCTCCCAGAGAACGTTCTCGTGTTGCTTCTGCACCACGAACCGTTCGTCCGGCCTCGGCTTGGCTGGAAAAAGCGTGAATCCCGAGTGGCAGTTGCCTTCGGCCCCACGCAACATCCGAAAGTTGTTCATGAAAGGATGGTCGAGTGGAACTCCGCCAGCTACCGCATACTCGCCGGGCGGCGGCTGCACTCGCAGGTAGTCCTGAATCGAAGGACTGAACTTCTGAATGTCCCGGTCACCGATCTCAAAAACGCTATGTGTCCCGGCGGAGAACACGTCCAGATCGATCAGCCCGACCTTGCGACGAAGGGGAGTCTTAATGCTTCCGACCCCGGGCCTCATCGACGCCAGCGCGGCTGAAATGTTGGCTGCCGCCGTGGTCCGCGCGGCGCCGCCCTTGTATGAAAAGCACGTGATTATCTTCATCTTCGATCTAACCCTTGCTGGCTACTGGTGAGCGAGTTCTGATTCTGCAGGAAACGCCTGATGGTCGCGAACAGTTTAGGCTCTTTATCAGGCTTCTTATCATCGAATACATCCAGCAGTCTGAAATGCTCCTCGAACAAATACTCAAACAATAGCTTGATCACCGCCTGACATTCCCAGACCCCCAACTTCTGAAGCCCCTCGCCGAAAGCGCCAAATTCCTTGATCTCTGTCAGTGTGTGCTCGCAGTTCAGAAAAGACTTGGTGTTCATTGAAGTCTTTGGAGCGCTTTCAAGGGCATTTCTTCCGCTGATGATAATGTTAGCCCTCTGCCGCATTTCGGTGACGATTTTATCGAAATCGCCGGTAATCTCCGAGAGCCATGCGGAGATCGCGGCGGCAGCCCATGTTTCTGTGGGCATAGCGATCTTCCGGCCCGTTGGATCGGCGCCGTATAGGTCCACCTGGCTGCCCGGTTTGATCCGATTGAGAATCTTGTCGACGGTCGGGCCGAAGATCTCAGCAGCGAACTTCGTCGCGGCGACCCGAATCAGTTCTTCTCGCCACTTCACGATATCGACGTCCCCGTCGCCGCCCAGGAAACCGTCAACCGCCGTCAGAAAGTCAACGTACGTCATCAGGGCGAATATCGTTCGCTGGGTAGCATAAAGCACGTACGGCTGTCCAACCGCGAACGACCAGAGTTTGCCGTCCGAGCCGGCAGGCCGGCGATTTAGGAGATTCTGGTAGTGAAGCACGAGACTCTTCTCGAAGGCGTCTACGAGCGTTTCCACATCGGACCGCAAGAAACGTCTTTCAAAATCCTTCAGTGTCCGTGACAGCAGACCAGACAGCGAACGTACCACCAGCGGATACCAGGCATCATCGGCATACTTCTGTCCTCCGCGCGCCGAGCTTCCCAACACGTATTCGCGCGTCAGAGTACGAAAAATGTACTCGTCTTGCGACGCATCGAGGCCGCTATCCATGATGGAGACTCTGACCAGCCGGTCGAGCTTGTTGACAACCGTCTGCACTTCTGCCAAGTCCAGGTCTTCGGGTACAAGCGATCGGATTGCCCCGTACTGGGAAAGATGATAGACGTGCTGTACGTCCCTGGCCATTTTCTCGAACTGGTCCTTGCGCTCATCAGCCCAGCCCTCGGACACCAGTTTCTCGGTGTTCGGGACCACGAACGCCCGAAAACCTTCGTAGTACAGGTTGCTCTTCTTGAGCCATGCCGCCGCCTGGTCGAGAGATTCCTGGAGTTGTTCGATCAGCGGATTGAGTTCGGACACGGCGGGTTGGGGCAGAACAGATGCCGCTTGCTTCAGGTACTCTTTTTGCCAGGCCGTCATGTCGTTAATCGTCTCGCATGCGGTCCAGGTGAAGAACAATCGGTCGTTCGTAGTCTCTGCGTTGAAACCACCGTCGGCGGGATTCTTGTCCCGTGTCGCCGGATCGGACGTGAACCCCTGGCACTCCTTGTCGACGATGATTCGGCAATCCAAGGCGTACCGCAATCCGTCAAGAATGATAAATATGGCAGCATCGCGCAGATTCTGAACCCAGGTGGGCAAACCCTGCGGTTTGTACGGGCAATTCGCAAGCTGCCGGTCATACTGCTTGACCGCTGGCCCCAGGAACGCCACGGTAATCATCGCGGAGTCGATGTTGGCAGAGTACTTTGTGAGTCGGCCGGGAGACTTCGTGTAGGGCTCCCCGGTGAAAAATGCCGTCAGCGTGCTGTCCTGTTTACGCTTGCCCTCCCCGCCCTCATTCGTTCTTGAAAGCGTGTTGTCAACCTGGAGGACGCGGTCCGCTACCCTCTCGACCAAAGCGAGGATGACCTGTTCGAAGGTCGGGCTGGCGAACAGTTCCTCGTGGAAGTTCTGGTCCTGGAACCAATCGCGGGCCAGTAGGAAAATCATCCCAAACTCGCAATCTTGCAGGCAACCGGATTTGGGCAGGCCCTCCTTGTCATCCTCGATGACAAGATCGGCCTTCGAGATGCTGGTAGCGTTGGGAAGACGCGAGGTCACCTGATGAAGCAACTCGGTAACCGCCGCCAGGATCTCCTGCCGTATGGATTCAACCACCTGCATCCGTGGGCTTAGTGCTTTCGCTGGAGCCGGCGCCATCTGATTATTTCTCCTTCATGCGCAACTCATCTACGATTGACCAGTTGATCACGTCGTTTGGATCGACCGCTTTCTTGATGGCGCCGGCCTGCAGCCAGAGCCTGTTCGCTTCGTTAGCCAACTGGAGGATCGGGCCGGGCTTTTGCGGGGTTCCGAATGTCGCGAGTTCCTCGTCAAGGTCGGCAAGTTGCGCTCCGGCCGCCATGCGTTTGAAATCCGCGACTGCGACGTTGTACTCTTTGGCCATGACCTGCGCCGATTCATCGGGGTTCTTGCGACAGTAATCGACCGCTTTCAACCAGGCCTTCTGGGCGCGAACAATCCGATCCTTGCGTTGAGGGAGCAAGTCGCTATTTGCGGCGACGATTCCCAGCAGGGAGCGCGGAAACTCCCGTGTCGTGATCAGGACGTGGCCTTTCGTCAGGCTCTCGGCTTTGCTGATCCATGGGTCCCACGTGACCGCGGCATCGACGCGGCCCGACGTAAACAGTAAAGCGGCTTGGCTGCCATCGTCCGCGGGCACGAACGTGATGTCTTTTGGGCCGAGGTTCTGCTTACTCAGTACGAGAAGCAGAAGGAAGTGGCTGGGAAGACCCTCAGCACAAGCAATTCGTTTGCCTTTCAGATCGCTGGCGGTCTTGATTGCGTCGGTTGCGATGATCCCGTCGCCGCCATTCGAAAAATCGGATTGGCCGATGACCGTCATGGGCAGTCCCCGAGACCGGGCGATCACAACCGCGTCGAGGGTGATGCCCGCCAGATCGACCTCGCCGGCCGCCAATGAGCTATTCCGGGCGACTGTATCTTCATTCATTACAACATCGAGCTGAATCCCCTGCTCCCTATCGAACCCTTTTGCCCTAGCCACGTAGTAGGGACCTAATCCTGGCCATGTGTTAATCGCCACTTTGACTATGGGCAGATCGCGCCCCGCCGCCGGTGTGGCGTCCTTGTTGGCCGTGTTGTCGGATCTGCACCCTGCGAACCATGCGAGGCAAAGGGGGATAAGGATAATACCCAGACAATTGGACTTCACGAGGCAGGCCCTCCTCTGGCCTGGCTTTCTCGAACGAGGTAGAGGAAATTATGATCTTCGATAAACGGGTATCCCTTGCGCCGCAACAAATTGCCGTTGGCGACGAAATCGTGCTGGATCGAATCGTCGGCCATTAGCGCACCGATCATCCGCGATGCGGAGTAGCCCTCCGAAGTTGTTCCCAACGCGTCGGCGAACACCCTCGTTGCAAGCTGCGCCTCGTAATCCTGGAAGTAAATGCTGTGGCAGTGCTGCATGTGCTTTCTCAGGAAGGCGAGCGTGTTTTGGCTTTCCTCCGGGGTCTCTGTTGGAAAGCTGCAGATCACATATGTGTGCAGGGCCATGCCAGCTTCCTTCATGTTGACCATCAACTGTTCCGCGTGATTGGCGGTGTAGCCCTTTCGCATCAAACGCAGGATCCGATCATTGGCCGACTCGAGGCCGACATTCATCAGGACGCAACCGTTTTGCCGCATCCGCCGCAACAGGGGAGGGTCGAGCGTGTCGTAGACACGCGACGTGCACTGCCAGCGGACAGATTCTTGCCGTTGCTCCAGTGCTTCGCAGAGGTATTGAGCGCGTTCGGGATCGAAGTTGTTGTCGCAGATATTGAAGCAAGTGATTCCGTACCGCTGCTTCAATGCCCGCATTTCGTCGAGCAT
>Ga0182027_10008693_pt1 | contig 14719 bp, 11 predicted proteins | sample 712E1DmetaG_FD_121300 | JGI IMG/M metagenome (GOLD analysis project Ga0182027, IMG submission 121300) | Permafrost microbial communities from Stordalen Mire, Sweden - 712E1D metaG (Illumina Assembly) | ecosystem: Environmental > Terrestrial > Soil > Wetlands > Permafrost | place: Sweden... | reverse complement strand
GTCTACTCTCTGCCTCGACACGACGCTTGGGAATTCTCTTCAAGAGGTTGGAACGTTCTCGCTCCTCACTGAGCCGCGCCAAAATCGCATCCGGCGTTGAATGCCGCTCAACACCCAATTCCGTGTATAAGTCGCCTATTGTTGAAGGCTTTGGCGTGGACAACATTCTGTCTCCTGTTGAATTCGAATAACCTGGAGCTTGTTCATCGATATGTCTGGCGCTTTGTCACACGGTATAGAAAAGTTATTGTCCGCTTCCACCTCATTCGACGTGGCAAAGTCTCCTCCTAGATACCTTATAGCAACGGAGTGCTTAAACCGGAATTTCCATTTTGCATCTCGGCTACGGGCCAATATGCGCCCGGGTGCCTCCGCTGGCGATACTTTTGGTATTTCTTCCAGGGCCAGCCTGGCGGCTATAGACTGATTGCCGCAGCAGGTCAGCTTCCAAGGTTCTCGCATTCCTTCCATGGAAGTCGGTCAGATGCTGCGCGATCAATTGACCGAATCCGAGCCGCTCCTCGAGTTCACACACCAGGATCAGGCCGCCGTCGGACCTAATGCGAGAACCTTGGAGGCCGACCTTGATAGAGGCATTGAAGAAAAGCTGAAAAGGCCGGTTTTGTATCTCACCCATTGGGTATTGACCTCCGGAACGTCTTTACCACGTTCGCATCCTCATAAACATTGACGATGACGACAACCAAGGTTTCAAGACTACGACTCAAAATAGAAGTGCGGGTTAAAAGGGAAGTTGCTTGTTCTTGGCCTTTGCACAGTAGTACATGTAATTGCCGCGTGCTCCGAAGATGAACCAATAGACGACGCCGCCGATCCCACTGGTCATGATTGAAACTATAAGAGCGACCAGAAATGGAAGCCAGAGCCCCTTCGTAAGAGCCCAGATGAAACCGAAGATGAATGCAGCCCAGTTCCACTTTCCCTTATAACTTTCCCCACTCTCATAAATCAGATGGAATTCCTTTTGATAATACGGGGACAGGTCGGGCCATGCCGGCGCGACCGCGCCAGCTGATGGCTGCGCCTGGGGAGGATTCCACGGCAGGTTGTCTAGCATAGCTGCGACCTTAGCTCCCGCTTGGGCTGCATGTGTGTAGACTCCGCACTCACTGCAATGGCTCTGGCCCTGAGACACTGCACGTCCGCAACCGGGACACGAAGCATTTCTTGGCATCACTGGGGCCCCCATGGCATCCGTCGGGGCGGGTTCTAAACCACTTCCGCAACCTGCACAGAACTTTGCTAAGTTCCGCGAAGGCCGGCCGCATGCGCTGCAGAACACGGGGACCGACTTCTCCGACGCTGGTACCACAGCAGCGGATGTCCTCTCCGGAGCAGAAAAGCCAATCCGCGGCCTGTTCTCCCTGTCCACCGCGGACAGATACGCGTCATACATTGAACGCGTGGCTGGGTTCAGCAGCGTTTGGCTAATCAGTTGCAGCGCCTGTCGCCGTGCTTCCGTCTCGGCTTGGCGTGTAGGGATACGCGACAGGTTCGATGCTTTACTCAACTCGCGGTCAAGGCTAGCTGTTATATCGGTTTCTGCTGCAGTTCTTGACAGTCCCAGCGTCTCGTAAAAGTTCCTTTCCATTAACTCTCCCTCGAATGATCCGTTCAATTACCAGACGCGGCTACCACAACTTGTGGTTTACATACGGTCTTGCCATTTCTTCGGTAGCCAAGCTTGCGGATGCCGATGATTGTCTCCGGCCGCACTCCCGGACGTGGAATGGCATGCAACAGATCGTGCAGCCTCGAGTCGTATTGAGTTCTGCCAATCTCGACATTCTCTAGTTCAACGTGGAAAACCTCGAGGACCGACCTGCTTTGACGAATGATCTGGGTACATGCGGACGCGACATCTACGCACTCTGACTCGCTTGCCATTTCGCGGAGTTCATTGATCCGTTCCAACCACCCCAAATAGTTATCTGTCGTTTGCGCAGCTAGCTCGCGATAATGCGACGACTCGGCCGCGGGATCCGGCAGGACCTGCCTATCGGGTGGCTGTATTGACAGAATCTGTTGGAGATAAGTTTCTTTCGCTAATAAACCTGATTCGAAGTGGCAGCGGGCATCCGCAATCACGGAGGCTATGATGGATTCCCCATCGCTCACACGTGCAATCTTCGAAACAATTTCAGTATCGAGAGTCTGGATCTGCTGATAGTTTAGGACTAGTTCACGAATGAGTGATACTAAGGTCACATTGTTGTGCGTTGGGCAGATATTTAGCGAGTCAACTGACGGAGTAACCGACAACAGCGAAGAGGTAAAAGGTGCGAGTTCTGACCGCACCGCCTCGTATATCTGCCGCAGCGCAAGTCTCTCGTTGCCGCCCTCCTGCTCGCCAAGAATGAGTTGTTCGGAGCGACTGTCCGCGAGTACTCGTACCACCTCGTTGAGCGCCTGACCTGTCACCTCCACCTGTGTCCGCGTATCACGATTAAAAGAGACGTATTCTTCGATTGTTTGCCGCATCCGCTCCAGTTCCTGAAGAACCTTCCCAACGCGGTCCTCCCCCGGTTGCCCTGGGCTTCTCTCCAGTAGGATTGACAACCTGCGCTCGGTCACACGCCGGATAATGAACAGGAGGATAAGGGCAAGAAGAGCTAATAGTAGCGCCACACCGGCGATTGCCAATGTGATGTGTAACGCTTCAAGAGAATTCAGAAACCTATGCATGATTCCTTGCTTTCTGCGATGCGCGTGTTTCCTCGTCTTCTTGAGTATCTATTTCAAGTCTGTGATCAGCGACCAAGACTTCGAGAGTTCGGTGAGGTGTTAGACGGAATACACATTTGAAATCTTGATCCGTTGTGGTTGCTGGAAGGCGCACGGTTCCACGGCTACGGGTGCGTTCCTCGATGCCGAATCGCCTTTCGATGATGTCTAACTCAAATTTGTGGCCGGCCAGGCATGGGAAAGTTATCAGTCGTTCGTCTGGATAGCATTGTCCCGCCTCAAAGATGGGCTTGAATACTGACCCAAAGTTCTCGACGGCTCGGTACCCGATACTGTGGGGCAATTTCGGAGACAAGCCTTCGAACTCGATGTCAATACCAGGCAGGTTCTTGATATATGCCCACCAAGCGGCTCCCATGGCCACGCACTGCTTTGCTTCGATGAATGCCGACTTGTCTGTAGCCTCTGGGAAAAAAGCATTCACCCGGGCGCGCAGAACCGTGATTGCGCTTCCACGACCAGTGTGTAATACCGTGTGGACTCGATCCGGGGAGATGCCCGCCTGCCTAATACACCCAGCGATGACGGTATCGCTGCTCAGGAGAAAAGGCTGCATTATCTCTTCCAACTCCACCGCTGTGAGTTTCACAGAACCTGTGGGTGAAAGAGAAAAGTCAACCTCAGCCTCCTCTGCATCAGACAGTTGGATCTTCAGCTGTTCTGCAATTCGGCAGAAATGGGTACGCAGCTCTCTCGCCCGAGCGTACTCATAATCTTTCAAATTGTTCAGATCTGAAACAGAGCACAAGATGGGATACGCATCGAAACCGTGGTCGTTCTGCATGCCATGAGCAACGTGCTGCGCGATAGCGAGATCCACATCCTCGCCGCCAAACTGTCGGTCGCCCGTGGTGGCCAGCACAGTTATCTTCGTCGTAGTTGTGTCCCGAACGATCGAGACGAGGGAACAGTCCAGCGTACCTGCGCCAAAGTCATAGATGAAGATAATTTCCTTCCGAGTCTTGCCGTCGTGCTTACGCAGTTTCCAGAGGTAATAGAGGGCAGCTGCGCTCGGCTCATCCAAAACGTATTCCTGTGCATTACATTGGTCGATATCAAGACCAGCTGTCGCGGCCGCTGTCAAAACCTCGCTAATCTGCTCATCGGAAATGTCGGCGGGAACCGTCAGAATGGCGTTGCGGGGCGAGCCGCGGTCGATAACGGCGCGTTCGACGGCGCCAAGCAGCGTGCGAAATATCTCGATCGTAATTTGTAACGGTGTAAACTCCCTACCGCGGATCTTTAGGTTTCGTCTGCTGCCTAGAAGCCGCTTCACTGATTGCACGGCAGCCGAGGGATCAATTTCAGCCCTCTTCTTCGCCGTTTTGCCTACGACCGGAATGAAGTTCTCTTCGAAAAACACGACCGAAGGAAGACCGCGACCTTCAACGGAATCAGAGGCGTCCTCAGGATTAATGTCTACCATCACAGGATTGCCATCTTGCACCGTCGCCACGCAGGAAAGGGAGGTTCCAAAATCAACTCCGATGGGATCTTGCAGAACACTGGCTTCGTGTACAAAAACATGGATAGGAACTCGCACCACGCCCCCGTAGGAGTTCGACACTATCTCAAGCTGGGTGGTGTGCTTTCCTACCGCCAGCCCATCGCCATCAACAAAAACGTCCACATAAGTCCGTTGCTTGGGATCCACCTCAACGTTCTTGCAAAGGGGACGGGCCCAACTCACACTCGAGTTGATCCGTTCGATCCATAGAGTCTCGTCCCCAAGGTTTTGCAACTCTAACGATTGTCTGTCACGGCGTGAGATGGGGTACACACTCGAATATACTGCAGTGGGGTCGATGAGTATGCGCGCAGGTCGATGGACACGAAACTCGCGAGTGTATTCTGCTGGCGCGTGGTTATCGAAGATCATTGATCCACGGGCGATGTAATTACCAGCTTTAAGCCTATCGAGGTCAATTAGAATATTGACCGTTGCGTCTACTCCATTGGCTAACTCTAAAGCACAAGGTTGGCCGCCGGCTGCGGCTTTCGGCTCGTCGATCTGAACACCCGTAATCTTGAGCATCCCTCCCCCTTGGTTCCGCACCGTGACAGGAAGAACCGCATGATCACCGTAGACAAGGACGGCCAAGGCAGTGCGCGAAGGCAGGATAAGAGCAATGGGCGGACGCTCGACTTTCAGCGCTACGGTCAGAGTCTCGTGTGGCGCGTTTGTATCTATCGTGACAACGACAGAATAGTCTGTAGACGGGGTGATATTGTCGAAATTGAAAGTGAAAGATATCGGCTGATGCCCGCCAGCCGGAATTTCATATAAGTTGTCCGAGCGCTTCGGTGAGATTCTGAAACGGGAAATCGCTTCATTGCCGCCGCAGAGTTCCAAAGCGGCGAGCATGGTATTCGTTCCTTCGTTTCGCAGCGTTAGAATCCGTTCACAAGTCCCCGCCGCTGCTGCAAAGCAAAGCTGTTCCGAGTCGATCACGGGAATAATCAGAGGAGCTGCGCACCAAGCACAGTACCGATCTTCTGGCCCGTGTCTCCATCGATGGCAAACACCGCATAAATCCGAGGTCACCTGATCAACGGCACTACCTCCGTGAGTCGACAAGCCAGTTCTCCATTCCAATAAATGTCCGATGCACAACGACCATGGATTACCGAAAAATTAGTCTTATCCCAATGAATATCAAAATGATAGAGGCCACGAACGCAGCAATGATTAGCCATTGTCTCAGCCCTTGGTTAGTCTGCTCGTTAGCGTAATTTGTGCGCCGCTTCTGATTAAGTTTCATACAGTGGTCGCCGTGGCAATATTACGAAGCGAATAACGGCCGTCGACACGCGGAGTTGCGAGACTATTGAGTTGGCGCTTGGCTAGTACAAGTTCAGATGCAAAAGTGGTCCACTGTGCATCAGCATGAATACGGTCGTTGTAGTTGCTTAGCGCAAGGTACTCCATCTTGGAATACATGGGCAGGTTGCGCCAGTTGTTTTGATCGTCCTGGTTCTCCAACTGCTCCATGCGGCAAATGCCGATAGCGGCAATTGCTGTGAGTTGTCCTCGTGCAGCTGTCTTGATTACCTCATTGTCGCTCCGGAGTTGTTCCAGGATCGCGGCATACCTCTCCTGCGTGCGCTGCGTCAATTTGTTGAGCACGTCCGTTCTCATCTGAAGGAAGGCAATTGTACTGCGTTCATCTCCCATTCGCGGGTTGCTGTCAATTCCGCGCACGGTCTCGCTGTACCCGAACATCGGTTTACCTCCATCTCCTGGGTTCACCCATATCTCATTGAAGATAGAACCGAGTGTAAAGCAGCGGAACGCTGCCAGTAGTCGCTCTGTTTCCTCGTTTGTTAGAATGAGGAAGTCTTCGAACTTGCTCGCATCCTTGCTCTCGATGTGGAGGGATGAATCGTTTACGCGCACCTGCCGATATGCGGAGCGCAATTCGTACATGCCGCTATAGAAATTAAGTGGCACACCTGAAACTTCATTGTAGAAAATAATCTCTGACGTCTCGGGAATGTCGGTGAAATTAAACCGTTGGTCAACTTTCGTTTTAAGAAACTGCTTGATGGCCTCGCGTCGCCGACGGATCCTTTCCGCATCACTGGCATTGAGTTCCTGTGGAATGCTTGGCAAGCCGACTAGCAGGTCTTCCTGTCCTTGCTCCAGGGTGTAGTTCTTCACTGCATCCATTCCACCTTCGGCCCAGCAGCGGGACGAGTTGAAGACAAGGTTGAGTTCAGATGCCATTTGGTCGGTTACTACCGGTTGCCCATCGCGGGCGTCTCCACCGCCATACTTGTTGAAGAAGACATCGATGATGTGGTAATTGCGCCGGATCGGATCGAAGACATCACGACAGAGATCGATGATCTTTCCCGACGCGCCCTCCTGCTCGAGGAAGTTTGAATCCTTCACGGACGCAGCCGTTAGCTTCAACTGGTTTCGCGCTCGATCGCTGATTTCTTTAACCGTTTGAGGGGTTACGTACTTTGGATAGTAAATCTCGTCAACATCAGATCGTTCGAACAGTACCAGCGAGAGATCCTCGTTATGCTTCTCTTCAAAATAGTGGGCGTCCGTCTGTAGTGTCTCCGCAACTCTGTCGAAGCACTTGTCCAGTTCCTGAAGATTTGAAACAATGCCTCCCCGGAACTCGCCCTTATCCGTTTTGCTCCCACGAATCCGCTCGATAAGGGTATTGAAAACCTCAACGGCTTTCTCGATGATGGCCTTTTGACGGAGCGCCAGCAACAGTCCCGGATTCTCTTCCTTCTGATCGGAACTCGCGCCCGAACCCACAATCACTTCCGAGAGGACCACGAGGTCGTAACTCAGAATTGTGTTTTTGCGGAAATCAAGGTTATGTCGGACTGCATGACCTCGCATTTCGGACATGCGATTGCTATATTCCGATTCCAACAATTGAAGCCTGTCACTCAGCAATACTAGTTGCTCTGCACACGCCTTTGCTTGCTGTTCAAGCACTTCGCACAATCGCAACGCGAAAGCGGTAGTGGAGAGAACACTAAGCTTCTCTTCGTCGATACGGTGATCGCAGCAGCGTTCAATTGCTTTAATCCCATTTTCTACGATCTTTGTCGCGTTCTGGTCGATACAGCGCAACATTAGGCCGGCATTCTGGCTGCGGCCGGCAGCGTTCAACTGCTCGGTGCGGAAACGCACGACCTCAGAATCGATGAAGTCGGTACGCTCTGCCGCAGGTGTCGTGAGTGCAAGGTCAAGCGTCTTGTCTGCGAACCGTACTATATCGTTCAGCAGCGAGCCGCCCGCAGATGATTTCTGCGCATTGCCAGCGGAATCATCGAGGCACGCCAGAATGGAATCTGCATTGAGCAGAACTTCTGGTGATACGAGAAATCGACTTACGTCCTGATCAATTTGCGGGATGCTCGTATCCGTTGCACCTTCGCCCTTCCAGTAGAGGATTAGGTCAGCCGCCAGTTTGTGCGCGCAAGCGGTGATGATGCGGTCGTGGGGCACCGAAATACTCGCTAGGCCAAAGCTTTGGAAGTTTCGGTTGAATTTTTGCCGGAAGGTTCGGTCGTTCTCTTCGGAGTTTGCATCCCCGGCTTGGCGAGGCGGATAAGACCACGGCGTTCCCATAAACTGGCCAACGTTCACGCGAGCCGACCGCTTTGCCTGAGCAAACGGCCCTTGTGAGAAGTCTTTGAAGACGTTCTCCGCGACAGTTTCGTAGATCTTCTTGTGGTCGTCTGCTCCGGCACCTAATTTTAAGTGGGCGGCATTCGGCGTATCTAGCAAGTAACAGTAGTTGAATAGTGGAGGACGCAACTCCGAGAATATCTCATCATTCGACCAGTTCGGTTGGAAGTTGTGCGCGTTGTAGTAGTCCCATTCCAGTAGCGCGGCATAGGTGTTGGCATGCATGCGCGGCTTGGCATGAGGGAAGAACCGGCTGGTTGCGAGGAATCCGACAAGGATCGCGTCCGCCGCGAGATAACGTACTATGCGTGCCATGTCGAGAAACATGCCGCTCCCAGTGCCGCCCGCCAGAGATCCGATCACATATACGTTGCGCTTGCTTACATCAAGGTCTGCCGCGTAGTTCAGCCGCTGCAACTTTGGCGAGTTAATGATCTTTTCAATGGAGGCAGGGTTCTGGATCTTGGCAAGCGCATCAATGATCGCCTGCTTCACGCTTGATTCGGCGCGTGAGTAGTGATAATACAAGCCAAGTCGGCTATAGGGCCGATACTGTCCAGCGCCATCGTCGAGGCGCGGAATGATATTCAATCCTGTCGGCCACCACGATGCAATGTTCCGATACACGGCTTTGTCAAGGTTACCGGTGATCGTTCCCGTATCCGCTATGGTCACCAGGTGCTCTTCTGTCCCAGAGAAGTCCACCTTGCGCGCAAACTGCTTTGCCCCAACATCCTTGTAGTTTTTGTCGGTGTCGAACCACAGGTAGGAAACGATAGGAAATTCGTCGATGCCACCGAACTTCTCGAAGAACTTCTTTCGGATGCGCAGCAAGATGTCTCCGCCTGTGCCGCCGAGGCCAATGATCAGAGTGGGGCTGAGATGCTGGGCCTGTGCCCGTACAACTGCGTCAACTACCGATTCGTTGGATCCCATAGAGTTAGCTCCTTGCCGCGCGTGGACGTGTCATCAGCACCATCACGATAGTGCCGAAGAAATAACAACCGATAAACGTAACAATGAGGCCGATGTATGTATTGACAGCCTGCTGTGTCAAGAGACTGGGGTTCAGATAGGCAACGAGCACCGTGCAGGAGGCAAGAATCAGATAGAGCAATGTAATGATGCTGCTCCAGGTTACGGCGCCAGCTACTTCCATGCGGCGGTTAAACAGCATGCGGCGGAAAGCCAAGTAAAAGAATGTGGCAAAAATAAGAACAACGGCGATCACAGCGAAGCAGATGCCGCCGTACATTTCGTTGTGGGTTACCGGTGCCCGCATTCTCGCACGGAGGTGTACAACCCGCGGCATGGTCGCGTCCACATCGACCGGAGAATCCGTGACATATACTGCGCCGTCGCCACCCTTAGCGCTGAAAATGTAATTGAAAGGCTGCGATTGCGCGTCACCGGGAACGAGCAATGCCACATTGCTGCGGCCATCCTCAACCGGATACGACTTACCGTCAGGGTCGCCAACGCTAAACTGCACCGAACCACTAGAAACGGATTGGCCCTTCTGGTAGCCCGGAGCAGATGCAAGCGTGACGCTTAAACTTGCAGTTTCAAATGGGCGATCCGCATCGTCGCGCAAGTCAACTGCCAAACTTCTGACCCCGAGAGCGTTGTTACCTTCGGGAGGTGGATCCTGTGCATAGACCATTTGGCCAAGACAGCCAACGAACAGCATGAGGAATGCGAATACTCGGATACTTACCTTCATAGGTGCCTCCTGTGGGCAGCGGTCTTCAACGACGCAGTTTCCTCGCGCAGCTGATATTGGCCCCGGTCCCCAGATTTCATATTGCAAAGCTCGAATCGAGTTGGATTACCTACTACATTGGTGGGTTCGGCGCGGAATCCGGGTTCCGGACGGATCAAAAAGCCTTTACCCGATCTATGTCTATGCATTATTGCGACTTTTCGGCCGTTCCAAATTAGAGCGGCATCTCGGCTCATGAGGGAAAACTTGAGCTTCCTTGAGCGCTCACCCGGTTCTGTGACAATGTAGATCTTGCCGCGGCCGAAGAATACTAGAGCCGCAATCGAGGCCAACAGCAGAACGGGAAGGCCGAATTGGATCAACCTGACCAGCAAATTCTTTAGCGGATTCGGTTTCACCCGGATATGGATCTCGCGGTTCACTGGAATTACGCGCTCCATGTCGGATGCCGTCGAAGCGATGTCCGGCTGGAACGTCATCAAGTTCATGATCTCGGGCAGATTCTGTACGGCCTCGATTCTGCGCTTCAATTCTTCATTGAATTCGGGTCGTATTCCTGAATCGCCGGGAGTGTTCGAAACATGGATCACTGCGGAAAGATGAATTCTCGCCGTTATGTCTGGCAGGCTAGTTTTGAATAGGTTGGCCCGAACCAGCGACACGCCTTCATCAGAGATGTTGCTGAGAGGCAGTGTGTAGACTTCGGCCGAATCGCCTTCTGGAGCGACATCTATCTTTCGGCCCCCGGAGACGATCAGGGGCAATTTGTACTCCCCGGAGGTTGCGTATTCAGTCGGAACATCGAGGCGCACCTCGACTTTGCGCAATTCCCCATCACGAATCCGCCAGTTCTTCAAGTTCGAGTGAATGCGAAACTTAAGCGCGCCGTCGACCGAGTGGCCCTCGTCATAACGCACGATAATCGCATCGCCTTCCATGGTTGCCGGTGATTCTTCTCCGGTGTCGTCAGCTCGGATCACGCGTTGGCCGAAGCTCAGAGATTCCTGCTCTCTGTCGTCGTAAATGCCACGGAACTGAACATAATCTGTTTGAGTTGCCTTTGCGAATTCAGTAACTATGTGGCGTAACACCGATCGGTGTGCTGAGCCGCACGCTACCGCATAAAGCACCAGAGAGTCTTTGATACCCGATCGTGCCAATGGAACGAAATACACAGTGTGAATCGCTGGGCTCTTCGCCAGGAGATCATAAAATCGGTGATCGTTTTTGTTACCTGAAAAATCATTTTTGTTATCCGTCAGCATAAACAGATAACTGTTGGGGCGATCCTTCATCCCAAGCAGGAGGCCTGCATCTAATTCTGTCTCCTGCGCATTCGCGGTAGTCGGTAGCGCACTATGAATCTGTGAGACCGGCACCGGACCACGCAGGGCAAAAGTCTCATGTGAAGACGAGAATGGTTGAACATATATGGAAGGGGTATCGTCTGCGGATGCGATCGAGCGGCTAAGCTGTTGCACTATTTCGCTAATCTGACCTGAAGAATACCGTGAGTATCGCACCGCTCCTTCGCGCTCCATGCTCCCCGAAACGTCCAGCAGCAGGACATAGGGCGACTTGGCATCGCTGGCAAATGCGAACGCCCAGTTGCCAAGCATAAAGAACAGCACGAAAATGATCTGCCTCCGAAGCGAGTTCGCCGGGATCATCTTTTCTCCACTGCAATGCTATTGAGTTGACGACCGTTCCCGGCAACTAACCGGTTACCTGCGCATACAATCTCGGAAAAGCTAAAATCTCCGATGCGTCCAGCGGATCCAATGTTACCGGTTAAAAGGTTGATGGACAGAGCTTCTGAGCTGACGGCGTCTCGAGCGATGGCGTTCGCGTACCCATTCGAGACAGATGGCATTCCGATGTTGCCGTTCTCCTGGTACTGACGATGGCCGCGATTTGTATGCAAAGTTAATGAGGATCCATTGCCCGAGAGAAAGAGTTCCGGTGATGCCCCACAAAGAATCCATGTGGTGTCTGCTGGCACAGATGGTACCAGAATCGTTACACCGGACGAGGTGAATTCTATGATCCGTTTTTTGTCGTTACTTTCGACCAAGCAAGCGACACCATTATGGCTTGCTGTCGTGTGCAGACACGCACCTCCCAGGTCTTGTTCCTTCACCATGCAATCCTGCAAAACGCAGACCGTACCTGCATTACTCGAACGCTGCGTAACGAACGCGAATTCGGAAGTCACCACGGGAGCAAAAGTATATAGATCTTGACGGAATCCTGAAAGAGGAATCTGCGCCGTGACGGACTGGCCATTCCAAGACATCAATTGGATCGATCCATCAACGCTCACAACGGCAGAAACATGGTTTCCTGAAGCCAACATGCATTGAATTCTTTGAGCTGGGAGCAACAGTGTTGCCTCGCTCTCCCGGCCTTGTACCCACGCCACCAAATCCACCACAAATAAACCTTGAGAACGAGCAAAATACAAGTAGCCTTCAGCCGCTCCGGGAGCAATTTCGCTTAGGAGATCCGGGCAAGAAAGGGGCTCCGCCAAGTCGTCCAGGTTGGCATCCAATGCATGCACCATGCCAGAGCAATCGCAGACGAAAAAAACCTCGCCGTAGCCAACGAGAGTGCTGTCGCGATATGGCAACAGACGATGTATCGGCTCCTTGTCGATCGTTGCAAATGCAAGTGAAGCGCCGCACTCCGGGCAATATCGGGCGAGCGGTGACTCCATAGCGCCATGCTGAAGACAATCCACAATGCTCCTTCTTGCTGTGCACATTTCTTGGAAGCGAAGAGAGTAACCGATCTTAAGCCATTTTCTTGACTGTGACAACTTTTGGGCCCAAGCCCGTGAGATGAGCTTCTGGTGACGAAGTTACCGACACATCCCGACTTTCTGTTGAAACGCTGTAATCCACTTCATGCAGCATCGAGGAGGATAATCCAAGACCCACAGCGGATTCCGGCACAACCAAAATGAGAGCCGATTCCGCTGGCCTATGCTCCTCTGGCTGGGATAACGGCATTTTCACATCCATATCGGAACAGCTAAGAGCCGAAACCTTTTTATCAGGTGTTTGCGGTGCGCTCGGAACGGCAGCTTGTGGAGCTACCTCTGGCAGACTCGGTGTTTGCTGAATTGGTTCAGTGTCCGTTGGTTTACCTGTGACCTCTGGCGACAGCACCGGTTGGGCGGTTGGCTAGCCGCACTTGCCGCAGAACCGCTTTCCGACGATGATCGGCGAACCGCCCTTGGTGCAAAACTTACTTGCCATCCTTCCTCTCTGAATTTTCCGTAAAGTCAATCCATCAACAGCAGAGAAAAACACAACTTAAACAACTGATGGGCGCTACCGTATCACATGTGAGGCGGTAGCGCCCTCTGAGTTGCATCACTGAGGCAAATTTGCCTGAGCTGTCACATCCTGCTCGGACTGGTTCGCAGCCTGCAACTGTTGATTGATATCGTTGGCCGTATTCGGATCTGGCGGTGGTGCCAATTGTGCAAAGGCCATTGTGGTAGGCGCTGCGGTTGCCGACGGTGGTGCAGTCGGAAGCCCTCCTTTCCCTTGCTGTTGCTGCAGTTGCTCCATGCCGCGGTCAATCGCCTCACGCATGTGGTTCTGCATCTCCTGTAGGTCATCCAGGGCCACGGTAACCGTGGAGGTCCTGGCGCATTCATTGTGACTCTTGCTGGAAAGCACAATCAGGGAAGCGGCCTGGTCAGTGGGTGCAGGCGGGGCTGCCAACTGCAGCGCGTCGCCCTCACTCACCGAGCACTCCGCTCCTGAGCTGTCCACCAGGTCCAGCGGAGCGCCAACCACAAACACGTGATTCCCTCCGTCGCCCAGCATTCTTGCAATACCGCTCGAAGCAGGGTCCGGATCCTGGTTCTGGGAGTTCTGCTGTGCTTCGGCGTTCTCCAACGCAATCTGGCTCTGCACTTCGTTGGCGATCATCTGTTTTACCTGCGGTGTCATCGCGAAGGAAGGATCACCGGCCTGGGGGGCTGGATTCTGCGATGCGGACTCCTGACCAGCCTCGTAAGCGGACTGTAGATCGTTGGAGATCATGTAGTCCGTAAGCCAGAGCGATGCGCTGTCATACGCAGGATATGGCGTGAAGTAGTAGCCATAGTAGCCGTACCATGGACTGGGCCCCCATCCCCATGAATAGACGATCGGCCTGGCCCATGGATGATAGGCCCAGCCATAGAACCCAACAGAATAGTAACGTGCGGGCGCATATACCTGAATGGCAACTCCATGAAAGGAATATCCACGATAGAAGCGTTGATAGACTTGGCCGTGGTAAGCGTAGGTGCGCCGATCAAAGTCGTGCCCGCGAAAACTGTAGGGCCGCTCGACGAAGCCGGCACGTCCCCGCTCGACAACGATCCGCGAGTGGTCGGCGCGCATCACGGAGACTCGTGCAATTCTTCCGTCCGGAGCGTGGTGAATGTCCATTCCACGCTTGACGTCATGCACATCGGTGATCCGGCCATCCTGGCGACGAACAACTGAATTGCCGCCTCTCAGTACCGACTCATGATTTCCAACGGGTATAGCTCTGCCCGTGACGCTTCTGGCTAGAGCCGGATGAGGAGCCGGTACGCCCATTGGCCTTGTTCCATTGACCTCTGGTCTAGCCGCATTGAAAGTCCCAGGTGTTGCGGTCGATGGACGCGGGCTGCCGACTCCGCCGGGTGAGGTCGTGATTGCAGGCCGGGTCGCATATGGCCCATTCGGTGTTGAGGCGGTACGAGGAGTGGATGTTGTAATTGGCCCGTTCGCCGTCGGCGTGGTACGCGGAGTGGATGTTGTAATTGGCCCGTTCGCCGTCGGCGTGGTACGCGGAGTGGATGTTGTAATTGGCCCGTTCGCCGTTGGCGTGGTACGCGGAGTTGATGTGGTGATTGGTGCACTACGGGATACAGGCACCGATGTGCTGGGTGTTCCATAGGATTGTGGCGCAGTTCTTGTTTGCGGCTGTGCCTGTTGCTGAGGCGCAGGCCGGGCTGCTGGAGCAGGTGCCGGTGCGGGACGCGGTGGCGGCGGGGCAGGACGCGCTGGTGGCGGCGG
>Ga0182027_10008692_pt1 | contig 14721 bp, 10 predicted proteins | sample 712E1DmetaG_FD_121300 | JGI IMG/M metagenome (GOLD analysis project Ga0182027, IMG submission 121300) | Permafrost microbial communities from Stordalen Mire, Sweden - 712E1D metaG (Illumina Assembly) | ecosystem: Environmental > Terrestrial > Soil > Wetlands > Permafrost | place: Sweden... | reverse complement strand
CTAATATTTCACCCCTAACGGGGCGAAGAAAAAATTGCATGTGGGACTTTGCAAAGCTGCAGAGCAGCGACATATTAGTAGTAAAGTCAAATAAAAGAGATCAAGAAGCCCCAGCGGGGTGACACAAAAATAATTTTATATTATAGCCTTCCAACATTACACGGTTCTGAGAAACGTCGGTGAATGCGGCTACCCGGTTGAAGCTAAACCTCGGAGGTTGAAGCCAAACCTCGGAGGTTAATAATGAAAGCCCGGCAATTAGTATCCGGTTCTGTTTTCATATTTTTTTATACCCGTTTAGCTTAGCTTGCTTCATTAAACCGGCAATGCGGTCCGCATGTAAAGCAAAAGTTTCAAGCCGCGCTTCAATAACCTGCGGATAAACATTACCGTCAGTTTCAATGGTTAGAAATGGTATATTCATTTTGCCGTTAAAAATCTCAGGCAGCTTATAATTTTTATTAACTATCCTTTCGGCAAATAATTTATTTTCAATTTTCATTTCCGTAGCAGCAAGTGATTCGGTAAACCTTGTGGGCATACAACCAAAGGGGCCCAAATTTATTACCCCGCAATATTTATCAATTGTCTCATGCAAAGCTACTCCAAGTGTAAGTCCCGGCTCTCCTTTATACTCCAAAGGAATAATGTGCCTGCTCCTGTTCAAAAGAGATTCAACTTTAGTTAAAGAAAATTTGTAGTAACCGGTCCCGGCTAAAATTTTTTTAATCCTATATTCTGCTATCCTCATATAAAAAACTCTTATTAATCTTTCCAGCTTTTTCCGGTAGGATGTTTCAGGTTCCAATAATTTTTGTTTTAAAAGATAATCTACATAATAAACCCATTCGCTTATATAAGAATCCTTAAGAATAAATCCTTTTTGCGCAAAATGTTTATTCAGCCATTTATGCGAAAAGTGATCCCGCCTTACGTAAATCTCACCGCATAAGGCAATGTATTTAGCCTGGCTTATCGGCACTCTTGCAAGTACTTTAGTTTTTATTGTGTGTGCAAATTTTTTTAAAGCTTTATAAATTTTAGCAGGCTCTTTTTCAAATACACGGTTTAATTTATCGTATTCTTCATAAAAAGTTTTTAATCCATCATCATGATTGACAGCGTGAGCCATGATCCCGGAACGGATATCGTCAAGTACATCACTAACGATTAAAGTTTGTATTCCCCTTGTGGCGAAATTCGGCCCCAAGCCTGCAAAGCCGTCTTCATTCATCAAAATCAGGGGTGTGACATTATTGAGCCTTTTTCTCCTGATAATTTCACGAATAAAAACAGGATACTGTCCGAGCCTGCAATTACCGGCTCCCTGAATAATAAAAAAAGCCACATATTGCTTTCCGTCCCATTTATTTTCCAAATAATCGATTAACGAGCCAACGCATAAAAGCAGGGGCAGACATTCTTTCCCGCTTGCAACTGATCTGCCGTATTTTAATATTTCAGGGTTTCCTTCAGGCATAGCAATAGCATTGAATCCCTGGTTTCTTAAGCCTGCCGCAAACATAGGAGCTGCAAGGTCACCCATCGAAGGTATTAAAATATCAATCCGGGGATCGGATAAAGGTATTCTTTCTCCGCTTGAAGAAATAAAATATCCATTCTCCGAATCAAATTCTATTTTCGCGGGAATAAAATCACTAAAATCCGGGTCGCTGATTTTATACTGAACTCTCCTGTAATTTTTAATAATATCGAGAGCGGCGTCTATCCTTGTATTTATACCGGCATCGGCTGTATGCCCGTCAAGCTCAAGGGTCAATGACGGTTTTGTTCCCATCAATGAACGGAATGTTGTTAAAATCATTGAATCGGGACCGCAGGAAAAATTTGAAATATACGTTGCATAAAATTGCGGATTATTTTTTATGATACGCGCCGCTTTTAATATCTTTTTCCCGCCTTCCCAATATTGATCATCATCTACAGCCTGCCCCCTATAATCGAACATATCGTAAGGAATAGTATAAACACCTCTTGATGCAAATTTTTTAGCTATCCCTTTGTTTGCAAGTTCCGAAAAAGAATTATAGGGCCTGCCGACAAGTACAATTGCCATTTCTTCAGGATGCTGTTTTAAAAATTCCGTGAATTCCCTGCCCATAGCAAAAAGCTCGTTCTGATAATCTTCCTGCATTTTCAGGGCTTGATGAAAAGCTTCTTTTACTTTTGCTTCATCTTCAATTCCCAGTCGTCCGGCAACTTCAATAAATTTCTTCTCTTCCTTATCAAAGCCATTTGCAAAATTAAAAAAGGGAGTAATCAGTTTGTCTTCGTGAACTAAATCCTTGAATGCCTGCTTCAGATAAAACGGTTCACCGCTGACAAATACACAGGTACAATTGAAATCCAGCCTATGATGCCCGGCATCTTCGACATACATTTCGAAAATTTCAGGAATAAAATAATAGTCCGGATTTTTTTCAATCAAATCTGCAAATAAACCTAATGCCACCTGGACAGGATAACAAAAGGAAGTATGCTCTCTTTCCAATCCTTTCTCATCGATCTTATCGGAAAGAACAACCCTAAAACCAAGGCTGGTAAAGAAATTATAATATAACGGATAAATTGTATGTGTATGGAATGATTGATTTATACCTACAGTTTTTGCATCTTCGGGAAGTGTAACTTCAGGCGCATACTTTTCAAACATAAGGCGCTGCCGTTTTTTTACATAATCATATTTATCTGTGTTTACTTTGGTCTTATTAATTATATTATAATACTTGTTGCATGCGCCGCCGAAAGGATAAGTTTTGCCTTCAACTTCTATAAGATTTATCGAGCAAGCCAGATCGCATTTTTCTTTACTTCCAACACAAATGAAAGGCTTTTTATAACTTACTTCCCGTTCAGCAAGGTCTTTAAGGAAAAATTCAGCGGGTTTCATTAACCCCAGATCAATTCTTTCTTTTATCTCTAAGGCAACACCAAAGGCTCCCATTAAACCGGGTTCAGGAGGGACTATAATCTCCTTGCCGGTTAAAGCAGCCATAGCAATAGGTATTGCTTTATTATAGCATACACCGCCTTGCATGAAAATTTTTTTCCCGACAGGCCTATTCCCTTTAACGCGGTTTACATAGTTCATGCAGATTGAATAAACGAGCCCGGCAACGATATTTTCTTTTTTTATGTTTTCCTGCTGTGCAGTTTTAATATCCGAACTGATAAAAGCGGCGCATTGATCGCTGAAATTTGGGGGCATATCTCCTTTCAAAGCGATCGGCTCAATATCCGTCACTTTTATTCCGAGAGATTCATAAGCAGATTCTTCAATAAAAGAGCCTGTACCTGCCGAACAGGCTTCATTCATTGCATAGTCGGCGGGAACTTTATTAACTATATATGTATACTTGGCATCCTGTCCGCCGATTTCAAAAATTGTATCAACTTCAGGATCAAAATAAACTGCCGCTGTTGCATGCGCTATAATTTCATTTATAACGCCTTCGGTTAAGGCGTGAAGCCCTGCAATCTGCCTGCCGGAGCCGGTAGTCCCCATACCGGTAATATTTATTTTCCCCGGTATTTGCCTTAATAGTTCAGCATAGCATTTTTTAGAGGCTTCAACAGGGTTACCGAGCGTATATAAATAAACAGAGCCAAGAATCTTATTGTCGGATTTTCTAATAACTACCGCTTTAGTAGTTGTGGAACCGACGTCGAGTCCAAGTATACATTCGTCGCCGTCTTTTGCTTTACTTTTTTCCAAAGTTTTGAAACAAACTTTATCCTTGAAATTATTGAGCGGCTGGTGGAAAACAAAGGAGCTTTTTCTATCAATAAAAATATCATTCAAGTCGTCTATTATATTCACTTCATGTTCAAGTCCATAAAGAGCAGCGCCCAAAGCTTCAAAATAAGCTGCTTCAGAGGGTATTATGATACCGGGAATCTGTTTTCTAAGGAAGTCTATAACAACCGTATTTTTAGTTACGCCGCCTATAACCATAACTTTACCCGGCTTAACTTTTTTAAGCAGGTTTTCCACTTTTTCAGCCATCATGTAAGATAACCCTGCGACGACCTCAGACTTCCTTATCCCCTTGTTTAATGCATGCGTGCAATCGGACTTGCAGAAGACAGAACATCTTCCGGAGACTTTAAACGGTTCGGCATCTTTTGCAATTTTTACAACTTCTTCAATTCCAAGGTTCATTCTTTTAATCTGCTGAAGAAAAAACTCCCCGGTTCCGGAGGCGCATTGATTTCCGGTTATTACATTCGAGATTTTTCCTTCATCGTCAATTGAATAAACCATGAAGGTTTCGCCGCCCAAAGAAGCAACAGCTGAATAAGGCTCATTATTTTTGTTGATATATGTAAAGGCGTATTCTATTGCTTCAGGCTCGGGAATATTTGTAAACTTAACAAGTTTTCTGAATTTCCTGCCTGTTACAACTACGGGGATATTTCCGTGATAAGATTTATCAGCCGCAGCAAATTGATTTAATTTTTCCCTGAAAATTTGTTTAGGGTTTCCGTTATGCAGTACCGTAAGCACATCTTTTATATTTATAAGCCCGTTTTCGTCCTTTATTCTTACAAAAGAAATGGAAGAAGCGCCGAGGCAAGACCCGATTATTTCCGTCATCTATTTTCTATCAAGTTGTAAAAAATCAAGGTCTAAATATAAAGAAGTAGTCTTCTATATGGTAGGCAAATTAAATGATTCATGGAAGCATTATTATCCGGATATCTTATGTCTTTAATTTTCATTCATTGCTTTTATAAAGAAATAAATAGCTTTCGGGGGAGATATTGTATTGAAGGTTTCGATTCTTGAATGGGAATACAAAGTAGAGGACTTTGGCTCTCCGATTAAACATAGATTATAGAGCACCGGATTCATCTTAACACCGAGGACAAATTTTCCCTATATTTACATATTAAAAATCAGAAAAATTTGAGAGATTGATGACCGGAAAAAGCTTTTCACAAATCCCGAAAGCCTACGATCCTTCAGTAGTTGAGGACAAATGGTACAAATACTGGCTTGATAATGACTATTTTCACTCGGAAATAGATAAAAACAGAAAACCATATACAATAGTAATTCCGCCGCCTAATATTACCGGCATGTTAACAATGGGGCATATTCTGAACAATACAATTCAGGATATTATGATCCGGATTAAAAGGATGCAGAATTTTAATACATGCTGGGTGCCGGGCATGGATCATGCTTCTATTGCTACGGAAACTAAGGTTGTAAATTATCTTAAAGAAAAAGGGATTGAAAAATTCGAGATCGGGCGCGAAGAATTTTTATTACATTGCCGTGAATGGAAAGAAAAATACGGCGGCATAATAATACAGCAGTTAAAAAAGCTCGGCGTAAGCTGCGATTGGCAGCGTGAACGTTTTACAATGGATGATGATTATTATAAAAAAGTAATAGAGACATTTGTCAATTTGTACAGGGAAGGAAAAATTTACCGCGGTTACAGGATGGTAAATTGGTGTCCTGCTTCAAAATCTGCAATATCCGATGAGGAAGTAATCTATAAAACTATTAACGGGAAATTATGGTATCTGAAATATCCTGTTCTTGATAGGGCTAAATTTATTACGGTTGCAACAACGCGTCCGGAAACAATGCTGGGTGATACGGGTATAGCAGTTAATCCTAACGATGAAAGATATAAGGACCTGATCGGGAAAACAGTGCTGCTTCCAATAACCCAGAGAGAGATACCGGTATTTGCCGATGAATATGTCGATATGGAATTTGGTACAGGGGCTGTAAAAGTAACTCCTGCCCACGATCTTAATGATTATGAAATGGGCAAACGCCATAACCTGGAGTTTATTAATATTTTTAATGATAATGCTTCTACAAATCACAACGTTCCTGAAGAATTCAGGGGGCTTGACAGGTATGCAGCCCGCAGGAAAGTTATAGAAAGATTTGAGAAACTCGGTCTGCTGGAAAAAGTTGAAGATTATCAAACTAAAATCGGTTATTCTGAACGAGGCGGAGTACCGATAGAGCCTTACCTTTCCGAGCAATGGTTTATGAAAATGGACGAACTTGCCGCGCCTGCCCTGGAAGCAGTAAAAGGCGGAAAGATTAAGTTTTATCCCGACCATTGGATAAAGACATATGAGCATTGGATGGGTAATATAAAGGACTGGTGTATCTCACGGCAGCTATGGTGGGGGCATCGCATCCCGGTATGGTATAATAAATTAACAAAAGAAGTTTACTGCGATGTTATTCCGCCCGGCGATTCCGAAAATTGGGTACAGGATGAAGACGTTCTGGATACATGGGCTTCAAGCTGGCTTTGGGCTTATGACGTCTTTAGAAAAGATGAAGAACAGGATTATTATTATCCGACAGATACTCTTGTTACCGCACCCGATATTATTTTCTTCTGGGTTGCCAGAATGATTATGGCGGGTATTCATTTCAAAAAAGATATTCCGTTCAGGCATGTATATTTTACAAGCATTATAAGGGACATGCAGGGAAGAAAGATGAGCAAATCTCTCGGCAATTCTCCCGATCCGCTTGATGTTATTGCCGGGTATGGCGCAGACGCTCTCAGGTTTACCATTATATATTTAGCGCCTTTAGGGCAGGATGTCCTTTTCAGCGCCGATAAGTGCGAAATAGGAAGAAACTTTGCAAATAAAATCTGGAATGCCGGACGTTTCCTGCTTATGAATGCAGAAAATATCCCCGTTACCAACGAACTAAAAAACAGTTATATTGATTTTTCCGACAAATGGATATACTCCCGCCTGCATCATACTCTTTCCGGGCTAAATACCGCTATGGAAAAATTTGACATTAATAACGCTACAAAAATAATTTATTCTTTTGTATGGAATGACTTCTGCGACTGGTATATTGAAATGGCTAAGAACAGGCTTTATACCGGCAGCGATGAAGTTAAATCTGCTGTTCTTACAAGAGCGCTTGGAATATTTGAAGACTTATTAAAAATTGTTCATCCGTTTATGCCTTTTATAACGGAAGAACTCTGGCATTTAATTAGTGAAAGAAAAGACGGCGAGAGCATTTCTATTTCCCGTTACCCGGAAGCAGATAATCAATTGATAAATGCCGAAGCAGAAAAGGAAATGGAATTTGTTCAGGAAATTATAACCGCTATAAGAAATATTCGCGGTGAAATGAATATACCTCCGTCAAAGTTTGTAACGGCGCATATAAAATCCTCGCAGACAAAAGAATATCAAATCGAATATGTAAAAAAGCTTGCGCGGGTGGACAAAATTATCGTCGATGAAAATATCGAAAAGCCGAAAGCAAGCGCATCAACCGTGCTTAAGAATTGTGAGATATATATTCCCCTGTCCGGTTTGATAGATCTTGATGTTGAAAGGAGCCGTCTTCAAAAAGAAATTACCCGCTTAGAGGGCGCTCTTTCAGGAATTAATAAAAAACTTTCCAATGAAAAATTCGTCAGTAATGCCGCCCCTGATGTAGTTGAACATGAGAGAACTAAGCAGGCGGATTGGAGAACAAACCTGGAAAAGCTAAATGAAATTCTTTCAGGTTTAAGTTAATATTTGTACATTTTTTAAAAATAGGTGAGGCAATTTATGTTCTATAAAATATCTGACTTTCAAAAAGACTGGGATATTGAATCTAAAGCAACTTTAAAACTTCTTAGAGTTCTTACAGACGAATCCCTTCAACAAAAGGTTGACGAAGAAGGAAGAACGCTTGGCAGGCTTGCGTGGCATTTAGTCTGCTCTCTCGATAAGACATTAGTTCAAGCCGGTTTTCCTATAAAAGAAGTTACGGACGAGACTGAATTACCGGCAAGCGCAAAAAAAATTGCCGATGAGTATGAGAATTCTGCGAAAGAAGTTATTGATAATGTAACAAAAAATTGGCAGGATGAATCCCTGGAAGAAGAGATACCGATGTTTCGTGATAAATGGAGAAAAGGGCAGGTACTTACGGTATTAATAAGACATCAAATTCATCACCGCGCTCAAATGACCGTACTTATGAGACAGGCCGGATTGAAAGTCCCGGGTATCTACGGTCCAAGCCGTGAAGAATGGGAGCTTATGAAAATGCCTCCGAGAGAGTAAATCAGTGCAAATCCGTGTCTGTGAAATTGGAAACTTTAAAGTTAATTTTTATTAACATTTCGAAAGAGTTATTACATTTTTTTAAGCTAATTAAGAATTTTATTGATTTTGAGTTATATTATTTATAGTTTTATTTATATCTATCAGGGTTATTTTTACTAAACGCTAATTAACTTTTGATGTAATAATACGTACAATATACGTTTATGTTAAGTATTATTTCTATGTATTACTATTATTCGCTCTATTGCAATGGTAAAAACCGACAAAATAAGTAAATATTTAAATATTCCGGTGGATAAAAAAGTTCCAAGGAAATTGCTAATAAGAGCAATCAGGCAGAAATATGATACACTTGATGAACTTGGAGAGGCGTTGGGAATATCAAAACAGAGTGTTTCCGATGCGATAAACAGGCAGACAGATAAGTTTATGCAAAGGCTTGCCGATAAAGCCGGTATTGATTTGAGTACAATAAACAGCCAGATAATTTCCGATAATAAATTCGGCAATATTAAAGGAGATATAGAATTTAATTCACACAGCAGCAACAATGCACAGGAAGAAATAAAAGAACTAAAAAGAGATTTAAAGCAGAAAAGAAATTATATAGACAGGCTGGAAAAAGAAAACAAAGAATTGAGGAAGCGGCTTTCTAAATATAAAGGGTTTAAATAAAAAGGGAATTTCGAACACTAACACAGAGGAGCCTAATGCAAAAACAGAAGGTTAAAAAAAACAATATTCGCAAAGTTGCGGGGAATATTAATATTAATTTTTACAATTTTCCTGCATCTAACGATCCGGAAAAGGATAAGAAATTAATTATCATGTTGGTAGATAAAAATGTCTGCCTGAAGAAAAAATTACGCAGCAGCCGTAAAAAAAGCACGAAATTAATTAGTTCATTGCGAGTTCAAGACGACCAGTTAACTAAAAAGAATGCTGAAATCAGGGATTTAAGAAGAAAATTAGGGAAATTATTAAAAGGGTGAAATAAAGTCCTTTAGCCCCAATTTACCGGAACGGCATGGTGAATTATTGATTAGCGCACCTTGTCACCTTTATGCCGTTCTGACTGTTTTGTCTGATTGCGTTGAACTTTAATAGAGTAGGAGGAGGTGAAACACCTCTGTCCCCTCATTAATTCCGATTGTTATCGCATAGGCGTCGACCTAACCTGAAGCGCTATGACCGTAATATATTTGGACGTAACAAGTTAAGTATTAATTAATGCTTATAATGAAAAATATTTAACCCTGTGCAACGAGGGAAGCCTTTGGCAACGGGTGTGTTTTTTCAAAATCGTAACACACCAAAAATTTTGTGTAAGGTGACTTATTAATTCTGTTCCGTCATTTCAAAATCCTTAGGGTTGTAACCCTGACCGGTCAGTATTTCGAATATTTTGTTTAAAACATCATGAGATAGTTTTGGGGTTCGGCTTAATATCCAGCCGTATTTTCTGTTTGGACTGCCGATAATAGCGTATTTATAATCTATATCCAGACCGATTATCCAGTAGTCACCCCAGAATAATGAAATTCCAAATATTCTTACAAAACTAACTTTTAATTTAGAATTTGTCTTTGTATCTGCAACCTTTGCAATTCCTTTGGCTTCATTAATACTGCTGTCGTTTCCCATGCAGCGGTTAATTACATCAATACGCCCGTCTTCTCTCAATTTATAAGTTGCGGTAGTATTACATGCACAACTGCGTTGAAAGCTATTAGGTATTTTAGCAATCTCATACCAAAGCCCAATATATTTTTGTAAATCAACCGAATCAACCGTTAGGGGTTCACCTTTTTCAGAGTTCAAATTTTGACTTCTTATTTCAGTATTCATAATCAACACCAATAAAGTTAGATAAATGATTTTTAAAAATATTAATTTTCCCATATTATTCGCTTTTATAAATACAGTTGAAGCTAAACCTCTGAGGTTGAAACTAAACCTCCGAGGTTGAAACCAAAACTCCGAGGTTAATATTAAATATCATTGGCGTAACTTCAGTTAGTAAATAGTTTTTATCGCAAGGTTTTTAAAAATAAACGCCCAAATATCTGTCTGTTCCTCAATAATTTTTGAAGTCGGTTTCCCGGCTCCGTGTCCTGCAAGCGTTTCAATTCTTATAAGAACAGGGTTGCTGCCTTTGTACTTTTCTTGCAGGGTTGCTATATATTTGAATGAATGTGCCGGGACAACCCTGTCATCATGATCTGCTGTGGTAACAAGAATTGCAGGATAATTAATCCCTGATTTAATATTGTGAATTGGCGAATATTTGTACAGATAACTGAACTGAGTTGAGTCATTACTCGATCCGTATTCATTTACCCATGCCCAGCCAATTGTAAATTTCTGGTATCGCAGCATATCCATTACGCCGACTTGCGGAACGGCTACTTTAAATAAATCAGGGCGTTGATTTGTAACAGCGCCTATTAGAAGACCTCCGTTAGAGCCGCCGTTAATTGCAAGCTTTTGAGGAGATGTATATTTATTTTTAATCAGATATTCCGCAGCAGCAATAAAATCATCAAATACATTCTGCTTTTTACCAAACATACCCGCTTTGTGCCATTCTTCACCATATTCACTTCCGCCGCGAATATTAGCTATAGCCAGTACACCCCCGTTTTCAAGAAGAATCAATCTCGAAATGCTGAATGCCGGATTGATGCTTATATCAAAACCGCCGTATCCGTAAAGCAGAGCCGGGTTTTTGCCGTTTAATTTTAAATCTTTTTTATGAACAATAAACATCGGGACTTTTGTCCCGTCTTTGCTCTTATAAAATATTTGTTCGGTTATATATTTACTAAAGTCAAAATCAATTTCAGGCTTGTATAACACTGATGAAGACTTTGAATTTATATCATACTTATAAATAGTTGTAGGAAAAGTAAAAGAAGTAAAAGCATAAAAAGCAGTTGTATCTTCCCGCCTTCCGCTAAATCCGCCGACGGTTCCAATAGCGGGCAGTTTAATTTCTTCTTCCGATTTCCCGTCTAAATCATATATATAATCCTGACTATAAGCATCCTTAGTATATTCCACAAGTAATTTACCGCCGATAATTGATGCGGATTGCAGTACATAATCTTTTTCCGGCAGAATTGTTTCCCAGTTTTTTTCATCAGGATTTTTGGGATCAATTAATACAAGCCGGAACATCGGGGCATTTTTATTAGTCAGCGCAAGAAGCTTACTTCCCAAATTATCAATAACACTATAATTGTTATCAAAATTTTCAACTATTTTTATAAAACCGGAATTGGGATTCTCAAGATCTTTTACATAAACTGCATTATTGCTTGTCCCGGTTGATAAGTATAAAATTAAAAATCTTTCATCATCAGTAGTCTGCGCACCCAGTAATAATTTAGGAGCAGCGCTGTCCTGGAAAATTAAACTGTCAAGACTTTGATCGTTTCCAATTTTATGGTAATATATTTTATGATATTCATTACTTGAAACAAGTTCTTTCCCTTTTTCGGGTTCGGGATAACGGCTGTAAAAGAATCCATCCTTATACCATGCAATGCCCGAGAATTTTATCCATTTTAAGTTATCGCCGAGCTTTTGCTTTGCGGATACATCCATAACAGAAAACTCATTCCAGTCCGAGCCGCCTGATGCAGTACCATAAGCAAAATACTTCCCGTCCTTAGAAACAGCATAAGTAGTTAATGAAACAGTCCCATCCGATGATAATTTATTAGGGTCTAAAAAAAGTTCAGGCTTAGCTGTCAAATCATCCTGAATATACAATACGCTTTGATTTTGCAGTCCGTCATTTTTAAAAAAGAAATAGTGAGAGCCTCCCATAAATGGGACAGAATATTTTGGGTAGTTCCAGAGTTTCTCAAGACGTTCCTTAATCTTATCTCTGAAAGGGATTTTACTCAAGTAATTAAATGTAACCTTGTTTTCTTCTTTTACCCATTCGCTTACTGCCTTTGCCGTATCATCTTCCAGCCAGCGGTATGGATCATTGACAATAGTACCGGAGTAATTATCTTTAATGTTATCTTTATTTGTTTGGGGATATTGAAGTGTTTGCGGGTAAATAACCATATTAAAAACCATCAAAAAGAATAAAATAAAATTTAATTTGATGTACATGTAAAACTCCACTTGAGTTTAAAAATAATATTGTAATTATAAGCAAAATATTTGCAAACAGGCAAGGAAAATATAATTGATTGGGAATCATTCTTCATATTTATAACTGCAAAAAATCAGAAAATGATTTTACTTATGTGATACAGGATATGACTATTTTGACAAGTAAGATCAAAAGTATTATAATTTCGAGCAAATTAAAATCAATTTATAAAAAGGAAAAAATATGCCTATAAGAAAAGCTAATTCAGAATGGCGCGGAGATTTAAAAAGCGGAAGCGGAAATATTAGTACGGAATCAGGAGTTTTGAAAAATGTAAAGTATAATTTCGTATCAAGATTTGATAAGGGTGATGAAACAAACCCGGAAGAATTAATTGGCGCAGCTCATTCTGCCTGTTATTCAATGGCTCTTTCAAATATGCTTTCCGGCGGAGGCTATAAGGTGAATTTTGTCAGGGCTGAAGATAAAGTTCACATTGATAAAGTAGGGGACGGATTTTCAATAACAAAAATCGAAGTCCATTGTGAAGCAAGTGTTGAAAAGATAGACGAACCCGCATTTAAGAAATTTGCTGAAGATGCAAAAAAAAGCTGCCCGGTTTCAAAAGCGCTGGCAGGTGTGGAATTTGTCCTGACAACAAATTTGCAGTAATAGGATTACATAGAATAAAAAAAACGGATATTCGCCCCGGATATCCGTTTTTATTTTTAAATATATCAGACTCGCTTATGCTAAAAGATTTTCAAATTCCTTATGGCGCTTTATAAAAGCTGCCGTATAAGAACAAGTAGGAATAATTCTAAGTTTCTTCTCTTCGGCAAAACTCAAACATTTGCGGACAATCTTACCTGCTATACCCCGGTCTCTTAATTCATTCGGCACGTAGGTTTGAATTATTTCCATTGTATTATAATCATCCATTATATATCTAAGATAGGCTTCGCTGCCGTCTACAATTGTATAAAATTTATTATCGTCTTCGTCATGTTTTATTTCTAAGCTCATTTTATCTCCGTTCAAAATAAATGCCGGTTTACCGGTGATTAGTTAATTGCTTCAAATTTATGAGTAAAAAATAGTTCTTTTTGAAATGTGTAGTTGTTCTTTGCATCAATGATAGGAATAATAACTGTAAAACGGATAAATTTCTAAAGTTTATGATAAAAAAGCGGAAGAGTTCCCCATTATATGCTTAAATGATTTATCAACCTGAAGATTGTATTTCTCGATTAACGGGAAAGGCGTAACATGATCGTAAGGATATTCAAAATCCATGACATCCACACGTGTATTGATATTTTTGCGCCCTCCCTTTAGATTATTTAAAACACCGAACGGAGGTACAACTTCATCCTTAATTAATGCTATTGCGCTTATTCTTTCATATATCTGGGAAAGACGCTTTTCACGCAAGTCTTTGTAGTGCTTTTGATTAATCAAAGTTGGGAAATAACTCTTTTCAATAGACACACCGCTGAAATAATATTCAAGTTTCTTTTCCATTAATGGCTTATTATTTAGCTGCTCTTCAAAATAATTTTCTACAAATTGAGATGCTCTCATATCTATTATATACCGGGAAACAGGCATCATATTATCAAAAGTAGCTCCGCCGCAGAATATAACAAGACGGGAATTATCCAATTCTTTATAAGGATTATCCATTAAAAGGAGTAAGGAAAAAAAAGCCCCGATAGAATAGCCAAAAAAATCAATGTTTGCTTCCGGCGGGATATTTTTTTCCAAGCCGCATCTAATTGATTTTAATAAACCGCAAAAATCTATATATGTCTGCAAGCCGGATAAAAAGAACCTTTGAGGGCTTGCTTCAAGTCTTTCACTTATGGCTGCATTTATAAAAGATGTTTTGGCATTTGGTAATTTATTAGCTCTTTGTACAGCGACTTTGTTCATCAAACGGGAATCCGACCATACATAAGGAGCCCTGTTCATATGAAATGCTATCGGGAAGAGGATAACGGTTTTGCCTGTCTGCCTGGCAAGCTCATACGCCCACGGGAAATATTTATCCCACTTCTTTTCATTTAAGCCGTGAAATAGAAATATTACACCGCTTGATTGCGAATTACTTATATTCTCTACGGTGAAATATTCAAATGAATTATTACTTGAGATATTACTATCATTTATACCCGTCAGGAATTGTGCATCAGGTTCCTCATTATAAGCCTTTTTATCGTAATTATCAGAAAAAGAATTTAGTGAACCGGAATTGATTATAGCTGTTCCCGTTGAAGTGAAACTTCTTTTTCGTATTCTTATTGAAAGATCTTGTAACTCTGTAGTAGTAACAACATTTTCAAAAGCATCCTGCAATTTTTTATACAGGCTGTGATAAATCATAGGCATATTACAGACTTTAACTGCAAATCAACGTTATAATATTAGTTCCTTATGACCTGAAATTTGCAAAAAATCCCGTTAATGATTTGTAAAAGAATTGTAAATACAATTTGGATGAT
>Ga0182027_10008691_pt1 | contig 14724 bp, 13 predicted proteins | sample 712E1DmetaG_FD_121300 | JGI IMG/M metagenome (GOLD analysis project Ga0182027, IMG submission 121300) | Permafrost microbial communities from Stordalen Mire, Sweden - 712E1D metaG (Illumina Assembly) | ecosystem: Environmental > Terrestrial > Soil > Wetlands > Permafrost | place: Sweden... | reverse complement strand
GAGGCCATCATCAATGCCCAGATTATCGCCGGCGAATGCGGCCAGCCTAATATTGAAGCTCTGCATTTGCTCGCTTCCCTTTTGGATCAAGATGAAAGCTTGGTGAAACCGATTTTAGAAAAAGCGCAGATCGATCCGGATAAAGTCCGTGATGATGTTTATGACGCGATTGAAAAATTGCAAAAAACTTCCGCGCGACCGGCGGCGGCTTTCGGCGACGGCAACGTCGGCACGGTTTCCGGCTCGGCCGAAGCGGCTTATGTTTTGGAGCGGGCGAAAAAAGAAGCGGACAAAATGAAAGATGAATTTATTTCCACTGAGCATATTTTACTGGCGCTGATCGGCATAAAAACTCCGGCGCAAGATATACTATTGAAGGCCGGTTTAACTTACGAAAATATTTTAAAAATTTTAACCGAATTGCGCGGCGGCAAACCTATCACCGAACCGGATCCGGATGTGAAATATCGCGTGCTGGAAAAATACACGGTTGATCTGACGGAAATGGCGCGCAACAAAAAACTTGATCCGGTCATCGGCCGCGATACGGAAATCCGCCGCATCATGCAAGTTTTGTTAAGAAGAACAAAAAATAATCCGGTTTTGATCGGCGATGCGGGCACGGGAAAAACCGCCATCGTGGAAGGCTTGGCGCAAAAAATAATCGCCAACGATGTGCCGGAAAATCTGCGCGATAAAAAAATTGTTTCACTTGATCTTGGCGCTTTGATTGCCGGCGCGAAATTCCGCGGCGAGTTTGAAGAAAGATTGAAAGCCGTAATCAAAGAAATTGAATCGCAGGACGGCGGCGTAATTTTATTTATTGATGAGTTGCATACTCTGGTCGGCGCGGGCGCCTCGGAAGGCTCAATGGACGCTTCCAATATGCTGAAGCCGGCTTTGGCGCGCGGAAAAATCCGAACTATCGGCGCCACGACCACTAAAGAATATCAAAAATATATTGAAAAGGATCAGGCGCTGGAAAGAAGATTTCAGCCGATTTTTGTTTCCGAGCCCAGCGTGGAAGATACAATTGATATGTTGCGCGGCATCAAAGAAAAATATGAAGTGCATCACGGCATCCGCATCACCGACGAGGCTTTGATTGCAGCCGCGAAATTATCCGTCCGCTACATCACAGATAGATTTTTGCCGGACAAAGCCATAGATTTAATTGATGAAGCGACTTCGGCTTTAAGAATGCAGGTTGATTCCACACCGGAAGATTTGGAAAAAATGAAAAAGGAAATCCGCCACCTGGAAATAAATAAAATGAGCTTGACTCGCGGCAAGGAAAAAACTTCTCCGGAAATTTCGGCGATAAATAAACAGTTGGCCGAGCTGACGGAAAAAGCCAATCAGCTGGAATTACATTGGAATAATGAAAAAAATGCCATCTCTAAAATTCGGCAATCTAAGCGCAAAATTGATGAATTAAAAATTCAATCGGAAATCGCGGAGCGCCGCGGCGATGATTTAATGCGCGTCGCGGAAATCCGCTATGGCGAAATTCCGGCCTTGGAAAAAGAGGTGAAAAAAAATGAAAAAGAACTTTTGGAAATCCAGAAAAGCGGACAGTCAATTTTAAAAGAAGAAGTTGATGAGGAAGATATTGCCAAGGTTGTCGCCCGCTGGACCGGCATTCCCCTCTCCAAAATGTTAGAGTCGGAAGCAAAAAAATTAACACACTTAGAAGATGAGTTGAAGAAAAAAGTTGTCGGGCAAGATGAAGCGATTAACGCCATCGCCAAGGCCATTCGCCGCTCGCGCGCCGGCATCAACGAAGAAGGTCGGCCGATTGGCTCGTTTATGTTCGTCGGCCCAACCGGCGTGGGCAAAACGCAATTAGCCAAAGCTTTGGCCGGATTTATGTTTGACGATGAGAACGCTTTGATTCGCGTGGATATGAGCGAATATATGGAAAAACATTCGGTGGCCAAAATTATCGGCTCGCCGCCGGGCTATGTCGGCCACGAGGAAGGCGGACAGCTGACGGAAAAAATCCGCCGCCGCCCGTATTCAGTAATTTTATTTGATGAAATGGAAAAAGCCGATCCGGAAGTTTTCAATATTATGCTGCAAATTCTGGATGACGGCAGAATTACCGATTCCAAAGGCCGCACGGTAAATTTCAAGAATACGATTATCATTATGACTTCCAATCTTGGCAACGAGATTATCAAGAAATTTTCCATCGGCTTCCGCGATTCCGACGACGGCAAAAGCGAGCGCGAGATCGGCTTCAAGGATATGAAAGAGCAGATTGAAAAAAAACTTAAAGAGCATTTCAAGCTGGAATTCTTGAATCGCGTTGACGAAATTGTCGTTTTCCATTCGCTGGATAAAATTTCTTTGGAAAAAATCGTTGACTTGGAATTGGCCAAAGTCGAAACTCGCTTGCGCAATAAAGATATCACTTTGAAAATTTCCGCCAAAGTCAAAAAAATGCTCTCCGACGAAGGCTTTGACATCACCTATGGCGCCCGTCCGCTCAAACGGCTAATCCAAAATAAAATTCTTGACGAATTGTCTTTAGATATTCTTGAAGGCAAGATCAAGGATGGCGACAAAGTTTCTATTGATCTGGGAGTGGAAAATAAAGTGCTACTAAAGGTTGCTTAAAATAGTTATAAAAAATCCACAGTATTATTGTGGATTTTTTATTTTCTGGCAATTTATTCGATTGTTTCATTGCCACATTGCTACATTGTTACGCAACGAAATGTTTTTCTTCGTTGCGTAACAATGTAACAATATAGCAATTTAACAATATTTTTTTATTTCCATATCGGCAACGTAAAACTAAACGTTGAACCCTTGTCCGGTTCCGACATTTCCAATTTCATTTGTCCGCCGTTCGCTTCCACGATTTTTTTGGCGATATAAAGCCCGAGTCCGGAGCCGGATGGGCGCTCATGAATTGCGCGGGTGCCGCGGACGAATTTTTCAAATATTTTTTCTTTATCTTCCTCATCAATGCCGCAGCCGGTATCAGCCACAAAAACTTTAATAAAATCGTCGGAGATCTGATCACAGCTCACCGAAACCGAACCTTTTTTAGTATAAGAAATGGCGTTCTGCAACAGATTACTGATAACCTGTGTTATTTGCTTGGGGTCGGTTTTTACCGGCGGAATATCACATTCCCGGTCAACCAAAACCAGCAATCCCCTGTCCTTTACCAGCGGCGAGATGGTCGCTTCATCAACTAATTTTATCAGAGTTTCTTTTAAATCAGTTTTGGCAAGATCAAGTTTGACGCCTTCGCCTTCAAAAGAAAACGCTTTCCAAAAATCATTAAAAATTTCTTCCATTTTTTTGACGCTGTCTTCAATAAAGAGCAAGCCTTTTTCCAAAGAAAAATCGCCGGACTTGATCATAAAGATCGTGTTTTTGATGATGGAGACCGGTGTGTTGAGCTGATGATTGACAATGCGCAAAAATTCATTCTTCACTTGCAAAAGCTTGTTCAAATTTTCATTTTTAACCGCCAGTTCTTCAGCTTTGGCGTGAATATCTTTGGTTTGCGCTTCCACGCGCTCTTCCAGTTTGGCGGTCAATTCTTCCAGGGCCAAGGAAGTTTTTCTTTGGGCGAAATTAGCTTTAATTATATTATCCATGCTTTTATTTAAAACATAACCGTAGACGATAACGAAAGTAAAAACACAAACAATTACCAGTCCCGTAACCCTTCCTTCAATTAAAAAGAAAAGTAAAACAAAAAAAACTATCAAAGCCAAACTGATAACTTGATATTGCAAAAAAAGACAATTGCGATATTTTAATTCGCAATATTGGCAGCGATTATAGGGTGAGTAGTTGAGTGATCTGGCCAGCCAGCAATTCTTATTGACATATTCCGGTGTTCCCATTTCTCCGCCGCCCTTCGGCGCGTCCGCCTTACTTCTAATTTTTCGAGTTTTTTCTTTTGGCATTAGTCTTTAAAAACTTTTTTATACAAAGCATAGGTCAAAGAAGCCGCGCAAAAATCAGTAAAACCGCCAAGCATCATCAATAAAGCCATGGCCAACGTCAGAATCCAGGCAAAAATTACAAATTTTCCAAAATACAAGAGCAAAAAAGCGGCCAGCAGAAAAACTCCCCCCATGGCGAAGGTAAACATCAATTCTTCTGATCTTTTTTTGATCGCCGCCATCTTATTTTTTCCAAGTTTGCGTAAAAACTTGGCGTGAAACTGATAAGCAAAATTATATTTCAAGGAAAATGATCCGAGAAACATTAAAACGCTGGCGGCCAAAACCAACCAGGAATTAAAAATCAAAAAAGAAACCAAAGCCAAAAATCCGTAAATGACCTTAGAAAATCTTAAAGACTTATCATGAATTAATAGGCATTCTTGCATAATTAGCAGCGCTTACTTTCATTTGGTCGACTACTTTCCAAAAATTATCAGAGCGGCTGGCCAAAAAATCTCTGCCCAAACCAATCTTTTCGACAAAACTAAAATCAACATTTTCAACATCTTCCGGCTTCTGTCCGGATAAAACTCTTAACAACAAAGAAGCAAGTCCTCTAACTATCAAAGAGTTACTGTCAATCATATAAAAAACCTTTCCATCTCTAAATGAGGAAATAAGCCACGTGCTTACATCACAGCCATTAATCAAGCTATCTTCAGTTTTATCTTCCTCGGCAATGGAACTCAAATTTTTTCCCAGTTTTATCAAACAGACATATTTATCATCCCAATTTTTATACTCTTTAAACTCGCTGATTATTTTTTCCTGTATATTCTTTATGGTCATAATATTTTCAAATTTTATTCCAATATTTTTTGAACTTTGTTCAAGGCCGCGCACAAATAATCGATCTCGGCAAAGGTATTGTAAAAAGAAAGCGAGGCGCGAACCGATCCGTCGGTCTGAAAATGCGCCCAAAGCGGATGCGTGCAATGCATGCCGGTGCGCACGGCAATCCCCAGCCGATTCAAATAAATTCCCACGTCGTAAGGATGAGCTTTTCCCAATAAAAAAGAAATGATGCAAGCCTTGTCCGCCGCTGTGCCGTAAATTTTCAATCCCGGAATAGCGGAAAGTTTGGCGGTGGCATAAGCCAATAATTCTTGCTCATAAGCCGTAATTTTTTCCAGTCCTGTTTTTTGCAGATAATCCAGGGCAACGCCCAAACCGATGGCGCCAATATAATTCGGGGTGCCGGCTTCAAATTTATTCGGCAGTTCGGCGTAAACGGTTTTTTCAATCGTCACCGAATCAATCATATCGCCGCCGCCTTGATACGGGCACATTTCTTCCAGCCAGCGCTTTTTAGCATAAAGAACTCCGATGCCGGTGGGGCCGTAAATTTTATGGCCGGAGAAAGCGTAAAAATCACAGTCAATTTCTTGCACGTCGATTTTTCCGTGTTGAACCGCCTGGGTGCCGTCAATCAGAATCGGAACGTTGTGCGAGTGAGCGATGGCCACCATTTCCTTGACCGGATTGATTGTTCCCAAGGAATTTGAAGTATGAACAACGGCCACGATTTTTGTCCGCTCGCTGAATAATTTTTTATATTCATCTATCAGCAATTCGCCTTTATCGTTGAAAGGAATTACTTTTAATTTGGCGCCGCGGCGATCGCGCAAAAACTGCCAAGGGACAAGATTGCTGTGATGTTCCATTTCAGAAATGATGATTTCATCCCCTTCTTTGATATATGTTTCACCGAAACTGGCAGCCGCCAAATTCAAAGAGGCTGTTGTGCCGGCGGTAAAAATTATTTCTTTGACCGACTCGGCGTTTAAATAATATCGGATTTTTTCTCTGGCTTCTTCATAACGGCTGGTCAGTTGCTCGCTAAGATAATGCACGCCGCGATGGATGTTGCTATTCTGCCGGCAGTGGATTTCATTAATAGCGTCAATGACGACTCGGGGCTTTTGCGTGGTCGCGCCATTATCCAGATAAACCAGCGGGTGGCCGTAAATTTTCCGATTAAGAATGGGAAAATCTTTTCTGATCTTATTAATATTGAGCCCGGTTTTAGTCTGAGTATTTTTAGTTCCAAACATAATTATTAAAGGATCTGTCGCCAAATGCCGTTTTCGCCATAATTTCCAAATTTTGGTAAATTTTTTTAAAAATATTTTGGCTGATAAACCATATCACCCACAATATTTTTAAAAAAATTTCCTCAAAATTATGAAAATTCTAGCTGAAAGAGCATTTGGCGACAGACCCTAAAAAAAAATCAACTTCGTGAAAAATTGATCATTAGTGAAGAGTAGATAAAATCATATTAATGACGAGTTTTGTTTTGATAAAAAAACCGGCTAAAAAATATTTTGCGAGAGTCCTATTCCGGTTTCAATAAAGTTTTTATGTTGCGCAAAACATCATCGGGATTGAATTGCGATTTGGTAAAATAACCGTTAGCGCCAAGCGCCATGCCCTCGCAGATGGTTTTATCGTCAGACAGGTTACTCATGATCATCACCGGAATTTGGTTAACGCTTTTGCTTTCCTTCATTTTTTTCAAGACTTGCAAGCCGTCAATGCCGCCCGGCAGCATAATATCCAAAAGCATCACATCGGGCATAAATTCTTTGGCGAGTTCATAACCGTCAACGCCGTTCATCGCGGTTTTAACTTCAAAACCCTCTTTGGTAAAAATGGTTTCGTAGATATTCAACAAAAACATATCATCCTCAACAATCAGGATTTTAACTTTTTTTTCTGACATATATTTTTTGGGTCAATATAGACTCTATCTATATTATACAGTAAATATAAAACCGTGCCAAGCCTATTTTTTATGGCGATTTAAATCAACCTCCACCACCATCCGCCCTTCTTTTTCATCGCGGAATTCCACACTCACCGATTGTTTTAAGACATGCAAGGAAAGCACGACGCCTTTTTTGCCGTCAACGTTAACTTTTTGGCCGATAGCCGGCATTTTTTCCGCCATTTCCTTGTAGCCTTGATATTCATATTGCAAACAGCACATCAAGCGGCCGCAGCAGCCGGAAATTCTTTCGGAACCCCTGTGGACAACTTGCTGGGCTTCGGCCATTTCCGAGCTGATAGACGAAAAATCCTTGATAAATTTTTTGCAGCAAAGCGGACGGCCGCAATGGCCGTAATCGCCGGCCAATCTGGCTTCATCGCGGATGCCAATTTGTGTTAAGCGGATTTGCTTGCCGAAATGGGCGGTCAATTCTTTCACTAAGTCGCGGAAATCCACGCGGCCGTCGGCGATAAAAGCGAAATTCAAGCGATTGCCGGTAAAAGAAAAAACTACATCAACAAGCTTCATTGCCAGATCGCGGCGAATAATCGCTTGGCGGCAGAATTCAAAAGCTTCTTCTTTTTCTTTTTTGGACGGCAGTTTGTCAAAATCATTTTTGTTTGCCAAGCGCAAGATCGGTTTTATTTCCCGCTTCATGGTTTTTTTCTCTTCCACGCCCTCGGCGTTAATCTCGCTGGAAATAAAAATTTCCACCGACCCGGACTTGTCTTCCACTTCTTCAAACCCAAGCACCTCGCCCATTTCCTGGCCGAGTTCGGTTTCCACTATCACTCTATCCCCTTTCTTTAATTCTAAACCGTTCGGAGAAAAATGATAAATCTTGTCCCAGCGGGCAAATTGGATTTGGACTACACGCATAAATGAATATATGTTTAAAACCGTTTAACTCAAATAAAAATATTTAGGAAAAAACTAAAAAATCCTAAATCCTAAACTCTAAATCCTAAACAAGCACAAATCTTCAAAATTCTAAATTCAAAACGTTGCGCGTTTTGTGCTTTGGATTTTAAATTTTAGATTTGTTTAGGGTTTAGGATTTCGTGCTTCGAATTTAATACTACAAGCTATACCTGACAAATTTTTCCACTTTAACACCACCTAAAATTTGCTCCACTTTTTTCTTGTCATCCTTAATATATTCCTGCTTGACTAAGCAGACTGATTCGTAAAATTTATTGATTTTGCCAATCATAATTTTTTCCATCATCGCTTCCGGCTTATTTTCTTTGGCCATCACTTCGCGTTCAATTTCTTTTTCCTTTTCCACTTCAGCGGCCGGAACTTCGGACGGTTCGATATATTTCGGATTGGACGCGGCGACTTGCATCGCGATGTCCACGGCTAATTCCTGCTTGCCGGCGGTATCTAGAGCCACCAAAACGCCGATGCGGCCGCCCATATGGGAATAGCCGGCGACGCTGGCGCCTTTAACGATGTTAAAATTCTTGATAGCTAATTTTTCACCGATGGTGCCGGAAAGCGCGTCCAAATCTTCCTTGACGTTTCCTTTTTGCAATTTCAAAGCGAGTAATGCCTCTAAATCTGCAGGTTTAGAACAAATAATTAAGCCCAAAATCGCTTTGGCGAAATTTTGAAATTTTTCATTACGGGCGACAAAATCCGTCTCGGCGTTGACCTCAACAATGTAGCCTTCCGTGCCTTCGGCGTTGACCGAAAGCTGGATGCAGCCTTCGCGGGCCTCGCGACCTTCGCGTTTGGCCGCTTTGGCAATCCCCTTTTTGCGCAAAAATTCCAAAGCTTTTTCCAAATCATTTTCCGATTCGTCCAAAGCTTTTTTGCAGTCCATCATGCCGGCGCCGGAGCGCTCGCGCAGTTGTTTGATGAGTTCCATTTTAGTTGATTGGTTGATTGGTTAATTAGTTGTAGTGACAAATATGTTTTTACAAACATTTAACATCTACTGCTTAAATATTTGCGGAACACGCCACAGGCCGAGGAATTAATTTACTCAAAAACTAATTCACTAATTAACTAATCAACTATTTTATTTTTGAAGTAATTATTTTATTTTTTTTAATATTTTCCTTGAGAAATTATTTTTTCCGAGAACTAATTAACTTTTTTGTTTTCTTTTTTCGCTTCGAGAAGATTGGCGGTGATGCATTCCATGATTAATTTTACGGCTTTGGAAGCGTCGTCGTTGCCCGGGATGACATAATTCACCAAGCTTGGGTTGGCGTTCGTATCGCAGATGGCGATGATCGGAATATTTTTAATGATGGCCTCGGCCACCGCGGTTTTTTCTTTCTTAATGTCCCAGATAAATAAAGCATCCGGCAATTTGTTCAAGTTGGTCAAGCCGCCGACTTTGGTTTCCAAGCGCTTAATCTCTTTATCAAATTCCGAGCGTTCTTTTTTGGTGTAGCGATCCAATTTGCCTTGAGCTTTTTCATCTTGCAAACCTTTATATTTATTGATCATTTTTCTGATAATCGGAAAATTAGTCAAAATGCCGCCCGACCATTTTTCAGAAATGTAAGGCATCGCAACGGCCTCGGCAGTGGCGCGCAGATCTTTTTTGACTTGATTCTTGGTGCCGACAAATAAAATTGTCTTGGACTCGCGAGCCAAATTCATCATGAATTCAACGGCAGTGCCCAGCATTTTTTGGCTTTTGGCCAAATCAATAATATAAACTCCTTTGCGTTCCGTAAAAATATACGGTTTCATCTTCGGGTGCCATTTGCTGGCGCTGTGACCGAAGTGCATGCCCGCTTCGAGCATCTGTTCGATTGTTGGCAATTTAGCCATAGATTTTCCTTTTTTTCCTCTGTGCTAACGATTTAACTTATTTCGGCTAAAAATAAGCAAGGTTCCCCTAAAACATTTAACACATGAGAGATTAATAATAAAAACAGAAAGGCCATTAAATATGGCTTTTCCTTGTGTTTAACAGTTTACTATGGATTTGTAATGATGTCAAATATCGATATCAAATTTATATATTACCCAAAAATATTGACTTTTATTTATAAACATGCTATTCTGTGAAAACGAAATCAACCGAACGAACAAAGAAGCACAATCATCAAAAATATCAAAATCGAAGGAGAGTGTTTAAATGTGTAAACAAAAACAAAAATTCGTGGCTATTAAAGGCGTTTTATACCCAGCTTGCGGAATGTTAGAAAAATCTTTCTCTTGCCCAATGCCACTAGGATGTTTTCTGGCTTTCGAGTTCCAATTAACGCCTGAAGAACTACAGGAAGAAATAGACGTAATTGAAGACCACGTCTTTAGCAAACTCTGCTGGACAGATTGTCCCAAGGAGTGTCAGACCAAAGAAACTATTTTAAAAACGCTCGCTGAGCTTCCTAAAAGGTAATAATCATTGCGGAGACAAACGCAAATCCCGCGCCAGAATGTTCTTCGGAACAATCTGCCGCGGGATTTTTTTTGGTTCCGGCAAAAAATATAATTCGAAAATTTGAAATCAGAAATCGCAATTCGAAATGATTCCGCCACCCAACAATTCATCTTTTTTATAAAATACCACGCTCTGGCCTGGGGTTATGGCGCGCTGAGGATTTTTAAATTTTACGACCAGGACACCATCGTCGGTAGGAACGCAAGATTTTGCGTTCCTACGTTTTTCTATGGTGCAAGGCTGTGCGGGATGGCGATAACGAATTACGGCGTTGCAATTGAAGGGCAATTTGGGCGGCTGACCGGAAATCCAATTTACTTTTTCGGCTAATAAATATTCGCCGGACAAGGCCGGATCATCGGGATTATTGGTCACGTATAAAATATTATTCTCAAAATCGCGGCTGACTACATAAAACGGACCTTTGCCGCCGATCTCGACGCCTTTGCGCTGACCAATGGTGTAAAGCGGCAAGCCTTGATGCTCGCCTACGACCGCGCCATCAGTCATTCTGATTTCGCCCGGTTTTAATTTTAAATATTTTTTTAAATAATCGTTGTGCTCGCCTTGCAAAAAACAAACATCTTGACTTTCGGTTTTTAAATTCGGCAATTTATTTTTTAAAGCTTCGGCTTTAACCTTATTTTTTATCAAAGCACCCATTGGAAATAAAATATGCTTGAGCTGAGTTTGGGTTAAATTATATAAAAAATAAGTCTGGTCTTTGGATAAATCTTTGGCGCGATAAATCCGGTACGTAGGAACGCAAGATTTTGCGTTCCCGGATTTTCGAACGCAAGATGTTGCGTTCCTACGAAGTTTTACATAATGTCCCGTTGCTAAATAATCACAGCCCAAATCTTGCACGCGTTTTAAAAGCTCGCCGAATTTTATCAGCTGATTGCATTTGACGCACGGATTGGGCGTCGAATTTCCTTGATAGGCTTGCAAAAAATATTCTTTTACTTCGCGATTAAACGCGCGCTTCATATCCATCGGATAAAATTTAATACCGATTTTTTGGCAGACAGCGCGCGCCGCCGCTTCGTCGCAACAACCGCGCTCGATGCCGAGGCGCATAAAAACACCGAGGCATTGATAACCTTGATCACGCAAAATTTTTGCGGTAGTCGAAGAATCCACGCCACCGCTCATGGCAATTGCTACTTTATGTTTATGCATATTAATTATCAATTTTAAATTTTCAATTTTCAAATAATAATCAAATTTATCAATTTTTAAAATTTTGACATTAAAAAATTATTTTAAAATTGAAAATTGAGAATTGAAAATTCCGAGGTACTCGGCGGCTGATTTTTTCCAGCTGAATAATTTTGCTCGCTCAATGCCGCGAGATGAATATAATTCGCGCAATTTTTCGTCCGCGGCTAAAGTGACAATGGCGCGGCTGATGGAATTTTCGTCCGCCGGATCAATTAATAATGCCGCATCGCCGGCGACTTCGGGGAGCGATGAAAGATTGGAAGTGATGACCGGCGCACCACAGGCCATTGCTTCCAAAACCGGCAAGCCGAAACCTTCGTAAAAAGACGGGTAGCAAAAAATCGTGCATAAATTATAATAGTAAATTTTCTCGGAATTTTCAAGATAGCCGATAAGCTTTATTCGATCTTTAAATTTTGAATTTTTTACGGCGCGATAAACTTCGGAATTTTTCCAGCCGCCGGCGCCGACAATAACTAATTCATAATCTTTCATCTCGGGCTTATCGGCAATCTTTTCAAAAGCGCTAATTAAACCGGAAATATTTTTGCGCGGCTCGATCGTGCCCAGATATAAAATAAATTTTTCCGGCAAATTATATTTTTCTTTAACTTCGCGTAGGCGCGCAATACTTTGCGCGCTGGTGTCTGGCACCTCTGGAAATTGGCGCGCAAGATATTGCGCGCCTACGGGTTTGAATTCCGCGCCGATGCCGTCATAAATAACTTTAATTTTATCTTCGGCGATGCCGGTTAGCCTGATGATGTCGCGTTTGGTATTTTCCGAAATCGCAACGATAGTGTCGGCTTCGGCCATCATTTTTTTGGCATTCAAAATTTTGTGCCAAACATTTTTGCGGAATGAAAAAAATTCCGGCGTGATTAAAAATGACAAATCGTGAACGGTTAAAATATGCTTGGTGTTTTTACTGAGCGCGGTGAAATTGAAATGCGGCGACCAGAATAAGTTTAATTCCCCTCTTGGGAGGGGTGGCCGCGCCTCGCGGACGGGGTGGGTTAACGAGATTGCCCGCCCGTCTGGTAAGTAAGTTTCACTATGCTTCTCTTTTCTCGCAATGAGATCAATTTTCGGCCATTTTAAAATCTTCTGCAAAAAATAATTAAAAATTTTATTCGGATAACGCGTAGCGATTATTTTCACATTCCCCTGCTCGAATTTGGGCAATAATTTTGAAATATCTTTGCCGGAATTATAAAATAAAAAATATTCGTTAATTTTGTCTTGCGCTAAAATTTCGCGTAACAAAAAAAGCGTGCACCAGGAAACGCCGCTGTAGTTTTTGTCCATCAGAGATCTGATATCAACGCCGATTTTCATAATATTATCTTAGCAAATTTTACCTGATTTTAAAAGAAAAAGGAGTCACTGGGGACTCCTTATAAAGCGTAAAGCTGATTAAACTTCTTTTTCTTCAAAACCGGCTATCACCTTGTCGTATTCCGATTCGGGGGTGTTGGCAATGCCATATTTTCCGACAAGTCCCAGACCAGCCGAACCGCCGAGAACATTCTCCTTATTCGCACCGATTACAAACCTTGTTTCTTGACTGCCGGAAAAACAACTAAATGTTGTAACTATTGGCCCGAATCTGCCGAGAATTTTCAGCGTATTTTCTTCGTTGCCATTTTCAGTAATTGAACCCCCGAAATAATCGGAAGAATCCTGTTTTACAACCTCGCCGGTGAAAACTTTTTTTGGTTTTTCAGACGAGTCCAAACATAACAAATAAACAGAAAAAGTCTTCATGCCAACCTCCTTTTTAAAAAGTGCAAATGGTTTACGAGTTTTTTGTATTATTATTCTTTTTCATTTCTTTGTCAATATGGGCAGTGATATTTTCTTTGAATTTTTCCGTACTGAATTTTTCCGCCTGCGCTCGGATTAATTTTTTATCAAAAGATAAATTGCTGAATTTTTCCAGTGCGGCAATTACATCGTCAACGGTTTGCTTATCAAAAAATATTCCGGTTTTATTTTCTATAATAGTTTCTTCGGCGCCGCCTTTTCTAAACGCAATTACCGGCGTGCCGCAAGCCATCGCTTCCACGGCGGAAATACCGAAATCTTCTTCTTGCGGATGAATCAAGGCTTTGGCGTTGTAATATAATTTAGCCAAAGTTTCGTCGTCAACGCGGCCGAGAAATTCTATGTTGGCCGAACTGGCGGCAATTTTTTGCAATCTTTTTTTATCTATGCCGTCACCGAATATCTTTAATTTTGGCAAATTTTTTCCATTATTCAAATTTAACCCACCCCCTTCGACAGGGCTCAGGGCAGGCCGTCCGCGCGGCGCGTCCACCCCTCCCGAGAGGGGAATATTTTCTTCCGACATTTTCTTAAATGCTTCAATAACCAAATCAATTCTTTTGTAGGGAGCCAAACGGCAGCCGCAAAGAAAATAATTTTCCGCTTGCAATTTTTCATCGGCAAATTTTTCCGATAAATTATAAAATTCAGTGTTGACTGGCGGATAAATAATTTCCGAATCGCGATGATAATATTTTTTGATGCGTTTTTTGACAATTTCCGAATTGGCGATAAAAATATCCACGCGGTCCGCGGCGAGACGGTCCCACATCCGGATATAATTTAAAACGAGAGAAATTAATTTTTTAAACCATTTATTATATTTCAGCTCATTAATGTAAGAATGGGTATCACTCCAAAGATAACGGGTCGGCGTGTGGCAATAATCAATGTGCAAAGTCGTCGGCTTGGTGATGACGCCCTTGGCGAATGACGCGGAATCGGAAATTACCAAATCAAATTCCGACAAATCAAAAAATTCCACGGCCATCGGCATAAACGGCATATACCACTGATAATGCTTGACGCCGCCCGGCATTTTTTGAATTATGGAAGTGTCGATTTTTCTATTTTTATAATATTTATCAACATTATTTTTTTCCGAAAGCAAAGTAAAAATCGGCGCTTCGGGAAACATTTCCGCGAAGACCTTTAAAACTTTTTCTGCTCCCCCGTCCTGGGCGAGATGATCGTGAATTAAAGCTACCTTCATCTTGGCAATCAGTTAATTAGTTGATTAGTTAATTAGTTGTATAAACTAATTTATTTATATATTTTTAATAGGCTTAAACCGAAATTTACCTATTAGGTGCTAAAAAAATAAGCTTAATATTTTGTAAACTAATTAACCAATTAACTAGTCAACTAATCTATTCCGCCTTTCTTCCTTTAAGCACAGCAAGTGGCGTTCTTAATAATATCGTCAAGTCAAATAAGAATGACCAATTTTCAATATAATAGGTGTCTAATTTTACTTCTTCTTCGAAGCTCAAATCGGAGCGGCCGGAAATTTG
>Ga0182027_10008690_pt1 | contig 14725 bp, 14 predicted proteins | sample 712E1DmetaG_FD_121300 | JGI IMG/M metagenome (GOLD analysis project Ga0182027, IMG submission 121300) | Permafrost microbial communities from Stordalen Mire, Sweden - 712E1D metaG (Illumina Assembly) | ecosystem: Environmental > Terrestrial > Soil > Wetlands > Permafrost | place: Sweden... | reverse complement strand
GCGCGCCGGAAATCAAAACACTAATTAATTTAAAGTCAACATGACATTTCTATTCAACTCCAGGGTATGACATTTCTATTATCATTTGACAATACCTCGCCAAACCTTGACATTTTCAATATAACGTGATAACAAAAAAATTGAATTTATTTTTTAAATTCACCAATTGTTATTTATCAAAAAGGTGATTTCAAGGTGATTTCTATGAAATTGCTGAATATTAGAATTTTTCTCAGAAAGAAAATTAGGGCGATATTGAATGTTGGATCAGCCACTAAGAAAGATCATGGGAGGTATAATTTAGAAAAAATTCCCAAAAGACTTGCGAGAAAACTCAGATCAGCGAACATTGAAGACTACAACCAGTGGTTGGAAGGTTTTGTTGGCAATGGCGGTATACCCACCTACAAATACGACTATCCGTTCTCTTACTGGGATTGGTTTGTCGCGACCGATGACATTGAGCCAGTTCAACTGTATGGTGCAAACTCTCTCAATATAATTATCCCAGCAGGCATTACGGCGGGTAAGGGTAACTGGGGGCATTGCGAGTTATTCTTTATGAATGGTTTTACAGCAAATAGTAGTGTGCCAATTTTTGTTGATACGAAGTTTGACGAAATGGGCGAACATAAAGCAAGGGAAAAATTTAACCGCAGTTTGGCAGTGGCTGGAATTTGCAAATCACAGAGGTCAAGCCGAGATTGTCGCTGCTCGACGAATAGACTGGGAGAATGTGCTGATTGTGATGGCTATGTGATCATTGATGAAAGCAAGGAGGGTGAAGGAATAAAAAAATCCGGCGGTTGCTTAAGAAAGACGCTTTTGGAATTTGAAAAATACTGGAAATATGGTAAGTGTTCTGCATTTAATAAACGGCCTGATGGTCCCTTGGTAATACAGGCAAGCGAAGTGATGACTGCTATAGCGCGTGCCAACAATGTTGCAGAGTGTATTGATTTAAGCAACGCGCCATTGCCAGAAAAACAAAATCCGTAAAGGTTATGGAGACTCAAGCTCTTTAACCTTTTTTATTAATTTTGTTCCACCACGCGAAAGCTGTGTGTTCTAAAATTAATAAAAAAAATCCTTAGAAGAATTAATCTTCTAAGGCATATCTACTTTTTCTGACGAGCAATCGCGCATAGTGGCCTTTTCCTTGTAAGAAATCATCCCACCGTTGCCCCGCGACCGCTTTTTCAAATTTATCAATCGCTTTGCGTAATTGCCGAGGCATCTCTTCCGGACCCGGGTAGCGATAGATGTGTTTGATCATTGTGTGATATCCAAATGCCTGTATCCACATTGACTTATCGTCGGCTGCACGGTTGAAATATCCGCGAAGGAACCGAATCCACCGGCGTGATAGAACCGCTTTGCCATTGTTGATCCGCAAGCCGGTTATCAATGGGCACGTGTTTCTTATCGAAGCCTGTTTTGTTTTTCGCTCGTTGTCTTTCAGGCCTGCTTTGACAATAGCCGTTCGAATATCGGCGATTGTCGCCTGTGGTATTGGTTTGGCTGACGAAATAACGATGTTATCAATGTACATGCTTAGCTTCGCATGATAGGCTGGCGGTAAAGTCCCACAGATTTTTTGAAGCCTCGGAAACAGATTAACGGCAACGTAAAGATGGAATAAGAATGGCGCTGTCGGGGTGCCTTGTGGCAAAATGTCCCGGCGGGTGCAAAGCTCAATGATAATATCCGTCAGCTTGTTAACCAGTTCTTTTTTGTTTTGAGCCGTCCATTCTTTGTTGATCTTTGTTTTATTTTTATCGCCGAAAAACCGGTAGTGCCTTTCATAGCGCTCAGCCAATGAATCCTTCTTTTTTGTCAGCAACCGGCGCAGTGTAGTTTTGAGCCGGGTTTTTTTAACCGACGAGTAGGCGTCTTGCAGGTCCATTTGAAGAACATATTTTGCGTCGCTGTGGTATTGGGCGTGTTTAATGTATGATGTAGCTTTGGCTGTTCCAAACATACCCTCATAATTCAGAGCCTCAAACATGCCCCGAAGCCTTTCGTCAAGAAGGTGCTGGACAAATTTCAGCCCCGGCCGCGGAATGAAGATTATCCTCGCTTTGCCGCTGTGTTTGGGTATTATCCTTTCGGCGTAAAAATGGGTTTGATACATCGCGGCTCTTATGTTCCTATCTTTAATTCCGAAAATTGCCGATAGATAATTGGCGGCTTCCGGGTCGGGCACTTCAAACTCGACAAACTTTGCGGGCGCGGATATTGTCATCAATTCACCTCCTTTTTCCATTCAATTTTTTTGATACTTTTTTCCTATTTAATTTACAAATAACAAAAAAAGTGGGGTGCGACTTCGATCAGAGACTAAGATATATTCTTCCAGCCGTCAGTTGCTGACAGCCGCCACTTTTTGGTTGGTTTGCCTGATGCTAGTGGCTTAAACAAGCCGCAATTCGGCCCCACTTCAAAGTGCTTACCACATATGCAAACGAATGTAAATGCACGAATTTTGCGCAGATAGTATCTTTACGATATGTCAGATAAGAGTCAATAAACGCTTCTTTTATTTCCAGCCCGGTCAGGAACCAATCCAACCAAGTAGCGGCTCGAAAATCGTCTACGAGCGTTAGTTTTGACAACAAAATTATAATATGTTATTGTTTTTTTGTAGCATTAACGCTACATTTTGTGTAAGGAGGTTCCTTAAATGGATAAAGACGACGACCTTAAGGGATTATTTGGACAAGAAGATAAAGAAGATAACTCTGGCGGTGCGGTGGAGAAAATGCTGGAATTATTGGCAAGCTTAGTAAATTCAACAGAATGCGCCGATAATGAGATGGTGGGCAAGTTGTACCGACAACTATATACCAAGGTTATTGGCAAGTACAGGCCGCTGATAAAAGGACTTCCAGCTGTTTCAAAGGAGGTTTCGGAAGATCTAACCCCACTGATAGTAACCATTCTGGAAATTCTTAACGATATTCAGAACAATGAAGACTATCAGGTTGCCGTCAAAATTAATCGGAAAATTCGAGCCAGGGAAAGAAAGGCGTTACTGGACATTCACGTTCTTGCTGGGTTCAGCAAGAAAGAGGCAATGGCGTTTGTCCTGCAGGATAGCGCCAAAAACAATGTCAGCCAATATCAACAATTGGCTGAATTACCCCGTACAATAAAAAATAAGAAATAAGGGTGACCCTGGCTAACGATATCAACACAATAGGGAATTGCTAAAAGCTTTCCCCTTTTTATTTTACAAATACACGTACTTTTAAATTCGGAATATAAACATACTCGTTTCACCGCCGGATAATGACTCTAATGTTGTCGAATGCTTGACAAAAACAAATAAAAATGGTATCTGTTTTTTTGTAAATCTGCTAAAATGCTTTACGGATATCAATTCATAAATCATTGATAAAAAGAATGACTTTGGTTCATTAAAAACGTGAGGTGTTTATGTCACAACTGGGATTAATTTTGGACGCGCTGGGCATTGAAGACGAAAAGCAGATACCACCCGAGCTTTATCCGACCTATAGTCGGGATAAAGTTGACGTAGCCAAACTATATCCAAATACCGATCGACTGAATTTGGTAACAAACCTCATTGATGTCGATGGCAGGGTTATCAGGGTTGGAGATCAATTGCGCGGTTTAAAATGCGAGGACCGCCGTTTAGGGGTGCGCCATACACGGCTTGATCAAAAAATAGCGTCTAGCGGGATTGTATGCATAAATGATGTCTTGGCGACCACTGATGAAATACGCTCGGTTTTTAAAGAGCGGGGAGTCGCGTTAAGGTTGGCCATGATGGAGCCGGATGAATACAAAGGATTTGGAATCGTGTTGATACTTTGCACGCCGGACATTGAGACGTTGCATCGTTTAATAAATGAACGATGCCATATTTATTATGCAAATCATTTTTTTTATTAACCCTACTAAGATATTAAGAAAAATTTAACAAGCGATCCGTTTCTGTTATTGTTATCTTCCGGACAGAATATCGATTTAACCCAGTTAGCGATTAAAAAATCGTTCAAGCGCCCGCCCATTCTTGACAATACCATAGAGATATGGTATTATTTTTTAAAGGATGCTTCGGCACTTTTAAAATCAATTTTGCAAAATACGGGAGAAATGAAATGGCGATATTAAGTGTGTTGTCTATGAGGGCATTAAAGATTGAGAACAGGCCAAGAAAAATGGAGGCGACTCGAATAGGTGATTGCCTAAATATAAAGTTTAATCGGAGAATTGGTAATCTCAAAAAGACAATTAACAAAGAGGATCCGATTGAAAGAACGGCTGTAAGCAGGCCCGATTTGCGAGACGCTATGCTTAAAATCCGCGAATACCCGGATTTCGAAAAATTTGAGGTTAATAAGCGGAGTCTGAACATTTTCATTCCTCGCGACCAAAGACGTGATGGGAAGATAATCGACAGAATGGTGTTTGTTTTTTGGGAAGACGAAATCGACCTTACCAAGAATATATAATGATCAATATTTTATTGATCAAATTTTTTTTATTAAACAAATCTTAATACCCCGCGCGCCGGCGCGGGATAAAGATTTTCTCCCCGCAGAATGCGGGGGGACGCCTGGAGCGAAGCGGAAGGCGGTTTGAAACCCCGTCGCGTTTGCCCGGAGAGATTCATTGAATCAATTTTAAACTAATATTATTTGTTCATTTTAACCTTGCCCAAAATGCCGGAAAAGAGTCAACAAGCGGCCAGTTACCTTGTTGGTTCCGGGTAGGATATTAATTTGACCCAATTCGTGGTAAAAAATCGTCTGTAAGCGCCCGAAAATGACAACGCCCGCAAAATGTTCCCGCAAAATGTTTGACAATGTCATATGAATATGGCATTGTTTTGGCTAGTGTTATGCTGTAATCGACTTTGAGGTGGATTATGGATAGTAAGTCTTGGTTTCGACTGTTCAGCGTAAAGGATGAATCGAAATTGACGTATGCTATGTATATGCCAATTAACGATGAGTATGAAAAAAGGGAATGTTTAGTGATCGCAAGAAACGAGGAGGAATTCCTTAACAAGATTAATGGAAAAGAAATTTCGCCGGGGATGGCCGTGATTGATTTGAGATCATGGTTTGTGGAAAAAGAAGTAAAATTTGGCTTACATAAGACAGGAGAAAAATATATTAGGCGAACATATACAAAAAAATTCGCCAACCAAAAGGTTATGACAGTTTGTCAAACCATTAAGCGCGGACAAAAATGGCCCGATTCAACCCACGTATCCATTAAGGAGTTGGATGTACTAACCGATGTAATATTATAAGAAGGCTGCAGTATAAATCTGAAGCCTTATTTTTTTAGAATCGGCCAAAAGGTGAGGTGTCGGTTTTAAAACGCCAAAACAATAGCGAGTAGCATGGTCGGGTAAAACTCATTTGTTATCATATTTTTTTGAAATCCGGAACATAAACATACTCATTTTGTCACCGAAAAATAATTCTAACGAAGTGCGTAATTGTCCTTCCTACCTTGACGTAAATAAAAAATAAAAGTATAAATAATTTGAAACAAAATTGGGGGTGATCAATTTGGCGAATCGCGATTATTCCAGAATGTCGGATGCGGAGTTGGCGATAAGAGCTCTTTATTATATCGTGCGATTTTTGTGGCGTTTGGAACGCCAGCGTAATGCCAGGCAGGGCAACAAGTGGTTTTTTGTCTCATTTCTGAAAGACATTTTGTTCTTTCAGGTAATCCTGTTTCCCTTATCGTCGAGGATGCGACTGCTTATTGCCACTTATTTTTGGCTCAGTTACGTCAATGATATTGTGGATGAGGACCTTGATCTGCCAAATGGCTTATCGAGGCAATCTTTCATTGCGCAAAAGACCGCGCTAATCGATGCGATACCGGACTTGGCCGACAGCGACTTATTTCCCGAAGATCTTTTGCTTGTTTATATCCTGCGCCTTTCCGGGAAGAGAGGAATGGATTTTAGCAACAATATCAAGGAAATTTGGCCAATCATGCTTTGGGACGATCAAAGAAGGGTCGATAAGAGAATAGTATCCGGCCAAGAACTGTATTGGCACGCGGCCAATCAGGATTACCTTTGTTTAGAGATATTCGCCAAGATATTTGGCGGCGATTTAGAACGTCTGCGCGGATCGATGGCGAATTTAAAAGGGATCGTAACCCGGTCAGACTGGTTGTTTGACATCGACGAAGATTTGTCAAAAGGCTTGGTTAATGTTCCCAGCGAGGCAATGAATGCTTACGGGATTAACCTGGAAAATCTTCTTGCCTGCAAGGGGTGGCACGATTTAAGAAAAATACCCGGATTCCTTGAATTTTACATGCGTGAGCTAAAAAACCTTGAAGTCGCATGGCGCGAATGGCCCGACAAAAAATTCTGCGATATTTTCGCATCAAGGACGGTCAGGTTTTTCGCGGGCAAATTAGCCAATTATTCGCAAGGTGCGATTAAAAATAAACTAATAAGGGCTCGTTCGATATCCGGAATGTCATAATCCCGGATTTTTTTTAATTAGACAAACATTGACCACGATCGCGATAAAAATGGACCAAGCTAGGTGTTTATCGCCTGTGGTCCGATTCTACCGTCACAAATTATGTTCTTATCCGAAATGCCGGCCGAGGGCTAAGGCGCCAAGCTTTTGACTTGGGTCGGGTATTATATGCACCCAGTTAGCTGTTATAAAATCGTGCTCGATTTACGACATAGATCTTGACAATAACATAAATAGATGGTATTTATTAATTTAGTACAACAGCTTACAACAAAATCGCGGTTTGAAATATGATAGTGGAGAAATTGAAATGATGGAAGGATTTATAATCGCGCTCTTGCTTATCATAAATACGGTGATAAGCTGGTGGAATGCCCGCGTCGTGGGCTGGTCATGGATAGATGTGAAGGTAATCGGCGGTTGGTATAAGGTTGTTCTCTATTCCGCATTTATCATGTCGGGTTGCGGCTTTAGCTGGGTTTACCTCGTTTTGGTCAGTTTTATCGGTTTGGCGATCGGTAAACTCGATGTCAATACGGCGCAAGCGATCTTGCAGCTCGGATACGCTGTGTTGATAATACCAATTATCGGTAGCGGAATAGCGATATGGATCCATAGCCTTGCCGAGGCTTATCGCCGCAAAGACGCAGCCAGCATCGGTGTGGCCGGATGGAATACTTTTGCCAATGCCTACAACGTGTATTCGGCTGCGCGCACTTTACCGAGTATGCTTAAGGGTTTGGGTAGTTTGTTCAAAAGTGGAGGCGATATCAAGGTCAAGGCGATAATGGGGGTTATCCTTTGTGTCGTGGCTGGCTTTTTAACAACATATGTAATTGTACAGAAGAGCGCCAGCTCATATTCGCATAAAGTTAAGGCCGAATTAGAGTCTACGGCAATCCATTCTTGAGGATACTCAAGAATTTTTTATTATCCAGCTAAAAAACCCGGGCTTGCCCGGGAATAAAAGTTATGAGAAGTTACTAGCTAACCATGTCGGACGAAACTTCGAATAAAAAATATATATCGACTGGCGTTAAGCTTTAATGTTTTTTCGTCTTTTTCATCTATGGGACTATCGCCAAATGAGAATATGGGTCCGCCGTTTTTTTTGGCTCTTTTGTGTCCAGCGCGATTTTTACGTCCAGCGCCAGGCCGCCATTTTCATCCACGACGAAAGGGTTGATATCCACTTCTTTAATCTGCGGAAAATCGATTAACAAACGAGCGAATTTATAAAGAATAAATTGGATGGCTTTGATGTCTACTCCTTCCATGTTCCGGTATCCTTTTAGAAGCTGATATATCTTCGTTTTTTCGATCATGTGCTTTGCCAGGGCCATATTCAAAGGCGGCAGGCCCGCGGCAATATCCTTAAAAACTTCGACGGCCACTCCTCCCATTCCAAAGATTATGACGGGTCCAAAAATTGAATCTTTCTTTGATCCGATTATCAGTTCGTATGTCTTTGAGATTTCTTTTTCCACAAAGACGCCCTTGGGAACGTTCGTGGGAAAATTGCGTTTGGCAATTTTCAAAAGGTCGGCGTATGCCTTTTTGGCTTCCTTGGCCGAACCGATGCCGATCCGAACGCCGCCCAATTCAGTTTTATGCATTAAACCCGGCGCATCTATTTTCATTACCACCGGAAAGCCGGTTTTTTTCAATATATTGTCGAGTTGTTTTTGGGTTTGGACCAGGTAGGTTGGGTTTGTCGGAATTCTATAATTTTGAAGAATCATTTTTGCGGTAATGTCGGTGATATTGTAGCAGCCGCTGGCCATGGCCTGTTCTATAATTTTGAGATTGGCGGCGGTATCCGGCAAGAAAGATTCCGGTATTGCCTCGGATGGTTCCTGCATTAACGCCATGTCATGTTTCCACTTACTAAGGCCGAGAAAACAAAGAATAGCTTTTTCGGGCGTGCGGTATACGGGGATTCCGGCTTCCAAAAGAACTCGCACGCCGTCTTTTACTTCGTCCGATCCCATAAATGAGGCAAAAACAGGCTTTTTATCCAGTCCAGGGATATTGATTATTTCTTGGGCGGTTTTTTCAGGTTGGGTGACCGACTGTGGCGAAAGTATCACCAGGATGCCGTCAATCAGCGCGTCGTCTAGGCATGCTTCAACAGCGCTCCGGTATTGGTTTGGCTGGGCGTCTCCCAAAAGATCTATGGGATTCCCCTTGCTCCAGGCGGGCGGAAGGGCGTTGTTGAGTTTGACAATCGTGTTGTCTGAAAGTTGAGCTATTTGGCCCCCTCTTTGGGCAAGATAATCGGTCGCAATAACGGCCGGTCCGCCGGCGTTGGTGATTATTGCCAAACGGTTGCCTTCGGGCCGTTTCTGATGGGCCAAAGTTTTCGCGTAATTGAACAATTCTCCGATCGTTGCCACTCGTATTATGCCCGCCCGTTCGAATGCCGCCTCAAACGCCGCGTTATCTCCGGCCATAGTGCCGGTATGCGATAATACCGCTTTTTTGCCGGGTTCTTCCAAGCCGGCCTTAAGCACGATGATCGGCTTTGTCCGGGTGAACGCGCGCGCCGAGCTAATAAACTTGCGCGCCGAGTTTAATGATTCCATGTATATCAAAATACTCGATACTTCAGGATCGGTGTTGAAATAATCAATAAGCTCGTCGAAACTGATATCAGCCATCGAACCAATGGAAACGAAATAAGAAAATCCGATATTCTCGTTGACGGACCAGTCGAGGATCGTGTTGCAGAGAGCGCCGCTTTGCGAGATAAAAGCGATTCCGCCGCTTTTAGGCATTTTGGGCGCAAAACTGGCGTTCAAGCCAAGGCGCGGATTTATGTAGCCCAGGCAATTCGGTCCCAATATCCTGATATTATGGTCTTTTGCCGCTTGCCTGATCAAATTGAATCTGTTTTTTCCTTCCGTGCCCGCTTCAAGGAAGCCCGAAGAGATGATGATCGCGCCGGTGATGCCTTTTTTGCCGCATTCTTCGAGAAGCGCGACGACGGTGGGCGAGGGGGTGGCGATTATCGCCAAATCGGTCGCTTTGGGCAGATCGGAAACTGATTTGTAGGCGGTGACGCCCTGCACTTCTCCTCCATTAATATTAACGGGATAAACAATGCCCTCATAGACGCTGTTTTTTATATTTTTAAATATCGAATATCCGACGCTGTGTTCATTGTTGCTGGCGCCGATAACCGCGATAGTTTTGGGATGAAAGAATTTATCGATATTTTCTGATGGCATAGAATGTAAAAAGATTGATATTGATTTTATAATATCACTTTTAAGGCAATAACGCAGCTTTTAGGGCACAGCTCGTGGCGGCGGAATATTTATAGCCATACCGGTTTTCGCTCGACAATGACACATAAATGTGGTATTAGTTTTGACGGTTATCCAGAGGGATTAAATTGAAAAATATACAAGCAGTTGGGGATTTAGAAAATCCGGACGTTGCGCAGCTTGATAAGATATTAAAAGCTCGCGGGATAGCGCCGGTATGGAATTCTGAAGCGGTAGGGGATGCTAAAGTAGTCTTGCTTTGCGTTACCACAAATTTTAACCGGGATGCCTGGACGCCAATACAAAGATTGGCGTTGCGCAAGTGCAGGAATAAAAAAATCTTGATGGTATTGTTTAATAACGGCGTTGGACCTGCAATCCTTGCCGACCTTAAGGCGGTAGACTTTGGCGCCAACCGCCCAGGTGCCATCGATGAACTGATAAAAGCCATTAACCACTTCATAATTTAGTGGTAAAATCATATGGCTTGTTTTTTTACAAATACGATGCGAAAATAAATCCAAAAATAAATACCTATGAACCAAGAAGGCTATAAGCCGGAAACTGCCGAAGATGAGTTACGAGAATCTTTTGAATTCGTTAAAATCATTGAAGATTCGGTAGTCGAAACTTTCCCTTTCGATTCCGACGAAGAAAGAAATTCTTTTATTGAAAAAATTGAGTCTATAAAAAAACATTTTAATATACCATGCGCCGAATTGATCGGCAATATCCATGAAGCATTGGCCAGTTTAAATAATACCCATACTTATCTGGATCAAAAAGGTAAAATCTATTTTGATTTGGACAGGCAAATTTTATTTGAAGCCGGAAAATTTTGGACACAAAACAAGGGCCAGGTTTATGAAGTGGTAAGTGTCGACGGAACTCCGATAAACGAAATAGTGCGTAAAAAAATCGAGGGAAAAGGCGGCGGAACGGCGGATTTTAAAATTGATCGCGCTCTTAGGTATGGACTAACCGCAAAAGGACCGGCAGCTGCTGTTTTGGCGGTCCAGGACCGCGAAAATCATTGTATCGAATTGAAATCAAAGTATGCCAATAAAGCGGAAAACCAATCGCTTGTCTTGGAGCAGACATGTGTCAGCGGGAAAATTTTAGACGGCGATATCGGTTATTTAAAAATAGACAGCTGGGATGATGGTATAAAAATCAACTCAAAAAGTATCGCTGACTTGGTGGAAAAGAGACTTAAAACATTAGCCGTTTGCCCGTCGATAATAATAGATGTCAGGCAGAATTCTGGCGGGAATAGCGCGTTGGCCGAAAGACTGGCGGGCCATTTTGTGAATGAACGCGCGCAATTCGGTTCTGTTATCAAAAAAGATCCCAAAACAAGCGAATTAGTCGAATCCAAGCTCTATCTTGATCCGCGAGGTGATTTTTTGGATAAAAAAATCGCCATATTGACGGGTCCAATGTGTTTGAGCGCAAACGAGATGTTTATCCTAATGTTAAAGGATACCGGGAAAGCGGTTACGCTCGGTGAAACGACCGGCGGGGGTTCCGGAAATCCCAAATCTTTGGATCTGAACTTTAGCGGTCAGGAATATAAATTAAGCGTTTCGACCTGGAAGTTGATAAGGAATAGCGGAAAAAAATTAGAGAATATTGGCATTGAACCCGATATACCGGTTACGATAACCCCCGATGACGTATTTGATCAACGCGACAGGGCGCTGGAAGCCGCTTTAGAGTATGCATGCGGTTAAAATGGCAGGTCCAATGTCCTTCGATCGGCAAAAAAAGGTTCTAATGACGTTACTGGCTATTGACTCACTATTTTACGGTGGTAAAATAACTTAATATCGTAAAATAATTCCTTGGTTACGCCCTAAAAAGGAAAAAATAAAAAAATGGCAAAAAAAGCGGACGCTAAAAAAGAAGGGAAAACAATAAAACTGGCGATAGCCGGGATCGGCAATTGCTGTTCGTCTTTGGTACAGGGGATGGCTTACTATAAAAAAATCGGCAAAGACGATGAGGCGGTACCGGGATTGATGCACAACGTGGTGGGCGATTATGCTATCGGCGATATCAAAATCGTGGCGGCGTTCGATGTGGATAAGCGCAAAGTGGGCAAGGATATCGCGCAAGCGATTTTTGCGCTGCCCAACTGTACCAAGGTTTTTTGCAAAAACGTGCCTGATACGGGCGTGAAAGTGCAGATGGGCCCGGTTTTGGACGGCGTGGCCAAACACATGAAGGATTATCCCGTGGATCAGACATTTAGCGTTGCCGATTTGCCCGCGATCGATGTGGCCGGGGAATTGAAAAAGGCAAATGTTGATGTCTTAGTGAGCTATATGCCGGTCGGGTCGCAGAAAGCGGCCGAGTATTACGCCCAGGCGGCATTGGATGCGGGTTGCGGATTCGTTAACTGCATGCCGGTATTCATCGTTTCGGACAAAGCCTGGGGCGAAAAATTCACCAAGGCGGGCTTGCCTTGCGTCGGCGATGACATCAAATCCCAGATTGGCGCCACGATCGTGCATCGCACATTGAGCAACCTGTTTACCAAGCGCGGCGTGACGATCGATCGTTCCTACCAGTTGAATTTTGGCGGTAATACCGATTTTTTGAACATGCTTTCGCGCGACCGTTTGAAATCAAAAAAGATTTCCAAGACCGAAAGCGTCGAATCGCAGCTGGGCAAGCGGTTAAGCTACGATAATCTCCATATCGGGCCGTCGGATTGGGTGCCGTTCTTAAAAGACAACAAGATTTGTTTTATCCGCATTGAAGGGCGCAAATTCGGCGATGTGCCGGTGGAAATCGAGTTGCGCTTATCGGTGGAAGACTCACCCAATTCCGCGGGCGTGGTGATTGACGCGTTGAGGATGGTGAAGCTGGCCAAAGACCGAGGAATTGGGGGCCCGTTATTGAGTCCGTCGGCGTATTTCATGAAGCATCCGCCGGTACAGTTCACGGATGCCCAGGCATATGAGATGGTCGAAGAATTTGTCGCGGGCAAACGGGAAAGATAATATTCATAAACATGCTTGATCAACACCGGGATTGGTTCAAAAGCCTGGAAACAGCAACCGCGAGTGTTTTCGCGGTTTTTCCATTAACACCGAATAATTACACGGCGCTGTCGATCATTTCGGCGATTATTTGCGCTTATTTCTTGATTCAAAACAATTATTGGCCGGCGTTTGTTTTTTTTATTGTTGCCGGAATGCTGGATTTTATCGATGGCGCGGTTGCCCGAAGAAAAAATCTTTCATCCAACAGGGGCGCGTATTGGGATACTATTGCCGACCGCTATGTCGAATCGATCTTGTTGTTTGGATTGCTATTTGCCGGGTTGCCGGACTTTTATCTGTCGGCCTGCGCGTGGCTATTTTTGACATTGTTCGGATCGACAATGACTACTTACGCTAAGGCTGCGGCCAAAGAAAAAGGCTTGCCCGGCGCGGAATTAAAGGGTGGTTTGATGTCCCGCGCCGAGCGGTCGTTTCTATTGGCGGTGATCATCGTCTTTCTTAATTATAACAAATGGTTGGCGGTGGCTTTGATCGCGCTTTTGGCATTATTATCAAATTTAACCGCTGGCCAGAGAATTTTGAGGGCGCTGAGAATGCGATAAATTAAAAAACGCCGGATAATTTTTGTGTTTGTTTTTTTCATAAGAAAAAGTAAAATAAGATAATTGGCGTAATTCTTATGAAAAAAGTTTTTATTATGTTGCTTCTGGCGGGGTTATTATCGGTCCCGGTTTTTGTTTTGGCTCAGACGGATGCCGCCCGGCAAGATAATTTGCGGCAGCAAATTCAGACAATTACGCTGTTGATCGCACAATTGCAGTTGCAATTGCGGCAAATCATGGATGCGCAACAATCCCAGGATTATACCGCAAACCAGTCGGCGTTGGATGCAACGACAACATTCGTTTCGAAACCGGCAGCGGAGTCGGTCTCTAAGCCGATTATATCGGTGGTACCAATAATGCCAATCGAACAGACTTGGACTGCGCCAACGGTTACGGTTGCGCCAGTAGCAACGGTAAGAGCGGCGTGCGCGCCAGACTGGCAATGCGCCGAATGGGGCGCCTGCTCGAGTTCCCGGCAAACGCGCAACTGCACGGACGCGAATAATTGCAATGTCCCGGACGGACAGCCCGCCTTAATGCAGACCTGCGCGCCTTCATTTCCGGCCGCGAACCAGCTGGCTGTGGCCGGCACTTCTTCCAATTGGTCCGGTTACGCGTCGGCCGGAACCAGTTTTACCGCCATTAATGGTTCTTGGGTTGTGCCGCCGCAAACGGCAAGCGCCGTTGGTTTGGCCGGTGACGCGGCATGGATAGGCATCGGGGGCATTACCAGCTCCGATCTTATCCAGATCGGTGTGCAGACTTTTAACAATAACGGCCAAATAAAACACGAAGCTTTCTACGAAACATTGCCGCAGACCGCCCAAACCGTCACGATGACCATCAATACCGGGGATTCGGTTAGCGCTTCCTTAAACGAGCAATTGATTAATACGTGGTATTTGTCGATCAGAGACAATACCAACGGACAGCATTTCGAAACCACTTTGTCCTATAATTCAACAAATAGTTCCGCCGAATGGATCGAAGAAATGCCAAGCAACAGCAATAGTACCTTTATCCCTCTCGATAACTTTGGCGTTAAGCAATTTAGTGGCGGTTCGGTATTAAAAAGCGGCGGCAGCTATACCATTGATCAATTGGGAGCCCGTTTAATAACTATGACCAATGGCAACAATCAGCCCCTGGTCGCGGTCTCGAGTTTGGCCAGCGACGGGGAAAGCTTTAGCGTAACCCGCACGGCGGCAGCGCCGACCTCGTTTGCCAATTGGCAACAAACCTCCGCTGGCGTGCCATACAGGAAGGGTTTTGACTTCCACAGTTTTTAACTTTCAGGAGTGTTTTGGCGGATGCAATTCATTTGAATAATAAAAAAACGGCTAACG
>Ga0182027_10008689_pt1 | contig 14725 bp, 12 predicted proteins | sample 712E1DmetaG_FD_121300 | JGI IMG/M metagenome (GOLD analysis project Ga0182027, IMG submission 121300) | Permafrost microbial communities from Stordalen Mire, Sweden - 712E1D metaG (Illumina Assembly) | ecosystem: Environmental > Terrestrial > Soil > Wetlands > Permafrost | place: Sweden... | reverse complement strand
GGCGTATCCGAACCAGGTCATGGGTCTGCTGCCCGCGGCATTTGCCATTCCGCCGCTGTTGAGTCTGGTGGTCGTGCTCAAGAAAATTCCGGCGGCGAACCCGGCGCGCATGACCCAACTGGCCTGGTTCGGCGGCGTGGCGTTGTTTTTCATCACGCTGATTTTTCCGATCCAATTCGACCGCCAATGGATCACCATCGGCTGGGCGCTGGAAGGCGCGGCGTTGCTCTGGCTGTTCCATCGCGTGCCGCATCCCGGCCTGCGACTCACCGGCACCGGGCTGCTCGTCGCCGCGTTTGTCCGGCTGGCATTCAATCGCGCCGTGCTCGACTATCACCTGCGCAGCGCCACGCCGATTCTCAACTGGTATCTCTACACCTATGGCATCGTGACGGTCTGCCTGTTCGCCGGGGCGCGGCTGCTCGCACCGCCGCGAAATCTGATTTTGCAATCCAACACGCCGCCCATTCTTGCCGGTTTGGGCACGGTGCTGGCGTTCCTGCTATTGAACATTGAAATCGCCGATTTTTTCAGCCCGGCCGGTTCAACGCTGACGTTTCAATTCAGCGGCGATTTTGCGCGCGACATGACCTATTCCATCGCGTGGGCATTGTTCGCGCTGGGGCTGCTCGTGATCGGCATTCTTAGAAAAATCCCGGCATCGCGTTACGCCGCGCTGGGGCTGTTGAGCGTGACGTTGCTGAAACTTTTCTTCCACGACCTCGCCCGGCTCAGCCAGCTCTACCGCATCGGTGCGTTCATCGGCGTGGCGGTGATTGCCATGCTGGCATCGTTCGCCTATCAACGCTTCTACGCCTCTGTTGCCAATAACAAGGAAACCAAAGATGAACCGCCAAAATAGTCAGACGCACGCCAACACCACCGTTTGGAGTTCCGCCTTCAGGCGGTCAGTGATGCGAACAGCCTTGGGCCGCCTGAAGGCGGAACTCCGAACTTTGCCGCGTTTGTTTTGCGTTTTCGCCCTCGCGGTTACCGGTTCCGCCGCCGCCGCCGGCCTGCCCGCCGACTGGCAGCACGAACAACCGTTTACCGTGCCCACGCCCGGTCTGATAAAACTGAATCTGCCGGTCGAAACGCTTGATGCCGCCCGCCCCGCGCTCGAAGACCTGCGGCTTTACGACGACGCGGGCAACGAAGTGCCTTATTTGATCGAGCGCCCGGTCCCGGTGGTGAAGGTCATTCAAAATGTAAAATCATTCCACGTTTCGTTGACCCCGAGCAACACGATCATCGTTCTGGAAACCGGACTGACCCAGCCGCTGGACGACGTCACGCTGGAAAGCCCGGCGGACGGCTTCCTCAAACCGGTGCGCATCGAGGGTTCCACCGACCTCAAACGCTGGCAGCCCCTCGAACAAGGACAGCCGATTTTCCGGCAGCCGAATGGCGTGAACCGGCTCCATGTTTCTTTTCCCGCCGGCACGTGGCCGTGGCTGCGGCTGACGGTGGACGACCAGCGGACGCAGCCGATTCCCTTCACCGGCGCGCGCATCCGCGTGGCCGTGAGCGAACCGGCCCCGACCGGGTGGATGCCGGTGACCATTGCCGAACGCAACGAAAACCCCGGCGAGACGCGCCTGGCGTTGAATCTCGGCGCGGCGAATTTGAGCCTTGCCGCCGTCCAAATTGAAACCGCCGAGCCGCTTTTCACCCGGCACGTGATGTTTGCGGTACCACAGGTTTCGGAAGACACCGTCCGGGAGCAAACCATCGGGCAAGGTGTGATTTATCGTGTGGCCATCGAAGGCCAACCCGCGGCGGAAAGCCTTTCGGCGCCCTTGGAAAGCCCGGTCCGTTCACGGGAATTGCTCTTGTTCATCCGCAATCAGGACAGCCCACCGTTGCCCATCACCGGGGTGCGCGTCGAGCGGCGCCCGGCTTATCTCGTGTTTCTTGCGCGGCAGGCCGGCGCTTATCATTTGCTGACGGGCAACAACCAGTGCGCCGCGCCGCATTACGACCTCGCCGCACTGGACATGAATCTCAAATCCGTGGCGGTTGCGGCCATCAAGCTCCCGCCGCCGGCGGACAATCCGGATTATCGCGCGCCGGAAGTGTTGCCCGGCATCGAGGGGACCGGCACGGCGCTCGACGTAACGGCATGGAAATTCCGCAAACCGGTGAAAATCACCCGTGCCGGCGCGCAGCAATTGGAACTCGACCTGGACGTGCTCGCCCACGCATTGCCCGATTTCCAGGACCTGCGACTTTTGCACGGCAGCAACCAGATGCCTTACGTCCTCGAACACACGTCCATCAGCCGTTCCCTGACGCCGGCGATCACCGTCACCAACGACGCGAAAGATCCCAAACTCAGCCGCTGGATCATCAAGTTGCCGCAATCCAACCTGCCCGTTACGCGCCTGAGTTGCGCCACGGAAACGCCGTTGTTCCAGCGTGAGATAACACTTTACGAGGAACTCACCGACGAACGCGGTGAAAAATACCGGCACAATCTGGACGGCGCCGCCTGGGTTCAAAAGCCCGACCGTAAGAGCCGGGAATTTTTCCTGACCCTTGACGGCCCGCCCCAAAGCGACACGTTATTTTTGGAAACGCACAATGGCGACAACCCGCCGATTGAACTGGAGAAATTCCAACTTTTTTATCCGGCGACCCGCATCCTGTTCAAAGCCAAATCGGGCGATGCGCTTTTCCTGTACTACGGCAATCCGCGTGTGGCTTCGCCGCGTTACGACCTCAGCCTGGTTGCCGGGCAACTGCTGTCGGCGGACAAGACCATCGCTACGGCCGCCGCCGAGCAGCAGCTCCGGAAATCGTCGTGGCGCGAGCATGAAATCCCCGGCAAGGGCGGTGTGGTGTTCTGGGGCATCCTCGCGCTGGTCGTCGTGGTGCTGCTGGTGATCATCTCGCGGCTGCTGCCAAAATCGCCACCGCCATCGTAGTTCGAAATTGCATCCATCCTCATACACCCACTTGACCTGTTGACCCAACTCGACCGGCCTCTTTTTTGGCCGCGTGGCGTCCTGTCCATCGTAGTCCTGCAACACAGGACGAAGTTGGAAGCTTTACGCGGTCACAATTCTAGAACCCTTCCCACGCCAGGAACGGGCGCGGTTCAGGCCGTGACAGATCCCATAACGTGCGCGCTATTGATGAGGATGTCGCGCCGATTCCCGGTGAACAAAAAACCTCAAAGCTTTTCGACGATATCCGCACTCTTTGTCACGTCGCAATAACAGCAGCAGGAGAAGAGATGGTTGTTGCGTGAATAGAAATGATGCACAAAAATAAAGCTTGCATATCTTCTATTTGTTCGTAAATTATATTCACGGTGCAGTTAACATTGCTGTTTTAAGCGACGAAGATGAAAAAACTTGGTGAAATTGCAGAGATTCGGACGGGCTACCCGTTTCGCAGGCGCATTGAGCGCGTCGAGGACGGGAATTGCCGGCTCGTGCAGATGGGGGATGTGCGGGCGAGCCCGGGCGACGTGACTGACGTGCAGTCGCGTGTAAACCTGCCGGGCGGACCCGGCAAGCATGTCCTGCACTACGGGGATGTGCTTTTCGTCGGGCGCGGGGTCCGGAACGAGGCGGCGACGTTTGTGGCAGACTCCGGGGACGTGGTGGCCGCGCCGCATCTGTTCGTGCTGCGCCCGAACGCTGAATTGGCGTTCCCAGATTATCTGACGTGGTTTCTTAACCTGCCGGCGACGCAGGAAAAAATTCACACCATGCGGAGCGGGTCAGCGGTACCGTTCGTGCCGATGGCGATGTTTGCTGAATTGGAAGTGCCGCTGCCGAGCATGGAAATGCAGAACCACATTGCGGGCATCCAAAAACTGAGCCTGCAAGAGCAAGCCCTTTTGGAGCAAATCAGGGAACGTCGCCGTGTTCTCATTGATGGTTTGATGATGGAGGCCGTGCGGCAAAGGACAACTTAACCAACGAATTGAAAATTATGAAACCGATCAATCAAGACGAAATCAACAACGTGGCGTGGCGGGCGTGTGACACGTTTCGCGGCACGATAGACCCGGCGCAATACAAAGACTACATCCTCGTGATGCTGTTCGTGAAATACCTGTCCGACGTTTGGCGGGACAAGCGCGCGGAATTTGACGCGGAGTTCAAGGGCGACAAGGAGCGCGTGAAGCGGCGGCTGGCGCGGGAGCGTTTCATCCTGCCGGATGGCTGCGATTATTACAGCCTCTACGCCAAGCGGAACGAGGCGAACGTCGGCGAACTGATCAACGTGGCGCTGGAGCAGATTGAAGATGCGAACAAGGCCAAGCTGGAAGGCGTGTTTCGCAATATTGACTTCAACTCGGAAGCCAACTTGGGCCAGACGAAGGAGCGCAACAAGCGGCTCAAGGATTTGCTGGAGGATTTTGCGGGCGAAGAAATGGATCTGCGGCCGTCGCGGGTGGGCAAAGAGGACATCATCGGCAACACCTACCAGTATTTGATTGGCCGGTTTGCGAGCGACGCGGGCAAAAAGGGTGGCGAGTTTTACACGCCGGGCGAAGTCTCGGAACTGCTGGCAAAACTGCTCGCGCCGAAAAAGGGCAACCGGATTTGCGACCCGACTTCCGGCTCCGGCTCGCTGCTCATTCAGGTGGGCGACCAGGTGGGCAGCGACGACTTTTCCCTCTACGGGCAGGAAATGAATGGCAGCACATGGGCGTTGTGCCGGATGAATATGTTTTTGCATCACAAGGACAGCGCGCGAATTGAGTGGGGCGACACCATCGCCAATCCGAAACTGATTGAAAAGGATGCTCTGATGAAGTTTGACGTGGTAGTGGCAAACATGCCGTTCTCCTTGGACAAGTGGGGCGCGGCGGACGCGGAGGCGGACAAGTATCACCGCTTTCATCGAGGCGTGCCGCCTAAGAGCAAGGGCGATTACGCCTTCATCAGCCACATGATCGAAACGGCGGTGGAAGGCAGCGGCAAGGTGGGCGCGATTGCACCACATGGCGTGTTGTTCCGGGGTGGCGGGGAAGGCCGCATCCGCCGTGCGCTGATTGAGGAGAATGCGCTGGAGGCCGTGATTGGCCTGCCGGGAAAACTGTTTTTTGGCACGGGCATCCCGGCAACGATCATGATTTTCAACAAAGGGAAGAAAACCAAGGACGTGTTGTTCATTGACGCAAGCCGGGAATTTGTAGAAGGCACGAACCAGAACAAGCTGGGTGCTGAACACATTGCGAAGATTGTGGCGACTTACAAGGCGTTCAAAACGGTGGACAAGTATGCCTACCGCGCGACGTTCGAGGAAATTGCGGAGAATGATTTCAATCTGAACATTCCGCGTTATGTGGACACATTTGAGCCGGAAAAGCCGGTGAACCTCAAGGCCGTGCAAACCGAAATCAACGATCTGGAAAACCAACTGGCCGGCGTGCGGAAACAGATGGCCAGTTATCTAAAGGAGCTTGGGGTATGAAGAAGCTGCCAGATGGTTGGCGTTTTTGCAGTCTGAAGGACGTTGTCGAGCCGCTTCGCAAAATCACTTACGGCATCGTTCAACCAGGTATTTTCACTCCGGACGGAACGCTGTTGGTTCGTGGGCAGGACTACTCGGCGGGTTGGGCATCACCAGACAGCATCTTTCGTGTTTCGGAGAAAATTGAAACTCCTTACCGCCGGTCGCGCCTAAAATGTGGAGACATTATTATCACCATTGTTGGCGCGGGCACGGGAACTACGGCCGTTGTTCCTCCAATGTTCGATGGCGCAAACATCACGCAGACAACGGCGCGTATTGCGGTAGCTTCCGAGAAAGCCAATCGGCGCTACGTTTTCCAGTATCTGAACTCACGCTTCGCTCGGCGCGAAGTGTATCACTACATCAAAGGCGGAGCGCAGCCGGGGTTAAACATTGAGGATGTGGAGCGATTTAAGGTCATCCTGCCATCTGGGTCGGAGCAGGAACGGATAGCGGACGTGTTGGAAGTTTGGGACAGTTGTATTCTGAAGCTGGAGCAGCTTATCCTTACAATAGCGGAGCGCAAACGGGGACTGATGCAGCAACTGCTGACGGGGAAGACGCGGTTCAAAGAGCTCAAGGGCGAGCGGTGGCGCAAGGTGCGGTTGTCCGATGTGTTTGAACAGGTGACGCGCCGCAACTCAACCGGATGCCATCGGGTTCTGACTGGATCGGCGGAACATGGACTGATTGACCAGCGAGATTACTACAGCCGCCGCGTGGCAAGCGACGACGTGAGCAGTTACTACTTAGTCAAACGCGGTGAGTTTGCCTATAATCGCAGTTCGTCGAATGGTTATCCTTTCGGTGCAATCAAACGGTTGGATGATTACGACGAAGGCGTCCTGTCCACGTTGTATCTTGTCTTTCGTATTCGAGACGGAGCGCCCGTTGATTCCAATTTTCTCGATCATACGCATGAAGGCGGCCTGTTCAACGCGCAGTTAAGCCGTCTATGCCGAGAAGGAGCGCGGAGCCATGGACTGTTGAATATCACCGCCGACGAATACTTTTCAATGCACATGGATTTGCCGAGCCTTGCGGAGCAACGGCGGATCGAAGCCGTGCTGTCCGCCTGCGACCGCGAAATCGAGTTGCTGGAAAAGCAACTGGAGGCGTTGAAGGAACAAAAGCGCGGGCTGATGCAAAAGCTGCTGACGGGGGAAATCAGGGTGAAAATCAAAAATACAAAAAACTGAAAATGAAGACAAAAACACCATCGGGGGCAAAACGTGCCTCGGAGACAAAGGGGAAAAAGTTTCTTCAAGAAGCCTTTTACCACCAGCAACGCGTGCTTCTGGATAACCTCACACTGGCTGAGAAGAGCATCACCCATCAGGGCAAGCGTGGGGACGTTACCGAACGGCATTTTATCACGATCCTCCGCGCCTATCTGCCCAAGCGATACGCTGTTGATTCGGCCATCGTTATTGACAGCACTGGCAGAACGAGCGACCAGATGGATGTTGTCATCTACGACCCGCAATACACGCCAACGCTTCTCGACCAGCACGACCACAAGTATGTTACTGCCGAGGCGGTCTATGCAGTGATGGAAGTAAAGCCGACCGTCAACAAAACTTATTTAGAGTATGCGGGGAAAAAGGCGGCATCCGTCCGGCGATTGAAACGGACTTCCATTCCGATTCCCCATGCTGGAGGCACATATCCAGCCAAGCCGCTCTTTGAGATACCCGCTGGTCTGATCGCTCCGAACATCGAATGGACTGACGGGTTTGGAAGCACGTTCCTGGGTCATCATGCTGCGTTGCAGAAGAAGTGCCGATTGGACTGCGTGCTGGCCGTCAACAATGCGTCGTTCGACATATTTGACACGTCAGTGAACCACACGGTTTTGCCCGGTAATAATGCATTGGTATTCTTCCTATTCCGCTTACTCCAAAAATTGCAGTCGCTCGGAACCGTGCCTGCCATTTGCTGGAACACTTATGCTTCTCAACTCGCCAACAATAAACCTATCAAATAAAGCCACTATGTTTGACTACAATGAACAAATCCAAGCATACGAAGACGATTGTGTGAACCTGCCGCAGCCCGTGAAGGACAAACTGCGTGACAACCGCGATGCAAACCGCAATCGGCTCAAGCGTAACCGGCCTGAAAGCATCCGGCTGAATGACGCTCATTTCATTCCGCAAGGTTCGATGGCGATCAATACCACGGTGCAAGAGGCGGACTTTGATTACGACATTGACGATGGTGTTTGGTTTCATGCGGAGGACTTGAAGAAAAAGGACGGCACGGATTACACCGCAAAGGAAACGCAGGAAATGGTGCGTGACGCGCTCAAAGATTCGAGTTTCAACAAACAACCTGAAATTCATCACCATTGCGTTCGTGTTTTTTATGAAACGGGACACCATGTTGATGTTCCCGCATTTCGTAAATATAACGCCGATGAGGATAACGAATATCAAGAGCTAGCCGGCGCCGATGGATTTGCAAAATCCGATCCGACAGAAATAAATCGGTGGTTTGAGGAAAGGGTGCAAGCCTTGAACCTTCAACGTGACGAGGCAGGCTCCCAGCTTAGAGTGATGGTCCGCTTGATGAAGCGGTTCGCGCGCAGCCGGGGTGATGATTGGGACATGCCGAATGGTTTGAAGCTCACAATGCTGGTGGAAGAATGTTTTCCTACGGCGTTTGTGCGGGACGATGAGGCGTTCTATTGGCTGCTGTCTAAACTCAAAACTCGGCTTGCCTACAACCTGGAAGTGGAAAATCGCGCACAGACGAAGTGGCCGAAGGACAAGCTAACCAAGACAACCAACGATGAAAGCATGGTGGAACTGCGCAAGCGCGTGGGTGAAGCCCTCGACAAGCTGGTAGTGCTCCACCGCTCGGACTGCACCAAGCCGCAGGCCCGCGAAGCGTGGGATTGGGTTTTCCAGAGCGACGGATTTTTCGAGGCTTATGACAAGGATGCAACCAAGGCGAAGGCGTTGTTTGCAAACGCGGCACTGGTGCGCGCTGGAGTGGCTGCAACGACGCCAGCCGGTGTGATCGTGGCGGTGGGGAGTGGAAGCGGAGTAGCGAATCTAGCTCACAAATTTTATGGTGAAATTCATCCCGAGAAGTAACGGCGAAAAAAACCGCCGCATCATTCTGGAAAACCTCTTGATTAAAGAGCGCTTCCCATTCCTCACGACGCGAATGGCCGGGAACAGGCTTGTCTCCCGTGGGAGGATTCAACCGACTGAAACGAGTGCGGTTTATCGCATCGAGGTTTGCTATGAACCGTGGAGCGCCCCTGAAGTGAGAGTTCTTGAACCCGCAATCAAATCAGAGGGAAAACTGCACTTCTACAAGGACGGGACGTTATGTCTTTACGACTGGCGGGAGCAGCCGTGGGAGAAAAGGTTGCGACTTGCTGACACCGTGATCCCGTGGACAGCGGAGTGGCTGCTGTTCTACGAGATTTACCTGCTGACCGGGAAATGGATCGGCGCGTCGGTGGCGCACGGCGACGTCAAAGTGGAAGAGCCAAAGCCAGACAGCCAGACACCAGAACAAGAGAGGGTGGAATGAACACGCCCTCATTTCAGGAAGATCACATTTCGCAAGTGCCCGCGTTGCAGCTGGAGGCGTTGAAGGAACAGAAGCGCGGCCTGATGCAAAAGCTGCTGACGGGGGAAATCAGGGTGAAAGGCTGAAGGCTAAATGCTAAAGGAAGACCAAATGAACAGGACGAAACCAACGGAAAAAGGGGCAACCAAAGGCGAGGCCAGTAATCTGGCCGGTGTAGTTGAGGGGATGTTGCCGGAGATTCGACGGCTGATTGAGGAGGCGCGGCATCGGGCGGTCACTGCCGCCAATCTTTCCATGGTGTCGCTGTATTGGAATGTCGGGCGGGTCATCAACACAGAAGTGCAACGGGCACCGGGACGAGCCGACTATGGCAGCCAGGTGGTCGAGCAGTTGGCAGAACGATTGCAGCGGGAATATGGACGCGGCTTTTCCGCTCCCAACCTCTGGGACATGAAACGGTTCCATGCGGCTTTTTCAATTCTCCAGCCACTGGCTAGAGAATCTGAGATTCTCTCACCAGTGGCGAGAGAATCAGCGTCCCAAGCCGTCCCGCCGGGCTTGAGTTTGACGCCGACAGCTCCGCTGGTGATTGATTTTTCGAAACATTATCACCTGGGCTGGACACATTACCGCATTTTGCTGGGCATCGGGGATATGCGGCAGCGGCGGTTTTATTTCGAGCGGTGTTGCGCCGAGCGATGGTCAAAGCGGGAACTGCAGCGGCAAATGGCCGGCGCCTTGTTCGAGCGCGTGGCCTTGTCCAGCAACACCCGGGCGCTCGTAAAGCTGGAAACGGCGAAAGGGCCGCCGGAGATTGCGAATTACCGGGACGCATTCAAAGACCCTTATTTGCTGGATTTCCTGGGGCTGACCGGCGCGTATTCGGAAAAGGACCTGGAAACCGCCATCATCAGCAACCTGCAGCAATTCCTCACCGAACTGGGCAGCGACTTCTGCTTCATCCGGCGGCAGTATCCCATGCGGATTGACGATGAAGATTACTTTCTGGACCTGCTGTTTTACCACCGAACGCTGCGCTGCCTGGTGGCGGTGGACTTGAAAATCGGGCCTTTCATGGCTGCGGACAAGGGGCAGATGGATCTTTATCTTTCCTGGCTGAAGCGGCACGAGCGGCGGAAGGACGAGAACGAGCCGGTGGGATTGATTCTTTGCACGTCAAAGAAGCGGCAGCACGTCGAATTGTTGCTGGCCGGCGGGCCGCACAAAATGCAGGTGTCGGAATATCTGACCCGGTTGCCAGACAAAAAGGTTCTCGAAGACCGGCTCAAACTGTACGGCAAGCTGCTACAGGAGGAAGAACCGACAAAATGAACATTAAGCCACTTATAATCAACAACATGATGCAGAATAGTTTCTGTGACGAAAATGAACCATGGAAATTTATAAATAACTTTCAAGCTCAAAAGTTATTTATGGATTTTTATAAATAACCTTTTTGAGGATTTGAGCAATTGAATTGGTTTATGAGCGGGACACCATCATTTCAGGAAGACCACATTTCGCAGGTGCCGGCGCTGCAACTGTTGCAGAACCTTGGCTACACGTATCTGCGCCCGCAAGAAGTCCACCTGGAGCGCAAGGGGAAGCTGTCGAACGTGCTGCTGGAAGGCATCCTCGCGCAACAACTCCGCAAGCTGAACCGCATCAACTACCGGGTGCAGCAATATGAATTCAACGAAGCGAACATCCAGGCGGCGATCCAGACGCTCAAGGACGTGCCGTTCGACGGGCTGGTTCGGACGAGTGAGAAGATTTACGACCTGCTCTCGCTTGGCAAGGCGCTCGAACAGACGATAGACGGGGACACCAAGAGTTTCACGCTGCAATACATCAACTGGCGCGAGCCGGAGAAAAACGTTTTTCATATTGTTGAAGAATTCGAGGTTGAACGGACGGCGAGCAACCAGCTTTGCCGGCCTGATTTGGTGTTGTTCGTGAACGGCATCCCGCTCGCGGTCATTGAGTGCAAACGGCCCGACATCAAGGAGCCGCTGGAACAGGCGATTTCGCAAAACATCCGCAACCAGGCAGATGATTACATTCCGAAGCTGTTCACGTTCACGCAACTGCTGGTTGGCGTGACGAAAAACGAAGCGGCTTATGGCACGACGGGGACGAGGGCAAAGTTCTGGTTAAGGTGGCGGGAATTGAAGGAGAGCAAAACGGCGGACATCTCAGCGGAAGTATCGGCGTTCATCAACCGGCCACTGACGAAAACGCAAAAGGACAAGTTGTTCGCAGACCGTTTCGGTTATGTGCGCGCCTACTTTGATGAATTGGAATCCGAGCCGAGGCAAGTAACGGAACAGGACAAGGCGCTTTACAGCTTGTGCCGGCCGGAGCGGCTGATGGAACTGGCGTTCCGCTTCATCGTGTTCGATGCGGGCGAAAAGAAAATTGCCCGCTACCAACAATACTTCGCAGTCAAAAGCATTGTTGGACGAGTGCGGGAAATCCGGAATGGCAGACGGCTGGGTGGTGTGGTGTGGCACACGCAAGGTTCGGGCAAATCGTTGACGATGGTGATGCTGGCGAAGTCTCTAGCGCTCGAACCGGCGATACCGAATCCGACAATTGTACTCGTTACCGACCGGATTGACCTCGACGAGCAGATTTGGAAGACATTCCACCAGTGCGGCAAAGAGCCGGTGCAAGCTCAAACAGGGAAACACCTGAGCAAACTCATCATGGAGGGCAAGGAAAACGTCATTACGACGGTGATCGACAAATTCGCGGTAGCAATAGAAGCGGGCGAGTTCAAGAACGAGTCGCCTAATATCTTTGTGCTGGTGGATGAAAGCCACCGGAGCGTTTACGGCCCGACCGGTGCGAAAATGGAAAAGGTCCTGCCGAACGCCTGTTTCATCGGGTTCACCGGCACGCCGTTGATGAAGGCGGAAAAGAACACCGCACGGAAGTTTGGCGGCATCATTCCGCCGGCCTACACGATTGACCAGGCAGTCAAAGACAAGGCCGTTGTGCCGCTGCTTTATGAGGGCCGGCTCGTTTTGCAGCAGGTGGACCAGAAGGCAATCGACAAATGGTTTGAACTAGTAACAAAGCCGCTGACAGAAGCGCAACGGGCCGACTTAAAGAAGAAGTTTTCCACGGAGGAACAACTAAACAAGGCGGAGCGAAAGATTTACGAAGCGGCGTTCGACATCAGCGAGCACTACAGCCAGAACTGGCAGGGCACAGAGTTCAAGGCGCAGTTGGCTGCGCCGACGAAGTTGGTGGCGCTGAAATATAAAAAGTATCTGGATGAGTTCGGCAAGGTGACGAACGAAGTGGTGATTTCCGCGCCAGACACGCGCGAAGACAACGAAGAAGTCGAGGAAGTGGACAATGAGGAAGTGCGGGCCTTCTGGAAAAAGATGATGGCGAAATATGGCAGCGAGAAAGAATACAACAAGCAAATCATCAACGCATTCAAACATGCGCCAGAACCGGAAATCCTGATAGTTGTATCCAAACTCCTGACCGGGTTTGACGCGCCGCGCAACACGGTGCTCTATATCTGCCGATCTTTGAAGGAGCATACGCTTTTACAGGCGATTGCACGGGTGAACCGGTTGTATGAGGGGAAGGACTTCGGTTATGTCGTGGATTACTTCGGCGTGCTCCAGCAGTTGGGTGCGGCGATGGACATTTACGGTTCGCTTCCAGACTTTGACAAAGAGGATCTCGCAGGAACAGTCGTAGCCGTGGCCGAAGAAGTGGCGAGCCTGCCGCAGAAACATTCCGAGTTGTGGGACGTTTTCAAGACGGTGAAGAACCGACTCGACGAGGAGGAATACGAAGCGTTGCTGGCTGATGAAGAATTGCGGCTGAAATTTTACGAGAAGCTGTGCGCTTACTACCGGGCATTGGGCATCGCGCTTTCCACCATGGAATTTCTGCGGGACACGCCTGAGAAGAAAATGGAACGCTACAAGAAGGACCTGGCGTTTTTCCTCATGTTGCGAGTGGCGGTGAAGAAACGTTACGCGGAAGTAATCGATTTTAAGGAATACGAAAAGCGGGTGCAAAAACTGGTGGATACGCACGTGCAGTCGGAAGGCGTCCAGCAAATCACCGTGCCGGTAAACATTTTTGAGCAGGAGAAATTCAAAGCGGAGGTCGAAAAGCTGCAAACGGCGGCGTCGAAAGCGGACACCATCGCGCACCGGACACAACGAACGATTACGGAAAAAATGGATGAAGACCCGGTGTTCTACCGACGCTTCGGAAAGATTCTACAGGAAACGATTGATGCGTACCGGCAGAAGCGGATCAGCGATGCAGAGTATCTGATCAAGGCAACCGAGGTGATGAATTCTGTACTGAGCCGTACCGGAGACGATTTACCACCGGTACTGAAGAACCGTGATGTGGCGAAAGCCTTTTACGGCGTGGTGAGCGAGGTGTTCGATGGTTTAGAGATGAAGGAGGAGCCGATTCCATACAGGACTGCGAACGAGTCGGCGGACATGGCGGTGCAGATTGACGAGGCCATCCAAAAGAAACTCGTCGTGGATTGGCGGACGAATCCGGACGTGCAGAACGAAATGCGGAATGCGATTGAGGATCTGTTGTATGAGGCCAGGGCGAAGAAAGGTGTGCCGCTGAGTACACAGGACATGGACGCGATCATTGAGCGGGCGCTGGAAATTGCGAAGAACCGATACGCCCGATGAAACCAACCCATTCAACCAAGCGACACTCGGTCGCGTTCGGGAGAGCGGGAATCGAATTCCAATTGAAGCGGTCGAAACGGCGAACGTTGGCGATCACAGTGAAGCCGGATGCGACGGTATGGGTAACGGCACCGTGTGGCGCGGCACATGAAGTGGTGACTGCGAAGGTGCGAAAGCGAGCCATGTGGATTCGGAGGCAACAGATTTTTTTCGAGAATTACCTGCCCCCAATGCCGCCGCGCCGCTACGTGAGCGGGGAGACGCATCGTTACCGCGGGAGACAATACCGGTTGAAGGTGATTGAAGGAGCGGAAGAAGCAGTGAAACTCAAGGGGCGATACTTGTGGGTGCAAACGAGATGGAAGCGAGACACACGACGCGTGAAGGCCTTACTAGAGGCATGGTATGCGGAGCATGCGCAGTGGGCATTTGAGAAAAGTGTCGCGGCGTGTATGGGCAAGCTGAACGGGCGGTTGGCGGACATGCCGCGTTTGCGCTTGCGGCACATGCCGAAGCGGTGGGGCAGTTGGACCAAACGCGGCGTGATTTATCTGAACCCCGAATTGATCCTCGCGCCGCCGTCGTGCATTGACTATGTCGTGACGCACGAGCTTTGCCACCTGGTCCATGCGTCGCACGGGGCGGAATTCTTTGCGCTGTTGCGCAAGACGATGCCGGATTGGGAACAACGCAAGGCACGGCTGGAACAGTTGGCGGCGGAATCGGGCGTGAGGTGATGGCCGGTGACGTTTGCTTGACTTCCGGGGGCGGGCACTTCATTAAACAGGCTCAAAACGAGCTGAAATTCCCCGCATGAATTTGTTTCGCCGCCGAAGCGTAGCCGACCTGCAAGCCGAGGTGTTGACGGACAAACGCCTCAAACGGGTGTTGGGGCCGGTGAATCTGACCGCACTGGGAATCGGCGCCGTCATCGGCGCGGGCATCTTTGTCCTCACCGGCCAGGCGGCCGCGAAATACGCGGGGCCGGCCATCGTTTTTTC
>Ga0182027_10008688_pt1 | contig 14726 bp, 17 predicted proteins | sample 712E1DmetaG_FD_121300 | JGI IMG/M metagenome (GOLD analysis project Ga0182027, IMG submission 121300) | Permafrost microbial communities from Stordalen Mire, Sweden - 712E1D metaG (Illumina Assembly) | ecosystem: Environmental > Terrestrial > Soil > Wetlands > Permafrost | place: Sweden... | reverse complement strand
CGAATATCGGATAATTGAATTGTTTGCAAAAAATGTTTGGAGTAGATACAGCTTTACTGACCTGATGAAGGCATTGAAAATAAAGTCCCGAAGTTATCTAGCTTCTGTATTGAAAAAATTCGTCGGCGATTCTATAATCAAGAAAGAATTGATTGGAAGAATTCCAGTATACTCGCTTAATACAACATACTCCAAAGCGATATTATCTGCGGGCTTTGCCCTAGAACATTCCGGCTGGAACAAAAAAAACATTCCTTACAAGGATATTGAGAAAGTCATGGAAAATATTTCCACAAAAAATTTTGTCTTAATGATAACCGGAAGCTATGCCAGAAATAAGCAGACTGAATCATCTGATTTGGATATGGTAATACTTGTGGATGATGATGCTGATGTCAAGAAATATTATGCCGAAATTTCATTCATGTGCGAGATGAATATTCCTCAGATACACTTATACATCTTCAGAAACAAGGAATTTTTGGAGATGCTATTAAATAAAGAAGCGAATTATGGCAAGGCTATAGTTCAGAATAATTTGATTATTGCCGGCGGGCAGACTTATATGCGTTTACTTGATGAGGCGATGAAACATGGATTTACAAATACTTTTGCTACTTGAACGGGCAAATTCAGAACTTTTGCTTGCAGAAAAGATAAAGACATTGAGCGAAGATTCCGACGTAAAGAAAACTTTAAGGATACCTCCTGACAAGACATTCTACAGCGCAGTCATTTCACACTCTTACTATGCAATATTCTATGCTGCTAAAGCTATACTGCTGACTAAAAACATCAAGACATCATCGCCTAATGTGCATAAGAAGACGTTCGATGGCTTCAAGAATGAATTCGTTGATACTGGAATATTGGACGTGAAATTGCTCGACATATACAAGAAACTTGTTGTAAGGGCGAACTCGCTTCTCGAAATATTCAAGGATGAGAAATGGAAGCGCGGAAATTTTACATATCAGACACTGCCCCAAGCGAACAAGGAACCTGCAGAAGATTCAATCAAGAACTCCAGACTCTTTGTTTCAAACATAATAAAGATTTTGGAGAAATAGTATTTGATTAGCAGCTAGCGAGTTATAGAATTACATACTGTTACTACAATTAACAAAAATGTGCTCATTTTTGGAACAAGAAATTGTTTTACAATTTCTTTGTAACTCGGATTAGCAGATGATTAACGAATCGATGCGAGCCTGCTAATCAAATATCCAAGTAATCATGTCTGAGCAACTATTCCTGGCTTTAATGTCTTGATCAATTCATACTGATGTTCGGGAATCATGATGTTCCATTCTTTATAGTATCTATATCTTGGTCTTATGAGTTTTATTCCGCGCTCTTTGTAATAATATATCTTTTTAGAAAGCTTCTTTCTGATTTTATCGAGTTCCTGGTCATCAATCTTGAGGTTCTGTTTGCAAACGTCAAGTATCATCCCGGTTTTATTGTATAATATAGGCATATCGTACTTCTCAAGGTATGTTTGGATCTTTTTGATGCTTAGAGCTATGGGTTTATTTCTTAGGATGTTGATTAATTCTTCAGCCTTTACACTTCTAGTTCTTATGCAATCAAGGAATGTACGTTCTATATCTGTGATCTTTAAATCGACTTTTCCATATGCTGTCATGTATTCTATTTTTTCTATGCCGAAATTGAAGTTCTTGATTATCTTGTACGTATTCTTGTCAATTCTTAATTTGGAAGGATGTTTCGCGCATATATAATATACTGATTCTGTTGCGCTTGATAGTTTCATGACTCTTAATGCGCTGTTAGCGCATATAACTGCATCAGGTCTTAGTTTTGACGCTATATGAATAGGGTCAGGATAGAATTCGGGATTGTCAAGAGGTTTGATATAATATATTCCTGCCTTGAGTCTTATAATTAATTTTTGTTTTACAAGCCTATCAATGTTGTTTCGGCAGACTTGATAATCTTTGATGATTTTATTTGCTTCGCTTAATGTGAAGAGTTTATTTTGATACATTCCGATGAAGATTTTATTCATTAAAATATTGGTAATGTTATGAAAATATAAATTTAACGGTTTTTGATAGAAAGTAATATAAACTGATTACAAAATAAACATGAAAGGTATAGAAATTGTATGGATGAGGTGTTTTACTTTTTTATTCATTTTATAGTTATGAAAGGCTGTAGACTAGAAATATTGCGTTTTTAGGCTTTAATACTTACTAGGGTGATTTCTGCTTGCGCTACCCACCAAAAAGTTTATAAATATCAAGGTTTAACTATGTATTTGTGCTTATTGCAAGTAATATGTGAAGGCATAAAATGTAATTGTCGCGAGTCGATATTTACAGCGTAAACTTCATATGTTTTAAAATCTTGTGCAAAGTGCAGGTGAGTCTGAGAAACAGACTATGATAGTATATTAGCAAACATGGAGGTGTTTGTAGATGAATAAAACAATAAAGAAAATAATCGCCTTAGGTATGGGCGCAACAATGTTAGTAGGAACAGGAGCAATGGCTTTAGCAACAGACTTAAGCAATTATCCAGCACCATTCGTCAAGGACGGAGTATTCGTTGGTAAGATTGTAATAGGCGCAACAGCTCAGAGCATTGATACTGTAGGAGCATTAGATATTGCAGCAAGCTTACAAAGAGCAGCATCAACAACTGTGTCCTCAAGCGGATCATCAACTACAGTTGAAGGCGGATATAGCTTAGACACTTCAAGTGATAGAATCTATTATGGAGACGTATTCAGTGTAGATTCAGTAACAAAGACTAATTTGAATTTGCTATCTGATAGCTCTTTTGAAGATAGTGAAGGTAATGGATATGACTATACACAGTCCATTGTATTTAAGAAGTCGCAGACAAAAACTTTAGGTTTGCATACTGAGAGCAGCGTTGATAGCTTCTTGGCATTCGACTTGTCAACTTCTGTAAGCACATCAAGTTACTTGTATGCTGATAAGGTAGACTTCAATAAAGCAGTCAATGCAACTAAGGATACTATAATCGGTCAGAAGATAACTCTATTCGGCAGTGAATATACATTCTCGTCTGAATCAGTAGCAGGTACTGGCGGTAAAGTAGTATTGTATGGTTCATCTGAAGAAGTTTCAATAACTACAAAGGATGAAGTAACAAAGAACGTTGATGGAAAAGATTATACTGTAAAGGTAATCGGTTTCTCAAGCAGCGGAAGCAAGGCAACAATATCTGTTAATGGAGTTACTGACTCTGTAAGTGAAGGAAGTTCAAAGACTATAGGCGGATTAAAAATCTATGCTAAGTCTGTATCCTCATGGAACAATGGTATCGACGGATTCGCAACGTTGCAGTTAGGAGCTAACAAGGTAGTATTGGAAGATGGTCAAGCTGTTGCAGTAGGAAGCGCTGAAGACAGCATCGATGGAACTTTTGTAGATCTTGTTGGTAATGCAGATTCTTTGAGCGCAATATACATCTATGTTAATGCAAAGGATAGCAGCGGCGAAGGAAGTTACTTAAAGGCTGGCAGCGCATATGTTGATCCAGTGTTTGGAACTTTCAAAGTATCGTATGAAGGAGAGAATTATGCATTGACAGATGCTGCAAAAGACTTAGTTACTGTACAGCCAACTGGCGCTAGCAGAATATATGCAAAAATAACACCAACAGGCGGAACTGAAAAGACAGTATACTTCGATTATCAGGGTGCTTTAGCATATGATTCGAATAGAGCAATAATATCTATGGAGAATGCATCAGTTGCTGAAAACCAGTATACATACTTGACACAGAACAGTGCTGATTATACACACTTGGTAAAGGTAAAGCAGATAAAGGTGCATGCAACTTCTGGATACGCAGAATTTGAGGATGTACTAAGCGGCGCTACATACAAGAGTGTTGAAGGAGCATTCGCTAGCGGTAACGCTTCATTAGACATGACTGTTGACGGTAAAACATACAAAGTAATGTTGCAAGATAATAGCTCAGCAGCACCTAAAGTAGGAGTAGCATACGGCGCAGCAGATACAATCTACCCAACAATAAAGTTGAAGAGTGGAGAGGTAGTAGCATTTGTAGCCCCAGTAACTGTAAGTATTTTAAATACCACAGTTATAAATACTCCAACTGGTACAATAACAATACCGGCTGCTGCAGGAGCTGCTGTAACTGCAGTGTATGGTAGTGATGATACAGGTAGTCAGTTCGCATGGAATGTAACTACTAGTGCAGCTAATATCGCTACAGCAATAGCACCTGCATCGAGTGGTTATCCTATGGTATTAATAGCTGAGCCTAAAGACACTAACAGCAGAGTAAACTTTGTATATGTAACAACTACTAACGACAGTACTGGTGTTAATGCAGGAACATATGGATTCAAAGGTTCTGGAGCAAATGCTACTGGAGCAAGTATGGCTGACAGCGACACGACTGCTGGTATAGACTATTACGGAACATATGTAACTAGATATAATCCATCTGGCGACAATGATGTTGTAGTAAAGTTGTACATACCAAGCGATCAGGCATATGCTAACGTGTTTATATCACCATTAGCAGCTAAGGCATCGTCTACTAGCTCTTCAGGCGCAGTAAGCTTAAATCCAATAAGTGTTGGAATGGCAATATTGGACTCTGAAGCAAGCTTAGGAAGCAAGCCATACATCGTTGTAGGCGGACCATGTGTAAACACTCTAGCAGCAACATTGATGGGTAACCCAGCAGATTGCGCAGCAGGATTTACAGAAGGAAAGGCAATGATAAAGTTGTTCGCAGACCAGAATGCTTTATTGGTAGCAGGTTACACTGGTAAGGACACACAAGGCGCATGCAGAGTTCTAGCAGCATATAAGGACTATGGATTCAGCGGCACTGAGTTAGAAGTCGTTACTGCAAACTTGAACAGCTTGTCTGTAAAGAAGATATCAAACTAAGCGTTTGAACTTTTTATTTTTTTCTTTTTTTTATATTTTAATTCTAGAAAATTTTCACATTCCAAATCTCTTCCCACTTTATTGTGATAGAAATGGTTATTAGAGATGTAGAGGATATTTCCGAGTCTGAACTTCAAAGAATGATAAAAAATTCTGTTAAGAGAGGACATATAGATTCAAAGCTGTCTGATGCAGAGAAGAGAGCAATAATATTGAAAGAGCTTGCAGAATTCAAACAAGCAACAAAAGGATACGAGAAACTCCTAGAAGCAATAGGGAAGTTGTAAGAATGGAATTATCCGCTAGCGAATTAAAACAGATTAAGAAGGCATCGAAGGGACCATTTCTTACAAGAAATGAATTCTTGGATAGACATCCAGAACTATCACTGGTCACACTGGACAGGCACGCGTAAGGTATATAAGGGAGATATGATTTCTATAAGTAGGTGGTTGTGATGGATGAAAATACTGCTTTATCGAACTATCGACATTTTGTCGACAGTCGACAGTTGAAACGAAACCTTTATATAGTTTAGTTGACACGTGTCAATTAAAATGGACACGTATAAACTTAAATGGACACGTTTGCAGTATGAACTATTCAGGCTTTTATGCATTAAATCAGGTCAGGATATTAGCCTTCGAGGAGTCGCTAAGTTGCTTGATGTGTCTCCCACAGCAGTATCCAATGCAATCGTGGATTTAGAGAAGGAGTCGCTCATTAGCATAGAAAAATCCAAGACCATGAATCTTATGACTATCAAGTTGGATAGAGACAATCCACGAGCAATAAACTTGAAGAAGATAGAAAATTTGAAGCAATTATACGAATCTGGACTCGTAGACTTTTTGCATGATTCGTTTGAGGGATGTACAGTCATATTGTTTGGCAGTTATTCGCGCGGTGAAGATACATTCGCCTCAGACATAGATGTTGCAGTAATAGGATCTAAAGAGAAGAACATCGCTTTAGGAAAGTTCGATAAATTGCTTGAGAGAAAAATCATGATTAACTATTATGTGTCATGGAAGGAAATTCATAAGAATTTGAAGGATAATATACTTAATGGAATGGTTTTGTCAGGAGTGGTGGATATATGAATTTGCCTAAAGATTTTGAAGAATATTTAAAGACAGGAATAATCAAGAAATCTTCGCCAGATATCAGAAGAGCAGAATTTCTTGTGCAAGAGACCCTAAAAGCCTTGAACGGTCTTAACGAACGGCTTGAACTTGTAGGCATTAACGAGAATAATGCCAATTCTATAATTAAAGATTGTCATGATATTTTATTGGAATTAATAAGAGCAAAATTGCTTATATCAGGATATAATTCTTCAGGGCAATTTTCTCACGAGGCTGAAGTAGCATACTTGAAAGTTCTAAAATTTCCAGATACAGAAATAGCTTTCATGAATGATCTAAGATATTATCGTAATGGCGCATTATATTATGGCAAGACATCAAATTCAGAATATGCATTGAAGGTTGTGGAGTTCACAAAAAAGATGCAGCCAAAACTTATGAGATTGCTAAAGAATTCTGTTAACTAAATCGCAAGATTTTTATATTAGCCTATCCGAAATCAGCGTTATGAGGTTTGTATTCATCGTCTTATCTGTATTCTTGATTGTATCCGCGATTCCGTTAGCCAGCGCTGCCGTCATTTATGGCGGCAATCTTTATAGCGGCGATTCATTTACTACAAGCATCGGAGGAAGATTCATGGTTTATGGCGCAGAATCTTCGGTAGTATACAATAATGTGACTGACAATGATGAATTATATTATCGCAGCGTCTATATAACTAGCGATGTTGATGATTCTATCAATCTTCGCAACGGAACCTGCAAGTCTTCGAGCAAGTATATTTATTGTTTCAAGAATGTGTATATAGATATGTCGCAGGCAAAGACTTTTCTTGGAGACTATCTGCAGCCTGTCATGACGATAACAGTTGAGACTATGCCGCTTCCTACAACCTTAGTCACTGTTGACAGACCAGTCAGCACGTCAGCGTATTGCGGTGAATTGCTTGACATGTCGATAATTGTCAATAATACAGGAACGAGTGATGCTAATATAACCTATATTGAGACACTTCCAGAAAACACTCTAGTGCTTAACACAGTAAACGGCGATGTAAAAAGCAATGTGATAACATTTAAGGGCATCATCTGGAAGAACACTTCAAGAAATTTCTCTTACACGATGACTAATCTCGACTGTATTTCAAAGAGTTGGGATGCAAAATATTCCATTACAAGCTATAATTCTACATCTGCAAAGGCCATCAATAACATAAGCCTACTCATGCTTGACATATATTCAATAAATGAGTCATTGACGCCAAACAGGACGAATACTCCATCAGGCAAAGTGGAATATGTCTGGGCTATAACTAACCTTCATCCATCACTAAGTTTAAGTGTTGATGCGCTTATAATTATGCCTAGGCTAGTCGTTAATGAATTGAGCGCAAATATTAGAGAATCTGGCAATAATTATCAGTATATAGGTTCAGTTCCTGTAGGAAATACACTAAAACTTTATTTCTCGCTTAACGCGCCAGGATATGGCAATTATAATATCACCAACGTAGGAACTATAGACGTCGATGATAAATTATTATATTATAACTCGAGCAGGGAATTAAAAGTCCTTGCGCCGAACATGACTATGTCTATGGATGTAAATACCAGTCTGAACAATACAGCGCGTATCTCTATCACGGCAGTGAATAATAATGTCAACGAGAAATATTATTATATCTATGGCAATTTGAAGGGCTTTACGAGTGATGAACCAGTATATTATAATGGTCTTGATCCAGGCGCAGAAGCCGTCATATTCAACACGACATATAATACTACTGGAATGGGTGTAAAGAATTATACTATTGTATTTGACGGCGTATATCGTGATAAATTCAGTGTAGAATACAAGTTGCATGTGCAAAAAACATTCGCAACAAACAGCAGGGAAGTTCAACTTCCAAACATTCAAGCACCAGCTAATACAGCAACCAAGACAGGCAACACATCAATACCTATAATACAGAATACTGCTAGTCCAAATTCTTCTACTATAACTCCAGCAAGTACTGCTGCTTCCAATACTAGCAAAGACTCGAATAACAACAAAGACATAATCACTATATGGATAGAGTCATTAAGCAAATTCCTCCAGTCGATATTCGGATGAGCGTCTAATATTTAAATATCTAAACTTTATAATAGGCTCCATCCTAAGTCTTTTCTTTTTGCTGTCTTTCGCAACATCGATTCTTAACTTTTATAAAAATTGCTCTCTTGCAATCTCCACAATTTTAAGAAAGGATTTAGAGAGTCGCTCACTTTTGGACAGCAAAAGCGACTTTCAGGATGGAGCCCTGCATAATAATAAACTTTATAAAAAATCCTATGATTTAGATGTGATATAGATAATATTGTTGTTTGTAGATTATTATTGTTGGGGTGCCTTGATGTCTGATATAAGTATAACATACGATCTGCTTTTCGATATATTGCGTATAGAGAAGTCGCGCGAAGAGCTGCAGAAGATAGACGAGAAATTCTACAGGAATGTCGTGGAATACCTTATCAGCAAGGATTCTGTAATAAACAATCCAAACACTCCTCATGGAGAGCGTGAACTAACGAAAATACAGCTCGGAAACGTGAAGAAATTACTTGTTGAATTGTATGATAGGCGTGAAAAGAAGATAATAAATCTTGCGATATACAAGATAAAGACTGGTTCAGGCATAATAAACACTGATTCGCTTTTGGAAGAGGAGAAGAACCTGTTCGATTCTATATATGAACAATTATCAAGGCATAGGTCATCATTGTTATATAATGTCATCGAGGGAAAGATGCCTGTGATGCTTTCTAATGCTATGCAGCCTAGCGGCGGTTCTGCAGGAAAAACTGCGAGTGATGCAAATGATAAAACCCGCGGTTCACAAAAGGATGATGCTTTGGATAATACTCCTGATAATAGCATAACTTCTGTAAGATTTACAAGACCAGTTCCAAGATTCCTTGGAACAGAACTTGAGACATATGGTCCTTTTGAAGAGAATGATATTGCGTCGTTGCCCTCGAAGATTGCAAGGATTCTTGTAAAGAAGGAACGCGCTGAAGAGATGAATGTCAATTGATTAAATGATATTACGGAACTACACTCTATTTTAGAATATCTTTGGCAAACTTTCGGATCAGATTTTTCTTGCAGAATTGCTCTTCACTAATTCTTCGCCATAATATTTTGGTCTGACGTGTATGACGCTCCTATGTTTATTGCTATGTTTTCTGTTCTTGATGTTGTTCTCTAATTCTTTTAACTTGTTTGTTATCAAATGTATCCTGCGTCTGACATGTTCTGCCCTTTCCTCGTCTTTAGTCACATGAAGTTTCCATGCAAGCATTGGTCCTGCAGTATATTTCAGGCTCTGAAGAAACATCTGGATAACTTTCTTTAAGACGAACCGATTCCTTAACCTGCCGCTAGTCACAGATTTTGCTATGCTGTCAAATGGCCCGAATCCAGTAGCTGGCGTGTATCTTTTTTCTCGTCTTGGTCTTATATTTGCATTGAATGCCTGATTGATGGTCATTGACGCTTCACGAACGACATCCCATGTGCCTATGTTTCGGCGCATTACATACGCGTCTCCATTCTTGACATTCTCCCAGAAATCCTTAAAGTTCTTCCCTTCAGCAATCACAAAACCGCTTCCGGGGTTTCCAGTGTGGCTGTCGCTGCTGGCGACGATGCCTTTGCCCAATTTTTCTGCAATCCTCTGATTGATATTGTTCAATCCTCGGGAGAATTGGCTGTTGAGTTCTATCACATCAAAATAATTTTTCGCTAGACTTGGGATTATGCGCCAATTAAGATACTCATTCTTATCGTGGTAAAATGGATGATTATACGTCCAGTCAAGATCGTTGCTCTTCATGTATGCAACCAATTCATCAAGATCTCCTCTATGCGCTATCTCTGAAATCATTATCATATCATGATTCGATAGACCGAAGATGTTTATATGCAGTGTATGCATTGACCTCTCTGTAATTATTTTCCTTGCAATCTTTGGCCTGAATGTCAATTCTACAGCAGGAATAGTCTTGTATCCTTTATGTTTTAGGTGGTTGTATCCATTAAGTGTATCATGGTCTGTGAGTACATTCATTAAACCTAGAGATTTTTGGACTTTGTATATGCTCTCAGGACTTGTTTCCTTGACGTCAGGAACATCGAAAGAATAAGAACTATGGCAGTGTGTGTCGAGCGCATGATATCCCTCTTTAATTAATTGTCCTGCCGTCTCAAGCGACACTACTCTGGAACCATAATTTCTAGGGTAATGATGGTTTTCATACATGAAACTTGTATCTTTTGAAGCTTTATATATTTTGCTAAGTATAGGTACATGATGTTTCCTGTGCGGGTCGCCTGATGTTTACAAATCAATTATGACAATCAAATCCCTTATAGGCGATATTGCAAACCTTTAGTTCGCATACGCGAACTCTGCGCCGAGTTCGCAATTCGTTCATTTCTCGTCATGCAAATTCCTATTTGCAATTTCCCTTTGCATTAGACTATTTATTGTTTGTTGCGAACATTATTGGCGCATATGACAAGCTTTGCAATAAGTCCATTATAGTAATATTTATAAATACCCTATTATTCCTTATCGATATAAAATCTTGAGTTTTTGAGGTCAGAATATGAAGATTCCTAAGATATTGAAGAGACATTGTCCAACATGCAACAAGCATACTGAACATACTGTAAGCATTGCAAAAAAGAAAGGCGCAGGTTCTGTACATACGCAAAGCCAGTCGTCATACTCCAGATTAAGGGCTAGAGGCTCGTGGAGAGGCAGCGGTAATCAGGGAAGATTCTCAAGACCTCCAATAGGTTCAAGAAAGATGTCAGGAAAGAAATTGACTAAGAAGACTGATTTTCGTTATGCATGCAAGGTATGCGGCAAGCAGCATACACAGAAAAAAGGCAAGCGCGCAAAGAAGGTAGAATTAGTATAGAGATGCTTTTTTGCTTTTTAGAAAAAATTTATTCATATTTTTATTCATTAAAAATCTTTTAAAATTTATTGATTATGAGGTATTAAAAATGGTTGTTATCAGAGAGCCAGTATCAAAATTTATCAAGGTCCGCTGCCCTAAATGCAAGAATGAGCAGATAATATTCGGCAAGGCAAGTTCGGAAGTCAAGTGCCTTGTATGCGGAAGGGTTATCGCAAGTCCTACAGGTGGGAAAGCTAAGATAAAGGCTAGAGTGCTTGAAGTATTGGAATAAATTTAAAGAGCGAAATTATTTTATAATTTGAATATTTTTTAATAATTGTTTTAGTTGTTTTATAATCCTAACTGTTTTACAAAACCATTTTTTTATATCTATTCGTCTGTGAATCGTCGGTACAAAATGCTTATTAAACGTTCAGAATTTCCTGAAGAATCGGACCTAGTAATGTGTACAGTAAATAATATTCAGCACAATTCTATATTTGTCAATATCCACGAGTATGACAGGCAGGGCATGATAACGATTTCTGAGATAGCTCCTGGAAGGATAAGAAATATCAGGGACTATGTTGCAGAGGGAAAAGTTGTCGTCTGCAAAGTATTATATGTTAATCGTGAGCGAGGCTATATCGACTTATCATTGCGTAGGGTCAGCGAGGGTCAGCGCAGGCAGAAGAATGATGAATTAAAGCAGGAATTGAAGGCTGAGAAGATTATCGAGATGACTGCGCACAGCCTCAAGATGGACTTCAAGACATTATATGATAAGGTTGCAGACACATTCTTAAAATCATACTTCTATACATTCCAGGCATTCGACGATTTCCTTAATGGAAACATTGCATTGACGGATTATTTTGACAAGAATGTCGCAGAAATGCTCGAGAAGACTATTCGTGAGAAGATAAAGCCTAAAGAGATATTGATAGCTGGAGACATAACTATAAATACATGGGAAGAGAATGGCATAGAGGATATAAGGAATATATTATCGTCGGCAGTGAAGGATAATGTCACGGTAAGCTATCTTGGCGGCGGCAAATACAGGATACTTCTAAAAGGCACGGACTACAAAATTCTTGAGAAATCATTAAAAGACATTTCAGACAATGTAACTGCATACATGAAAAAGCACAAGGCAGTAATCGAGTATGAACGTGTAAAGAATCTGTCTGCAGAGACAGCAGGATGATTGAAGTATTCTCTGATTCTTAATTAATACATTCTTTATTGAAACTTTTTACAGGAGTTCTTGTTTCGGCAAATTTATAATTAATGCTTTGTTTCTGTATTTTGATGTTTTGGAAAAATAATCGCAAGAAAAACGTAGAAGAAGAATACTTGTTTGATTTCAAGGAAATGATCTTTGTAGGAGAGAGAATCTTAAAAGATTATCTGCTTAGAGGAAAATTAAGGGATTATAGCGAATCGTTTATTGTCGTATGCGACAAGGATATGGCTGGAAATGAATTATCCTATAATCTGTCTCTGGGTAAAATAGGGAAGATTGTTCAGCATCAAAAATTGGGCGAACATAGCAGAGGATTGCGCTTTGATGATTTTTCAAATCCTTTCGATAATTTGCTTGAAAAGAGCCAATGGTTTGCAAGAATCAATTATCGCGAGCCAATATCCATAGTTTCTGAAGGCAAGATTATTTATACGCTAAAAATGCCTCATCAAACTAAAGGACAAACAATTGACGGGTTTAAAGCGCATTATTCCAATATTGGAGGGATTTATGGCGGCGGTCCATTTGAAGCAGACAAATTACGTGATGACAGGATATTAATATCTTCTGTTGATTCAAAAAGATTGGATGAAATGATTTGTGAAGTATACTCTAATAGGATTAAAGAATATCACAGATGATGTTATTTCTAGATGGGGTATTGCTTCTAATATTCTTTTTCTGAATGATGTTCAAGCACGATAATAGCCCATTTAATGCGAAACAATTATATATCTGGTGTGTGTCCAAACATCATGAGACACATACTTAAATGCACTAAATGCCAAAGTTATGGCATTGTCGAGGATTGTTCGTGCGGCGCAAAGAGGCTCGAACCTAAGCCTGCAAAATATTCTCCAGAGGACAAGTATGGGAATTATAGGCGCGAAGCAAAGAAGATTCTCGAAAATGAGGATGGCAAGAATAGATAACTAATTATAACGAAGGTTGAAGATGAAAAAGAAAGATATGATTAAGAAAAGTACAATCAGTAAAGACAAGATTACAGGTGCTTCAAAGAATGTTGATTTGAAACCTTTAAGGTCTAGAAATGTCGGTGAGTGGGAAATAACAGAATATTCTAATGCAAAAATCAATAGTCCGATACTTATTGAGGGAATGCCAGGGATTGGCAATGTAGGAAAAGTGTCTATGGATATACTTATCGAGGAGACAAAGGCGAATCTTTTTATGTCTTTTCATTCAAAAGACTTCCCTAATACTGTATTTGTCAATGAAGATAATTTGGTTGATTTGCCGACTATAGGATTATATCACAAGAATATATGCGGACAGGATTATTTGTTTCTTACTGGAGACGCGCAGCCTGTGAATGAAAGCGCATCATACACTTTCAGCGAATTGATACTAAAAATATTCAAGGACTATAATGGAAAACATCTAGTTACTTTAGGAGGTATCGGATTAAACATGATTCCTGAAAGTCCTAAAGTATATATTACAGGAAATGACAAGAAATTTGTTGCAAGCGTCATGGACGATTTCAAGAAGAAAAAATTTGTATTCGAATCAAAGATATATGGCATGGTAGGACCAATCATGGGAATTACTGGACTTTTGCTAGGAATAGCAAAAAAATATGATATTAAGGCATACTGCATTCTTTCGGAAACATTGGGGCATCCTGTATATGTCGGTCTTAAAGGATCGAAAGCTATAATGCTCATCCTTTCAAGACAGTACGGGTTCAATGTGAACTTTGAGAAGCTCGACAAGGAAATAAAGCAGATAGATGCAAGGATGTTAAATCCAGATGCGGGAAAGGATTTGACTAATGGAAAGCATCCTGACGTCAATTATATTGGATAAGATTCATGCTGTATACGATAAAATTGTATAGAATATTCGGGATATGATAATGGTCAAAATGCTGCGCTACAATGGAAGGATAATCGCTTCTAAAATAATCTATTGTGATAATATCCTGCAGAAAGGAACTGGACTTATGTTCAGGGATAAGAAATCCGTAGATGATACTGCATGGGTGTTCTCGTTCAAAAAGCCTGGACGAATAGGAGTCACGATGATGTTCGTATTCTTTCCCATAGACATAATATTTCTGGATGAAAAGAACAGGATAATAGAATTAAAAGAGAATCTTAGACCATTCCAGAACTATACAAGCAAAGCAAAGATATGTAAGTTCATAGAATTGCAACGAGGAATAATCAAGAAATATTCTATACGAAGAGGAGTGATAAAGATTTCTTGAAGATATACTCTGATAATATACTTATTGTCTTATTCATGATTTGTTGTCAATGTCATAACAAAATATATTATTTCTGAGCTATGATTTTTAATAATCTTTATAAACCTATAGTATCATTAATGCTGTTGTTATATCTGTTTGATGCGTGAATGAGGTGTATTTTTATGAAAGGATTTAATCGTGGTCAGGCTGCTTTAGAGTTTATGATGACTTATGGTTGGGCGATTCTTGTCGTTCTCGCTGCTATTGGTGCATTATCATATTTTGGTGTTT